>Ga0209390_10000055_pt1 | contig 167058 bp, 161 predicted proteins | sample BON01_FD_187212 | JGI IMG/M metagenome (GOLD analysis project Ga0209390, IMG submission 187212) | Freshwater microbial communities from Lake Bonney liftoff mats and glacier meltwater in Antarctica - BON-01 (SPAdes) (version 2) | ecosystem: Environmental > Aquatic > Freshwater > Ice > Glacier... | reverse complement strand
GGCAGATGCGTCAGAGAATGGGTTGCCGCACGCAATCAGTTCGCTATCCTATACCCAGAACGGTTCAATAAATGACCCGTCCAAACCGCATGGGCTAAGCCTAATACACAGAGCTTCGGATACTCCCCTCACGATCTGGCCTGTATCGACGAAGATGCCATTTTCACCACCCCACATCACTGGACCCGTGTCCACCCAAGCGCCCATCTGCTCGACAGCATGATTCAACACAGAGTTATCAACCAGAACTTTCATTTCTTACCTTCCGCTTTACCTGCCGCATTGCTTTAACAACCACCATTCTGGAATACAAAAACAGCCGCTGGTCGGGTATTCGTTGCGCAAAAGCCGATATCGGCCCTATCGGGGCCAAAGCTGGCCACCTCCCGCAATGGGGGCCATTCCCCGACTGCACCCCCCACCCCTTCCCAAACTCCTTATTTTCCTGTAGACGCGCGCCATCTGTGACGTGAGGTCTGCCCCCGGCCGCATGCAAAGGATAGGGGGCGGCGGCAATGGGGCCGCTATGCAACGGAGGGCTCGGAACGCCGGGATGCCTCCATATAGGAAACGATGAATGTTTAACGTAACGAAAAAATCGATCGAATGGGGCGGTGAAACGCTTACTTTGGAAACGGGCAAAGTTGCTCGTCAGGCCGATGGGTCTGTTATCGCCACTTTGGGCGAAACCTCTGTCATGGCCAACGTGACCTTTGCCAAAGCGCAAAAGCCGGGCCAAGACTTTTTCCCGCTGACAGTTCACTACCAAGAGCGGTATTATGCTGCTGGTAAAGTTCCGGGTGGCTTCTTCAAGCGCGAAGCGCGGCCATCGGAAAAAGAAACCCTGACATCGCGCTTGATCGACCGTCCGATCCGCCCGCTGTTCGTGGATGGGTTTAAAAACGAAGTTCTGGTGATTTGTACCGTTCTGTCGCATGACCTTGAGAATGAGCCTGATGTGCTGGCGATGATCGCTGCATCGGCTGCGCTGACCATTTCGGGCGCACCTTTCATGGGGCCAATCGCTGGCGCCCGCGTGGGTTTTGTGAACGGCGAATACGTTCTGAACCCATCTTGCGACGATATGATGAAGCTGCGCGACAACCCCGAGCAGCGTTTGGACCTTGTTGTGGCCGGCACCAAAGACGCCGTGATGATGGTCGAATCCGAAGCTTATGAGCTGTCGGAAGAGGAAATGCTTGGCGCGGTGAAATTTGCCCATGACAGCATTCAGCCTGTGATCGATATGATCATGGACTTTGCTGATGATTGCGCCAAAGAACCGTTTGAGTTTACACCGCCAGACTATTCGGCGCTGTTTGAAAACGTGAAAAAGGCGGGCGAAACCCAAATGCGCGCCGCTTTCGCAATCCGCGACAAGCAAGAGCGTACCACGGCAATCTCGGCTGCTGTTGACGCGATCAAGGCCGCGCTGTCGGACGAAGACAAAGCCAACGACAACCTTGGTGCTGCGATCAAAAAGCTGGAAGCCAGCGTGCTTCGCGGCGATATCATCGGTGGTGCGGCGCGGATTGATGGGCGTGACACCACGACCATCCGCCCAATCGTATCGGAAACCGGCATCCTGCCGCGCACCCACGGTTCGGCCTTGTTCACCCGTGGTGAAACCCAAGGTCTGGTTGTGACCACGCTTGGCACAGGCGAGGATGAGCAGTTCATCGACGCGCTGACCGGCACGTCAAAGTCGAACTTTTTGCTGCACTATAACTTCCCTCCCTATTCGGTTGGCGAAGTGGGTCGATTTGGTCCTCCTGGCCGTCGTGAAATCGGTCACGGCAAGCTGGCATGGCGCGCGCTTCAGGCTGTTTTGCCTGCGGCAACCGACTTTCCGTATACCATCCGCTTGGTGTCTGAGATTACGGAGTCTAACGGCTCGTCTTCGATGGCATCGGTTTGCGGTGGTTCCTTGTCGATGATGGATGCGGGCGTTCCGTTGAAATCGGCAGTGGCTGGTGTGGCGATGGGTTTGATCCTGAACGATGATGGCAAGTATGCCATTCTGTCCGACATTCTTGGTGATGAAGACCACCTTGGCGATATGGACTTTAAGGTTGCGGGTACTGAAAACGGTATCACGTCGTTGCAGATGGACATCAAAATCGCAGGCATCACGCCCGCGATCATGGAAAAAGCGCTGGCACAGGCCAAAGACGGCCGGATGCACATCCTGGGTGAAATGGCCAAAGCGTTGACATCGGCACAGGCGTTCTCGGCCTATGCCCCCAAGATTGAGACGATGACAGTACCCACCGATAAGATCCGTGAAGTGATCGGTTCGGGCGGCAAGGTTATCCGTGAGATCGTGGAAGTGTCGGGTGCCAAGGTTGATATCAACGATGATGGCGTGATCAAAATCGCGTCCAACAATGCGGAAAATATCAAGAAAGCCTATGACATGATCTGGTCGATTGTGGCTGAGCCGGAAGAAGGCAAGGTTTACACTGGTAAGGTTGTGAAGCTGGTTGATTTCGGCGCTTTCGTGAACTTCTTTGGTAAGCGTGACGGTTTGGTCCACGTTTCCCAGATCGCTAACAAGCGGTTGCAGCACCCGAATGAGGCGCTGAAAGAAGGCCAGGAAGTTAAGGTAAAGCTGTTGGGCTTTGACGATCGCGGCAAGGTACGCTTGGGCATGAAGATGGTTGACCAAGAAACCGGTGCTGAGATTTCGGAAGCACCCGCTGAGGGCTGATCCTTTCGGCATTGATTAGAGAGGCCCCGGTGGAAACGCCGGGGCCTTTTGCGTATTGAGTGGAATGCCTGCGGCATAAGCCTGATTTGTAAGAAGGGGGCGCTGCCCCAAGGTTTTTTGCGAAGCGCAAAAACCCTTTCCCCGGGATATTTTTAAATAGATGATGGGGTAGGAAGGGGTTGGGCGATGATTGTTAAGCGGTTCACCAAAGGCGATGCGGAAAGTGTGGCGGAGTATTCGGGGTGTGAGGCCTACCGCTATGCCTTGACGCGGGTATGGGACGCGGCGGCGGGTAAGGTCGTTTTTGTGATGCTTAACCCCTCAACCGCGACTGAGGTGCAAAATGACCCAACGGTAGAGCGGTGTGAGCGGCGGGCGCGGGCCTTAGGGTTTGGGGCGTTTCGGGTGGTGAATATCTTTGCCTATCGCGCGACTGACCCTAAGGTGATGCGGGCGCAGGTGGACCCGGTGGGGCCGGGCAATGATGCGGCGATATTGGCGGCGGCGGTTTGGGCGGACCGGGTGGTTTGTGGCTGGGGCAGTCATGGCGCGCATATGGACAGGGGCGTGGCGGTGGAGGCTGTGTTGCGCACGTTGGGGCGGCCTTTGTTTCAGCTGGGGTTGACCAAAGCAGGGCAACCGAAGCATCCGCTTTATATTGGCTATGATCGTCAGCCAGAGATTTGGGAGTAACAGGTGCCAGAGATTACAGGGTTTAGTCGAAGCCGCGTAGACTGTGGCGAAGTGACATTATCGGTGCAGATGGCCGGGCAGGGGCCTGCGCTGATTTGCTTGCATGGCTATCCGCAGAATGGGATGTGTTGGGCGCGGGTTGCTCCAGCGCTGGCGCAAGGGTTTCGCGTGATTATCCCTGATTTGCGCGGTTACGGGCAAAGCGATGTGCCAGAGGATGATGTGGACCACAACGCCTATTCCAAGCGGCGGATGGCATTGGATATTATCGGGTTAATGGACGCCTTGGGATTGGACGATGCGATGATCCTTGGCCATGATCGCGGCGCGCGGGTCAGCTATCGGTTGGCGCTGGACCATCCCAGCCGCATCAGCCGTTTGGGGATTATTGAGATTGCGCCCACCGCCGATTATTGGGCCGCGTGGGGGGCGGATATGGCCATGGCGGCCTATCACTGGACCTTTCTGGCCCAGCCTGCACCCTTGCCCGAACGAATGATCTACGCTGATCCTGTCGCCTATATTGATTGGACGCTGGCGTCGTGGACTCTGTCGAAATCGCTATCCGATTTCCCCGATGCGGCGTTGCAAAGCTACCGCAGCCAAGCCCTTGATCCCGCCCGCATCCATGCCATGTGTGCCGATTACCGCGCTGGTGCCACCACAGACCGCCGCCATGATGAGGCAGACCGCGCCGCAGGCCGCCACATCACGGCGCCTTTGCATTTCCTCTATGGCCACCACGGCTTTCCGGCCCGCACTGGTGATCCGGCGGGGTTGTGGCGCAATTGGGCCACGCAGGTAACAGCCGAGGCCTGCGAGAGTGGGCATTTCGTGATGGAGGAAAACCCAGACGCCGTTTTGGCCGCCTTTGTGCCGTTCTTTGGGATGATCTAAAGCGGTTTAAAAGCTGTTTGACGGCATCAGCTTCAATGCATTGACGCTTAGCCCCGCGCCATTGGCGATAACGGCCAGCGGAATACCATCGAGAAACACGGTCGCATCGCTGGACCCGTCTTCGCTGATCAAGGCGATATGCGGGTCAGGATGGGCGGTCGCATCATAGAGCACCACGATATCATCCTCATCGGGATTATAGTCTGAAATATGGGCGACATCGCCGTCACTAATCCAATCACCGATAACAAAACTATCCGCACCCTCGCCGCCATGCGCGTAATCGCCTGCGCCAATCAGCAGGGTGCCATCACCAGTGCCGCCATTCAGAAAATCGACACCTTCGCTATCGCGTGGGTTTTCCGGGTCAAAGCCCCACAGCGTGTCATTGCCCGCGTTGCCGTCCAGCGTATCAGTGCCAGGGCCACCGTGCAGCGCATCATTGCCGTAGCCCCCGGCAAGCCAATCATCGCCTTCACCGCCGATCAGCGTGTCGTCACCCGCGCCGCCCAGCAGCGAATCGGCACCCGCATCACCTTGCAAAAGATCGTCGTCCATATGGCCCGCAAGCCAATCATTGCCGCTGCCGCCTTCAATCTGGTCATCGCCATCATTGCCTTGAACGACATCGTCGCCGGCACCCCCTCGCAAGCTGTCCGCACCACTACCGCCGTCGATGTGGTCTTCGTCCTCGCCGCCGTCAATCACATCGTCACGCCCACCCAGCAAATCACCACCATTCCCACCGAAAATCGTATCTGCGCCTGCGTTACCCGTCAAAATATCATCGTCATCTTCACCAAATATTAACTGATCATCAGGCTGAGGCGGCGGTGTGTCGGTCGAATCGCTGTCCAGCATTTCATCTTCGGCCAATCCATCCGTGCTGGCGGCCTTGTCCAGAAAATCCAAAAAGCTTGTATCTTCGGCCATTTGGCTTGTGGAAGACGGCTCATCTACATCGGATTCGTCGTCTGCGTCATCCGTTTTGGAATTCGCGCTGGCAGTCAAAACTCCATCGGCCAGAAAGCCGGCAAAGATTGCGCTGAATATCCCCAATAGTCCCAGCATGGCGAAAGTCCCCGTCCCGTTACCCAATAAATCGCGACAATCTGTTAACCACAATATTGGTTAACCTTTTGTAATACATACATTTTAGATGGTAATTATGGCACAAAAACGCGGTCTACACTAGCCACTCGCGGCGAAACCGGGATGAATAGTGCAAGCATGGTTAAAATCAGGAAAAGACGTGCGGTTCAGTCGTTGAACACCCGCGACGGATGCAGCTCACCCGCCTTATACACACCCACGGCCACGGCACGGCCCATATAGCTGGCCCAGGCTTCATCGCCGAACTCAGCGTTGGAGGTTAGAACCATGCCGGGATTGCCATTTTTCAACCGCGCCGCGCCTTCGGCGGTGGTCGGCAATTCGGGCAGGTCGGCAAGCCCCAATTCCAGCGGCAGCAAATGCGCATCAAGCGCCGGGGTTTTGGCAAGCTGGTCGATGGTTTCCAGCGAAATGCCCTGCGAGGCGTCAAACGGCCCCGACCAAGTGCGCCGCAACCATTGCACATGCCCCAGACAGCCCAACGCTGCGCCCAAATCGCGTGCAATCGACCGGACATAACCGCCTTTGCCGCAGACCATTTCCAGCTCCACATGGTCAGCATCAATGCGCGTGATCATCTCAAGGCTTTCCACCCAAAGCGGGCGCGCGGCCAGATCCATCTCACCGCCCCCGCGCGCGATGTCATAGGCGCGTTCGCCATCGACTTTCACGGCGGAAAACTGCGGTGGAACCTGCAAAATATCGCCGCGAAACGCGGCCAGCCCGGCGGCAATCTCATCGTCTGATGGGCGAGTGTCGCGGGTTTCAATCACCTCACCCTCGGCATCATCTGTGCGAGTAGACGCGCCCAACCGCACCACAAAGCGGTAACATTTCAGCGCATCGGTAATGTAAGGCACGGTCTTTGTCGCCTCACCCAGCGCAATCGCCAAAACGCCGGTGGCATCGGGGTCTAGCGTGCCTGCATGCCCCGCCTTTTGCGCCTCAAACGCCCATTTCACCTTGTTCACCACGGTGGTCGAGGTGATGCCCGCAGGTTTATCCACCACCAACCAACCCGAAATCGCGCGGCCTTTGCGTTTGCGTGCCATGATGATGCCCCCTAGGTCAAAAACGCGTGGCTACCGTGCAGGCCTTGGCGCGTCAAGCCGCAGCTACTTTGCGCCGACCAGCCCCACAATCGGCCCCAGTTGAAAGCCGAAATCATTGCGGCCCAGTTCGGGCGCGTACAAACGGCTGATCTTGCCGTCAAAATACAGCGCATTGGGGGTTTTCAAGGCGTCTTTGAACAGCCGCCCAAAATCATAAAAATTCACCGGGCGGCCCGAGATTGCCAGATAAGCCGTCTTGCCATCGGCTGAAACGCCCACCCCGTTGCGGATATAGCGGCTGTCACCACGGGGTAAGAACCGGGGGTGCAGCGCGCCATCAATCACCAGCATTGGCCCCGATTGCGTGGCAAAGCGGCAGGCAGGGGGCTGCGCCTCAAAGACCCGCGATTCGACCACCGAAAACGGCTGCGTTTGCGCGCTAATACAAAACACCCCGTTGGGCAGCAGGCCAAAATTACCCGGCCCATCGCTGGTGATTATTCGCGCGCGTTCCACCCCTTCCGTGACCAACAACCCAACCGGGGCGCGGTCGGAATGGTACATCCCGGCGTTCATTGCAAAAACCAGCGCTTTACCCTCGGTCGCCAGCAGGTCATCAACCCGGCCAAAGCTGCCCAGAACCGTGCCATCTGCACCCGTATGAAACACCCGCAGATCTTGGCCCGCAGTCACCTCACACACGGTATAAGGCTGCGCGTCAAACTCCATATCGCGGCAAGTAGCCGATGCCGCCGCAGGCACCAGCATCGCGCAAAACAGGAATAACGCCCTAAGCGTCATCACCGTCACGCGGCGCGGCCTCTACATCGCGGCGCACCCGTTCATCATCCAGCAACCGCCGCGTTTCATCCAGCTGGTCAAAGGTGATATCGCGGCGAAACCGCAGCTCCGGCACATGCTTGATAATCATGCCCTTGCTAACATGGTGGCGCAATTCACCTTGATGCTTGGCCAACAGCGCAATCGCGCCTTCAACATCTTTGCCACCCAAGGGCATCACATGCACCGTCGCTACGCGCAGATCGGCGGACATTTGAACCTCACCCACGGTGATGTAAAACTTGTTCAGATCCGGGTCATGCACGTCGCCACGCGACAGCACCTCGGATAAAATCCGGCGGATCAATTCACCAACACGAAGTTGACGCTGCGAAGGCCCCTTGGCCGAGGTAAAGCTTTTATGTGCCATCCCTTCCACATAGGCCGGAAACGCGCCGCCCGCAACGGGGGCCACCCTCACTTTCGCGCGGGTTTTGGCCTATGATAGGGCGGCGGGCCCAAAACCACCCTAAACATCTGCACCCTTTGCTTGGCCACCGCTTCACGCTATGCACACGAAAAGGCCAGCACAAAGGACAAAACCATGACCGACCTACCGGGAATAGTCGTTACAGGCGCATCGGGCCGCATGGGGCAAATGCTGGTGAAAACCATCGTAGCGTCAGATCGCGCGCGGCTGGTTGGTGCGGTTGAACGTGCAGGCCATGCGTGGGTTGGGCGTGATATTGGCGAGGCCATGGGCGGGGCCGCAATCGGCGTTATCGTGACCGATGACCCGCTGACCGCCTTTGCAAAGGCCAGCGCCGTGATCGACTTTACAGCCCCTGCTGCCACGGTGGAATTTGCGGCACTGGCAGCCCAGGCCCGGCTTGTCCATGTTATTGGCACCACGGGCATGGAACCCGAACATATCGCTAAACTGGCCCCGGCTGCCCGCCACGCTGTGATTGTACGCGCGGGCAATATGTCGTTGGGCGTGAACCTCCTTACCCGCCTTACGCAAAAAGTGGCCGCCGCCCTTGATGAAGATTGGGATATCGAAATTGTTGAGGCCCATCACCGTATGAAAGTCGATGCGCCTTCGGGTACCGCTTTGATGCTGGGGGAGGCGGCAGCAGCTGGTCGCGGCGTTACCCTTGCAGATGTGCGCGACAGTGGCCGCGATGGCATTACAGGCGCGCGCAACCGTGGCGACATCGGCTTTGCGGCCATTCGCGGTGGTGACGTGGTGGGCGAACATGATGTGGTCTTTGCCGCCGACGGCGAACGCATTGTCCTGCGCCACTTTGCCACCGACCGCACCATCTTTGCCCGTGGTGCCTTGCGCGCCGCCCTTTGGGGTATTGGTCAAAAACCGGGTGAATATGATATGATGGATGTTCTAGGCCTATAAATCCTTGCGAAAACTGATCCAATCCCTAGGCCCGTTCGTAAGGGTTATGAAACAGGAGGACGTATGATGAAGTCGCTTGCACTCGCCGCCCTACTTGCAGCACCGCTGCCCGCCCTTGCCGAAGGGTTTTCACCCGTGCGCGAAAAGGCCGAATTTGTGGGCCTCGTGTCGGGCAAGTCTTTGACCCGCTTTGGCATTTCCGTGAACGTTTCCCCCAAAGGCGCGATTCAAGGCAGTGCTTTTGGCACCCCTGTGACCGGCAATTGGAACTGGAAAGATGGCCTGTTTTGCCGCGATATGGCCTTTGGTAGCAAAGAAATCCCTGCCAATTGTCAGCTTGTGGAACGCAAAGGCAGCACGCTGCGCTTTACCTCCGATGCGGGCAAAGGCGACTCGGCTGATCTGCGCTTGAAATAATCTCTACCCGGCCGCGATAAACGCGCGGTAGGCATCAGACACCTCTAAAAACCCCTGTTCCACCAGCGCGCCTGTGCCAGCGTAGGTATGTCCTGTGGCAGGTGCTATGACAAACGCATCCCCGCCCTTTGCCGCCGCCAATCGTTTGGCATCCTCGGCATGGTCCCACGTTCCTGCGGCCACGGATGCGCGGTCGCGGGCCAAATAATCGCCCGCCAGTTTGTAATGCCGCAGCAGCCCGGTCACATCGGCCACCCGCACCCCACTGGCGCAATGCGGGTGGCTGATCAAAACCCCACCCTCATTGCGCACCAACGAATGTTTGGACAAAAAGCAGGCCTCACCAAACACCTCACGCCGTAGCCCGCCGATTTTCAGCGCAACATCGCCCTGATTGCTGTCTAAAAACCAGCTAAACCCAACCGCGTCTTGGTCGTGATAGGGAACGGATTTAACTTGCCCCAAACTGTACTGATCCGCCCGCAGCGTCACCTCGCCATAACTCCACCCCTTGCCCGCGCCGTAAGGCAGCGGCGAAAACAGATCCAGCATCTGCGCCACCATCGCGGTAAACCCCTGCGCGCTCAGATAGGCCATAAGCCGGGGCAGGGTGGCCCCGAACGGCACCTCAAACATCTCATCCGCATCGGCAAACAGCACCCAACCGCCCCGCAACACCTGCCGCGCCGCCACATCGCGCAGCAGCACCTCATAGCGTTTGGCAGGCAGGGTGTTGCGGATCACGGTCACATGGTCAAACGTGGCGGCAATCGCCACAGTGTCATCGGTTGATCCATTGTCTAAAATGACAATATGGCGCACGCCAAGCCGCTGATGATGCGTAATAAAGCCCGCGACAAAATAGGCGGCATCCTTCATCAGGCTGACCATGGCCACATCGTCCGGGGCCAGTTCCACTACGGCAGGCCCATGCACAACCAAATTTCCGTGCCGCACCGCCCGCCGCATGGCAAAGCCCTGCCACCGCCGCGTGATCCCTGCCAAAATGCGTGCTAACACCATAATCCCCTTACGCCACTGCCCCAAGATGCCTTTGACTGCGCCTTAATGGCAAGTCCTTGCGGCGCGCACCACCCGCTGCCATCCTAAAACACATGAGTCAAATCGCGCAGCACATCTCTGGTATCTTTGAAACCCACCTTTCCGTGGCAGACTTGCCGCGCGCCGTAGCATTTTACCGCGATGTCATAGGTCTGGAACTGGCGCATGAGGTGCCGGCCCGCGGCATCGCGTTTTTCTGGGTGGGCGGCCGCGATCAAGGCATGTTGGGCCTGTGGCAAGGCGGTCATGGCCCCTTACACATGATCAGCCATTTCGCCTTTCGCATGTCCCGTGAAGGAGTGCTAAACGCGCCTGCAACCCTGCTGGCCAAAGGCGTGCAACCGCTAGGCTTTCACGGCGAACCTGCCACCGAGCCCGTGGTTCTGGGCTGGATGCCCGCAGTGTCGGTGTATTTCAAAGATCCCGATGGTCATTCTATCGAGTTCATCCATGTCCTGCCCGACACCCCCGATCCGGGCTTTGGTGTTGGCCCATGGTCAGCGTGGCAAGCCCGTTAAGCAAATGCGGTCACGCCCGCGTTGACCATGCAAACCAAACCGCGATTGCCGCCAGCAGCAGTGACAGCCCGCGCCCCACCACACGGCGGTTGCGATCGTTTTGCATAAAGCGGTTGGCCGTGCCTGCCAGCGTGACGACAGCCAGATGGATCGACGTAGCAATCGCGACAAACACCAGCGACAGCAAAACAGTCTGCATCACTACGGGCCGTGACGAATCCACAAACCCCGGTAAAATCGCCACATAAAATAGTGCTGCCTTGGGGTTAAGCAGGTTCGTCATCAGCCCGCGGCGAAAATACTTGGCATCTGCGCTGGTCAGGCTTGGCACCATTTCCAGCGGCGCCACGCTTTCGCGCCAGCCATCCCACGCCAGATACAGCAGGTACACGATACCGCCCCAGCGCAGCGCCTCATACAGCAAGGGCGACGCTGATATGGCCGCCGCCAGCCCCAAAGCTGCGGCCAAACCCAGAACCAGCAACCCCAGCGCCACGCCTGCCACCGCCGCAAACCCTGCGCGCCGACCGTTTGTGGCACTCAGCACCGCCAAATACCCCATATTCGGGCCAGGGGTCAGCTCAATTACAAAGCAGGTCATCGCAAAAGAGGCTAAGGCCATCATGATTTCAGCGTCAATCATCGCGCAACCCCGTTTGCCCCTTTAAACCACGAGGGCAGGCCCGCAAACAAGCCCGCCCTTTGCCCAAACCCTAGGCATTCCGCGCCAATCCGGCCCCGAAACCCCCACCCAGCCTGCTTTGCCCGTGATATCGGTTGCTGCCCCCCGCCGCCGCCGCCATAGTCCGGGGCAGAGGTACCAAAAACATGTCCATCACAGCCAGCATCTACCATCTGACGCACTACAAATATGATCGCCCGGTCACGCTTGGACCGCAGGTGATCCGCCTGCGCCCTGCGCCCCATTCGCGCACGCGGGTAATCTCGCACGCGCTGCGCGTCTCGCCCACCCCGCATTTCGTGAACCACCAACAAGACCCTTACGGCAACTGGCTGGCCCGCTTTGTCTTTCCCGAACCCGTGCGCGAATTCAAGATAGAGGTGGATCTCGTTGCCGATATGTCGGTCTACAACCCCTTCGACTTCTTTGTCGAGGAAGCCGCAACCAAGTTTCCCTTCACCTATGGCGATGAAATCGCGCCTGACCTGTCGATCTACATGCAAACAGACCCCGCAGGCCCTTTGCTGGCGAACCTGCTCAAATCCATCCCCCGCGACCCCATGGTTACGGTTGATTTTCTGGTGATGCTGAACAGCCGCCTCGCGTCTGAAATCAACTACGAAATCCGCATGGAGCCGGGTGTGCAAACGCCTGAAACCACCCTTGGCCGCGCGGCCGGCTCGTGCCGTGATACCAGCTGGCTTTTGGTCCAAACCCTGCGCCACCTCGGCCTCGCCGCGCGCTTTGTTTCCGGCTATCTTATCCAGCTAAAGCCCGACCTTATCGCCATTGACGGCCCCGCTGGCACTGATCATGACTTCACCGACCTCCACGCCTGGGTTGAAGTCTACCTCCCCGGCGCAGGCTGGGTTGGCCTTGACCCCACCTCTGGCCTGCTGGCAGGCGAAAGCCACGTCCCCTTGGCCGCCACCCCGCATTACCAAAACGCTGCCCCCATCTCTGGCCTCGCCAGCTTTGCTGAGGTGGAGTTTTCCTTTGACATGCAGGTCAAGCGCACCGCCGAACATCCCCGCATCACCAAACCCTTTTCCGATGCCGCGTGGGATGCGCTGAACACCCTTGGCCACCAAATCGACAAACGCCTTGCCGCAGGCGATGTGCGCCTGACCATGGGCGGCGAACCCACTTTCGTGTCGATTGATGATTTTGAGGGTGAGGAATGGAACTCTGCCGCCGTCGGCCCCACCAAACGCAAACTGGCCGACACGTTGATCCGCAAGCTTCAGGATAAGTTTTCCACCGGCGGGTTGCTGCATTATGGCCAAGGCAAATGGTACCCCGGCGAAACCCTGCCGCGTTGGACGTTCTCGCTGTTCTGGCGCAAGGATGGCAAACCAATCTGGCACAATCCCGACCTGCTCGCGCGTGAAGATACGAATGAAAACGTTGGCCCCGATGATGCACGCGCCCTTTTGGCCGCTATCGCCCGTCACCTAGAGGTGCCTACTGAAAACGTGCTCCCCGCGTTCGAAGACCCCGCCGAATGGATCATCAAAGAGGCGAGCCTGCCCGAAAACGTCACCCCTGAAAATTCCAAACTCAAAGACCCCGAGGAACGCGCCCGCATTGCCCGCGTCTTTGAACGCGGCCTAACCACGGCGGCGGGCTATGTGCTGCCCGTTCAACGCTGGCAGGCCCGCGCCCAAGGGGGCTGGCTGTCGGAGGTGTGGAATATGCGCCGTGGCAAGGTGTTCCTTGTCCCCGGTGACAGCCCTGTCGGCTACCGCCTGCCGCTTGGCACCTTGCCGCATATCCCTGAATCCTCCTATCCCTTCATCAACCCGCAAGACCCGACAATCCCGCGCGAACCGCTTGCCGATCCGGTTGCGCCAGAACCCCGCGAACAGGCCATTTCCAGCCGCACGAGCGCGCCTGCTGGCCAAGAACAGGTTGAACAAACCCTCGGCTCGCTTGATGGTCGCGTCCGTACCGCCATTTCCGTGGAACCGCGTGATGGCAAGCTTTGCGTCTTCCTGCCCCCGGTGGAAACGCTCGAAGACTACTTAGAGCTGATCGCCGCCACCGAATCCGCCGCCAAAACCATTGGCCGCAAAGTGCTAATCGAAGGCTACAGCCCGCCCAGCGACCCCCGCATCGAAGTGATGCGCATCGCCCCCGATCCGGGCGTGATAGAGGTGAATATCCACCCCGCAGCCACTTGGGCAGATTGCGTCCGCACCACTGAGACGGTGTATGAAGAGGCGCGGCAATGCCGCCTTGGGGCTGATAAATTCATGCTGGATGGTCGCCACACTGGCACCGGCGGCGGCAACCATGTGGTTGTTGGCGGGGCCACCCCTATTGACAGCCCGTTCCTGCGCCGCCCCGATCTCTTGAAAAGCCTGATCCTCTTTTGGCAGCGCCACCCCAGCCTGTCCTATCTTTTTGCAGGCACCTTCGTCGGCCCCACATCGCAAGCGCCCCGCATTGATGAGGCGCGCCATGATGTGATGTACGAACTTGAAATCGCGCTTGATCAAATCTGGCCACCCGGTGACGGTACGCCGCCCCCGCCATGGCTGACCGACCGTTTGCTGCGCAACAGCCTGATTGATGTGACGGGCAACACCCACCGCACCGAGATTTGCATCGACAAACTTTATTCCCCCGATGGTCCTACAGGCCGCTTGGGGCTGGTCGAGTTTCGCGGCTTTGAAATGCCGCCAAACCCCCGCATGAGTCTTGCGCAACAAGTCCTGCTGCGCGCCATTATCGCGCGCTGCTGGGAAGCGCCGATCAGCGGTAATCTGACCCGCTGGGGCACCACGCTGCATGACCGCTTTATGCTGCCGGCCTTCATCTGGGATGATTTCCTCGATGTGCTAGGCGATTTGCGCGGGCATGACATGGTGCTGGACCCCGCGTGGTTCGCCGCCCAAGCTGAGTTCCGGTTCCCCTTCTGTGGAGAGGTCACCTATGAAGGCGTCACCTTGGAACTGCGCCAAGCGTTGGAGCCGTGGCATGTGATGGGCGAAACCGGGGCCATTGGCGGCACCGTGCGCTATACCGACAGTTCGGTTGAACGCTTGCAGGTCAAACTGTCCGGCGCCAATCCAGACCGCTACCGCGTCACCGCAAACAAGCGCCTTGTTCCGCTGACCCAAACTGGCAAAACCGGCGAACGTGTTGGCGGCGTGCGCTATAAGGCGTGGAAACCTGCGCTGTCCATGCACCCGGTGCTAGAGGTCGACGCGCCTTTGACCTTTGATATCTATGACACTTGGACAGGCCGCTCGCTTGGGGGTTGTCGCTATCACGTCGCCCATCCCGGCGGCCGCAGCTTTGATACCTTCCCGGTGAATGGAAATGAGGCCGAGGCGCGGCGTTTGTCGCGGTTTGAACCCATGGGCCACAGCGTCGGCCCGTTTGAACCGCCGTCTGAGTCCCCGCACCCGGAATTCCCCATGACGCTAGATTTGCGCCGCCGCCCCGGTCTGTAACCTCGATGCAAAGCCAACCGAACGCCCCCGCATCTCAAATCGCCGCCTACGCCAAACGCGCAGGTGGGCGGGATGAAATGTTGGACGCGTCCGGTCAGGTCAAACCCGTTTGGGCCGCGTTCATTTCGCATGTCTGCACCTTGTCAGATGATGATCTGGCCAAACGTTTCGCGCGCGGCGATCAGTATTTGCGCGATGCAGGTGTGCTGTTTCGCCAATATGATGAGGCGGTATCGACCGAGCGCGAATGGCCCCTAAGCCATATCCCGGTGATCATGGAGGAGGCCGAGTGGGCCCAAATCGCCTCCGGCCTTACCCAACGCGCCGACCTGCTGGAACTGGTGGTGCGTGACCTTTACGGCGACAACCAACTGGTGGCGTCTGGCCAATTGCCCGCAGGCCTGCTGGCGCAAAACCCTGCGTGGTTGCGCCCTTTGGTTGGCGTTAAACCCGCCGCCAAAAACTATCTCAACCTTCTGTCCTTCGAAATTGGCCGTGGTCCCGATAACAAATGGTGGGTCATCTCTGATCTGGTGGAGGCTCCCTCAACCGCCGGTTTCGCCCTTGAAAACCGCGTGGCGATGACCCGCGCCTTTCCCAACCATTTCGCCAGCGCCAATATCCACCGCCTTGCCGGCTTCTTTCAAGATTTTCAGAAAACCCTGTTCAACATGCGCGGCAAAACCGATGGTGAAATCGCTATCCTTTCGCCCGGACAAATGAACCAGAACTATGCCGAACATGCCTATATCGCTCGCTATCTGGGCCTGCTGCTGGTTGAAGGTGAGGATCTGATCGTCCAAAACGGCCGCGCGCTTGTGCGCACCGTCGCAGGCCCAAAACCCATCACCCTATTGTGGAACCGCTTGCCCGGCGCGCTCTGTGATCCGCTGGAACTTGACCCCGGTTCGCTTTTGGGTACCCCCGGCCTGCTCGATGCCCTGCGCGGCCAATCCTTGAAAATGGTCAACGCCCTTGGCAGCGGCGTACTCGAAACCCGCGCGCTCATGGCCTTCTTGCCCAAAATCGCCCGCAAACTGCTGGGCGAACCGCTGGCCATGCCCAACATCGCCACATGGTGGTGCGGCCAACAAAGCGAGCGTGATTATGTCACAGCCCACAGCCCCCGCATGATGATCGGCTCGGCCTTTTCCACCCTCCCCCTTATGGCCAGCCAAGACAGCACGCTCGCCCCCGCCAACCTTTCTGACCTGTTACAAACCGCAGGCCACGAACTCGTCGGCCAAGAGGCTGTGACCCTTTCGACCACCCCAACCATGGAAAACGGCACCCTCGTCCCGCGCCCCCTCAGCTTGCGCATCTTCATGGCCCGCAACCGTGACGGCTGGCAGGTCATGCCGGGCGGATATGCGCGGGTCAGCGCGGGCCGTGATGCCACAGCCTTTGCCATGCAGCGCGGCGGCAAAGTGGCCGATGTCTGGGTTGTCAGCGACCAACCCGTCCCAAACCCCAGCCTCATCCCCGGTCTTATCCCCGGCGCCACCCTGCGCCAAGCCGCCACCCGCGCCTTGCCCAGCCGCGCGGCGGATAACCTGTTCTGGCTCGGCCGCTATGTTGAACGCGCCGAATTGCACATGCGCCTGTTTCGCGCCTATGTCGCCCGCCTGAATGATGGTGCTGCCCCCGATGCGCCCCTACTGCATCTACTGCGCGAAACCCTGATGAAAGATACCAAACCCGCCGATATGGCGACGGGTTTCAGCGCCCCCCTTGCCGATGCCCTACGCGCGGCATCAAAAATCGGTGACCGCTTTTCCCCCGATGGCATGATGGCCCTACGCGGCCTTGTCACCCTGTCCAACAGCTTTCACACCCGCAATCTGACGCCTGATGAACTGCCCCGCGAAATCAGTACCCTTCTGCGCCAAATCGCGGGCTTTGCAGGCCTTGTGCATGAAAACATGTACAATTCCGATGGCTGGCGCTTCCTCAGTTTGGGCATGTCACTCGAACGCGCCAGCTCTATGTCTAACATCCTTGCTGCCCTGACCGCGCCTGATGCCCCCGATGGCGCGCTTGATCTTGCGCTGGAACTGGGCGACAGCGTGGTCGCCCACCGCGCCCGCTTTTCTATCTTTGCCGATCCGGCCTCGGTGCTGGACCTCTTGGCGCTGGATGACCAAAACCCCCGCGCCATCCGCTACCATATCACCCGCGCCCGCAACCATATCGCGGAACTGCCGGGCCACGCGATGGGCCACCGCCTTACCCCGGTTGCGCGCGCGGTTCTATTGGTGGAAACCCAACTTGCCACCGCCACGGTGACCACCCTTACCCCTGAAACCCTGCTGAAAATCGACCGCGACATCTGGGCGCTGGCCGATACCCTGACCATGGCGCATCTGGTATGATCTACGACATTCGGCTGACCATCACCCACAGCTATGCCCAACCTGCGGGCAACAGCCGCCACCTGCTGCGCGTGCTGCCGCAAACCGTGTCGGGCCGCCAACACCTGTCGTCCTACCTGATCGACGTGTCCCCTTTGCCTGATTACCGGACCGACCGGACCGATTTCTTTGGCACAGCCCTCACCACCATCACCCATGCCGACCCACATCTAAAAATGACCATCCAGATGGCCTGCCGCGTCAGCATGGCCCCGCCGCTGCTGTGGAATGACACCTCGCTGGCGCTGCCCCAGCTACAAGATCAGGTGCGCACCTGCCGTGACCTTGCCCCTGCCGCCCCCGTGCATTTCCTCGGGCCGTCTTACCGCCTCGCACCCAACGACAGTATCGCCGCCTTTGCCCGCGACGTGGCCCAAGCAGGCGGCACAGCGGCCCAAACCACCATCCGTCTGGGCAAAGCCTTGCATGACGCGATGACCTTTGACGCGACCGCCACAACGGTGGATACCCCCGCCGCCACTGCCTTTGCCCAACGCCGTGGCGTGTGCCAAGATTTCACCCATATCATGATCATCGCCCTGCAATCCTTGGGCATCCCCGCAGCCTATGTCAGCGGCTATCTGCGCACCTTGCCCCCACCCGGCAAACCGCGGCTAGAAGGCGTAGACGCCATGCACGCTTGGGTCCGCGCATGGTGCGGCCCCGCGATGGGCTGGATCGAATATGACCCCACAAACGCCACTCTGACCGGCACCGACCACATCGTCGTAGGGTACGGGCGCGACTACGCCGACGTCAGCCCAATCTCAGGCCACCTAAGGCTTGCAGGCGCGCCCGTCTCCAAGCAAACAGTTGATGTGGCGCAGGTAATGGGCTAGCCCATGCCTGCGAACACAGATGGCGCGGTGTGGAGGCGGGCAGCGCAAGCGGCATTGGCCTTGCAACTGCCCACATGATTGCGGACCCTGCCGGGGGCTGCGCAGCTTTCGTGCGTCAATCCAACTCGGGTTCAAATATCCGGGCTAAGCTTTTTAAAAGATGGAATATCCAATGACCCAACCTTACGAATCCGCCCATGAGGAATTGCATTACATCAATCGCGCAGGCTGGCTCCGCGCCGCTGTTTTGGGCGCGAATGATGGCATTGTTTCGGTCTCATCGCTGATCGTCGGGGTCGCCGCAGCAAGTACAAACACAACCGCAATTTTTGTCGCGGGTGCTGCGGGCCTTGCTGCGGGTGCCATGTCGATGGCGGCCGGTGAATATGTTTCCGTTAGTTCGCAATCCGATATTGAACGCGCCGACATTGCCCGCGAGAAACAAGCGCTGATTGACACGCCTGCCGAAGAAGAGGCGGAGCTGGCCTCTATTTACGCGTCGCGAGGATTGTCCGTTGCGACGGCGGCCTTGGTGGCGCGCGAACTGACCGAAAAGGATGCTTTGGCGGCCCATGTCCGTGATGAGCTTGGGCTATCAGAGGTGCATACGGCAAACCCTTTGCAGGCGGCTTTCGCCTCCGGGATGACGTTCACGGCTGCGGCGTCTTTGCCTTTGGCAGCGGCAATTTTGGCGCCAAGCGACAAGATCATTCCAACCGTGGTTATTGTAACGCTTATCTGCCTTGCAGGGCTTGGCGCTATTGGCGCGCATGTTGGCGGCGCGCCCAAACCGAGGGCAACCGCGCGTGTTCTGTTCTGGGGGGCTGCTGCAATGGCAATCACTGCGGGTGTTGGCCATATGTTTGGGGTCAGCGTGTAGGGTAAAACGCCCATCGTTTGTAGGGCGGGCGGTCATGGGGCTGCCCTGCATTCACGCCTACCCGGCCCTTTTGTCAAAGCGGCATTTGATGTCGCAAGCACACACCCCCACCAAAACCAAGTTTGTGCTGGCGCAACGTTTAGCGGCTTTTCTTTTGCTAGGCTGACCCCCAGTTCGCAAAGGGGTTCCGATGTCTGGTGCCAATACCACAATAGATTTAGACATGCCGTTATCTGTGATGATGACGCGCTGGCCTGCGACGATCCCGGTGTTCTTGCGGTTTAATTCGTTGTGCGTGGGCTGCCTTGTCGGCCCGTTTCACACGGTGGTCGACACCTGCGATGAACACGGCATTGATCAGCCGGCGTTTATCGCAGCTTTGGAACAGGCTATACGCCAGTCATAGGCCCATGGCTTATCACCACCAAACGGTGCGGATCTGTCACCACGATATGCCGCCGCTCGCTTTTCACCACCCCGTCACGCTCCCACCCACTTAACAGCCTGCTCACCGTATGCAGCGTGGTCCCGCTCATTTCCGATAGATCTTGGCGGGTGATCGGAAAGGCAATCTCAATCCCTTCATCGGTTTTGCGGCCATTTTGATGGATCAGGCGCAAAACCGCATGGGCAATCCGTTGCTCCACCGCCTGCGTTGCCATCTCCACAATCCGCGCATTCATTTCAGCCACACGCCCACCGATCATCTTGGCCGAGCCGGGACCAAAGCTTTTGTATTTTTGAACAAAGCCTTGCCACAAGTCGGCAGGCCAACACAGCACCACACAATCGGCAGCCGCGACGGCCGTTGCAGGATAGTGGCTGTAGCCCAAGGCAGGGGCGATACCGAAAAGCTGACCGGGCGGAATGTGCAGGGCAATCACCTGCTCACCCTCGGGTGTCAGGCGAACAACTCGGATATGGCCGTCCAACAGCAAAAAGAACCGATCCGCCAGCGCGCCCTCATCAAAGATATGCGCACCTGTGTCAAACCTGCGGGTCTGCGCAAGATCAAGGATCTCACGCAATGCATCTTGCGGCATGTCCTCAAACACGGGGATTTTGGTCAGCAAACTAGCGTCAAGATGTGGCACGTCAAAATCCGGTCCAAAATAGGGTCGCCTAACCATAACCATGCTTGGGCGATCCCTCAAACCTTAATCCGCGCTTTTGAAAAACCTCGCCCGAGGTTGCGCCAGATCAATGTTGCGGCGCGCAGGGCTTGGTAAAACCAGCTCGACAAAAAAAATCCTGAAAGGAAAGCATATGTTCAAGACCCTCTCCATCGCCGTTTCAATGGCGGCACTGATCAGCACCGCAGCTTTGGCCGAAGTGCATGAAGTGCAGATGATGAACAAAGGCGAAGCCGGAACCATGGTATTTGAGCCGGGCTTCTTGCGTATCGCAAAGGGCGACACCGTAAAGTTTGTCGCCACCAGCAAGGGCCACAACGCTGAAAGCATTGACGGCATGATGCCCGAAGGGGCCGCTGAATTTAAAGGCAAGATCAACGAGGAAATCGATGTCGTTTTTGATGTTGAAGGCGTCTATGGCGTGCAATGCAAGCCCCATTTTGCCATGGGTATGGTTGTAACCATCGTCGTGGGAGAAGCCACTGCCCCCGATGATTTTCTGGCGGGCCGTCTGCCCAAGAAAGCCAAAGAGCGTTTTGAGGCGCAGCTCGCCAACCAATAAGCCACGCTTTTGCCAACCCATTTTCCCGCCCAAAAGGTGTTTGCGGCATGAGGCCGCCCGCCCAAGGGCCTTTATAGGAGGTCGATATGACCAAACTCTATAATCCTGGACTTATGCAAACCAGCCGCCGCAATGTGTTGCGCGGAACTGCCCTCGCCGGTGCTGCAGCCTTTGTTGGTGGCATTGCTACACCTGCCGCCGCCCGCCTTGGCCCTTATGCACGGGTCCGTCCCGTATCGCCGATGGTGGTCCAGGCGCAGGCTGACGCAATTGCTAAGGCAGCCCCAATGGACCTGACCGGGTTTGCCCGTGTGCGTCAGGAACTGGTCGCCCCCCCCTTTGCCCCGGTCCATGAACAAGTGGCAAGCGGTCCGCCAAAGATCGTAGAAATCACCATGGTAACCGAAGAGCGGTTGATGGTGGTTGATGAAGACACGGGCGCCAGCATCTGGGCGCTTACCTATAACGGCTCGGTTCCCGGCCCGTTGATCATCGTGCATCAAGACGATTATGTAGAACTGACCCTGCAAAATCCCGCAGCCAGCCAGATGGAACACAACATCGACTTCCATGCCTCGACGGGCGCTTTGGGTGGCGGTGGCCTAACCCATGTGTTCCCCGGCGAAGAAACCGTGCTGCGCTGGAAAGCGACAAAACCGGGCGTGTTTACCTATCACTGCGCACCGGGTGGCGAGATGATCCCGTATCACGTTTGCCACGGCATGAACGGCACGGTCATGGTGCTGCCGCGCGATGGTCTGAAAGATGGCGATGGCAACCCGCTGCGCTATGACGAAATCGCCTATTTCGGTGAGCAGGATTACTATCTGCCCAAGGATGAAAACGGCGACTACAAACAGTATGAAGCCGCTGGTGATGATTATGCCGACAGCCTTGATGCCATGCGGACCCTGACACCAACCCATTCGGTGTTCAACGGTGCGGTAGGTGCGTTGACAGGCGAAACCGCCTTGAAATCATCGGTTGGTAAAACCGTGTTGATGATTCACAATCAGGCCAACCGTGACACGCGGCCTCACCTGATTGGCGGGCATGGTAACTTTGTCTGGCAAAGCGGCAAGTTCGGCAATGCGCCCGAAGTGGGGTTAGAGACATGGTTCGTGCGGGGCGGGTCTTCGGCAGCAGCGCTCTATACGTTTGAGCAGCCGGGCGTCTATGCCTACGTCAATCACAACCTTATTGAGGCCGCCTTGCTTGGCGCCACCGCCCACTTTGTCGTGGATGGCGAATGGGACAATGCCTTGATGGAACAGGTTGCGGCCCCACGCCCGATTGAGACCTGATCGCTTCTTTGCAAATGGTTGCTTGATATGAAAACCACCGCGCCCTTGACCAAACGCCTCCCTATCATCGGGGCAATGTTCATGGGCGCGGCCCTGATTTTAGGGGCCGTGCTGTGGATGCCGCGCGGCCCTGATCTGGCATATGTACCCGAGTTGACGCAGGTGGATTTGCCACAAGGCAAGACCCTCTATGTACAGGTGCATGAAGTCACTTTGGCTGATTGGAACCGTTGCTTTGATGCAGGTGCCTGTGCTGTGCAACTGCGCCCGCCTGTCGGGCGCGGCGAACAGCTTTTTCCGGCTACGGGGATAAGCTGGATTGATGCCAATGACTATATCACATGGATCAACCGCAATGCCCGCCACAGCTTTCGCTTGCCCACCTCCGCCGAATGGCGGTCCATCGCTGCCGAGGTGATCCCGGATAAACCCGCCCCCCTCTTTGCATCGCCAAATCTTGATTGGGCCTCGGCCTATCTGATGGAAGGTTTGAAAAGCCGCAGGCTAGAGGCAGCGGGCAGCTATTCGGTAACCCAAGCAGGCGTGGCCGATCTGGATGGTAATGTTTGGGAATGGACCCAAGATTGCTTTAATGACCCAAATCTGCCGTCAGACCGTTGCCCCGCCTTTTATGTGATGGGAGAGCATGAGGCCGTAATGTCCTTTCTCGTCCGTGACCCTGCACGCGGCGGCTGCGCCGTAGGGTCGCCCCCAGCGCATCTGGGCATGCGCTTGGTCACAGACAGCAAACCGGGGGCGTAGGGCTATTTTTGCGGCCAAAGTCGGCCTTGCCAAGACCACCGAAATGCTACCGTTTCGCGCAGGCAACCGCATGCGCGTACGTATTAAAATTCTATTAAGAAAAATAAGAAAATCATTATATTACAGCATGTTATAAAAACGTCCGCGCGCGATTCACGGTGCGAAATCAGGCCCGTTTTCCCAAAGCAGCGACCCCCAAAACCTCAAGGATTTTGCCTTCAATCTGGGCTGCCTCCAGCCCCGCCACCCGATACATCGCCTCGGGGCTGGCCTGATCAATAAAGATATCCGGCAGCACCATAGACCGATATTTCAGGCCCGCATCAAACACGCCTTCCTCAGCCAAAAGCTGGGCCACGTGCGACCCAAACCCCCCAATCGCGCCTTCTTCAACCGTAATCAAAACCTCATGCCGGGCCGCGAGATCCAAGATCAAATCGCGGTCCAAAGGCTTGGCAAACCGAGCATCCGCGACTGTAGGGGTGATCCCTTTGGCGGCCAAACTTTCGGCGGCCTTAGTAACCTCAGCCAGCCGCGTCCCGAACGAAAGGATCGCAACCCGGCTGCCGTGCTGAATAACCCGCCCCTTGCCAATTTCCAGCGGAATGCCCCGCTCCGGCATCTCTACCCCCACGCCGTCACCGCGTGGAAACCGGAACGCGATCGGCCCATCATTATGCGCCGCCGCCGTGGCCACCATATGAACCAGTTCACCCTCATCCGCCGCTGCCATCACAACAAAACCCGGCAGGTTGGCCAAAAACGCCACATCAAACGCCCCCGCATGGGTCGCCCCATCCGCGCCCACAAGCCCCGCCCGATCAATCGCAAACCGAACCGGCAACCGCTGAATCGCGACATCATGAACTACCTGATCATACCCGCGCTGCAAGAACGTGGAATACAGCGTACAAAACGGCTTTAACCCGCCCGCAGCCATCCCTGCGGAAAAGGTAACCGCATGCTGCTCGGCAATGCCCACATCAAAACACCGCCGAGGAAAGCGCTCGGCAAACAGGTTCAGCCCCGTCCCATCCGGCATCGCCGCCGTCACCGCGACGATTTTATCATCGCGTGCAGCCTCGTCCATCAAGCTTTGGGCGAACACTTTGGTATAGCTGGGCGCGTTCGAGGGCGTCTTTTTCTGCTCACCCGTCACCACATCAAACTTGGCCGTCGCATGGCCTTTATCGCGGGCGCGTTCAGCGGGAGCATAGCCTTTGCCTTTTTTGGTGATCACATGGATCAGCATCGGCCCTTTGGCGCGGGCATGAACCGTACGCAAAATGGGAAGCAATTGGTCAAGGTCGTGGCCGTCGATGGGGCCGACATAGCTGAACCCCAACTCCTCAAACAAGGTGCCGCCAATGGTCATGCCTTTCAGCATTTCCTTGGCCCGCCGCGCCCCTTCTTGGAACGGTTCGGGAAGGAAGCTGACGGCACCCTTGGCCACGGCCTTCAAATCCTGAAACGGCGCACCAGCATAAAGCCGTGACAGATAAGATGACATCGCGCCAACCGGCGGGGCGATAGACATTTCATTATCGTTCAAAATCACGAAAAGCCGCTTTTTCAGATGGCCTGCGTTGTTCATCGCCTCATAGGCCATGCCCGCACTCATCGACCCGTCACCGATCACGGCCACCGCATCGCCCGGATCACCGCCCAGATCAGCGGCCACAGCAAAGCCAAGGGCGGCCGAAATGGAGGTAGAGCTATGGGCCGCACCGAAGGGATCATAAGGAGACTCAGATCGCTTGGTAAAGCCTGACAGCCCACCCTCCGTCCGTAAGGTACGGATACGATCACGCCGCCCGGTCAGGATTTTATGGGGGTAACATTGGTGGCCCACATCCCAGATAATCTTGTCGCGGGGCGTATCAAAAATCGCGTGCAGCGCCACGGTCAATTCCACCACGCCCAAGCCTGCACCCAGATGGCCGCCGGTCACCGACACTGCCGAAATGGTTTCGGACCGCAACTCATCCGCGACCTGCCGCAGTTCGCGGTCCGACAGGGATTTAAGGTCGGACGGCAAGGTAACGCGGTCAAGCAGCGGAGTTTTGGGTCGGTTGGTGGTTTGGTCGGTCATATTGCCCCCTTGGGCCTTACGCGCCCGTCTTTTGTCCTGAATCATCAGGTTAAAAGACTAACGCAACATCTATGGGCATCTGCCCTTGTTGGTTTGATATGCAATCTTTTGCAAATTAAATACAAACCGTTTTAGCTTTCGCGGGCGATCACAAACCGTGCGGCCGCGATCAAATTGTCTGCTCGCGCACCATAAGGTGCAAGAGCGGTTGTTGCCTCGTCTATCAGGGCGGCGGCGCGGGCTTGCGCGCCGTTCAGGCCTAACAGCGAAACGAAAGTAGCTTTGCCAGCATCGGCGTCTTTGCCCAGCCGTTTGCCTGCCTTGGCGGCGTCACCCGTTACATCCAAGATGTCGTCGGCGATCTGAAAGGCAAGGCCCATCGCGGCGGCATATTGCCCCAAGGGTGCCGGATCAGCCCCGGCGAGCACGGCGCCCGCCGTTGCCGACCATTCAAACAACGCTCCGGTTTTACCCGCTTGCAACCGCGTGATTTGTGGCAAGCTCAGCGGCGTGGCTGCGGTTTCGGCAGCAATGTCCAAGGCTTGGCCCAAGACCATCCCGCGCGCGCCGGCAGCCCGTGCGATGCCCGCGATTAAGGCCAGGCGATTGGGGCCAAGGGCAGGATCTGTCAAAAACTCAAAGGCAAGGGTTTGCAGCGCGTCGCCAGCCAAAACGGCCACGCCTTCGTCCCATTTGCGGTGAACGGTGGGCAGGCCGCGACGCAGGTCATCATTGTCCATGCAAGGCAGGTCATCATGCACCAGCGAATAGGCGTGCATTGCCTCTATCGCGGCGGCAGCGGCGACGGCGTTTTCGGGCGCAATATCGTGCAGCGCCGCCGATTCCAGCACGAAAAAGCCGCGCAGGCCTTTGCCGCCCTGCACCGCATAGCGCATGGCGTGGATCACGGGTTCATCATCAAGACTGTTTAGGGCGGTATCAAGCCGAGCATGCACCCGGCGGGCCGATGCGGCCAGCAAGGTGGGAAAGGTCACATCCCCTCCGCCGGGGTAGTGCCGATGGCTTGGCCATCCTTGGCACGGATCATTTCAACCTTATCCTCGGCCTCTTTCAGCTTGGTTGCGCAATGCGATTTCAGCGCCGCGCCGCGCTCATAAAGCGCAATCGACGCCTCAAGCGGCACCTCGCCGCGTTCGAGTGAGGTTACGACCTGTTCAAGCGCGCTCATCGCTTCTTCAAAGCTCATCGCGTTCACCGGCGTCTCGGGTTTATCTGGCATATCCTCGGTCCTTCAATACGGTCACATGGGCGGCGGCGCAGGCGCCAAGTGCTGGCAGATCATAACCGCCCTCTAACGCCGATACCACCCGCCCTGCGCAATGCGCATCGGCCAGATCGCAAATCTGCTGGGTCAGCCATGTGAAATCTGCGGTGGACCAGTTCAGATTGGCCAGCGGGTCATCGCGGTGGGCATCAAAACCGGCCGAAACCAAAATCAATTCGGGCGCAAAGGCATCGATTTTGGGGAAGATATGGGTGGCATAGGCGGCGCGCATATCGGCGCCCGTACTGCCAGCGCGCAAAGGGGTATTGATGATTTGGCGATGCGCCCCCACCTCGCTTGCCGCCCCCGTACCGGGATAAAGCGGCATTTGGTGGGATGAGGCGAAGAGCACGCGGGACTCATCCCAAAGCAGGTCTTGAGTGCCATTGCCGTGGTGGACGTCGAAATCCACGATTGCCACGCGGGACAGGCCGTGATGGTCCAACGCGTGTTTGGCGGCAATGGCCACGTTGCCAAAAATACAAAAGCCCATGGCGGTGTTGGTTTCCGCATGATGGCCCGGTGGGCGGGTGGCGACAAAGGCATTGTTGGCGGCGCCCGACAGCACCAGATCTACACCCGCACAAACCCCACCTACACCGCGCAAAGCCGCCTGAAAGCTGCCGGGGGCAAGGTAGGTGTCGCCATCAACCTGCGACCAACCCGTGGCGGGAATAGCTTTGCGGATGCGGGCGATATAGGGGGCGGGGTGGCAGCGCAGGATGTCTGCGTCAGTTCCCAAAGGGGCGTCACGCCGCAAAAGATCCATGCCTGCAAGGGCGTGGGCCACCGCCGCCAACCGCGCGAATTGCTCGGGGTGGCCCGGGGGCTCCACATGCAGGTCACAATCGGGATGGGTGAAAAGGGCTGTGACCATCGCGTCAGTCAGGCGCCAGCATATAGCCCGCCCCGCGCACGGTTTGCAGATAGCGCGGTTGTTTTGGGTCGTTTTCTATTTTGCGGCGCAGGCGGGTGATTTGCACATCAACCGCACGCTCTTGCCCCGTCTTTTCATCGGCGCTGCTGTCGCGGCCCAGATCACCTGCCAAAGCCTCGCGGGTGATGGGGTGGCCGGGTTGGGCGGCGAAAAGGCGCATCAGCTGCGCCTCAGTCGCGGTTAGGCGCACGGGGTCGCCGCCATGCCACAACTCACCCCTATCCACGTCATAGCGCACATGGCCCATATGCAGCATCTTTGGCCCCACCTCGGCCTGCGCTTGGGGAACGCGGCGCAAAATGGCGTTGATGCGCAACAACAGCTCTTTGGGTTCAAACGGCTTGGAAAGGTAGTCATCCGCCCCCGCTTCTAGCCCTTCGATCCGACTGGAGGTTTCGCCCCGCGCGGTCAGCAACATGATCGGCGCTTTCAGTTTTTCGCGCAATTCACGGGTCAGCGCGATGCCGTCAATGCCGGGCATCATCACATCCAGAATGATCATGTCAAACTCTAGCCCGTCCAAAAGCCGCCGCGCCTGTGCGCCATCGCGGGCGATGGTCACCAAAAATCCGTTCCGCATCAGGAACTTTTGCAGCAAGCCGCGAATGCGTTCATCATCGTCTACGACCAGCAAATGGGCCTGTGCGTCGGGGATCATTGGGGTGTCTCCTTCAGGCTTTGATACTGTCGCCGTGCGTGTTCGTCCATCATTGCCTCTAGCACTTGTCGAAATCCTTGTACGGCTCCCGGCCCGGCCGCGCGGTAGGCCGCACGCATGCGGGCGCGCTGCGCATCCGACAAGCTGCGCTCTAAATCAGCGCCTTTCTTGGTCAGATGCAAATGACGTTCACGTTTGTCGGCGCGGCCCACCCGGCTTTCGACCAGAGCATCCTCAATCAAGGCGCGCAGCACGCGGTTCAGCGATTGCTTGGTTACGCCTAAAATGGCCAGCAGGTTGTTGACCGTGGTGCCGGGGCTGCGGTGGATGAAATGCAAGGCGCGGTGGTGGGCGCGGCCATAATCCATCCCCTCCAGAATGCGGTCCGGGTCGGCGGTAAAGCCGCGGTAGGCAAAAAACATCGCCTCAATCCCCTTGCGGAGCTGATCATCGGTCAGAAACAGCAAGCTTTCGCTATGGCTTGCCCCGCCAGAATGTTCCATCGCTTACCCTCGCCGCTGTTTTGATGATTTTATGTCAGCCTTGTTGACTTTCCAACCCCTCCCTGTTAGCGATTTTTTGATTTTGCGCAACTTTATGTCCGTATCGGACCTAATTCGCGCAATATATGGAAAATATTGGAAAGGGTACGGACATGGCTGGCTATGATGATCGCGATGGCAAGATTTGGATGGATGGTGAATTGGTCGATTGGCGCAGCGCCAAGGTGCATATACTAAGCCATGCGATGCACTACGCCTCATCCGTTTTTGAAGGCGAGCGGTGCTATAATGGCAAGATTTTCAAATCGGTACAGCATTCAGAGCGCTTGCGTAATTCCGGCGCGTTGCTGGATATGGATCTGCCATGGTCGGTCGCTGAAATTGAGGCAGCCAAGGTTGCAACTCTGGCCGCCAATGGCCTGACCAATGCCTATGTGCGCCCCATCGCATGGCGCGGCGCGGGTGAGGATATGGGTGTCGCCTCGAAGCGCAATCCTATCCATCTTGCGATTGCTGTGTGGGAATGGGGCAACTACTATGGTGATGCCAAGATGAAAGGCGCCAAGCTGGATATCGCGAAATGGAAGCGGCCCAGCCCCGAAACCATCCCCCATGCGGCCAAGGCTGCGGGTCTTTATATGATTTGCACCATGTCCAAACATGCGGCCGAGGCGAAGGGCTGTTCAGATGCCATGATGTTTGACTACCAAGGCTATGTGGCCGAGGCGACTGGGGCGAATATCTTTTTCGTTAGGGATGGCGTGGTGCATACGCCGCTGGCCGATGGCATTTTGAACGGGATCACTCGGCAGACTGTGATCGGGATGCTGAAAGAAAAGGGCATTGAGGTGCAAGAGCGCCGGATTGAAGCGTCTGAGCTGGAAGGCATGCAACAATGCTGGCTGACCGGGACAGCGGCCGAAATCACGCCCGTTGGACAGATTGGCGATTATAATTTTGAGGTTGGTCAGCTAACGCGCGACATCTCGGCTGAGTATGAGGTGCTGGTGCGTGCATAATACCCAAAGGCCCGAGCCAACCGGTTCGGGCCTTTGTCTATGGGTTTAAGCTGTTATGCCGCGGTCAATGCGCAGATAGTGCTGCACGCGGGGACCATCTTGGCCAATTTGCGGGCGCTGTGTTAGGGCGCGGATGGCGGGGTGGGCTGTGTCCGTGGCGCAGCGCCGTTCAATCGCCCAAAAATTCCGTTTCCGCGCAGTTTCGGGCGCGGTGCGATGGTCTATCAGGTGCTTGGTCATTGTGTCCTCCCACAGGTTTCAAGCAGTTATACTAGCATGAAGTGCCGACCTGTGCGCCTGTGCATTGCAGGATCGGCTTTTGTTTGCCGATCATGACAGACGGGAAATGGCCCAAGCGGCGGCATCGGCCACGGCACTGTCTGGGTCCGACAGATGAGGTTGCGCTGCAACAATCAACGCTGGATCACCGGAATTTCCAATGGCATAGAGGACGTTACGCAAAAACCGATCACGCCCAATGCGCTTGATGGGGCTGCCCGAAAACCGTGCGCGAAAGGCTGTGTCATCAAGGGTCGCCAGTTCGGCTAAAGGCGGCGCACCCACGCGGGCAGTGTAGCCGATTTCAGACGCGGTGACGGCAAACTTGTTCCAAGGGCAGACGGCCAGGCAATCATCACAGCCATAGATTCGATTGCCCAAAAGCGGGCGCAGATCGGGGTCAACTTTGCCCTTATGCTCTATGGTCAGATAGGAAATGCAGCGGCGTGCGTCCAACTGGTACGGCGCGGGAAAGGCCTGCGTGGGGCAAATATCAAGGCAAGCGGTGCAATTGCCGCAATGGCTGATCTCGGGCGTGTCATGGGGCAGATCGAGCGTTGTAAAGATGGAGCCCAGAAAAAACCAATTGCCCAGATCGCGTGACAAAAGATTGGTATGCTTGCCTTGCCAACCCAACCCCGCCGCTTGTGCCAGCGGTTTTTCCATCACCGGGGCGGTATCAACGAACACTTTGATCTCAGCGCCCGTAGCATCGACCAACCACCGCCCCAAGCGTTTCAGGCGCTTCTTCACCAAATCATGGTAATCGCGGCCTTGAGCATAGACTGACACGGCGGCACGGTCGCGCTGTGCCAATACGTCCAGTGGATTGCCGTCAGGCGTGTACACCTCGGCCAGCATGATGACTGACCGCGCCTGCGGCCATAGGGCTGCTGCAGACCCGCGCCACCCCATCCGTTCGGCCATCCAGCCCATCTGACCATGCCGCCCCAGCGCCACAAAGTCAGATAAACGCTCGGCGGTATCAGGGGTGGCATCGGGCGCGCAAATGCCTATCGCCGAAAACCCCTCGGCCAAGGCGCGGGCGTGGAGTGTTGCGCGAAAGGGGGTTTCCACGGCCCGGTCAGGCGGCGGCTTGCGGCGCGCGCTGCTCGGTGAGTATCGCATAAAGCTTGGCCGGGTCGGTATTGGCCCGCAGCTTGGCCACAACACTCGCATCGCGCATGGTGCGTGACACAAGCGCCAAGGCCTTGAGGTGATCAACCCCAGAATCCTTGGGCGCAAACAGCGCAAAGATCAGATCAGCTGGCTGACGATCAACGGAATCGTAGTTCAACGGCTTTTCAAGCCGCATGAACACGCCAATAATCTTATCCAGCTCTTGCAGCCGCGCGTGCGGCAGGGCGATGCCATGGCCCACACCTGTGGGGCCAAGGCTTTCGCGTTCTTGCAGGCCATCAATGGCGATGGATGCATTCAGACCATGAACAGCGGCCATAACCTCTCCAATCTCTTGGAACAGGCGTTTTTTACTGGTCAAATGGCTAACGACACGAACGGCACCGGGTGCCAAGATATGAGTTAGTTCCATGGTCCGCTTTTATCCTACGCCACGTAGGGCGCTTTATTTTGTATGTCGCGGGTCAATCCAACCGACATTTCCGTCATCGCGGCGGTAAACAACATTTACCCCGCCATGCTTTGAATTACGGAACACCAGCATACGCTGCCCGGCCAGTTCCAGCTGCATGACCGCTTCGCCGACAGAGACTGTGGGAACCTTGGTTTCCATCTCGGCGATAATCATCGGCTGAAGCGACTCGGGCTCGTTATCCCCGTGTTCATCGTTCGCGGCGAGGATATAAGAGGAACCGCCGTCAAATTCAACAGGTGATATACGGTCGCGGTGATGGTCACGCAAACGGCGCTTGTAGCGGCGCAGCTGTTTGTCCATCTTTTCGCGGCAAGATTCAAAGGCTGCGTAGATTTCCGAAGAATGCCCCCGCGCCTGTGCCGTCAGGCCGGTCGACAGATGGATCGTTGCTTCACAAATCAATTCGTGGCCTTCGCGTGAAAACACCACGATGGCTTCGGTTGGGCGCTGGGCGTATTTTTCAACCGTCTCTCCCAGCTCGGCCTTCACATGGGTTTGAAGCGCTTCACCAATGTCGATTTGTTTCCCGCTGATCTGATACCGCATAGTCCCTCCTTCTTGTTTCGACAAAGGGTCCCCGCACCTTGCAGGGGGCCCTGCCGATGGGTGTTAGACACCGATCCGTCGCATAAAAACCTTTTTGTCTTGGGCAGTTACGCCAAGGGGCCAAAAGCATACGACTGGTTCGGTTCGTGCTAGCATCACAGGTATTTGGCGACACGAGGGGCAGGTTTGTCAATGGGGTCGTATCAAATCTAATGAATTTCAGCGGCCAAACGCAACTTTAGCAAACCTGTCAGGGGGCATAAAAAATCAAGACCTTGGATCACCCAATCCGAAAGTTTTGCCCCAAATACACACGGCGCACGTTTTCATCGCGGACCACCTCGTCTGTGGTCCCGCTCATCAACACTGTGCCATCATGCAAAATATAGGCGCGATCCACGATTTCCAGCGTTTCGCGCACGTTGTGATCGGTGATTAAAACCCCAATCCCTCGGCGTTTCAGGTCGCTGACCAAATGCCGAATTTCGCCCACAGCAATCGGATCTACGCCGGCAAAAGGTTCATCTAGCAGCAGATATTTCGGATTGGCCGCCAAGCAGCGCGCAATTTCAACCCGGCGTCTTTCACCCCCCGATAGCGCCAACGCAGGCGCACGGCGCAGATGGGTGATGGAAAATTCAGACAGCAACTCTTCCAGCCGCTCGCGCCGCTTGTGGCGGTCATCCAAGGTAATTTCCAGCACGGCAAGGATGTTATCCTCGACCGAGAGGCCACGGAAAATGCTGACCTCTTGCGGCAAATAACCAATGCCAAGCCGAGCGCGGCGATACATCGGCAAGGATGTAACGTCAAAGCCGTCGATCAAGACCTGTCCACCTTCGGGCGAAACCAAGCCTGCGATTGCATAAAAACACGTGGTTTTGCCCGATCCATTGGGGCCAAGCAAAGCCACCACTTCACCCCGATTCAAATGCATCGAAACATCACGGATGACGGGGCGGTTTTTGTAGCTTTTGCGCAGGCCCGCAATATGCAGCCCCGCATTTCCGTCTGTAACCGTCAAATCTGGCGCGGGCATCAGTTTTTGGCCTGACCCGGCTGAAAGACGGTTTGTACGCGGCCCTCCATCACACCAGTGCCGGCCTTTAGGTCGATCACCAGCTTTTGCCCGGACAATGCGTTGCCGCCTTGGGTCAGTAAAACATCACCCGTCATCACAACATCGCCCGTTTCAATCGTATAAACGGCATCACGCGACTCGGCGGCATCGGTCTGGTTTATCAGCGTAACACCTTCACTGGCGAAAAGTTTGGCGATGCCTGTGCCATCGGCGGTATATTCCACCAAAACCCGTTCAGCCGAAAGCCGCATCTCGCCCTGTCCAACCAGCACATTGCCCGTAAAAAGCGCGGTGCCATCGGCTTGGTTGACCGACAGTTGATCTGCCGTTACCTCAACCGGAAGCGAGGTATCTTGCTTTAACCCGCCAAACGCAATGTTTGCGCTTTGGGCCGCACCCATCGCGGGGGCTAGGGCAAGCAATGCCAAAATCGTGGTCACTCGAAATGTCTGTAACATGCGCCGTCCTAATGCTCCGCCTTGAAAGGCTTATTGGCCTGAGGGATTGTATATCAGCTTCACACCGTTTTTCAAAACAAGAACATAGGTGCCTGAGCCGTCATTTGTTTGGGACAGTTCCATAGCCCCCGCCGTAAGCGTGCCAACAGGGCCGTGGCCAGCCACAGCCGTGTCGCTGACCAGCGAGGTGCGGTCTAAGGCGGCGGTTATTGACTCACTTTGCAGCTCATACCCGGTTGAGGTGGTGATGGTGGCATCGCCCTCGGCAATAAAGGCATTGTTCGCTAGGTCGAAGACGCCGCGATCGGCCACCAGCCGCGCGCTTGACCCATCAGGTGGGTTCAGGTCGGCGACGAGGGCCTTGGCCTTGGCGTTCGTTCCGTTGCCTTGGTCTGGTCGGACCTCGCTGGCGGCGATGGTCAAGGCGGCGCCGTCATCGGTAACGCCGGCCCATGTTGGATTGGTCAGGCGGGGTTCGCGGATCCGGTCTTCAACACCCACTTCGGCAAAGGGGATCGCATCAGCCGGGTCAATCGTGCGCGATACCAAAAACAACGTCGATAAGATCGCCAGCGCGAGCAGTGGCAAGCCAACCTTAAGCCATACAACGGCGGTCGAGTGGAAGTTGGTATGCCCAGTCATTGCGCTCTCGAAGGGGTAAAGGTTGATGCCGACCAGTGGCCCGCGTTAGTGGTGATAAATATCCAAGGGCGTGTCATAGCCCATCAAGTCAAGTTCGGCGCGGGTAGGCAGGAAATGGAACAGGCGGTTGGCAAGGTCCAGCCGCCCCTCCCGGATCAACCGCGCCTCCAGCGCCTCTTTCAGCCGATGCAGGTAAAGCACGTCGGAGGCGGCATAGTCTTTTTGCGCCTCAGTCAGTTGGGCCGCGCCCCAATCAGAGGTTTGCTGCTGTTTGGAAACATCCACCCCGACCAGTTCTTGCAGCAGGTATTTCAGGCCATGCCGGTCGGTAAATGTCCGCACCAGCCGTGAGGCGATTTTAGTGCACCAGACCGGGGCCGTGACCACGCCAAAGGCGTTTTGAAGGGCGGCCACATCAAACCGGCCAAAATGAAACAGCTTGGTGACCGCAGGGTCTGTCAGAAGACGTTCCAGGTTTGGAGCCGAGGTCTGGCCCTTGGCGATTTGGACCAAATGGGCGTTTCCGTCGCCTGAGGAAAGCTGGACCACGCAGAGCCTGTCGCGGCGCGGATCAAGGCCCATCGTTTCCGTATCAATCGCGACGATGGAGCCGAGGTTCAGCCCATCGGGAAGGTCGTTTTGATGCAGGTGAATGGTCATCTGTACAGGCTTTCAACTAAGATTGGATTGCTTGCTTATAGGCAGGGCCGGCAAAGAAAGCCAAGGGATTGGTGAGAGGTGGCTGGACGGGGCCGCGAGGATAGGCGAAGGTTAGCGCAGTTTGGGGTGTTTTTACGCCATGTGAATCGCGCGCGGATGATTTTATAAACGATTGATAAATCTATATATTCACTTTTTTCTTAACTCCATCTTAATGCGTTCGCGCAAGGTTGCGCAGAGTCGAACCTGAGGTGCCAAGAGAGGAAATACGATGCCGGTTTCGGTTGTGATGTTGGGGGCCAGTGGGGCTGTGGGCGGGCAGGCGCTGGCCCGGGCTTTGGCATTAGCGCAGGTGACGCAGATTACCAGCCTGGGGCGGCGGATTTTGCCGCAAACGGACCCGAAATTGCACCAAGAGATCGTTGATGTGTTTGACCCTGCAAGCTATGGTCCGCATCTGGCGGGGCATGAAGCTGCGATTTGTACTTTTGGCGTGGGGGAGCCGTCAAAGACAAGCCGCGAAGAATTTCTGCGGGTGGATAAAACGGCGGTGCTGGATTTTGCGGCGGCGTGCAAGGCGGCGGGTGTGCGGCATTTCTCGCTGCTGTCTTCGGTGGGGGTGTCGGCCAAATCGCGGTCTTTTTACCTGCGCAGCAAGGGCGAGTTGGAGGATGGCTTGCGCTGGTTGGAGTTTGAACGGCTGAGCCTGTTTCACCCGTCGATGATTTTGACGCCGACCAACCGCTATGGGCTGTCACAGGGGATTATTTTGAAAGTTTGGCCGTGGCTGACCCCGCTGTTGCAGGGTGGTTTGCGCAAATATCGGGGCATTCCGGTGGAAACACTGGGGGCCGCGATGGCGCGCAATGTGGTGCGGCTGGGGCCCGGCAAGACGGTTGGCGAGGAGGTTTTCGAATGGGACCAGATTATGGGGCTTTAGACCCGCGTGGAAAGGCGCGGGCCTAAGGGCAAACCGCGACTACCCCTTGGCAAACGTATCGCGCAACTGGTTCTTTTGGACCTTGCCCATGGTATTGCGCGGCAGGCTTTCGACAAAGTGAATATGCCTTGGGTGCTTGAACTGGGCCAAATCAGGGCCGATAGCGGCCAAAATCTGATCGGCATCCAGAACAGCGTTCTTTTCTAGAACCACGGCCACGGTGACGCTTTCACCGAAATCGGCATGCGGCACGCCAAAGGCCGCACTTTCCAGCACGCCGTCCAGCGCGTCAATCAGCACCTCAATCTCCTTGGGATAGATGTTGTAGCCGCCTGCGATGATCAAATCTTTGGAGCGGCCAACGATGGACAGATACCCATCCGTATCCATTTGGCCGATATCGCCCGTGGCGAACCAGCCGCCGGGGCGCATATCTTCGGCAGTTTTTTCGGGCATGTTCCAATAGCCCTTGAACAGGTTTGGACCGCGCACCTCAATCCCACCCACATCACCGATGGCGGGGGTATTGCCTGCACCATCGACCAAGCGCACCTGAACCCCCGGCAAGGGCAGGCCCACGGTGCCGGGTTTGCGCAGCCCGGTGTAGGGGTTAGAGGTGATCATGTTGGTTTCGGTCATACCATAGCGTTCCAGCACGTGGTGGCCTGTAAGGGCTGTCCAGCGTTCGTGCGTGTCAGTCAGCATCGGGGCCGAGCCGGAGACGAACAGCCGCATTTTGGCGGTGGCGGCAGGCGTAAGGCCCGGTTGGTCGAGCAGGCGGGTGTAGAAGGTTGGTACGCCCATCATCGTGGTGGCATGGACAAAATTGGCAAGGATTTTTTCAGGCTTGAAGGCGCGGTGCAGCAGGATTTGGCTGCCCGCCAGCAAGGTAACGTTCAGCGCCACAAACAGGCCGTGCGTGTGAAAAATCGGCAAGGCGTGAATAAGGATATCGCTTTCGGTGAATTGCCACAGATCACGCAAGGCCACGGCGTTAGAGATTAGGTTGCCATGCGTCAGCATTGCGCCCTTGGACCGCCCAGTGGTGCCAGAGGTGTAGAGAAACGCGGCCAGATCTTCTGGCCCGCGCGTCACGGCGCTGGCAATCGGTTGGGCGGCAAGGGCGGCATCGGTCAGCGTGCCTGTGCCGTTGGCATCCAGCGTTAGCACGGTTTTGGTGTGGGCATCTGCGGTCACCTTTTGCAAGCTGTCCAGCCGTGCGGGGTCGCAGACAAAGACGACGGGGGCGGCATTGGTTAGAAAATACGACACTTCGGCCGGCATATAGGCGGTGTTCAGCGGCAGATGGACGGCGCCACACAGCACGGTCCCCAGATAGAGCGCGATGGCCGAGGTGGATTTTTCGATCTGCACCGCGACACGGTCACCGGGCTGCACGCCCATAGTGACCAAAGCGCTGGCAATGCGTTCCGCCTCATCCCACAGCAGGGCATAGGTGGTGACGGCATTTGTGTCTTGGTCGGTTGCAAAGACGTGGTCTTCGCGGCCAATTGAGGCGGCACGAAGGGCGGTTGCAAGCGTGTTTCCGTGATACATAATGCGTCCTGATTGACTTGATTTAAGCAGTTTTTGCACGGCCGGGGCCGCGATGATTTCGCCTGTGGTCGTATAGGCCTCGTGGTTACGCTCGATCAACGCGAGGTCATAGAGGTAATTGACCATCACCCCCCAAGAAGCAGCTTGCCCGCGGGGGCTGGCATCGGCGTTCACATGGATTTTTTCAAGCCGTGCGCCGTAGCCAAGGTGAAAGCGCGCGACGGGGTCGATGGCACCGCCGTTCGAGGCGCGGGCGGCCAGCATGTAATGCGCGGTCAGTTCGGCAAGGCCGTTTGGAGTTATGTGAGTGGCTGAGTCGGCAGTTTGCAAGCCTGCTGTGCGGTAGCCCAGCGGCGCAAACCGGGGGCGGGCGACAGGGTGATAAAACTGGTGAGGCCTGCGATTTCGCGGCGCAATTCCTCAACCACTTGTATGATGAGGACGTTACCAAAGGACACGCCGCGCAGGCCTTTTTGGCAGTTTGAGATCGAGTAGAACACGGCCGTTTGCGCCTTGGCCGGGTTCAGCATTGCGCGGCCGGCGGCGAGGGTGGCGCCGATATTGCCTAGCATATCGCCGAGCTGATGGCCTTGCACCGTAAATGTGCGGTTGTGGCACAATCGGGCGACAGTGACGCCTATTACTATGCCAATGAGCAGCTCCACGCCACGATCTGCGTTATCAGCGGCAACAGCTTTTTACTGGCCGAGGTGGCGCGGTTTCAAAACGGTTGCAGGCGTATCGCCGTGTGCAGTTGCATGTGTCTATTCACGGCGAACGGTTTGCCAATTTGCTTGCACCTTGCTGCGCAGTTTTTCAGGCGCAGTTTAGAGTTTTAGGAGCCTTCAATTGACCAAATCCCGTGTCTGTCTTGGTTTGCAATCAATCTGATTTGAGATTAATTGCAAACCTCATTAAACCACGTCGCGAAACCCATGGCCTCGCTTAATCGGGCGTCACCAGAACCATGCCGGGGACAAGCTGGCGCGACAGATCTTTGTGCGTGTTCAGGTAGTTGAGATTAATCAAGGCAAGCCGTGCATGTTCGCGGGTGATCGCCTCGGCGCGCCCGCCTTCGCGGTTCACGATCGCCTCAATGATTGCGCGGTGTTGGCGCTGGGCATAGCGCAGCGAGTCTTGAAAATCGGGGATCACGGCTTGATCGCTGAGAAAGGCTGAGGGCGACGCGAAGGGCAACATTGCCACGCGCGCCACCTCGCGGATTAGCAAAGGGCTGCCGGAAAGCTGGGCCAGCACAGTGTGAAACAAGGCGTTTTGCTGGACGTAATGATCAAAGTCGATGCCCGCTTTGGCGGTTAGGGCAATATCAATTTGGGCCAGCGCATCATTGGCCTGTGCAAGGAGATCGGGGTTCGCGCCACGTTCGGCGGCCATGCGGGCAGCAGCACCTTCGACAACGCCGCGCAGGTCGATGGCATCTGCGATATCTTGGAGGGTGAAGGTGGCCATACGGCAACCGCCGGTTTCCACCCGCTCTAGCAACCCCTCGGTCACAAGCCGATCCATCGCTTGGCGCAAGGGGGTGCGCGACAGGCCCAACCGTTCAGAAATCGCGACCTCGGGCAGGCGCTGACCTTGGGCAAATTCGCCCGCCATGACCATAGAGCGCAGCCCCATAATGGCCTTGTCGAGTTGGCTGAGATGTGCAGCTTTCACCCTGTTGTCCTGTCTGGTTTGGATCGAAGTGCGCGAAGGTATTTGCATGATTGTATACATTGGAGTCGTTCGCCAAGCCGATTCGTTTCATATTAGGCCGAAAAAGGACTGATGCTTTGCGAAGTTGCATACAGATGCGACACAACCTTGCCCTGTAGGCGTGGATTTTTTTTCAAAACCAGAGATGTTTTTCAGAGGCTATTTTGGCAGTAAAATGGCCAAAAGGGTGGCCCCAAAACGCGGTGACCGCACTGTGGAGTTTAATGATTTATTATTATATTACAATCTGTTGAGTGAGGGGGAAGCGCAGCCCTAACAACCACAGTCACAGGGCAGTGGTATTAGGCCTGTGTAGAGGTCTGTATGCTGCGTCGCGGCGCTAGCGCTATCATTGGTTTTGAGGCAAAAGAATTGCTTGTCAGGCCTGCACAATTCGTCTCAACTCAGCGTGGGAGTAGGTGGAACATGCATTGAGAGCGGCCCGGATTTGGGTGTGCTATTCAAAGCAATGTTTGCGATGACCCCGAACAATAGAAATGCTGGCCTTTGTTTTCAGAGGACCACCAGAAAAAATTCCTTGGGAGGAAATATGACCGAGAACTTGAACCGCAGAAAGTTTTTGCGCGGGTCTGCCGTCGTTGGCGCCGCTGCATTGGCCACCCCCGCACTTGCCCAAAACGCGACCACCACGCTGAAGATGCAAGCAGCCTGGGGCGGCGGCATTTTCCTTGAGAATGCGCAGTCTTATGTGAACCGCGTGCATGCAATGGCCGGCGACTCGCTGCGCATTGACTTGCTGCCCGTGGATTCGGTTGTGAAAACCAGCCAGATGCAAGACGCTGTACACCGTGGCGTGTTGGATGCAGCGCATTATGTGCCATCGTATTGGTACGGCAAATCCAAGACAGCATCGCTGTTCGGCACCGGCCCATGCTATGGCTGGTCGAGCCAAGAAGTTTTGGGCTGGATCATGTATGGCGGCGGTCAGGAGCTGTTTGATGAGCTGATGGCAAGCTTGCAGTTGAACGTTGTGTCGTTCTTCAACTCGCCAATGCCTGCGCAGCCTTTGGGCTGGTTCAACAAGCAGATCAAATCTGTTGAGGACATTAAGGGCTTGAAGTACCGGACCGTTGGTTTGGCGGCGGACGTTATGCTGGAAATGGGCATGTCGGTTGTACAGCTTCCGGGTGGCGAAATTCAGCCAGCGATGAAGTCGGGCCTGATTGACGCGGCTGAGTTCAACAACCCAACGTCTGACCGTGACTTTGGTATGCAGGACGTTTCCAAGGATTACATGCTGGCATCCTTCCACCAGAGCCAGGAATTCTTTGAGATTACCTTCAACAAAGGCAAGTATGACGCGTTGTCGGCAGAGCAGCAGGCGATTTTGCGCTATGCGTCCGAAGCTGAAAACTCCAACTTCTACTGGAACAACACCAAGCGTTATGCGGACGATCTGAACACCCTGCGCGATTCTCAGGGTGTGAATGTTTGGCGCACGCCAGATGACGTAATGGAAGCACAGCTTGTTGCGTGGGATGTTGTGACCGACCGGATTGGCGCAGAAGACCCCTTCTTTGCCAAGGTTATGGAAAGCCAGAAAGTCTATGCCAAGAACGTCATGGGCTATTTGAACCTGAACCAGCCTGATTACCGTTTGGCATATAAGCACTATTTCGGCTGATCTTTGATCGCTGAAGGGTATTGGGGGGGCCATCCGTGGCCCCCTTCGTTTGATTGCCATCGGGAGGGGCAAACGTGACTAAATTCGTTCATGCGATCGAAGAGTTAAGCTTGTGGGTGGGCCGCGCCTTTGCGTGGTGCATCATGTTGCTGACTTTGGCGGTCACCTATGAGGTGTTCGTGCGCTATGTACTGAACGCGCCAACGGTGTGGTCTTTTGATGTGATGGTGCAGATGTATGGCGCGCTGTTTTTGATGGCCGGCCCTTATGCATTGGCGCAAGACACCCATGTGCGTGGCGATGTGCTGTACCGTTTGTTTTCGGTACGCTGGCAGGCGCGCGTGGATTTCGCCTTGTATCTGTTGTTCTTTTTTCCCGGTATTGGCGCGCTGTTTTGGTTTGGCTGGGATATTGCCGCCGACAGCTGGCGCTACAAGGAAGTCAGTTTCAACAGCCCGGCTGGTATTCAGGTCTATTTTTTCAAATCCCTTATCCCGTTGGCCGGTGGCCTGATGTTGATCCAAGGGTTTGCCGAATTGGTCCGCTGTGTCATGGCCATGAAAACGGGTGTTTGGATGGAACGCCTAGCTGACGTGCGCGAGACTGAGGATATGCTGATGCATATGGATCAAGACGCTATTCCCGCCGTCGATCATTCCCGCAAATAAGCGGCTTCGCCCCTGAGAAAGAGCTTACAATGAGTAATCCCGAAGTCGCCCTAATGATGCTGGGCCTGTTTATCGTGCTGGTCCTGCTTGGTTTTCCGATTGCCTTTACCCTGCTCGCGATGGGCGTGGCGTTTGGCTATTACGGTTATTACCAAGGGTCGCACGAGACGATTTCTGACTTTTTGAACAATAATATCTTCTATCTGGTGAACCAAAACACCTATTCTGTGATGGAAAACCCCACGCTTGTCGCGATCCCGTTATTTCTGTTCATGGGATATGTGGTGGAGCGGGCCAACATTGTGGACCGGCTGTTTTACTCGCTGTATATGGCGGCGCGAAACTTGCCGGGGTCGTTGGCGATTGCGGCCTTGCTGACCTGTGCGGTGTTTTCGACCGCGTCGGGGATTGTGGGCGCGGTTGTGACCTTGATGGGCTTGCTGGCCTATCCGGCGATGGCGAATGCCGGGTATAACAAGTCTTTTGCGTCGGGTGTGATCTGCGCGGGTGGGACCTTGGGGATTTTGATCCCGCCGTCGATTATGTTGATCGTTTATGCCGCGATTGGGAACCTGTCGCCGTTGCGCCTGTATGCGGCGGCGGTGTTTCCGGGGTTGTTGTTGGCGGGTTTGTACATCGTTTATGTGATCGTGCGGGTTTGGATGAACCCGTCACTGGCACCGAAACCCAACCTGGTTGATGTGCCGCCAGCATCGAAGATCTACCGCGATCTGTTGGTGTCGTTTGTGCCGTTGATGGTGCTGATTGCCTTGGTGCTTGGGTCGATCTTGGGTGGGCTTGCGACGCCTGCTGAAGCGGCTGCGATGGGCGCTTTGGGCGGCATTGTGCTGGCGATGATTTACCGGTCGATGACCTGGGGTAAGCTGAAGGAAAGCGTGTTCCTGACGGCCAAGGCCACGGCGATGGTGTGCTGGTTGTTTGTGGGGTCATGGACCTTTGCGTCGGTGTTCTCCTATCTTGGGGGGCATGACATCATTTCCGACTGGGTCACGGGCATGAACCTGACCACGATCCAGTTCTTGATCTTGGCGCAGGTGATCATCTTTTTGCTGGGCTGGCCGCTGGAATGGTCGGAAATTCTGATCATCTTTGTTCCGATTTTCTTGCCGCTGCTCGACCATTTCGGCGTTAACCCTTACTTCTTTGCGATGTTGGTGGCGCTGAACCTTCAAACCTCATTCCTGACCCCGCCTATGGCCATGTCGGCCTATTACTTAAAAGGGGTGTTGAAAAAGCAGATTGAGCTGATGGAGATTTTCCGGGGCATCATGCCGTATTTGGGGATCGTGATTTTCACCATGTTCCTGATGTATCAGTTCCCCGGCATTGCGCTGTGGCTGCCTGATTATCTGTTTGGTGTGTACGTTCCGTGAAACCTGCACCTTATACTTTGACTGCGACCGAGGCGGTGGATGCCATCGCCTCGGGTCGGATTACCTCGGTCGATCTGGTGAAATCTTGCCTTGCGCAGATTGACCAGACCGATGGGGCGATTGGGGCATGGGCGCATTTGGATGCAAACGGTGCCTTGGCCCAAGCCGCAGAATGTGACCGTATTCGCAAGGCGGGCATGGCGTTGGGTGCGCTGCACGGGGTGCCTGTGGGGTTGAAGGATATTATCGACACCAACGATATGCCCACCCAGCGCGGCACGCCAATTTTCGCGGGCCGTCAAACTGCGCAGGATGCGCGGATGGTGGAGCTGCTGCGCGGGGCGGGTGCGGTTATTATGGGCAAGACGGTGACAACCGAGCTGGCCTTTGTGCATCCAAACCAAACCCGCAATCCGCACAGCCCAAATCATTCGCCGGGCGGGTCATCCAGCGGGTCTGCGGCGGCGGTGGCGGCCATGCACGTGCCGCTGGCGATTGGGACGCAGACCAATGGGTCGGTCATTCGGCCCGCGTCTTTTTGCGGTACCTTTGGGTTTAAACCCACGCGCGGCGTGATTAGCCGTGAAGGGGTGCTGCAAACCTCGGTTTCCTTGGATCAGGTTGGTTGTTTTGGGCGGTCCTTGCAGGATGTGGCGCTGCTGGTTGATGTGATTGGTGGGTATGACCAGCGCGATGCGTGTAGTTTTGCCCGCCCGCGCCCTGCGATGCTGGCAGGGGCAAGTGCCGATGCGCCGGTGACGCCTGATTTGGCATGGTTCAACCTGCCCTTTAATGACCGGCTTGCCCCCGATGCCCGCGACGGGCTTGAGGCGGTGCTGGAGGTGCTTGGCCCGCAGGTCAAACGCTTGGACGCGGCCGATACCCTATCGAACCTTGTGGCCGTGCAAGCGCGGATTCATGAATATGAGATTTGCCAGCATTTGGCCGCGACGTTTGACGCGCATTGGGATGATTTGAGCGAGACATTGAAGCCCGTGTTGACGCGTGGCCGGCAGATCACAGACACCGAATACCAAGACGCGCTGGCGGTTAAAACCTCGGCGGAAGGGTTTTTTGCCAACCTGTTTACCGAATTTGATGCGATTATTGCCCCGGCTGCGGTAGGTGAGGCGCCAAAGTTTGGTGGCGGCACCGGCGACCCGATCTTTTGCACGCTATGGACCCTTGCGGGCCTGCCCTGTGTGACCATACCCTTACTGGTAGGGGATCATGGTTTGCCGATTGGTGTGCAGCTGATTGGACCTGCTGAAAAAGACGACCGCCTGCTGCGCACAGCGCGCTGGCTGCAACTTCATCTGGCACAGGCTGCCTGAACGAAAGGGAAAACGATGTCTTATACCGTGAAACTTGTGGCCGGTCTTGTTGGCACCGCATTGATGCTGACCTTTGTCGGTGGCTTGTCTTATAGTATTTCCAAAGGATATGCTGGTTTTTACGGCGGTTTGCCGTTTATGCTGATCTTTATCGGGGTGGGCGCGATGGCGGTTTATGATTTTTGGGATGAATGCGTCCGCAAGAAATGACCAAGCCGCGCCTTTGGATTACCCGCCGTCTGTCTGACGCCACACTTGCGCGGGCGGCGCGGGATTATGATGTGACCATCAACCATGAGGATACCCCCGGAACCGCCGCGCAGATTGTTGCGGCGAGTTTTGAGTATGATGCGATTATCCCCTGCCATTCTGAGCATTTCAGCGGCCCAGTTGTGGCGCAGTTTGGTGAGCGGTTGCGGATTGTGGCGAACCATTCGGTGGGGGTTGACCATTGCAACCTGCCTGCGCTGAAGGCGCGGGGGATTACCGTGACCAACACGCCTGATGTGCTGTCAGATGCCACGGCCGAGCTTGCGATGTTGTTGATGCTGGGGGCCGCGCGCCACGCCGTCGCAGGGGACCGGCTGGTGCGGTCTGGCGCTTGGGACAGTTGGTCGCCCGCGTTTATGGTTGGCAAGCAACTGAGCGGGGCGCGGTTGGGAATTATCGGGATGGGCCGTGTGGGCCGTGCCTTTGCCGCCAAGGCGCGCGGGTTTGAGATGGAGATCCATTATTACAACCGCACACCTTTGCCCGAAGATCAGGCCAAAGGTGCGACCTACCACGCCACGGTGGAAAGCCTGTTGTGTGTGGCTGATTTTGTATCGTTGCATTGCCCGGCTACGCCGGAGACGACAGATTTGTTGAACGCCGAGCGGCTTGCTTTGCTGTCCAAAGGGGCGGTGATTGTTAATTCGGCGCGGGGTGCGTTGGTGGATGAGGATGCGCTGATGGCGGCGCTGGACAGTGGCCATATCGCCGCCGCAGGGCTTGATTGTTTTAAGGTAGAGCCGGGGGGAAACCCTGCCTTTGCCGCCTATGACCAAATTTTCATGCTGCCCCATATTGGCAGCGCCACCCGCAAAACCCGCGATGCTATGGGCAACCGTGCGCTGGACAATCTGGACGCGTTTTTTGCAGGGCAAACGCCACGCGACTTGCTGTAATTAGAAATGGACAAAACAATGACAAAACTCGCATTCTTGGGCCTTGGGGTCATGGGCTCTCCGATGGCTGGGCATTTGGCGGCTGCGGGCCATGAGGTTTGTGTTTACAACCGTACCACCGCCAAGGCGCAGGCCTGGGTTGCCCAGCACGGTGGCAGCCATGGCACAACCCCGGCCGAGGCGGCGCGGGGTGCAGACATAGTTTTGGCCTGTGTGGGCAATGATGATGACTTGCGCGCCGTGTGCCTTGGCCCGGATGGGGCTTTTGCGACCATGGCCAAGGGCAGCACGTTTGTGGACCATACCACCGTATCGGCAGCCGTGACCCGTGAGCTTTATGAGGTGGCCAAGGCCAATGGCATTGCCTTTGTCGACGCACCGGTATCGGGCGGGCAGGCAGGGGCCGAAAAGGGGCAATTGTCGATCATGTGTGGCGGTGACCAAGCCGATTATGATTTGGCCGAGCCTGTGATGAACGTCTATGCCAAGCTGTGCCGCCGGATTGGCGACAGTGGGGCGGGGCAGATGACCAAGATGTGCAACCAGATCGCGATTGCAGGGCTGGTGCAGGGCTTGTCGGAGGCGATGCATTTCGCGTCTAAGGCTGGGTTGGACGGGGCTGCGGTGATTGAGGTGATCAGCCAAGGGGCGGCGGGCAGTTGGCAGATGTCGAACCGCTATCAGACCATGCTGGACGACCATTTCGCGCATGGGTTTGCGGTGGATTGGATGCGCAAGGATTTGGGGATTTGCCTTGCTACCGCTAATGAAAACGGCGCGAGCCTGCCCGTGACCGCGCTTGTCGATCAGTTTTACAAGGATGTGCAAAAGATGGGCGGCGGGCGCTGGGATACATCAGCGTTGTTCAAGCGTTTGCAGGCGGTTTGATAGGATTTGGGGGCGGGTGGGTTTTAGCCGCCAAGCCCCCCATTAAAGCGTTTTGCGTTTGATCTGAGCCATCAGATCAAACGCAAAACGCAATATGACCAAGCCCCGTGTATGTCTTGGTCTGCAATCAATCTGATTTGAGATTAATTGCAAATCGCTTTAGGCCAAAGCCTTTTACCCGCGCAGGGTGCCGCCTGTCGCTTTGCTGACCTTTTCGATGATCTTGGCTGAGACGGCCTCAATCTCTTTATCGGTCAGGGTGGCTGCGGTGGGTTGCAAGCGCACCGTCAGCGCGATGGACTTTTTGCCAGCCCCCATTTGTGCCACCGCTTTTTCGCCGGTGAACTGATCGAACAGCTGAACGCTGGCGATCAGCGTTTTATCGGCACCAAGGGCGGCGTTTAGGGCGGTAAGGGCTTCGACCCCGGTATCGACGACAAAGGCGAAATCGCGGTCCACCGCTTGCAGCGCGTTCAGGGCCAAGGCGGGGCGCATGGTGGTTTTGGTTTTGGGTTGCGGGACGTTAGCCGGATAGACGGTAAAGCCCATAACCGGGCCTTTCAGGTCCATTTCAGCCACGATGCGCGGATGAATCTCGCCATATGTCGCCAGCGTGTTGGGGCCAAGGGCGATGGTGCCGGCGCGGCCCGGATGGAACCAGTCAGGCACCTTGCGGTTGATCTGCGCGCGGGCAGGGGCGCCAAGTGCCGCCAGAACCGCCTCGGCATCAGCTTTGGCATCATAGATGTCGGCGGGGCGGCGCGAGCCGAAAGGGTCGCGCGGGGCCATGTGGCCGACGAGGATGCCAGCGGCTTGGGTGTGTTGTTCGCCCGGTTCACCGCCTGAAAAGGCGGGGCCAACCTCGGCCAGTTGCAGATCCATAAAGCCACGGGCTTGGTTGCGGGCGGCGGCGCGCAAGAGGCCGGGCAGCAGGTCGGGGCGCAGGTGCGACATTTCCGATGAAATTGGGTTATCGACGCGCACCGCATCTTGGCCACCGCCGAACAGGGTGGCGGAGGTTTGGTCAATAAAGCTGTAGGTGACGCATTCATTATAGCCCAAAACTGCCAGCGTGCGGCGCGCCGCGCGTTCACGGATTTGTGCAGGCGTCAGGATCGGGGCTGGCACACCGGCCCGCGCGCGGGGCAGTGGCTTGCCGACCAGCTTGGAAAGGGACGCGATGCGGGCGATTTCCTCAACCAAATCGGCCTCACCTTGCACATCGGGGCGCCAGGTGGGGGGTGTGGCCAAAGTGCCGTTCAGCACGAAGCCAAGCGCGGTTAGGGTTTGGCGCTGCGTGGATTCGTGGATGTCCATGCCGACCAGAGAGCCTACGCGCGCGGCGTCAAATTTATACTGGCGGGTGGTGTCGATGGCTGCGCCATCAATGGTCACATGCGACGCCTCACCCCCACAGATATCAAGGATCATCTGTGTGGCGGCGTGCAGGCCCGGCAAGGTGAAGGCAGGATCGACGCCGCGTTCAAAGCGGTAGCGGGCATCGGAGTTGATTTTCAACGCGCGCCCCGTGGCGGCGATGGTGATCGGATCCCAATAGGCGGATTCCAGAAACACATCAGTGGTGGTTTCGGTCACGCCCGAATGTTCGCCGCCCATGATACCGGCAAGGGATTCGGGGCCATTGTCATCGGCAATGACCATTTGACCGGGGGCGAGTGTGTAGGTTTTGCCATCCAGTGCCAGCAAGGTTTCACCCGGCTGTGCAGGGCGGACCTGCAATGGGCCTGCCACCTTTGCAGCATCAAACACATGCAGCGGGCGGTTTAGGCCCATTGTAAAGTAATTGGTGATATCGACCAGCGCCGAGATGGGGCGCAGGCCGATGGCCCGCAGGCGCGCTTGCATCCATTTGGGCGAAGGGCCGTTGGTGACACCCCGGATCAGACGCCCTGTGAAATGCGGGGCGGATTTGGTTTTTAAGTCAGCGTCAATTTGCACGGTGATCGGGCAAGGGAAGCTGCCTTTGATTTCCGAAATATCCAGCGGTTTTAGCGTGCCAAGACCACGGGCGGCAAGATCACGGGCAAGGCCACGCACCCCAAGACCATCGGGGCGGTTGGGGGTGATTTTGACGTAGATCATCGGGTCATTCAGGCCGCGATAGTCAATGAAGCGTTGACCCAAGGGCGCGTCGGCAGGCAGATCGATGATACCGTCATGATCATCAGACAGCATCAACTCACGCTCGGAACACAGCATACCATTGCTATCCACACCGCGGATATTGCCGGGTTTCAGGTCTACGCCTGTTCCGGGAACATGGGTGCCGACGGGGGCGAACACACCGACAAGGCCTGTGCGGGCGTTGGGCGCACCGCAGACAACCTGCACTTCTTCGGTCGGCGCATCGGGGCCGTTGGGATAGGTTTCCACACGGCACAGGCGCAAACGGTCGGCATTGGGGTGCTGAACCGCCTCTATCACGCGGCAAATGCGGAACGCACCAAGGGTATCGGCGGGGTTTTCAACGCCTTCCACCTCATGCCCCAGATCGGTTAGGGCAAACAGAATATCCTCCAGCGGGGCGGAGGTATCGAGGTGATCCTTGAGCCAGGACAGGGTGAATTTCATGGCAGGGCTCCATTTATGGCGCGAGTTTAGGGGCGAACAGGGCGAAAGACCAAGGTGTTGCCCCGGTTCGCGCAAAGTTTAGGAAAATTTCGCATACAAGATGCGCGGGCATTTGGAAAGGTTGGTACGATTATGTTAGCTGATTGGAAAGACCGGATTGACGGAATTAAGCGCATTGTGATTGCGTTGGGCGTTATGAGCCTGTGTGCCGTAATGAGCCAGAAAGACTCGACACAGGCGGCAGGAACCGCTGCGGTGGCTATGTTGCGAACGCAGAACGGGCAATTTGCGAATTGTTCTTCGGAAGAGCTGGAAACCAAGGTGGGGCGGTTTGGCTGTGCGGTTGTGATGAAGCCGAAAGTTACATCTTCGTCCATTCAGTTTTTGAGCGCGAACGACAAGGAAGGGGACGCCATGAAGCGAAACCTTCCAGTGTTTAAGCAACCTAAGGTTATGCAATAACGGGAAGATTCGTGCTAAGGAGGTGTTCGTTGCTTATTGGGAAACGGCCTGTTGCGCGTTTTGATGAATAATAATAAGGCATTTTTAAGGCATTGCGTGTAGACAGCAATGTATGGACGAATGGTTACATATTCCCAAAGACCGAACCCGCCTTCCCGTAGGGCGGCTGTGCCTTATCCTTGGGCTGACAATTTTGCTTTTGTTAACGACCTTGGGGCGCAAGCCAACTGTGCTGGCGGATCTGGGCGCTGCGGTGTTTCGATTGGCCTAAAGCAGGTTGGGTCATGCGGCCGATACGGGGCCAGGAAAAAATGGCTGGGTATGGGCAAGTGGGTCGGTCAGATGCTGGGTCAGCCACGGCAAGGCTGCTTGCGATAAGGCGGCCATAGGCTGATCAAGGCTGTCGACGGCTTCAAACACATCAAGATAAGCAATTTTTCCCACATCGGGATCTTGGCTGGCAGGATAAAACCGCGCCAGCGGAACAAAATCATCCTGCACCCAAGGACCAAGGGCGGTGTCATCCAGCGGTTGAAAGCCAAGGTTTATCGTACAGTCAAAGCCATAGTGGCTGCGTTGCAGGTGGATGGAAACGGTGCCAAGCGGGCCGGTTTTGGCCCAAGACATAGGCTTTTTGGTAAACTCATGCGCCTGTGCGACGGCATCAATCGCCTCGGCAATGGTGCCAAAGGCCTGTTCGCGTTTGGCGGGAAATTCGGGGTCATGGGCGGCGAGGTGCATGCGTACGCCGTTATCGGGAGCGGTGGGCTGGTCAATTTGTGGGCTGTGTTGCGGCTGGGGGGGGCTGGTTTTGGCACGAAAGAAAAGGCTGCGGAGCCAAGTGGGGAAAGACATGGTTTGAGCCTTTGTCATGCGGAGTTGCGCAAGGTTGCATGGATTGCGGTGCCGAGGGAAGGCGTTGGGGCGAAGGGGTTTGACTGGGCGGCCAAAGCGGACCCCGCTTGCCGCCCATTCCTTGCAGATACGGGGTGCGGGATCAGGGCAGCGCCTTTGCCATTGCCCCTGCTTGCCTATTTCAACGGCAGGCAGATTTCGGTCACCAAATCTGCGGGCGCGTGGGTGCGCGGTGAGTTGATATAGACCTCATAGCTTGGTTGGCCTGATTGCTGCTTGCCCGATTGCGCAAGCCACTCGCCATAAAGATAGGCATAGGCGGCAGGCAGGCCGGTGTAGGGGCCGATAAAGCGCAAAACGGCATGCGGGCCGGTGGGCAGGGTGATGGGCTGCAAGGGCGCGTCACATGGCACCGTTTTAGGGGCTGTGACGGCAGCAAAAGACCGCAGGTTGGCGGGCGCGGTTTTGCTGGGATCATCATAGAAAATTGCGACCATTTGGCGGGTTCTATCGGTCAGATCACGGGCATCCAAGGTTTCAAACAGTTTGTCATAGGCGGTATTGATCTGTTGGTAGTCGCCAGTATGGGGCAGGCCGATCAGGCTGCGCGAGCGGAGCTTTTTGACGGTGACAGGGTACATGGGGCGCGGTCCTTTTGGGCTGAAGGCGGTATCTATAGCCCTGTTTGGCACAGATTTGCGCCGAGCACAGGGTTTTGTGCGGCCCTAAATGGTGTTCAGTTGCATTTCGCCTATCCAAGCGTCATATAACGCTGGAATGCGAAAGCGGAGATCCACATGAATTATCTTGAGTTTGAAAAGCCTTTGTCCGCGATTGAAGGCAAGGCAGAAGAGCTGCGCGCGATGGGGCGGTCGAACAAAGCGATGGATGTGGAAAAGGAAGCGGCGGCGCTGGATGCCAAGGCTGCCGCAATGCTGCGTGATATGTATAAGGCGTTGTCGCCGTGGCAAAAATGCCTTGTGGCCCGCCATCCGGACCGCCCGCATTGCAAGGATTACATCGAGGCCTTGTTCACCGAATACACGCCGCTGGCAGGGGATCGTAACTTTGCCGATGACCATGCTGTGATGGGCGGTTTGGCGCGGTTCAACGATGTGCCAGTGATGGTGATTGGCCATGAAAAGGGCAATGACACCAAAAGCCGCATTGAGCGGAATTTTGGCATGGCGCGGCCCGAAGGCTACCGCAAAGCCGTGCGCTTGATGGATATGGCCCACCGGTTTGGCCTGCCGGTGATCACGCTAGTTGACACGCCCGGCGCCTATCCCGGCAAGGGTGCCGAGGAGCGCGGGCAATCAGAAGCGATTGCACGGTCTACCCAGAAATGTCTGGAGGTTGGTGTGCCGCTGGTTTCGGTGATTATTGGCGAAGGTGGGTCGGGGGGTGCTGTGGCTTTTGCCACGGCCAACCGCATCGCGATGCTGGAACATTCGGTTTATTCGGTGATTTCTCCCGAAGGCTGTGCCAGCATTTTGTGGAAGGATTCTGAGAAAATGCGCGAAGCTGCAGAGGCGCTGCGGCTGACTGCACAGGATTTGCAAAAGCTGGGTGTGATTGACCGCATTGTGACCGAACCTTTGGGCGGGGCGCAGCGCGGCAAGCGTGATACTATCGCCGCCGTGGGCAAGGCGATTGAGACGATGCTGGGCGAAATGAAGGGCATGAAGCCTGATGCGCTGATCAAGGACCGCCGGGCGAAGTTTATCGCCATGGGGTCCAAAGGGTTGGCGGCCTAAGTTGGGCGCGTGGCCTGCCTTGGTTTTGGCCGGATTTTTTGAAATTGGCTGGGCGCTTGGCCTGAAATATTCTGACGGTTTCACCAAGCTGGTGCCGTCGGTTTTGACGGTGCTTGGTGCGCTTGCCAGTTTTTGGCTGCTAAGCCATGCGATGAAAACCTTGCCCGTTGGCACCGCCTATGCTGTTTGGGTGGGTATTGGCACGGTCGGCACCGCCACATTGGCTGTGGTGCTGTTTGATGAGCCTGTTAATGCGATGCGGATTGCTGGGATCGGGTTGATCGTGGCGGGGATTGTTGCGCTGAAACTGGCCTGAGTTACAGGTACCGCCGAATTTCACAATTTCGCATGTCAAACCCCGCGAGAGAGCGGAAGGTGTTGCAATGCCCGACAATCGCCAAAGGGCGGGGGTGGGTGGTGGCAAGGCTGTCGCGAAACTGCGCGATGCGGGCGTGAAACAGGTCTTCGGGTTCCTCAGACACGCCGTTGGGGTTTTTGGGGCCATCGTGCCACCAGACATCGGGCAGGTGGTCGAAATTAAGCTCGGGGAAGTCTGCGCGCAGATGGGCGGGGCTGCGGCCCACATCGCAGCTGTGCGACAGATGTTCGACCGGGCCTGTGGAGACTGTGATGGGGGCGATGCCATCAAAGATGATCTTGGCGGTTTGGATAGCGCGGGTCAGGGGCGTGCAGATGACGTGCTGGATGCCAAGATTTGCGGCCTGATCGCGGGCGGCAAGGGCTTGGGAGCGGCCAAGGGCGGTTAGCGGCGCGTCAAAGATCAGTGGGTCGGGGCCGCCATCGGCATGGGCTGCGTTAAATTCGGATTGGCCGTGGCGGATGAGGTAGATGGGCATTTGGGCGCTTTCAACAGTGGTTTACGGGAAAGCTAGGTGCAAGCGCACAGGGGTGCAATGCAAAAAGGCAGGGGTTTGACCCCCCTGCCTAAAACGTGGATTTAAGACGCGATTAGTGCGCCATAAACACCGGAACCTCGGCGGTTTCCAGCATGTTGCGGGTGGCACCGCCCAAAATCGCCTCGCGGAAGCGTGAGTGACCATAGGCGCCCATGACCAGCATATCGGCATTCACATCGCGGCAATGACGGGCCAAAACGTCTGAAATGCGGGGCATCGTGCGCGCAAGCACAGAAACCTCGGCTTTGACCCCGTGGCGGACCAGCATTTGGCATAGTGCGCCGCCGGGATCAGACCGTTCCGCGCCGTGTCGCGGTGGGTCGATGATGGTGATCCAGACCTGATCGGCATGTTTGAGGAAGGGCAAGGCGCGGCGTACGGCGTTCATCGCCTCGCGGCTTTGGTTCCATGCGATCACGATGCGTTTGCCGATATTGCTGGCATCCAAGGGGGCATCGGGCAGCACCAGAACCGGGGCTTGGCCCTCAAACATCGCGGATTCGACGATTGCCTCTTCTTCATCGCCGTGATTTTCGCCGTAGGGTTTGGCCAAAACGACCAAATCGGCAAAGCGTGAGCGCAGGGCAATAAGGTCGGCCAAACCGCCAATCATCGCAATCGCGCCTTCGGATGACCAGCGTAAGGTTGGGCCTGATGCAGCGGCGGCTTTGCGCAAAGCGGCCTCAACCGCCTGGACATCGGCGGTGGCATTTTCTTGCGCCGCCTGCATGACAATCGCGCTGGCCCCCACATAGGAATAGCCAAGCTGTGCGCGGTCCACCCCCAAAGCGAGGGCGTCAAGATGACCATCCTGGGCCATTGCAAGCGAAGCCGCGGTGGCAAAAGTTTGCGGGGCGCGCGCCGGATCGGCGCAAATTGTAAGAAGTGATTTGTAAGCCATGATCGTAACCTCCTGCTGTGACATTACATCACTCTACCGTTGCGCCGGAGAATGTGCTTTGATTAGTATCAAGAAAATCACGGCAATTCATTGACATGGATCAAGGCGCAGAAGCGCCGAGCCGTTCAAAAGCATGATGTCAACGAATACTCGGCCTTAACTTGCTTTGGACCGGGACAGGACGAAGGGACGCTAAATGTGGGATTATATTAAACTGATTGCGCTGGGTATGGTCGCGCTTTTGGCTGCGATTGGGGCCAACTATGCCCGTGATCCGGCCTATTTGGTCAATGCACTGACAATCATGCTGGTGGCCGGGGGGCTGTTTTTATGGTCCGTGCGCCGCGTGGGTGAAGCGAAGGTCTCGATACCTGAAAACGAATATTTTGACGGCGTTGTGCGCGCAGGGGTGATTGCAACGGCGTTTTGGGGTGTGACAGGGTTTTTGGTTGGCGTGTTTATCGCGTTCCAGCTGGCCTATCCAAGCCTTAACTTTGAATGGGCGCAAGGCTATGCCAACTTTGGCCGTCTGCGGCCTTTGCACACATCGGCAGTGATTTTTGCCTTTGGTGGCAACGCGCTGATCGCGACTTCGTTCTATGTTGTGCAGCGCACCAGTGCGGCGCGGCTGTGGGGCGGGAACCTTGGGTGGTTTGTGTTCTGGGGCTATCAGTTGTTCATCGTTTTGGCGGCGAGTGGTTATTTGCTGGGGGCGACTCAGTCCAAAGAATATGCCGAGCCAGAGTGGTATGTTGACTGGTGGCTGACGATCGTTTGGTTGGCCTATCTGGCCACGTTCCTTGGCACTTTGGTCAAGCGCAAAGAGCCGCATATCTATGTGGCGAACTGGTTCTATCTGTCGTTCATCATCACTGTCGCGATGCTGCATGTGTTCAACAACCTGTCCATTCCGGTATCAATGTTCGGTTCGAAGTCGGTTCAGGTGTTTTCGGGCGTGCAAGATGCGATGGTGCAGTGGTGGTATGGCCACAACGCCGTGGGCTTTTTCCTGACCGCAGGCTTTCTGGGCATGATGTACTACTTTGTGCCAAAGCAGGCGGAACGCCCTGTGTTTTCGTACAAGCTGTCGATCATCCACTTTTGGGCACTGATTTTCCTTTATATCTGGGCCGGTCCGCACCACTTGCATTACACCGCGTTGCCCGATTGGGCGCAGACGCTGGGCATGGTGTTTTCGATTATGCTGTGGATGCCAAGCTGGGGTGGGATGATCAACGGTCTGATGACGCTGTCGGGCGCGTGGGACAAGTTGCGCACCGATCCGATCATTCGGATGATGGTGGTCAGCATCGGCTTTTACGGGATGTCGACCTTTGAAGGGCCGATGATGTCGATCAAAGCGGTGAACAGCCTTAGCCACTATACCGACTGGACCATTGGCCACGTGCATTCCGGTGCGCTGGGTTGGAACGGCATGATCACCTTTGGCGCGCTGTACTATCTGACGCCAAAGCTGTGGAACCGTGACGGTTTGTATAGCCTGAAGCTGGTCAGTTGGCACTTCTGGCTCGCCACTATTGGGATCGTTTTGTACGCATCCTCAATGTGGGTGACTGGCATTATGGAAGGCCTGATGTGGCGCGAAGTGGATGCGAATGGGTTCCTTGTGAATGCGTTTGCCGACACGGTTGCGGCCAAGTTCCCGATGAATGTCGTGCGTGGATTGGGCGGGGTCATGTTCCTGACTGGCGCGATTATCATGTGCTACAACCTATGGATGACCGTGCGTGCACAGCCTGAACGGGCCAGTGACAACGCGTTCGTTCCAGCTGAATAACCGGAGGCGAAAATGGGATTTCTTGACAAACATAAGGTCATCGAGACCAATGCCTCTTTGCTGCTGGTGCTGTCTTTCTTGGTGGTAACCATCGGTGGTTTGGTGCAGATCGTACCGCTGTTCTATCTGGAGAACACGATTGAAAAGGTGGAAGGGGTTCGCCCCTACACGCCATTGGAACTGGCCGGGCGTGACATTTACGTTCGTGAGGGCTGCTATGTCTGCCACAGCCAGATGATCCGCCCGATGCGGGACGAGGTGGAGCGTTATGGCCACTACTCACTCGCGGCGGAATCAATGTATGACCATCCGTTCCAATGGGGGTCCAAGCGTACCGGGCCAGACCTTGCCCGCGTGGGTGAGCGGTATTCGGACGCGTGGCATGTTGACCACCTGACCGACCCGCAATCTGTGGTGCCGGAATCGGTGATGCCGAAATATGGCTTTCTGTCGAACAAGGTTATTGACGGCAAGTATATTGAAGACAGCATGATTGTGCATCGTGTCGTGGGTGTACCTTACACCGATGAGATGATGGAAAATGCTGTGGCCGATTTCAGGGTGCAGGCCAATCCAGACGGCGATTATGACGGGTTGGTTGAACGCTATGGCAAAGCAACGGTGCGCAACTATGACGGCACACCCGCTTTGACCGAAATGGATGCGTTGATCGCGTATTTGCAAGTGTTGGGCACGATGGTTGATTTTTCGACCTTCCAGCCTGACGCAAGCCGGTAAGGAGGCCAGATATGGATACCTATAGCGTGCTGCGCGAATTCGCCGATAGCTGGATGCTGCTGTTTTTGACCCTTGTGTTCACGGTGGTGATTGTCTGGGCGTTTCGCCCCGGCAGCCGCAAGATTCATGATGAAATTGCATCATCCATCTTTCGCAATGATGATAAACCCGCCCCCGCGGCGGACCGTTCCGAGGAGGCGCGGAGATGAGTAAGCACCCCAAAAGTCAAGCGAGCACAGGGCCCAAGTCCAAAACCCATCAGGACGGTGATCCGAACACAACGGGCCACAGCTGGGATGGGATTGAGGAATTCGACAATCCGATGCCGCGCTGGTGGTTGTGGACGTTTTACGTCTGTATTGCTTGGGCGCTGCTTTATTCCATCGCCTATCCGGCATGGCCGATGATCAGCCGGGCAACGCCGGGCTTGATCGGCGGGTCAACCCGCGCCGATGTTGCGGCTGAGATCCAAATGTTCAAGGACCGCAACGCCCCGATCCGCGCCAAACTGGAAGCGGCTGAGTTGGACGTGATTGCGACTGACCCAGAGTTGGCTGATTATGCCAACAATGCGGGCGGTGCCGTGTTCCGGACGTGGTGCGCACAGTGCCACGGGTCGGGGGCTGCGGGGGTTCAGGCCTCGGGCTATCCGAACTTGTTGGATGATGATTGGGTTTGGGGCGGCGATATTGAGGCGATCCACACCACGATCACCCACGGTATCCGCAACAGCACCGATGAAGATGCCCGCATTTCGGAAATGCCACGCTTTGGCGTTGATGAATTGCTGGAAAAGCCGCAGATTGCGGAGGTTGTGCAGCATGTGCTGGCCATTTCCGGGCAAGAGTATGATGCAACACTGGCAACCGCCGGGGCTGTGGTGTTTGCCGATAACTGTTCGGGCTGTCATGGCGAAGCAGGCGAAGGCAACCGTGATCTGGGTGCGCCCAACCTGTCAGATGCGATCTGGCTTTATGGTGGCGATGTCGCATCCGTAACCAGTTCGGTTTTCTATTCCCGTGCGGGGGCCATGCCCAACTGGAACACGCGTTTGTCCGAGGCGGATATTCGTGCGGTTTCCGTCTATGTGCATGGTCTGGGCGGCGGCGAATAAGCCTTGCTTGATCCGTGATGTAAGTAAAGCCCTTCGGTATAGGCCGAGGGGCTTTTTGCGTACGCTTTCAGGCGTGCGCAGATGTCGCGGGGGAATGCGGTGTAAACTGGTATCTGTGATATGCTATTGATGCAGGTCAAAGCAGCCAGTTAGCCGATGCGCGATACACAAGCCAAACGTAACGCCGGAGTACACTCGTGAGCAGCCCTGACACCGAACCCAAAAGCCTTTATCAAAAACGCGAGCCGATTTTCCCGCGCCGTGTTTCAGGGGCATTTCGGGATCTGAAATGGTGGCTGATGGCGTTTACGCTGGGGATTTATTACATAACGCCGTGGATCCGCTGGGACCGTGGGCCAAGCCTGCCGGACCAAGCCGTGTTGATCGACATGGCCAACCGCCGCTTCTTTTTCTTTATGATCGAGATTTGGCCGCATGAGTTTTACTTTGTCGCGGGCCTGCTGATTATGGCGGGCTTGGGCTTGTTTTTGTTCACCTCAGCGGCGGGGCGGGTTTGGTGTGGCTATGCTTGCCCGCAAACGGTGTGGACGGATTTGTTCATTTTGGTGGAGCGTTGGGTCGAGGGCGATCGAAACGCGCGTCTGCGTTTGCATCGCAGCAACTGGAACGGTGAAAAGATTCGCAAAACCGCTGTGAAATGGTCTGCCTGGTTGCTGATCGCGGTGGCGACTGGCGGGGCTTGGGTGTTTTACTTTACCGATGCGCCGACGTTGGCGGTTAACTTGTTCATCGGGCAGGCGCATCCTGTGGCCTACATCACAATTGCGGTGCTGACAGCGACGACCTTCTTTTTCGGCGGGTTTTTCCGGGAGCAGATTTGCATTTATGCCTGCCCATGGCCGCGCATTCAGGCCGCGATGATTGATGAGGATACGCTGACCATCAACTATCGCCATTGGCGTGGAGAACCGCGCGGCAAACTGCAAAAGGGTGAAGTTGTGGCAGACCAAGGCGATTGCATCGACTGCATGGCCTGCGTCAACGTTTGCCCGATGGGGATTGATATTCGCGATGGCCAGCAGATGGCCTGCATTACCTGCGGGCTGTGCATTGATGCCTGCAATGATGTGATGGACCGTATCGGCAAGCCGCGCGATTTGATCGGCTACATGGCCTTGACCGATGAGGTGGCCGAGGTTGCAGGCAAGGAACCGAAATCGGTTTGGAAGCATGTGTTTCGCCCCCGGACAATTATGTACACGGTTTTGTGGGCTGGTGTGGGGATCGGGCTTGTGGTGGCGTTGTTCATGCGGTCCGAGATTGATGTGAATGTCTCGCCCGTGCGCAATCCGACCTTTGTGTCCTTGTCGGATGGGGCCATTCGCAACACCTATGATGTGCGCTTGTTGAACAAGCAGGGGCAAGATGAGCAGTTCCATCTCTCGCTGACTTCGGACACCCCGTTGCGGATTGCGCTGGAAGGCACAAGTGGGCTGACCGTGACGGTAAAGGCCAATGAGCAAAAGACCCAGCGGGTTTATGTGATTGGTGAGCCGGGGTCGATTGCAGCCACGTCGGACCGTACCCAGCTGCGGTTGTGGATTGAGCAGCTTGGGTCGACCAACCGGGTGAGCCACGACACCATCTTTAACGGCAAAGGAGACTAACATGGCGGATGCGTCAGAATTTCGGATCACGGGGCGGATGGTTTTGGTTTTCACCATGTCTGCCTTTGCGGTGATTATCGCGGTGAATGTGCTGATGGCCTATAAAGCCATTTCCACCTTTCCCGGCCTAGAGGTTAGCAATTCCTATGTTGCCAGCCAAACCTTTGACGCCGACCGCACAGCCCAAACCGCACTGGGTTGGGATTTGGTGCCGGAGTATGACAAAGCCGCCAAAGAGCTGCGGCTAACCTTTACCGACCGTGCGGGTTTCCCGGCTGAGGTGACCAGCCTTGCGGTTATGGTGGGCCGCGCGACCGAGGCACGCGAAGATACGCGCCCCGAATTTCTGCGCGAGGCGGGGGTGTTTGTCGCACCCTTGGATTTGCCAAGCGGCAAGTGGATGATGCAAGTTGAGGCGATTGCCGGCGATGGTACTGCGTTTCGACAGCGCATTGATCTGTTGGTAGGGGACTGACCATGTCACTGGCGGAGGAGTTTGAGGCGGGTCACGTAAGCCCATCTGCCTGCCCGGCCTGTGCTGCGGCACCGTCAGCCGAGCGATTGGCAGAACTTGCGCGCCCCAGCTTTGCACGGCTTATGCTATCCTTGCCCTCGGCACATTGTGCAGCCTGTATGTCGACTGTCGAAAACGGCCTGCAAGCGGTGCCAGGCGTGCGGTCGGCGCGGGTTAACCTGACCTTGCGGCGCGTCAGCGTGGATGCAGACCCCGAGGTGACGGCAGAAAGCCTGATCCCTATTTTGGCCGGTTTGGGCTATGAGGCGCATGAGCTGGACCCCGGCCTGTTGTCGGCGACCGAAACCGACAAGCAGGGCCAGGAGTTGCTGATGCGTTTGGGTGTGGCAGGCTTTGCCATGATGAACGTGATGCTATTGTCGGTCGCGGTGTGGTCGGGCGCAGGCGATGCCACGCGCGATTTGTTCCATTGGGTTTCAGCGGCGATTGCCTTGCCGACTGTCGTTTTCGCAGGCCAGCCGTTTTTCAAATCGGCATGGGCCAGCCTGCGGGTTGGGCGTTTGGGTATGGATGTGCCGATTTCTTTGGCAATCATCCTCGCCTCTTCGATCAGCCTGTTTGAGACGTTTAATTCCGGCGATCATGCTTATTTTGATGCCGCTGTGATGCTGGTGTTTTTCCTGCTTGCCGGGCGCTATCTGGACCACCGCACCCGTGCCGTTGCCCGCTCTGCCGCCGAGGAACTTGCCGCATTAGAGGTGCCACGCGCGATCCGCGTGGTGGAGGGGGTTGAAGAAACGGTTGCTATCTCAAGCCTGTCGGTTGGCGATACCGTTCTTGTGCGGCCCGGTGGGCGGATGCCGGTGGATGGCGAAGTGATCAGTGGCATGTCCGAGGTCGACCGCTCCTTGCTGACTGGGGAAAGCCTGCCTGCGGTGGCAGGGCCAGGCACGCTGGTGGCGGCAGGAGAGATTAACCTGACCGGCCCTTTGAGAGTGCGGGTCATTGCGGCGGGGCGTGACAGCAGCTTGCACCGCATGGCCGATTTGGTCGCAGTGGCCGAAAGCACCAAGACGCAATACACCAGCCTTGCTGAACGTGCGGCGCGGGCCTATTCGCCCTTGGTGCATATACTGTCTTTTGGGGCCTTTGGCTATTGGATGTGGGCCACGGGCGGGGATATGCGCTATGCGGTCAATATCTCGGCGGCGGTGCTGATCATCACCTGCCCTTGCGCCTTGGGCCTTGCGGTGCCTGCCGTGGTCACGGCGGCGAGTGGCAAGTTATTTCGCAAAGGGTTGCTGATCAAGGATGGCACCGCGCTAGAGCGTTTGGCCGAGGTGGATTATGTCGTGTTTGACAAAACTGGCACGCTGACGCTTGGCACGCCTACACCGACCAATCTGGACCAGCTTCCCATGGATGCATTGGCAGTGGCAACGGCGCTTGCGGCAGGGTCATCGCATCCCTTGGCGCAGGCGATCACCCGTGCCGCAGTGGTGCTGCCAGCACAGGTTAGCGATGTTCGCGAGGTGCCGGGCTACGGCATTGAGGCGCGCATGGAAGGTCAAATCGTGCGCTTGGGTCGCGCGGAATGGGTGGGGGCCACGCCTGCCTTGGAAACCGCGACCTATCTGTCTGTCGCAGGGCAAACCCACGCGATTTTGTTTGCCGATAAACTGCGCCCCGGCGCTGAAACCGCTGTGGCGGCAATGCAGACGGCGGGTTTGCGCTTGATGCTGCTGTCTGGTGATGCCCCGGCCCCGGTCGCCGATTTGGCCGCACGTTTGGGGATCGTTGATTTTGCCGCAGGTAAACTGCCTGCCGAAAAAGTTGCCCATGTCCGCGCCCTGCAAGACCAAGGCCACAAGGTGCTGATGATCGGGGATGGGCTGAATGATACGGCGGCGCTGGCGCAAGCCTATGTCTCGATCTCGCCCGCCTCGGCGCTGGATGCCGCGCGCACCGCATCTGATATTGTGCTGCTAGGTCAGGATATGGCCCCGGTCGCCGATGCCCTGCGCATCGCCAAACAATCCACCCGCCGCATCCGCGAAAACTTTGCGCTCTCGGCAGGGTATAACGTCATCGCGGTGCCGCTGGCACTGATGGGGCTGGCGACGCCTTTGCTCGCGGCCTTGGCGATGTCGATCTCGTCGATTACAGTCTCACTGAACGCACTGCGCCTAAGGTAGCCCCGCATGGAAATCCTAACCATCCTGATCCCGGTTTCACTGCTCTTGGGGGGTATCGGCCTTTTAGCGTTCTTTTGGGCGTTGAAATCCAAACAGTTTGACGACCCGCAAGGCGATGCCGCCCGCATCCTTAAAACCGATTACGACGACCACCCAAAACCCTAACCATTTTCATCTGTTCAAAAATATCCTCGGGGTGGGGGTCTGGGGGAGGGGCAGACAGCCCCTCCCCCAGCTGCTGACCCACTATTCGCCGTAAGGTACCCAGACCGTCTTTACCTCGGTCGCGGCCCGTAAAAACACCCGGCCCTCGGCATTATCCCAATCGGTTGTGCGACCATGATTGACCCAAGTACGCTTCAAATTCCCTGCCGCCTCGCGCTCGACCACGGCTGATAAATCCGCCGCGCCAAAGCACCAGACCGCATCGACATCCATATGGCTCGCCAAAGTCTTGGCCAATTCGGAATGTGCGCCGGTCACGATATTAACCACGCCGCCCGGCAGGTCAGACGTATCCAGCACTTGATAAAGGTCAGTCGCGGCAAGTGGAAACGCCTGTGACGGCACCAAAACGCAAGTATTGCCCATCGCAATTGCCGGTGCCATCAAGCTGATCATGCCTAACAAGGGCGCTTCATCCGGGCAGATCGCCCCAATTACGCCGCAAGGCTCATTCATCGCCAGCGCCACACCACGGATCGGCACCGACTTCACCGCGCCGTCAAACTTATCGGCCCAAGCGGCATAGGTGAACAGCCGCGCGATGCTGGCCTCTACCTCGGCCACGCCTGGTTTTCCGGTCATGTCTTTCAAGCGACGTGCGAATTCATCCGCGCGCGCCGACAGATTTTCGGCGATGTAATACAGGATTTGTGCCCGCAGATGAGCGGTTGTTTTGCCCCAGCCTTTGGCGGCGTGTGCTGCCTCAACCGCGTTGCGGATGTCTTTGCGGTTGCCAAGGCCTGCGTGGCCCAGCAGCGCGCCTTTGGGCGACCAGATCGCTGTGGAATAGCCGCCATCAGGCCGCGCTTGTTTGCCGCCGATATAAAGCTTGGCTGTGCGGTCAAGGCCTGTCACCTCAGAGGTTTTGGGTTCGGTCATGGGGGCAATGGGTTTCAGTGGCTTGGCTGCACCTTTGGGGCGCAGATAGGCCAGCAAGCCTTCCCAACCGCCTTCACGGCCAAAGCCGCTTTCGCGGACCCCGCCAAAGCCTGCGGCGGCGTCGAACATATTGCTGCCATTGACCCAAACTACGCCTGCCTTGACCTTTGGGGCCATGTCGAGGGCGAGGTTTACATTCTCGGTCCAGATGCTGGCGGCCAAGCCGTAGCGAGAGTTATTGGCAAGCTCCACGGCTTCAACTGGAGTGCGGAAGGTCATGGACACCAGCACCGGACCAAAGATTTCCTCTTGCATCAAGGGGGAGGCGCTGCCCAAACCCGTGATCAGCGTGGGGGGGTAATAACAGCCCGAGGGGCACGGGACTTGGTACTTTTCCCCACCTGATGCATTAACCATCGCGGTGATTTGCGCCAGTTGCACCGGGTCCACAATTGCGCCGACATCAATGCATTTGTCCATCGGGTCACCAATCCGCAACCCGTCCATCCGGGCGCGCAGTTTGGTGTGGAAACGGTCGGCCACGCCTTCTTGGACCAAGAGGCGGCTGCCAGCGCAGCAGACTTGGCCACCGTTAAACCAGATCGCATCGACCAGCCCTTCGACGGCGGAGTCCAGATCGGCATCATCAAACACGATATAGGGGGATTTTCCGCCCAGTTCCAACGTCAGCGCCTTGCCTGTGCCTGCTGTGGCCACTCGGATTTTGCGGCCCACGGCGGTGCTGCCCGTAAAGGCGATTTTGTTCACGTCGGGGTGGTCCACCAATGCGGCCCCGGTGGTGCCATCGCCGGTGACGATGTTCAGGACACCGGGGGGCAGGCCTGCTTCTCGGCTTATGTGGGCAAAAAGCAGGGCTGTAAGCGGAGTATATTCGGCAGGTTTTAGGACGACTGTGTTTCCGGCGGCCAATGCGGGTGCGACCTTCCACGCCAGCATGAGCAGGGGAAAGTTCCATGGGATCACCGCGCCGCAAACACCCAACGGCTCCATATCGGGCTGTTCTACGGCGAGCAGTTGCGCAAGGCCTGCGTGGTAATAGAAATGACGGGCGACAAGGGGGATGTCGATATCGCGGGACTCGCGGATAGGTTTGCCGTTGTCGAGTGTTTCTGTGACCGCCAGCAAACGGCTGTGCTTTTGTACCAACCGCGCCAGCGCATATAGGTAAGCGGCACGCTTGTGGCCGGGCAGCTTGGCCCATTTGGGCTGGGCGCGGCGGGCGGCCTTGACCGCGCTATCCACATCAGATGCGCTGCCTTGGGTCACTTGGGCCAAGGATTTGCTTGTGGCAGGGTTTTGCGTGGCGAATGTGTCGCCGGGGGCTGTGAATTGGCCGTTGATCCAGTGGCCAAAGGGCGCATGGGCGGTGATCCACGCCATCGCCTCGGCACTCGATTCAGGGGCGGGGCCATAGGACATGGTGTTGAAAATCTCTTTTACTGTCATGGCATCACCCGATTGCATGGCGGTTGGCGGCGGAGTAGGCGCCGGTGAGGTGGTGTTCCAACTGCCGTTCTATATCACCCAGCAGTGAGGATGCGCCAAAACGGAACAGGTCGGGTTGCACCCAAGGCAGGCCCAGCTCATCCCGCATCATCGACAGGTAGACCAGCGCATCCTTGGCCTTGGAAATACCACCGGCAGGTTTGTAGCCGACCTTGATGCCTGTGCGATCTTGATAATCGCGGATCGCGCGGATCATGGTCAGCGTCACGGGCAAGGTGGCGTTGACTGGTTCTTTGCCGGTTGAGGTCTTGATGAAATCAGCCCCCGCCATCATGCAAATCAGCGAGGCACGGGCGACGTTGCGCAAGGTGCCAAGTTCGCCCGTCGCCAAAATCGCTTTGACATGGGCGTCACCGCAGGCCGCGCGCATGGCGGCCATTTCATCATAGAGCGCTTGCCAGTTTTGGGTCAGCACATGGCGGCGTGAAATGACGATATCAATTTCGCGCGCGCCTGCGGCCACGCTTTCGCCAATCTCGGCCAATCGCAGATGCAAGGGTGACAGGCCTGCGGGAAAGCCTGTGGACACTGCCGCGACCGGGATACCCGACCCTTCCAGCGCGCGGACCGCGGTGGCGACCATATCGTGGTAGACGCAGACCGCACCCACGGTTAGCCCTTCCATTCCCAGCGCTGACAAGATGTCTGGGCGCACGGGTTGGCGGGCCTTGATGCACAGTCGCTGCACGCGCCCTGCCGTATCATCGCCCGACAAGGTGGTCAGGTCGATGCAAGACACCGCTTTGCACAGCCACGCCGCTTGATATTCTTTTTTAACCGAACGGCGGCCCGGCAATGTGGCGGCGCGGCGTTCAATCGCGGAAGTATTGGCCTGTACGGATGCGACCCAATCCAGATCAAGGGGCATGCCGGGGTTGCGGGCATGGGTCAGCTGGGGGAGGTTTTTGGTTTCCTCGCCATGCAAGACGGTTTGTGGGCTTTCGGTTTGCAAAGCAGCCTCCGCTGAACTGGTCATTGCAACCGTGGCACGCAGCTTTGCGGCTGGCAAGAGTGCCGCGCCGTCAGAGGGGTTGGAATTTTACCAATAGGTCAGGTTTAGTGGTCTGACAGGGTTGGTGCAGGTTTTGGCGCAACGCGGGTCATCACCGGCTGCACTTCCTCGGCTTCATCCTCAAACGTGGCCCAGCCGCGATCCGTGCCGGTGGCGGGCAGGTCGCTGTCTTTGGCAAAACGGTGCATATGCGCCTTGGCGATGAGATTGGCGGTGATCGGCGCTGTTAGGAGCAAGAACATCGTGATCAGCAGCTCATGCCAACTGAGCGTGTCACGCATGATCCAAAAATAGAGCATCGACGCGATCAAAACGCCGCCCACGCCCAAGGTTGTGGCCTTGGTCGGTGCATGCAGGCGACACATCGTGTCGGGCAGTTTGATAAGGCCAATACTGCCCACAAGGCCGAAAATGCCTGCGCTGACCAGCAAGATTGAGATAATGATTTCTGCGATCTGTTCCATGGTCGCCCCTTATTCGATGATGTCGCCGCGCAAGATGAACTTGCAATAGGCTACGGTAGAGACAAACCCGGTCATGGCGAACAGCAAAGCCGCCTCAAAATACACGCCGGAATGTGAGGTGATGCCGTAAAGGACAAGCAAGGCGATGATGTTAATGACCATCGTATCCAGCGCCAGCACACGGTCAACCACGCCGGGCGCGCGGAAGATGCGGTAGAGGTTGAACAAAAGGCCAAGGCCAAAGCAGCCAAAGGCAAAGATCAGGGCATAGTGGATCATTCGAAAATCCTCATCAATCGGGCCTCATAGCGGGATTTGATTTCGTCGCGCACCTCATCGGGGTTGGGTGCGTGGAGGCAGTGGATAAGCAGCGCGCGGCCATCGCCCGACATATCGGCGGTGACGGTGCCGGGAGTCATGGTGATGGTGCCGGCCAGCACGGTAATCGCCTCGGGGCTGCGCAGGTCAAGCGGGACAGTGATCCATGCCGATTTAAGCTGGCTGTTGGGTTTGAACAAGACAATCGCGGCTACGATGACGTTGGATTTGATGATGTCATACATCACGATTAGCACATAACCGATGATCGCCAGCGGGTTGCGAAGGATTGGACGGTCGGGCCAATAGGGCGCGGTCATCAGCGGGATAATGGTGCCAAGGATCACGGCAAGGACCAGTGACCCAAGTTTGAGTTGGTTGACCAGCAGCATCCACGTGATGATCAAAAGCAGGGTCAGGTAGGGGTGCGGAAAGAGTTTGCGCAGCATCGGCTTACTCCTTTGCCGTAGGAAGGACGGCGTTGATATAGGCCGCGCGGTCAAACAGCTCGGCGCTGGTATCGGCCAGCCAATCGGTGACGGGGCCTGCCAGAATGGTCAAGGCTGCCAGTGCGAAAAGCAAGGCAAACACCACGGCAAAGGCCAGCGGTTCGGCTTTGCCTTCGGGGCGGGCTTGGGTGGTTGTGGTGGCATGGGCCTTCCAGAACACTTGTGAGCCTGCGCGGGAAAACCCGATGATGGTGATAAGCGAGGTCACAAGGATCGCAGTCCAGATCATTGCCATATCCGGCCCGCGCGTGGCATCTAGCACCAGCAGTTTGCCCAAGAACCCAGACAAAGGCGGCATCCCTGCCATGGCTATAGTGCCACCAAAGAACAAGGCGGCGATGAGCCCATGTTGGCCAAAAGGTGGGGCGGCAGCGCGCAGGCTGTCATTACCGCGACGATCCTGCACCAGATCGACGACCAGGAACAAGACGGCAGTGGCAAGCGTGGAATGGACAAGGTAGTAAAATGCCGCGGTCAGCGCATCTGGCGTAAACTGCGCGACCGCGATGAACAGCGTCCCCATTGACCCAATGGCCGCAAAGGCCACCATCCGTGCCAGCCCCGTGGCCCCCATGACGCCAATCGCCCCAATAATCAGGGTCACAATGGCGGCGGGCAGCAAAATATCAGCAAAAAGCAGGCCGGTGGACGGCGTATCGGGTGGAAAGATTAGGGTGTAGACGCGGATCACGGCATAGGCGCCGACCTTGGTCATCACCGCAAACAAGGCAGCCACTGGACCGGGGGCAAAGCTGTAGGTCGCAGGTAACCAGAATTGGAGCGGCACCAACGCGCCTTTGACCGCAAAGACCAGCAGCAAAAGCACGGCACCGACGCGCATTAGGGCTGCATCCCCTGCCGGAAGTTCGGCCACTTTGACGGCCAGATCGGCCATGTTCAGCGTGCCTGTCACCGCATAGATCGACGCCAGTGCGAACAAAAACAAGGTGGAGCCGACTAGGTTATAGGCCACATATTGCACGCCCGCCTTCAGCCGGTTTGCGCCACCGCCGTGGATCATTAAGCCGTAGCTGGCGATCAGTAGCACCTCAAAAAACACGAACAGGTTGAATGCATCGCCCGTTAGAAACGCGCCGCAGATGCCCATTAACTGAAACTGAAACAATGCGTGAAAATGCTTACCGTGGGCATCCCAATTCGTGCCGATAGCGTAAAGCTGCACCAAAAGGGCAAGCACTGCCGTCAGCGCGATCATCATCGCAGACAAGCGGTCCAGCACTAACACGATGCCAAACGGTGCGGGCCAATTGCCAAGGAAATAAACCTCGGGTGGGTTGGTTGAGGCGGTGTAAAGCAAAACCAGCGAAATCGCTGTTAGAACGGCAGTGCCAGCGGTGGAAAAAATGCGCTGCAACGACAGGTCATGCCGCATAACCAGCACGATAAAGGGCGCCAAAAGGGCGGGCAGAATGACCGGGGCGATGATCCAATGGTTCATTTTTTGCCCTCCTGTGGAGGGGTGGGCTGTGGCAAGGTGTCTTTTTCCATGCCGATGTAGTCATCGCCAGTTTCCAAGAATGCGCCCAAGGCCATCATCACGATCAGCGCGGTCATGCCAAAGCTGATCACGATGGCGGTCAGCACCAAAGCTTGGGTGAGCGGATCGGTATAGCCCGCCGCGTCACTGGTGATAATTGCAGGCAGGCCAATGGCCAATCGGCCAGAGGCAAAGATGAACACGTTCACCGCATAAGACAGCAGGGCCAGGCCCACAATCACCGGAAAGGTCCGTTTGCGCAGGGTCAAGTAAACCCCACAAGCGGTCATCATCCCTACGGCAGAGGCGACAAGAAGTTCCATATCAGCGCGCCCCCTCGGTTGCCGGAGTGTCAGTGTCTTCATCGGGTTGCACATCAAAGGGTTCGACGTTCACCGTTTCACCCGCCCGAATTGCGATCCGGCTGATCGAGGCCAAGGCCAGCATCACCGCGCCAACGACCGTCAGGAAGACCCCAAGGTCAAAGATCGCGGCGGTGGCGAGTTCGAACTTTTCGATAAACGGCAGTTTGAAATAGCCAAAATTGGTGGTCATGAAGGGCCTTGCCGCGAACCATGAGCCAACACCACACAGGCCTGCGATAGTGACACCCCAACCGATTAGGGCGTGATAATCAATCCGTTGCCGTGCCGCCGCCCAGCCAAAGCCGGAGGCCATGTATTGCATGATCGTGGCAATCGCGACGACAAGGCCCGCGATAAAGCCACCGCCGGGTTCATTATGGCCGCGCAGGAAGATATAGGCACCGACCATTAGCGCGATGGGCAGCATCATTCGGGTGGCCACAACCAGCATAAGGGGGTGACGGTCGCCCGCGCGTTTTTGGTCGGGGACCCACGCCAGCAAGCGGTCATTGGCCGGGCCACCGCGCAGCAGCGCCTCCACCAGCGCATAGATGACAAGGCCTGCAATACCCAAGACGATAATTTCGCCAAACGTATCATAGCCACGGAAATCTACGAGGATCACGTTAACCACATTCGTGCCGCCACCGCCGGGTTTGGAATTGGCGAGGTGATAGTCTGCAATCGTTTGAAAGGCCGAGTCGCGCATCATCAGGGCATAGATCAGCGCGCCAACGCCCAAGCCCGCAGCGCCCGCGATAAAGCCGTCACGCCCGCGCCGCGCCGCAGTGCTTTCCACCGGGCTGTCTTTGGGCAGGAAGTTCAGTGCAAGGAGCAGCAGCATCACGGTCGCCACCTCAACGCTGATTTGGGTCAGGGCAAGGTCGGGGGCTGACAGATAGACAAAGCCAACCGAGACCATAAGGCCGATTACACCCACCAAAACCAGCGCGAGCAGGCGGTCACGGTGGAACATCGACAGAGCGGCAGTTGCGCCCACCAACAAAAGCCAACCGACCGCAGGCACAGGCTCAATCGGGGTCATGGTACGGGTGCCGGGCGCATGGGTGCCGGTTTGATAGGCGTAAAAGCCTGCCACCAGAATGGTCAGCGTGGCGACAGCCAGATAGCGGGCCATTGCGCCGTCATGCAAGCGGTCGGTGATGGCACGGGAGCCTTTGGCAAAGGGTTCCATCAGCGCGTCAAAAATCGCCTTGGCCTCGGGGCGTGGGGTGGCCAGCCAGATGCGATCCAACGGGCGGTGCAGGCCCAGCAGAATAAAGCCTGCGCCCACGGCGATGATCGACATCCACAAGGCTGGCACAAAACCGTGCCAATGGCTGATATACACCTCGGCTTCGGCCCCGATGACGGCGCTTGTGGTGGTGCGCACTAGATCACCGACCATGGTCATCGGCATGATGCCAATCGCAATGACCAATGCGGCCAGAAACGCGGGTGCGGCCCACAGGCCAAAGCCCGGATCATGCGGTTTTGCCGGGTAATCATCGCGCACCGGGCCAAGGAAGGTGTGGGCGATGAGGCGGAAAGAATAGGCGACCGAGAACATCGCGCCAATCGTAGCCAGCACTGGCATGATCCAATGATTGCCAGCCCAAACGGCATGCGTTGCCTCTTCTAGCATTAGCTCTTTAGACAAGAACCCGTTTAAGGGCGGGATGCCCGCCATCGACAATGCTGAGACGCAGACAATCGTAAAGGTAATTGGCATCAAATGCCGCAAACCGCCAAGCCGTTTAATGTCACGGGTATGGGTTTCATGGTCCACGATCCCCGCGCTCATGAACAGGGCAGCCTTGAACGTGGCGTGGTTGATGATGTGGAACACGGCAACCATCGCCGCCTCAGCCGTGCCAAAGCCCAAGAGCATGGTGATCAGGCCCAATTGCGACACGGTGGAAAACGCCAGCAGCGCCTTTAGATCATCTTTGAACAAGGCAATTTTGGCGGCCATGACCATGGTGATCAGGCCAGTGGTCGCGACGATGTAGAACCATTCAGGGGTGCCTGCCAAAACCGGCCACATCCGTGCCATGAGGAACAGGCCTGCCTTTACCATGGTGGCCGAATGCAGATAGGCTGACACAGGCGTAGGCGCGGCCATCGCGTGCGGCAGCCAGAAGTGGAACGGGAATTGCGCCGATTTGGTGAAAGCGCCGATCAGGATCAGGATAAGTACTGGTAAATACCAGTCCGAGGCTTGGATAAGGTCTTTGTTTTCCAAGATCACGGTCAGGTCATAGGACCCGACGATATTGCCCAAAATCAACATGCCCGCGATCATCGCAAGGCCGCCGGCCCCGGTGACAGTCAGCGCCATGCGCGCACCTTGGCGACCTTCGGGCAGGTGTTTCCAATAGCCGATAAGAAGGAAAGAGCTAAGGCTGGTCAGTTCCCAGAAAATCAGCAAAAGCAATATATTGTCGGAGAGGACGATGCCAACCATCGCGCCTTGGAACAGCAGCAAATAGGCGTAAAACTGGCCCATCGGGTCCTTGGACGACAAATAAAACCGGGCGTAAAGAATGATCAGCAGGCCAATGCCAAGGATCAGGCCCGTAAACAACAACCCCAACCCATCCAGAAAGAAATTGGCGTTCAGGCCAAGCGCTGGCAGCCATTCAATGCGGGCGGTAATCACCTCACCGCGCATAACGGCGGGAGCGTGGAGCAAAATCCCCAGCAGGGCAAGGCCCGTCACCAGCCCGGTCACAGTTGCGCAAGCATTTCGCCCCGCACGGATCATAAGGCCGGGGAGCAGCGCGCCAAGAAAGGGCAGGGCGGCGATCAGGGCAAGGGACATATTTGTGTTCCGTTCTTTGCTCGGGTCGTCAGATATTAAAAAAGCGGCCGAAAAGCGCAGTTGCGCAACGCTCGGCCGCTTGCACTTGTAACTGTGGGACAGGCCGCCGTCTGTCAAGGCAAACCGACGAAAAACAGGGAAAAACCGTCCGGGCAGATTGCCGCAATAGTGGCTTTTGTCCTTATCCGTTTTCGCGGAGCACTTGGCCTGCCAAGTATAGCGAACCGCAGATCAACACGCGCGCTGCGGGATCGGTTTGCGCAATGGCGCGCAAGGCATCCAGCACAGAGGCGGCTTGATTGGCGTTCATCCCGGCCTTTAGGGCTGCGTCACAGGTGGCGGCTGCGGGCAAGGTTGCCGCCTCGCCGGGAATGGAAACCGCTGATAGGCTGACGACATGAGGCACCAAGGGACGAAGGTAACCGCCGATGTCTTTGGTGTTCAGCATACCGCAAATCAGATGGGTCGGGCGTTTGGGCATCGCGGCCAAGGTTGCAGCAATGGCTTCTCCGCCTGCGGGGTTATGGCCGCCATCCAACCACAGCTCAACCTGCGGGGCGGCATCGACAAGCGGTCCTGTTTGCAAGCGCTGCATACGGGCGGGCCATTCTGCGCGGGTCACGGCAGCCTCAGCGTCGCCATGGCCCAAAAGGCGCAGCGCCATCAAGGCAGCACCTGCGTTTTGAACTTGGTGGGGGCCGGGCAGGTTGGGCAAGGGCAGGTCCAACAGCCCGTTTTCATCTTGGAACACCATGCGCCCATGATCGGCAAAGCAGTGCCAATGCTGGCCAAAAACATGCAAAGGCGCGCCAAGCCGGGCGGCGCGGGCCTCGATAACCTCAAGGCCTTCTGCCGCTTGCGGGCCAACGATGCAAGGCACGCCGCGTTTGATAATCCCGGCCTTTTCGCCTGCAATCAAGGCCAAGGTGTCACCTAGATATTGTTGATGGTCCAAGGACACTGGGGTGATGATGGTGAGCGTAGGTTTTTCAACCACATTGGTCGCGTCCAACCGACCGCCAAGCCCGACCTCGAGCAACGTGTAATCGGCAGGCACGCGGGTAAAGGCCAGCATGGCGGCACAAGTTGTCGCCTCAAAAAACGTGATGGCATCAGGGCCATTGGCGGTGATGCATTCATCGAGCAAGGCCGAAAGCGTATCCTCGGCAATCAACGTGCCTGCCAGCCGGATACGTTCATGGAACCGTGCTAAATGGGGGCTGGTATAGGCATGCGCGGTGAGGCCCGCGCCTTCTAGCCCTGCGCGGATCATGGCTTGGGTGCTGCCTTTGCCATTCGTCCCGGCGATGTGGATCACCCCAGGAAGTCGCTTTTCAGGATTGCCAAGGGCTGCCAGCAGCCGGACCACACGGTCCAGCGTCAGGTCAATAATCTTCGGATGAAGCGTCATCATCCGTTCCAACAGCGCGTCAGAACTGGGGATTGTCACTTTGGCGCAGCCTTTTGTTCGGGTGTGGGATTGGCGGGGGCCATAACAGGATCGGGTGGTGGCAAGTCGCCGCGTACGGCTGGCGGTTGCTGCATCAGCATGCGCAAAACGGTGGTCAATTCATCGCGCAGGTTTTTGCGGTGCGTCACCCGGTCTAGCATACCGTGATCCAGCAAGTATTCGGCGCGCTGAAACCCTTCGGGCAATTTCTCACGGATGGTTTGTTCGATCACGCGGGGGCCAGCAAAGCAGATCAGCGCATTGGGTTCGGCAATTTGCACATCGCCTAGCATGGCATAAGACGCGGTAACCCCGCCCGTGGTCGGATGAGTCAGCACGACGATATAGGGCAACCCTGCCTCGCGCAGCATTTCCACGGCAACTGTGGTGCGGGGCATTTGCATCAGGCTAAGAATGCCTTCTTGCATCCGCGCGCCACCCGCTGCGGAAAACAAAACCAAGGGGCGTTTCAACGACACCGCGCGTTCAGCGGCGGCAAGCAGGGCATTGCCCACATACATGCCCATCGACCCGCCCATAAAGGAAAAGTCTTGGCCTACTGCAACAATCGGGGTGCGGGCAATCTCGCCTTGGGCGACCAACATCGCGTCCCGTTCTCCGGTCGCCTTTTGCGCGGATTTCATCCGTTCGGGGTATTTCTTTTGGTCACGGAAATGCAGCGGGTCGGCCACAGGTTCCGGCACCTTCACCTCGGTAAAAATGCCGCCATCAAATAACGCTGTAAACCGGTCACGCGGGGTGATCGCCATGTGGTGATCGCAAGTGGTGCAAACGTTCAGGTTATCCTTCAGCTCGCGGTGGAACAGCATAGTCCCGCATTCGGCGCACTTGGTCCACAGATTCTCCGGCACTTCGCGGCGGGAAAACAAGGAGTTGATGGTGGGGCGAACGTAGTTAGTGATCCAGTTCATCTGTGCTTGGCCCTTTGGTCGCTTAGGTTTGCGATCAGATAAGCCTATGGGGCGAGAAATGCAAACGGGATGGTGCCCGTGTGACGGGTTGAAAGATTGGGGGATGGGTTGCAAACTGCCGCTGGATGCAAATGAAGGGGTAGCGCGTGGCAGGCCAAGACCGAATTGACCGCCGCGCCATTGTTTGTGCCATTTCGGCAGATCATGCCTTTGCGTTGGGCAGTTTGATTGCGGGGTTTCGACGGCATAACCCTGACTTTGCAGGCAGTTTTGTGGTGTTTCATGATGGGCTGACGGATGCGCAGCAATCGCAATTGCGCGCGCTTGGGTGCCAAATTGCATTTCGTCCCTTTGGGTTGCGAGACGTGGTGGCGCGGTTTGGTACGGGCGTCGATTTGGCAAAGGCGCTGGCGCTTTACAGCCCGATGATTTTTGCTAAGTTTGAAATACTGGATTTATTGGCCGAGCTTGACGCTTGTCTGTGGCTGGATGTCGATATTTTGGTGCAAGGCAATCTGGCCGAGATTTGGGCGTTTGACGCATTGGCTTGGCGGCCCCTTCACCAAGGCGCCTTTGCGCGGCGGGCTGCGGTGATGGCGGAACTTTCTGATGTCTGCGGCGATGGCACGCTGCCGTTGCTGAATGGCGGCGTTATTGGCATGGGGCAAGCGTTGCGGGGGCATGTGTCACCTGCCGACCTTTACGCCATGGCCGCGCGCCTATTGGCACAAACCGATGCAACATCAGTGGATGAGCTGGCTTTGTACTTCACCGCAGCCTCGCTGTCGCTGGGCGTGCAGGTGCTGGAGGAGCGGTTTAACCATCCGGCCGTGGCCCGCGATGTGCGGACGGCGGTTTTGGTGCATGCCATTGGGCCGGATAAGTTTTGGAATTCAGCGCCCTTGCAGCTTGCCTATCCGGAATGGGGGCAGAATTTGGCTGCATTTCAGGCGGTGGGTGGTGCGGGATATACTGGCGCGCGGCGGTTGGAAGATGTGCAAGCCGCAAGCCCTGACAAGGCGCTAAAGGCGGCCCGAAACCGGTCATATTGGCAACAAATCTATGCTGAATTGCGGCCCGAATTGCCGATTGCGCTACAAGTCGATTTGGACAGCCAGCACAAAAGGCTGCGCTTTTCCTATGCAGGCGCAGACGGGGTGTTCCTGCACCTGATCCGTCAGGTGAATGAGCGGCGGATGGGCGTTGAGCTGCATTTCCCAGACGAGGCGGTCTTAGCACCTGCCATTTTCGCCCAATTGGATAAGCTTGCGGTTCCGGGCTTGGCCAAGGGCAAAACGCTGGAATTTGCGCGCACCAAACATGGATGGACCTATGGCGCGGTTGTGCCGGTTGCTAGCTGCGCGCAAGCGATGGGAGCCTTGGCCGCAGCTTTGGATCAGGCCACGTCCCGCGCCAAAAGTTGACCGCCGGGACCTGACTTCACTTCAAACCGGCTGATTTTACGCACAAGGTCGGACAGTTTGGCGCTGCCATAGGTGCGGGTGTCAAAATCGGGCGCGCCTTGGGTGATGTACTGGCCGATTTGACCCAGCGAATACCACTCACCTTCGGGATCAATTGCGCGCATCGCAGCAATGATAAGCGGGATCGCATTCGCCGGCGCCTCTTTGGGGCCACGCGCCGGGGCGGGCTCTGACGGCATTTCGGGCATCATCCCACGGTCAGGGCGCTGTGCTGTGCGCGCAGGCTCTGGCGCGCGGTCGTCGGTATCATCGCTGCCAAGGTTTTCGACATAGATGAACCGCTTGCAGGCCATGCGAAATGCCTCAGGGGTCTTTTTCTCACCTATACCGTACACATCTAGACCTTGTTCGCGGATACGCGCGGCAAGCCGGGTGAAATCGCTGTCAGAACTGACCAGAACAAAGCCATCAAAGAGGCCCGAATGCAGGAAATCAATAGCGGCAATGACAAGCCCGATATCAGACGCATTCTTGCCTTTGGTATTGGAAAACTGCTGATCGGCGACAAGGCCCAAAGCCGCCACTTTGCGCGCCCAGCCCCCCAAACGCTGCGCCGACCAATCGCCATAAATCCGGCGAACCGATGCTTCACCAAGACCTGCAATCTCTTCAAAGATTGCCTCGGCATAGGAGGCGGGAACGTTGTCGGCGTCGATTAATACGGCAAGCCGTGGGGCGCGTTGGTCAGCCATGGAGGGTCCTTTCGTGTTGGGAATGACCCTAGCGGAACACAGCCGCGCGCAACAGGGGGATTGGCGCGTTGGTCCCTGTCCTTTTCGTAAAAATGATGCGAAGTCTCGATATTCCTAGTGCGAGTTTGACCTGATGAAATATCTACTGCCGCTTGTTGCGCTAACGCTGTGCTTTGGTTGCGCGCGTGTGCCTGACGCGGCGGCGGTTTATGTGCCGCCCGAAGCCGTCGATAATGCGCTGGAAAAGCGTGAGCCGGACAGCTGCGGCGCCGAGAGTTTATCTGGTTTAATCGGCCAGCAAGAGGGGGTGCTGAGGACGGTTCAGTTGCCGGCCGAATCTCGTGTGGTGCCATTCGGGGCGTTGGTGACGCAGGAATACAATTCCCACCGGGTTAATATTTATCTGGATGAGATTGGCATGATTGCGCGGATCACTTGCGGGTAAAAAAATGGCCAGTCTCGCAGGGTGCAAAACTGGCCATTCCTGTTAGATGTTCACATTACTTTTTCGCGCGAAAATCGCTGTGGCAGGCTTTGCAGGCCTCGCCAATCGCGCCCATCCCGGCCTGAACAGATTCAAGCGAGGACACATCCATAGCGCCCGCAGCGGTTTCAAGCCCTTTGGCCTTTTCAACGAAACCTTCCATGTTCATCCAGATATCCGGGCGCGCCTCGGACACCGGATCATCGGCTTCGGTTTCAAACGCGGCAGGGATTTGTGTGGCAGCGGCGACGAGGGCTGTTTTGGCAGCCTCAGCGGCGGCGGCATCAAATGGGGCTTTTTCACCCGCCATATCGCCCAGAACTTTGGTGTTCATGCCGTTAATACCCATCAAATCCATCCGGGCTTTTACAGTCGGATCTTGGACCCCTTCTTTGGCGATGGCGACACCTGCGGTAAGGGCGAGGCCGAGAATCAAGGCTTTGGCTGCGAATCGCATGGGCAATGCTCCTGTTGGGTTAAACTTTAAAGTATAACGGCACGACGCTATGTGCATAGTTACCTTGATACCCGATCAGCGGATTTTCACCAAATTGTCATGAACGGCACTGGCTAGCCTTCGGCGAAATGCCGTTCGCCGCGCGATTTGGAGAGCTGGATTTGCTTTTGTCGCTCGCGAAAACGGTCGCGGTCGGCATCGGTGTGTTCATGCTTGCATTGATGGCACGACACACCTTCTTCATAGTCTGGGCTGGCCGTGTCGGTGGGGGCGATCGGGCGGCGGCACGCGTGGCAGGTGGCATAGGGGCCGGGAACAAGGCCGTGACCCACCGACACGCGGTTGTCAAAAACATAGCATTCACCGTTCCAGCGGCTTTCCTCTTGCGGCATTTCCTCTAGGTATTTCAGGATGCCGCCTTTCAGATGATAGACATCCTCAATCCCTTGGCCCAGCAGGTAGTTCGTTGATTTTTCGCATCGAATTCCACCTGTGCAAAACATCGCGATACGTTTGTTGTGAAAGCGGTGTTTGTTTTCTTGCCACCACGCCGGAAAATCGCGGAAAGATTTTGTTTCAGGGTCAATAGCGCCTTCAAACGTGCCGATACCCACCTCATAATCATTGCGGGTGTCGATGATGGCGACATCGGGGTCAGCGATCAATGCGTTCCATTCCACAGGGTTCAGGTAATGGCCGACTGCCGCGCGCGGGTCGATGTTGGGCTGGCCCATCGACACGATTTCCTTTTTCAGCCGTACCTTGAAACGGCCAAAGGGTTCTACTTCGGCCCAGCTTTCCTTGTGTTCCAGCGCGGCACAGCCCGGCAGCGCGCGAATATGGGCCAGCATGGTATTAATCCCGGCGCGGTCGCCGGAAATGGTGCCATTGATCCCCTCGGATGCCAGCAAAAGCGACCCACGGATGCCATTGGCCCGGCCAAGTGCCAGCAGCGGATGTCGCAAGGCGGCAAAGTCGGGAAAACGGGTGAAATGATAGAGTGCGGCGATTGTGAACATGGGCAATGTCTTGCCGTGCCGCGCGCGAAAAGGCAAGGTATTAGAGAAACGAGCATAGGGGACGGGTATGACAAACGCGCTGATTGTGATTGATGTGCAGAATGATTTTTGCCCCGGTGGCGCGTTGGCAGTGGTGGGCGGCGATGCGATTGTTGCCGGGATCAATGTGCTGATGACCGACTTCAGCGCCGTTGTACTGACCCAAGATTGGCATCCGGCAGATCATTCATCCTTTGCCGATAACCTTGTAGGGGCTGCCCCTTTTAGCATGGTCCAAATGCCGTATGGCCCGCAGGTTTTGTGGCCCAGCCATTGTGTGCAAGGATCAAATGGCGCGGCATTCCACGCGGACCTTAGCAGCGACCGCGCTGATATGATCATCCGCAAAGGGTTTCGCCCTGAGATCGACAGCTATTCCGCGTTTTTTGAAAATGACCACAAAACCCCCACCGGGCTGGACGGGTATTTGCGCAGCCGGGGTGTGACTTCGCTGGTGCTTGCCGGGCTTGCCACCGATTTCTGTGTGGGCTTTTCGGCGCTGGATGCGGCGGCGCTGGGGTTTGCGGTGACAGTGCGGATGGATCTGTGCCGCGCCATTGACCTTGATGGGTCATTGGCGGGCATGGTTGGTAAGATGAAAGCGGCTGGGGTAGTGCTGGCCTAAAGTGCCTTAAAGCCCCGCGCTTTCTTCAAGGCCCAGCATGATGTTTAGGTTTTGCACCGCAGCGCCCGACGCGCCCTTACCCAAATTGTCCAGAATGGCCGACAGCACGACTTGGCCAGTGGCCGGGTCGCCCAGAACGGACAATTCCAGCTTATTGGTATTGTTGAACGTTTGCGGGTTTTCGCGCGCTTGCGCGTGATCCAGGGCGCGCACCGAAACAAAGCGGCTGCCCGCATAATGCGCGGTCAACGCGGCATGCAAGGCGTTGGCATTGGCGCCATGCACCGGAATTTGTACGATCATGCCTTGGGCGTAATGCCCAACGGCTGGCACAAAAATCGGGGTTTTGGTAACTTTGCCGTAATGCATTACCTCGGGCATATGCTTGTGATGCTGCGTGGTGGCATAGATAAAGCCTCCGCTGGCCTCACCTTTTTCAAACTCGGCAATCATCGCCTTGCCGCCGCCGGTGTAGCCCGAAATGCCAAAGATTGAGAGGTTCGTATCGGCAGCCACCAGCCCTGCATCGGTCAGCGGGCGCAGCAAAGCAATGGCGCATGTTGAATAGCAACCCGGGTTTGATACCAACTTTGCCGCCGCAATCGCAGCGCGCTGCCCCTCCGCCAGTTCGGGAAAGCCAAAGACCCAATCCGGGTTCACGCGGTGGGCGGTGCTGGCATCAATCAGCCGGGTGGGCAGGGTTTCGCAAATTGCCGCCGCTTCGCGTGACGCGTCATCAGGCAGGCACAAAATGGCGATATCGGCCTTGGCAAAGGCTTCGGCCCGCGCCGCTGGGTCTTTGCGGCGATCCTCAGCCAAAGAAATAAGCGTGATATCTTTGCGCCCGTGCAGACGGTCCCGGATTTGCAGGCCCGTGGTTCCAACTTCGCCGTCGATAAAGACTTTCGCGTTCATATTCCGGCCTCTTTTTTTCTGCGTTCGAACCTTGTGTAACGTTTGTTCAGGGTTTCGCCAAGCTGGACAAGTGGCAGGCGGCTTGATTTAACCGCAGGGAACGGCAGAAAAGGAACGATCATGGTCGATATTGCGACGCGGGTGCATAACCACAAGTGGAAGATTGACCCGATTGTACGGTCGCTGATTGATACCGATTTTTACAAGCTGTTGATGTGCCAATCGGTGTTCCGCAACAAACCTGATACCAATGTCACTTTTAGCCTTATCAACCGTACCAAATCTATCCGTCTTGCCGATATCGTGGATGAGGGCGAGCTGCGTGAGCAGTTGGACCATATTCGCACGCTGCGCCTGTCGCGGGGCGAAAGCACTTGGCTGCGCGGCAACACGTTTTACGGCAAGCGCCAGATGTTTCGCCCTGATTTTATGGAATGGTTTGAAGGCCTGCGCCTGCCGCCCTACCACCTTGAAAAGCGCGATGGCCAGTATGAGCTGACGTTTGAAGGCAAGTGGCCCGAGGTGATGATGTGGGAAATCCCTGCCCTTGCGGTGCTGATGGAACTGCGCGGCCGGGCCGTGCTGGGCCATATGGGCAAGTTTGAATTGCAGGTGCTTTACGCCCGCGCGATGACCAAGCTGTGGGAAAAGATTGAACGTTTGCGCCGGGTTGAAGGCCTGCGCATTGCCGATTTCGGCACCCGCCGTCGCCACTCGTTTTTGTGGCAAGATTGGTGCGTACAGGCGATGCAAGAAGGTTTGGGGAATGCCTTTGCCGGCACGTCCAACTGCCTGATCGCGATGCGCAGCGAGGTAGAGGCGATTGGCACAAACGCCCATGAATTACCGATGGTTTACAGTGCCTTGGCCAATAATGACGCCGAACTGGCCCAAGCCCCCTATCAGGTGCTGGCTGATTGGCATGAAGAGCATGACGGCAATCTGCGCATCATGTTGCCTGACACTTACGGAACCAAAGGCTTTTTGGACCGCGCGCCGGAATGGTTGGCCAAATGGACGGGGATAAGGATTGATAGCGGCGACCCGGCAACAGGTGCCGAAATCGCGATCAAATGGTGGCAGGACAGGGGCGAAGACCCAAAGCAAAAGCTGGTCATTTTCTCGGACGGGCTGGACGCTGAAATTATTGAAAAGCTACATCGCCAATTCGTGGGGCGGGTAAAGGTATCCTTTGGTTGGGGCACGATGTTGACCAATGATTTCCGGGGCTTGGTGGCAGATGATGCCCTCGCGCCGTTCAGCCTTGTGTGCAAGGCGATTTCGGCCAACGGGCGGCCTACGGTCAAACTGTCCGACAATCCCAACAAGGCGATGGGGCCTGCGGAGGAGATTGCGCGCTATAAGCGGGTGTTTGGTGTGGGTGCGCAGCAAGCGCAGGACGTGATTGTCTGAAAGTGTCTGTTTCGCCGCTTACGCCATGACCATCTTTGCGCATTGCAACGCGCGGCGGATATGGCTGCGCATGATGGGATCATCTGCGCCAAGCCGTGGCATGGTCCAGCCCACCGACGCCAAGCAACGGGCAAGCGTGAACACATCCACCATCCGCGCGTCAGCCGGGCGCAGGGTTTGATAGCCTGCGATTAGGCTTTCGCGAATGTCAGGATACGCAGGCTCATACAAGTTTTGTGACAACACGGTGCCAAGGTCATAAAGGGCATAGCCCATGCCGCTGTCATCAAAGTCGATCAACGACAGGTCCGCGCCATTCACAAGGATATTTTCGCGCAGCACATCGGCGTGGATCGGCATAAGGGGCGTGGTTTTGGCATGGTTTTGTAACGCCGCGCGCAGAAAGACGCGGGCGCTTTGCATCTGGTCCTGTTCGGCTTTGGTCAGTGCCGGATGGTCCCAAAACCGGCCCCAAAAAGGGGTTTCGCCTGTCAGCCCATCAATATCCCAAGCAGGGCGGTTGAACGTTTTGGGCAATTCCAACGCCAAGGTAGCATTGTGAATGCGCGCCAGCACTTGCCCCAAGGCGTGGTGCTGTGCTGCCTGATTTTGGGCAGTGCCGGGAAGTGGTACCCCCGCTTCACCCAGTGCCGCACCCGGCAACCATTCTACAGCCGATGCCATGCGTCCGGTTTGCAATGTCACCAACCCTGCGCCGTTTTGTGCGCGCAAAGGGCGTGGCACGGGCAGGTCACGCGCGGCCAATGCCTCGCAAAACCACAGCTCTGACTCTATCGCCGCCGCTGTTTGATACCCCAAACGGTGCAACCGCAATGCGGCGTGTTTGCCGTTGGGCAGGGCCATACGAAACACCGCATTTTCGCGGTTACGGATCAGCGTAAGCGACGTGCCACCCCAATGTGCCGCAGCCTCTGTCGCAAGCGCCTGAAGGGTCATGCAGGCACCGGGGTGGTGGCCAACGCGTCTTGCAAAGCGTCGATCAGCATATCGGCATGCTCACGCCCAAACGGCAGCGGCGGGCGGATTTTCAAGGTATTCCCAGCGCGGCCAATGCGGTTCAGGATAAAGCCTTTGGCGACCATCACCTCGACCAAATCCTCAACAAAAGCCGTGGCGGGGGTGTTATCGGCATCCAGCACAAATTCGGCACCAAAGAACAGGCCCACACCGCGTACCTCGGCCAGCAGCGGATGGCGCAAGGCGCGCAGGCGGTCCATCACATAGGCGGAGGTTTGGGCGGCATTGTCTTGCAGCCTTTCATCCTCGATCACCTTCAGGGTCGCGATGCAGGCCGCCGCCGACACCGGATTGCCGCCAAAGGTGTTGAAATACCCGAATGCATTGCGAAAGGCCGCCATCACATCGGGCCGCGCCAGCACGGCAGCGACAGGGTGGCCATTGGCCATCGGCTTGCCGCAGGTGACGATGTCAGGGGTCATACCCAGCCAGTCATGCCCCCAGAAATGGCTGCCCATGCGGCCAAAACCGGGCTGCACCTCATCACACATAATCACCCCGCCCGCCGCGCGGATCACCGCCTCGGCCTTGGCAAAAAAGCCGGGGGTGACGGTGGGGATACCTTCATTTGCAAAGGCCGGACACAGCATCATGCCGGAAAACCCGATGCCTGAAGCGTTCAAATCGTCAATCGCAGCTTTGATCTGGGCGGCGAACACACTGCCATCCGGGTCAGGGTTGCGCAGGCTGTCGGGCGCTGGCACCCGGCGCACATGGGCCGGATAGCCGCCAATCGGAGGACGGCGTGACGACAAAGCAGAGGTCGCGGTCGTGTTCCCGTGATAGGTGTTGTCGGTGGCAATCACCCCGATTTTGCCGGTCACCGCCTGAGCCATCCGCAACGCTATGTCATTCGCCTCAGACCCTGTGCAGGTCATGATACATTGCGAAATATCGTGGCCCAACCGCGCGGTTAACTGCTCGATATACTCCAGCACAAGGTCATGGTGATAGCGGGTGTGGGTGTTCAACATCGCCGCTTGGTTTGCAATCGCCGCAACCACAGCCGGGTGGCAATGCCCGACATGTGGTACGTTGTTATAGCAATCCAGATACCGCTTGCCCGCAGCATCCCACAACCAAACACCGCTACCCCGCACAATATGCACCGGGGTGCGATAAAACGTCGGTACATTCGGCCCCATCAGGCGGGCGCGGCGGGCTGTCATGGTTTCGGGCATATTTTTGGTCATTCGTCAGGCTCCACTTTTCCGCGCAGGGATTTGACAGTGCCGCGCACGGCCTTGGCGGCAAGGCGGCGCTTTTGGCTGCCATAGGTTGGTTTGGTTGCAATGCGGCGCTTGGGCGCGACCAATGCCGAACGGATCATCTCAACCAGCCGTTCACGGGCCAATTCACGGTTGCGAATCTGGCTGCGGGTTTCCTCGGCGCGGATCACGATGGCGCCGTCCAGCGTCCAGCGTCGCCCGGCAAGCCGCTTTAGCCGGGTTTTCACCGGGCCGGACAGGTGGGGCGAGCGTTCTGCCTCAAACCGCAGCTCAACCGCGGTTTCAACTTTGTTCACATTCTGCCCACCCGGACCGGAAGAGCGTGTGAAGTTTTCAGACAGTTCCCAATCCGCGAGGGTGATTTCGTTATTGATCCGCAACATCTGGGCAACCTAGCCGAAATAGCCGAGGTGGGGGAAGGGGTGTTGGAAAGCTCATCGCCCCTTGCGGCGCTCTTGGCGCTGTGGCGCGGAAAGCCGCAAGGTTTGAGGAGTGTTGTTAGGCGAACCCAATCGCTTTGCTCAATGGCAGGCTGCGCAGGCGTTGACCCGTCAGCGCAAAGATCGCGTTGGCCAAGGCCGGGGCCGCAGGTGGGGTACCCGGCTCGCCAATTCCACGAATTTTGCTGCCGTTTTCCAGCACCGTCACCCCGATGGGCGGGCATTGCGGCATGCGCAGCCCGTCATAATCGGGAAAGTTGGTTTGCTGCACATGGCCGCCTTCAAACGTAATCTCACCATTGATCGCGGCTGACAGGCCATAGATCATACCGCCTTGAACTTGTGCCTCTATCGTTGAAGGATCAAGGGCAATGCCTACATCCACCGCAGCCCAAGCGCCGGTCATCGCCAAGCCTTGCGGGGTCATGGCAACTTCGATCACCTCTGCCGTTGGCACACCGAATGACAAGCAAAACGCCACGCCTTGGGCGCGCCCTGCCGGGGCATTGCCCCAGTTGAGTTGGACGCCGCCGCCACCGCCTCAATCACCTTGCGCGAGGGCAGCTGGTCAATCTGGTTCAACCGAAACTCTAACGGGTCCACGCCGGCCAGATGGGCCAACTCATCTACCGCAGATTCGTGAAAAAATGCGTTTTGTGACGCGACCACGGACCGCCAAGACCCCACCGGCACGCCCGCAGGCACACGGTAGCCGGTGACGCGGTAATTGGGGAAGATATAGGGCGTGTTCCCACGCGCCTTGCACGATGGTCGCATCCGGGCCGGGTAGGTTTAATCCGATCCGTCCCATTTGCGACGAGATCACCGAAGGGGCGGCCAGATGCAAATCAAGAGCCGAAATCAGGCTGCCTTGGACCGCGCCAGAAATCCGCGCCATCGCCATCGGGCGAAAGGCATCATGGGTCATATCCTCTTCGCGAGTCCACGTTAGCAAAACCGGGCGGCCCGGTAGCGCCTTGGCCACTGTGATCGCTTGCTTGATAAAGTCCATCTCGGCGCGTCTGCCAAATCCGCCACCCATAACGGGGGTTTCTACGTCAATCGCAGATGGGTCCAATCCGGTAATTGCAGCGGCTTCTTTCAGCACTTGGGTTGGCAGTTGGTTACCCGCCCAAACGCGCAAGCTGTCACCATCCAGCCAAGCGCCTGCCGTCATCGGCTCCATCGTGGCATGGGCAAGGTAGGGGACAGTATAATCTGCAACCCAGGCATCTGCGGGCAAGTTGGCCTCAACATCGCCGTCATCGCGGTTGCGGCTGTCTTGGTGATTTGGGGTCAAAGAGGCCTTAACCTGCGCGCGCATATCCGCGTCGGTCGCAAGGTACGGCGCAGGCTCCCAAACAATATCCACCAGCTCCATCGCCTTGAACGCGGCCCAAGTGGAATTGGCGACCACGGCAACCCCATTCGACACCTCAACCACGGCCTCAACACCTGCAAAGGCGAGCGCTGTCTTGGCGTCATAGGACGACACGCCAGCGCCAAGCCCCGGATTGCTGCGCGCTGTGGCGAACAGCATGCCGGGGTGGCGGATATCGGCGGTGAACTGAGCGGTGCCAGTCACCTTGCCCAGCATATCCTTGCGCGGCAACGCGCGGCCCAGCAGCTTCCAATCTGATTGTGGTTTCAGGGCGGGGGTATCGGGCAAGTCGCTATTGGCGGCATCCTCGGCCAGATCACTATAGCTGATCTTGGTGCCATCGGGTAAAATCACAGCACCACTCGCGGTTTTCAACGCATCCTCAGGCACGCCGCTGCGCCGTGCTGCCGCGGCAATTAGGGCCGCACGGGCCACGGCCCCCGCCGCGCGCATTTTGTCAAAGGCGTCGGGGGTGCTGGACGATCCACCCGTGATTTGCATCCCCAAAAACTTGGCCGGGATGTGCATCGCGCCGCGCACCGTTTCGGCCACCCAACTGTTATCGGTAGGCACAAACGGCGCGCCTTCCTCTAGGATCGCGGCGTTGAAATAAGCGTGGGATGCAGGGCCGTGCATAACGCTCACTTGGTCCCAGTCCAGATCCAGTTCTTCGGCCACAAGGGCTGCAAGCGTGGACTGCACCCCTTGGCCCATTTCGGCGCGTGGCGCGATCAGGGTAACCCCATTTGCGTCAATCAGCACATAAGGCGTCAGCGCATAAGCCACATCTGTCAGGGGGGAGTTGGAGTCCAAAAGCGGATTTGGGGTGGCCTTTTTATACTGCCAAGTGCCAAAGGCAACGCCCCCCGCAATGGCCGCAGACCCGATCAGAAACGTACGGCGTGCAATGGTTTTAACCCGACCCATGGCTTATCCTTTCAACGTAGCAGCAGCGGTTTGTACGGCGGCACGAATGCGGGGATACGTGCCGCAGCGGCACAGGTTACCACCCATCGCATCATCAATCTGCGCATCCGTGGGCTGGGGCGTCTCCGTCAACAAGGCTGCCGCCTGCATGATCTGCTCCGACTGGCAGTAACCGCATTGCGCGACCTGATGTTGCAACCATGCGGCCTGAACGGCATGCAGGTTTTCGGGCGTTCCCAAACCTTCGATTGTTGTAACAGCCGTGCCTGCCGCATCTTCCAGCAGGGTTTGGCATGATCGCACGGCCTGCCCATTAACATGCACCGTACACGCCCCGCAGGCCGCAACGCCGCAGCCATACTTGGTGCCTGTCAGGTTTAACCCATCGCGCAGCGCCCACAACAAGGGCGTATCGCCGGGCATTTCAACGCTAAGGTTTTTGCCGTTCACGGTCAGGGTATAGGCCATTTGAAGGCTACTTTTGTCACTAGCACTGAAATGGGCTTGGTTCACCCGCCTGTCAACGCACGCTGCGGTGGGGTGACGTAGGGTTTGGGGGTTTTAGATCACCAACGGACCCGCACGGTTTTCAATCATCCGAACCAATGACAGCGCGGTCATTTCTGATGATTTAGGGTTGGTCGCAAGGGGGCGGTTTTCCAGCGTCAGGGTTAAGGTGCCAAAGCCACCTATCGCCGTGATGCGGTGGCTGTTCAAGGTTGCCGTTGGGTCGGCGGTCAAAGCCAGGGTTGTGTGGTCCAACCCAATGCCCGCAAGTGCCGAAATCACGGCAACATTGGCATTTTGCGGATAGGTATCGGCGGCCGCGCGGGCGCTGCCCTCAAAGAATGTGAAAGGGGTGGTCAATGTGGTCAGGTTGCACAGGTCTTCGGCCTTTGTGCCAACCCAAGCGCGGGCCGGTTTGACCACCTCATGCCGCACCGATTGCAGGCCAAGCCGTGACGCCGCCGACAGCGCATCAATGCCGCCTAAAGCCCCCGGCGGGATCAGGATTTGCGCGTGGTTCTGGCGGGCAATTGTGGTCAAGTCAGCCAAAAGCGCTGCATCTGTCAGCGCCGAGGTTGACGAGATAGCCACATCCCACCCGCGCGCCAAACCAGCCCGCGCCCATGGGGCAACCGAGGCGCGGCCAGCAGCCTCGACCAATGAATCGGCCTCAATGGTGGCCAATTCAGCAGGATCGCTGATCAGATGGGCATTTTTTGGCAAACCATCGCGTGGGGTGTTGGCATCGCGCACCGCCACAGCAACAATGCGAACAGGTGCGCCGCGGTCGGCCAACAGCTGCGCCACGCGAGTCGCAATTGCCCCCCAGCCCACCAAAACGATGCGCAGATCAAAGCCCGACATAGGCCTGCACCGTGCTTGCATCATTGTCCAGATCTGCCCCTGACCCCTGCCAAACGGTGCGGCCTTTTTCGATAATATAGTGCCTGTCAGCGAGGCGTTTCAGCACGCCAAGGTTTTTGTCGATCAGCAAAATCGACTGGCCTTGGGCCTTTAGCTTTTCAATTACATGCCAAATCTCGGTGCGGATCACGGGGGCTAAACCTTCGGTTGCCTCATCCAAGATCAGCAAGCGGGGGTTGGTCATCAAGGCGCGGCCCACGGCCAGCATCTGCTGCTCACCGCCCGACAAGGTGCCTGCCATCTGCCCCGCGCGTTCGCCCAAACGCGGAAAAAGGTTATAGACTGACGCCAAATCCCACGGATCATCGCGTTTTAGGCGGTTGGCGGCTGTAGCCACAAGGTTTTCGCGCACGGTCAGCGTAGGGAAAACTTGCCGCCCTTCTGGCACCAAACCCGCCCCCATACGGGCGATGCGTTCGGGGGGCAGATTTGAAATCGCGGCACCTTCAAAACTGGCCTGCCCGCCCTTGGTCGCCAGCAAACCCATGATGGTTTTGACTGTCGTAGTTTTGCCCATACCATTGCGGCCCAAAAGGGTCACGACCTCGCCGTCCTTAATCTCAAGGCTTACATCAAACAGGATTTTAGAGGCCCCATAGCCTGATTGCAGGTTTGTGACAGTCAGCACAGCTCATCCTCCGCGCCCAAGTAAGCCTCACGCACATCGGCATTGTCGCGGATAGCGTCGACCGTTCCGCTGGCGATGATACGACCGTAAACCAGCACAGACACGCGGGTCGCAAGGGCGAACACCGCGTCCATATCATGTTCGACCAACAGCATAGGGGTATAGGTGCCAATCTCGCGCAGCCGAGCGATCATTTCTTGACTTTCCACATGGCCAAGCCCTGCCATCGGTTCATCCAGCAACAATAGGCGGGGCTTTTGCGCCAGTGCGATCAGCAGTTCCAACTGCTTGCGCTCACCATGGCTTAGATCATGCACCGGGGTGTCCGAACGGTCGGCAAGGGCCGTGCCTGCAAGCAAGTTATCGGCTTGATCCCACAATCCTTGGCGGCCCGTGACCGTATCCCAGATGCGAAAATTCAGCCCTTCGCGGGCCTGCACCGCCATGGCGATGTTTTCGCGGCAGGTCGCATCATCCAGCAGGTTTGTGACCTGAAACGTGCGCCCCAACCCCAGCGCCACACGGGCAGGTACGGGCAACCTCGTGATATCCCGGCCTCCAAGATTAATACGCCCTGAATCAGGTGCAAGCTCACCGCAAAGCTGGTTGATCAGAGTCGATTTCCCCGCCCCATTGGGGCCAATCAGCGCATGGATCTCGCCCTCTTCAACCGTCAGCGATACATCATCCGTGGCGGTCAGGCCGCCAAAGCGTTTCATCAGCTTTGTCACCTGCAAAACGCTCATTTCCCGCGCCCTCCTAGCTTGGCGATTAGCCCTGCGATCCCGCCTTTGGTCCATAAAACCACGACCAACAAAATTGCGCCCATCGCAAGTTGCCAATGCTCAGTCCAACCGGCAAGGTACGTTTCCAGCGTCAAAAACGCCGCCGCGCCAAAGATAGGTCCGAAAAAGCTGCCAACGCCGCCAAGGATGACCATAATCATAAACTCACCCGATTTGGTCCAATGCATCATGTCCGGGCTGGCAAAGCGTAAGAAATTCGCCATCAACGCGCCGGCCAATCCGGCCCCCATCCCGGCCAGAACAAAGGCATAAAGCTTGTAGCGGTAGGGGGCAAAGCCAAGGGCGGCCATGCGGCGCTCATTTTGGCGGATGCCTTTCAGAACCGCGCCAAAGGACGAATTGACCACGCGCCATAGTAGTGCAAAGAACACAGCACCAATCGCCAAGATCACATAATACAGCGTTGTTTTGTCACGCATATTCAACGCAAACAGATCATTCGTGCGGCGAATGATGATGCCATCCTCGCCGCCGTAAGGGGTGAGAGACACAAAGAAAAAGAACAGCATCTGCGCAAATGCCAGCGTGATCATGATAAACTGCACGCCGCCCGTGCGCAGCGATAACGCCCCGATCATGGCGGCAAACAGCCCCGAAACCACCAAGGCCGCAGGTAAGGTGACTAACATCTGCGTGGTGCCGGGGATAAACCCGAACAATGGATCACCCCCGGCGTGGGATGCTAAAATTCCAACCGTATAGGCCCCTACGCCAAAAAACGCGGCATGGCCAAAGCTGATCATCCCGCCATAGCCAAGGATGAAATTCAGGCTGGCCGCGGCAATCGCATAGATGATGATCCGCGTGGCAAGCGACAAGAGCGCGGGTTGCCCCAAGGCATCTGTCGCGAACGGGACCGAGATTAGGGTGAGGGCTGCCAAAGCCGCGATGAGCAATTTCATCCCCTAGCCCCCCGCTGCAAACAGGCCGCGGGGCTTGACCAGCAGAACCAATGCCATCAGCAGATAAATCCCCATCGACGCAACCCCTAGCCCAATCGCATCGGCATCGGATGGCGCCATAACCTGCCGCAACAACCCCGGCAAAAACGCCCGCAGCATTGTATCAATAACCCCAAGCCCAATGCCCGCAACAAACGCGCCTTTGATCGACCCAACGCCACCAACCACGACAACCACAAAAGTGGCTAGCAAAATTTGCTCACCCATCCCCACCTGAACCGATGAAATCGGCCCGGTCATATAGCCCGCAAGCCCGGCCAGCAGCGCGCCAAGACCGAACACCACGGTATAAAGCAGCCGGATATCGACGCCCAACGCCCGTACCATATCGCGGTTACTGGCCCCAGCCCGCACCAACATCCCCACGCGGGTGCGGTTGATCAGCAAGTACAACCCGCCCGCCACCAGCAAACCTGTGGCGATAATCAACAGCCGATAGGTGGGGTATGGCAGGCTGGGCAACAACTCAATCGACCCGCTGAACGCATCGGGCAGCAAGGTGAACACCGGTTGGCGGCCAAAGATCAGGGTGATGAGTTGGTTAAAGATCAGGATAAGGGCAAAGGTCGCAAGAACCTGATCCAGATGGTCACGGGCATAGAGTCTGCGGATCACCAGCGCCTCTACTAAAAAGCCAGTCACCGCCGCCGCCAGCAAGGCCGCAGGTAGGCCAATCCAAAAGCTGCCCGTCATGCCCGCCACGTAGGTGCCGGCATAGGCGCCAACCATGAAAAGGGAGCCATGCGCGAGGTTGATCACCCCCATAATCCCAAAGATCAGCGTCAGCCCTGCCGCAAGCAAGAACAGCATAACCCCGTATTGCAGGCCATTCAGCAGTTGTTCAATCAAAAGGATCATATACGAACCAAGGCCCTGTTTTTAGATAAAAAAAGGCCGGGGAAACGCCCCCGGCCCAGACCTTTTGGTTACATTTTGCACTGCGCGGAATAGCTGTCGCCGTGGTCTTTCAGGATCACACGGTCCGTCACAGCCTTTGCGCCGCCTGCACCATCGTCGACGATGTTCAGAACATACCAGTCATGGATCGGGTGCTGGTTGTTCCCGAATTTGAACGCGCCACGCACCGATTCAAAATTGGCCTCTTTGACCGCCAAACGGAAGGCCTCCATATCATCCAAGCCCCCGGTTTTTGCCAAAGCCGATGCGATTAGACGAGCGGTATCATAGCCCTGCGACGCATAGTAAGTGATAGGGCGGTTGTATTTCGCATCCCATGCCGCCACAAATTCTTTGGACGCAGCATTGTCAAAATCGCGGTTCCAATGGGCGGTTGCAGTGATACCGATCGCGGCATCCTTGACCGCGCCCAGAACAACGGCATCGGTGGAAGGTTCAGACAAAACCATTGGAATTTGGCCTAAAAGACCGGCTTGCTGGTACTGCTTCAAGAAGGCGATCCCAAGGCCGCCGGGGTGGAACTGGAAAACCACTTCGGGGTTGGCAGCGCGGATTTGCGCCATTTCTGATGCGAAATCGGTTTGGTCAAGCTGGGTGTAAATCTCAGTTACCTCGCCGCCAAACATGCGTGTAAACCCGGCGATGGCGTCTTTGCCGGCCTGATAGTTTGGCGCCAACGCAACGGCGGTTTTATAGCCCAGTTCTTTGGCCGCAGCACCGGCTGCTTCGTGCAGCGCATCATTCTGCCAGCTTACGACGAAGTAATTGGGGTTACATGCTTCGCCCGCAAAGGTGGAGGGGCCAGCGTTCGGGCTGATGTAAATGCCGCCATTGTCCAAAATATCAGGCACTGTGGCACCCGCCACGTTGGAGAAAATGATGCCGGTCAGCAGCTTGATGCCATCGTTTTGCATAAATTTTTCAGCGATTTGGCGACCATTGGCGGGTTTCAAGCCGTCATCTTCCACCACAAATTCCACATCAACGCCGCCCAGCTTGCCGCCGCCCATTTCAAGCGCAAGCAGCATACCATCCCGCGCATCCGCACCCAGATAACCCGCAGGGCCGGTCAGCGTGGTTATAACACCAATTTTCAGCGGTTCGGCAAAGGCGGAACTTGCCATAAGCGCCACAAGGCTTGCAGCCGTAAGTAGTCTTTTCATCGGTCACTCCATGTTGGTTGCGGCCTTTTTGGCCTTTTGATTAAGGTCAGCATGACCCGGCGTCATTATTATTTCAAGTCTAAAATATTCAGAGTTTCACCCAACCCTCAGGCGGCTCTTTGCCCGGATGCAGTGTGCCGCATTTGGGGCAAGTGCGTGCGGCTTTATCGGCGTAGAAGGCTTTGTAAATCGGTGGCAAGTCATCGACGATGCTGATCAGCGCCACCTCGGCGCGGTGAACAAGTGCTTGGCATTCAAAGCAATACCACTCTATCGCGTCCTTTGATCCCGCGGCGCGTTTGGGTTCAATCACCAACCCGATAGAGCCTTCTTGTGGGCGTTGCGGAGAATGGCGGATGTGCGCGGGCAACAGGAAAACATCGCCTTCGCGGATCGGCACATCATAGAATTCACCCGTCGCCGTATCGTGGATTTTCAGCAGCATGTCGCCTTTTAGCTGATAGAAAAACTCCTCAACCGGGTCGTCGTGATAATCGGTGCGTTTGTTGGGGCCACCGACCATGGTGACCATCATATCGCTGTTTTCAAACACCATCTTATTGCCAACGGGTGGCTTAAGTAGATGTTTATGTTCATCAATCCACTTTTGGAAATTAAAGGCGACAAGTTTGGACATGGGGTTCCCCTTTTACGACATTATGCAAGAATAAGGCCACTTTGGTCAAATGCGGCGCGAGTTTTGGCCTTTTCGGCCTCGGTCAGTTCCAGCAGTGGCGCGCGCACATTGCCGCCGGTTTGGCCTAGCAAATGCTGCCAGTATTTTTGGTGGGAATGCGGTTTTTCCAATGGTCGGCTGCCTTTCCATGCGTCACGCACGGGGTTTAGGCTGGCACTGATTTCGCGGGCGAGGGTCACGTTCCCGGCAAAGGCGGCTTGGGTGTAATCATGCATCCGCCGGTCTTTGGCGGTTTGCAGCATATAGGGCGGCGAGGAGCACAGGTAGAGCTGCCAGTTCATCTCTATAATGTTGTCCAGCCATTCTTCCTCGGACGCGGTGGATACGATAATCCGGTCGCTCGCCAAGGTGTGAAGCTGTTTATACATAGGCCGTGGGACGGAGTATTTGATCGCCACAACAGTCTCTAAGTCTGCCAAACGATTGCACAATTCGGGTGACATCAGGTAGCCGCTGTCGGGGTGTGACCAAAGGGCGATGCCGATATCGACCTTATCCGCGATGGTTTGGTAATAGCGCATCAGCGTTTCATCTTGCGCCTTTTGGAAATGCAAAATCGGCGCGTGGACGACGATATAATCAGCGCCGCAGGCCTGCGCATGGCGGGCCAAATCAATCACCACATCGAGGTTTTGATCAGAGCAAGACATGATGGTTTGCGCCTTGCCTCCTGCCGCGGACACCGCCAAATCAAAGTTCCTTTTGCGTTCTTCAACCGACATGGCGAAACATTCGCCTTGCTTGCCCGCGACGAAAAACCCGGCGATGCCGAGGTCATTGATCCAGTGGTCCATATTGGCGCGAAAGCCGCCTTCATCGACGCGGCCATCTGCGTGAAACGGGGTTAGGCAGGCGGCCCAAATGCCCTTCATATTTTCAAAAGCGTGGGATTTTGCGTCTTTTCTACTGTATGCCATCTGTATGCCTTCCGTATGCCATGCGTATGTACAGCGCCCGCCACAACGCCTCAGACGTGAGTGGCAGCGCAAGGTCTGGGGTGCCGGGGGGGAGCGCGTCCATCACCGCGTTTAGGATTGCGGCGGGGATGCCGATGCACCCAGCCTCACCCACGCCTTTGACGCCCAAAGGATTGGCCGGACTGGGGGTGGGTTGGCTGAAAAGGTTAATGGGGGGCATGTCGGTTGCGCGGGGCAAGGCGTAATCCATCAAGCTGCCGGTTTGAAGCTGGCCATCTGCATAGACCATGCGTTCCATTGTGGCCGCGCCGATGCCTTGGGCGGCACCGCCCATGAGCTGGCCTTGGACCAAGAGCGGGTTAATCACGATGCCCGCATCATCGACCCAAGTGATTTTATCTATGGTTAGCACACCCGTTTCGGGGTCGATTGAAACCTCAGCCAGAATGGCACCTGACGCCCACGCCTCGGCCTGTGCGGTGTGGCGAATATTGGCGTGCAAGGGGGCGAGGGTGGACCATGGCAAGGTTTTGCCCGCAGCGAATAAGCCGTCTTTGGACGCGGTGATCTGGTCGGGTTGGCAGTTCAGGGTTGCGGCGGCTTTGTCACGGGCCTTGGCCAGCAAGTCATGCGCCGCACGCCACATCGCGGTGCCGCCGATCGCGGTAGAGCGGCTGGCGAGTGCGCCGATGGCATCGGGGACATCATTGGTATCCCCCATGATGACGCTGACCTGCCGGGGGGTAATGTTCAGCGCTTGGGCCACGATTTGGGCCATCGCGGTTTCGCGCCCTTGCCCTTGGGCGGAGGAGCCGGTGGCGGCGAGGAAACTGCCATCGGGGTGCAGGGTAAGGTGGGCGGTTTCCCAGCCTTGACCGCAGGGTTCAACATAAAGGGCAAGGCCAAGGCCGCAGACCTGACCTTGGGCGCGGCGTTCGGTTTGTTGGTGGCGCAGGGTGGGATAGTTTGTTTCAACTTCTAATCTGTCCAAGAGGGCAGTGAAATTGGCCGAGCAGGGTGTATCATCGCCGCCAAATTCGGTGGCGATATTGAGGCGGCGCATTTCCATTGGGTCGATGCCCAGTTGCGTTGCGGCCCGGTCCATCAAGCGTTCCATCAGCATCGCAGCTTCTGGCCTGCCAGCACCACGGTAGATGTTGACGGAGGCCCCTTGGGTCGCGCTGGCGGTGGCTGTGACGTGGTGGGGAATGGCGTAAGGGCCGGGCAAAATGCGGCCTGCGTTGCGAATGGGGGCAAGGGCGGAATACGGCATCCAATGGCCCAAGGGGAAGGTGAGATTTGCGCGCAGGCCCGTGGCGCGACCGTCTGGGGTTATGTCCATTTCGGCGGTCGTTTGCGCGCCGCGTCCTTGGGTGGCCGACAGAAAATCATCCGACCGGCTGGCCACCCATTTCACCGGGCGCTGGAGGTGCAGGGCGGCGGCGGCGGTGATGAAATCTTCGGGCATAAGGGACGCTTTGCCGCCGAAGGCGCCGCCGACATCGGGGGTGATAACGCGCAAGCGGTCGCGGGGAAGGTTTAGCATGGCGAACAGATCATCGCGCGCCCGTTGCGGCGTTTGGGTGGAGAGCCAGACGGTGAGGGTATCACCATCAGGGGTGGCAAGGGCTGCGCGCGGTTCCATCGCAAAGGGGGCCAGAAGTGCGTGGTTGACCGTGGCGTGGACGGGGTTTTGAAAGGTGGGCAAGGGGTTGCCCCATGCGGCGGTGGTTTGGGGTGTGGGAGGAGGCGGTGTTTCATCCACGTCCAGCACGATCAATTCCAAAGCATCCCGCGCGATTGCTGGCGTGGTGGCCACAACGGCGGCGACGGGATGACCCACGGCGCCGATATGGGTGGTGGCCAGTGGGTCCATGGGCGTGAGCTGCGCGTGTGGCAGCAGGGGGTTCACGCCGCTGGCCGCATGGGGGGGCAGATTTTGGGCGGTAAAGACGGCGATCACACCGGGCAAGGCGGCGGCATCTGTAACGTCCAAAGTGGTGATGCGGCCTGCGCCAAACGGGCTGCGCAGGAGGTCGAGATAGAGGCAGCCATCGGGTGCCAGATCACCGACAAACACCCCGCGCCCTTGCAGCAGGCGCACATCCTCTCGGCGCGGCATGGGTTTGCCGATCCACGCAGGTGGGGTGTTTGGTGTGGCGTTCATCAAGCGGACCTCCGCTGGGCAGTTGAGCATCTGGGGAGGGATTAGGCAATCTGGCTGTGGTGGGAAAATGTGCGGGGGGGCGAAATGGCCATTGCGCGGCACGGGGTTCATCGGCAGTTTGGGAGGCAAGCGAAAGGAAATGCCATGCCCCACCCGTTAGTGACCCAAGCTGATATTGACGCCTATCAACGCGACGGTGTTGTGATGATTAAGGGATTGTTTGCAGACCATGTTGAAACCCTGCGCGCGGGGGTGGAGCGGAACATGGCGGACCCCGGTGAATATGCCGCTGAGAACCTGAAACCCGGTGAGGGTGGGCGGTTTTTTGATGATTATTGCAACTGGCAGCGCATTCCGGAATTTGAGACGGTGATCCGCCAGTCGGCAGCGGCCGAGGTTGCGGCGGATTTGATGGGGTCGGGCCGGGTGCAGGTGTTTCATGACCATGTATTGGTGAAAGAGCCCGGCACGTCCAAGCCGACGCCGTGGCACCAAGATGGGCCGTATTACTTTGTTGAGGGGATGCAAAACGTTAGCTTTTGGTCGCCGCTAGACCCGGTGCGTGAGGCATCTTTGCGCTGTGTTGCGGGGTCGCACCTTTGGGAAAAGCCTGTGTTGCCAACGCGGTGGTTGTCGGAAACCAATTTCTATCCGAACCCGGATGATTACATGCCTGTGCCAGACCCTGATGCCGAGGGCATGGATATTCGCGAATGGGCGATGGAGCCGGGGGATGCGGTGGCGTTTAACTACGGTACGTTGCACGGTGCGCGCGGCAATAATGCTGGCACGCGGCGGCGGGCGTTTTCGTTGCGATTGCTGGGTGATGATGCCCGCTATGTTGAGCGGCCGGGGCGGACATCGCCGCCGTTTCCGGGGCATGATATGGTGCCGGGGCAAGCGCTGCGCGAGGACTGGTTTCCGGTGATTTTTCAGCGTTAGAGGTGTTTTTCCATTTGGGCGCGGGCGAGGGTTTCGCCGTTTCGGGTGACAGTTTCATGCTGGACCACCTGAAAGCCCATTGCCGCAAAGGGGGCTTGGGCCATTAGACTGGCATTTAGCCAGATCCGGCGAAGGCCGCGCGATTTGGCCTGCGCCTCCAGTGCCGTGTAGAGCGCCCGAAACACACCTGTGCCACGCGCGCTGGGCAGGATATAGGCAAAATCGAGGTAGCCGTCGCGGCGCAGGGTCATAAAACCTGTGAGGTCAGCGTTGGTTTCGGCAAGCACCACAAATTGCGCCGCCAGTTTGGATTGCCAGTTTGCGCCTTGAGGCGGGGTGGAGTTCCACGCCTTGCGCTGGGCCTCGGTATAGGGGCTGGGGGTGCTGTGGATGGAGGTGAACATGACAGCACCCAAGGCGTCATAGTCGGCGGGGAGGCCTGTGCGGATCATCGGGCTGCCAAGGCGCGCAGCACGTCATGCGGTAAGGCGGGGACATGGTTGCCGCCTTGGCCTGTCATGGGATCGGCTGCGACCATTGTGTTTAGGATTGCCTCTTCGACCGCTTGCGCGGTGGCGAGAAAATAGGGGTCCATCGCCTCATCCGGGATAAATTGGGCGGTTTTGATGCCGTGGCCCACGATATCGGAATTGGCGGTGGAAAAGGCCAAGAACAGATCGCCGGAACCGTGATAGGCATGTCCGCCCACGCGGCCAATGCCAAAGGTGGCGCGGCGGGCGAGGCGTTTGAGTTGATGCGGCAGGAACGGCGCATCAGTGGCGATGACCACGATGATGGAGGAGAGGGACAGATCGGGGGTGCCTTGGTGCATCGCGGGGTCTACCAAGTTCAAGCGGTGGCCCAGCACGGTCAGATCGGCGCGGGCGCCGAAATTGGCTTGGACAAAGACGCCGAGGGTAAAGCCATTTGGCATTTGGCGGGAGGCGGTGCCGGAGCCTGCCTTGAAACCAAAGCACTTCATGCCAGTGCCGCCACCCACCGACCCTTCGGCCAGCGTGCCGTTGGTGGCAGTGTTGATTGCGTTAAACACATGGGCGGGAGTTATATGAAACCCGTTGATATCATTCAAAAACCCGTCATAGGTTTCGGCAGCGACGGGCAGCGCGAAATCATCCGCCAGCAAATCGGGGTAGGTATCAACAGCCCAACGGATGGTGGCATCACGGGTTGTGCCGCAGGAATTGGTGTTGGTGAGGGTGATGGGCAAGGACAGCTTGCCGACCTCTTCAATGTAATGCGACCCGGACAATTCGCCGTTGCCATTCAGGCTGTGAAAGCCTGCAAAAACCGGCAGCCCAAGCTGCGCCAGCGGGCGTGGCAGAATGGCGGTGACGCCTGTGCGAATGGGACCATGCCCCACGCGCAGCGGGCCATCGCCAGAGATGAGTGTGGTATAGCCGACCGACACCCCGGCCACATCGGTGATGGCATTTAACGGACCGGGCGCGCCATCAAGGATTAGGCCAAGATCGCGGGCGCGGGGTTTTGCGCCATGGTTTTTGGAGGGGCTGTGCGGCATGGTGTGACCTTGGGTTGTTTAAGGCAATGGAAAGGGTTTTTGGCTGGCCGGGTCAAGGCCTTTGGCCCAGCAAGTCGCCCTTTGGCGTTGGCATCAGTTGACATTTACGAGCGGGGCGTTCAGGCCAGCCCAGTGCAGTCACGCGGTGCAGTCACGCGGATGCAGGTACGGAGTTGTGGTCATGACAGATGAAGCGGAAAAGCCAAAAAAGATTTCGCGCCAGCAGGTTTTCACCTTGGTGATTGAAGTGGGGCGCAACCCGAATGACGGGCTGCCTGCCAAGGCCACTGGGGCTGCGTTGATGATCTATGCCAGTGGTGTGGATGAGGCGGAGGCGGTGCGCGAAACCGTGGCGATTTTGAAGCAAGCCGATATGGCGCCGCTGGATGTGTCGGGGTACGGCACATTGGAAGAACGGCTGGAGGCGGGTGATGAGATTGCAGCGGATGAGCGAGAGTTGATGGACCGCGCGCTTTCGGAAAACTCGGTCATCGTGGCGCAGATGACGCCGTTTTACGACTGAGGTTTGGTTAAAAAATATGCCAACTCTTTGTTTTAAAGTTGTTTTAGGCCGCTGAGCGGTGGCCAGAACGGCCCAGCATATCCAAAAGCGGGATCGTCTCATACGCTTGGATCAGCAGGTGGGGATAGCTGGGGGGTTGCCACTGGGGGCTGTTGGAATGCGAGAGCAGGCGGCAATCTTCGGCCCGGATAAGACGGGGTGTGCCTACATCGAGTGCCACACACGAGGTCACGGCGCGGCGATAATCCATAAGGGCGGCGCGGCCATCGGTGACGTTGCCAGCCATTGTCAGCACGGTGTCTTCGGCAAAAAGATATTCAACCTCATCGCCCGACAGCGCGATCAACTGGTCAGATGACACCAGAATATCAGTTTCAGTGCCGAAATAGGGCGCGCGCAGCATGACCGGGCTGAACGAGCCACGGCTGGGCAAATCCATGTGTTGCACGGACATCAGTGAGACGTAATCGCCCTCATCCGTCAGCAACAGATCACCGGGGCGCAGTTTGCCCGCCGAGCGGGGGCCGCGATCCGTTTGAATGGGGGTGTGCAGGCCAACCCAAGGGGCGCGGGCGGGCAAATCATTGCTGTCCATCACGCCAAACCACAAAAGCGATTTATGGCGCGTCGTCTCATCGCTGCCGGCGCAGATTTGGACCAGATCTTCGAGCATCATCGGCATTGGGTCGCGGCCACGGGTGTTGCGGGCCATCCCGGTGCCAAGTTGTTCGAGCAGAAGGGTCCAGGTTTTGCCGGGACCATCCCAGCCAAAGGAAATGCGGCACATACCCGCGCTGGGCAGGTTTAGGGGGCCGGGCAGCACATGGCGCAGCAAGGTGTCGCCTTGGCGGTGCAGGATGACAACGCCGGCCGTGTTCTCAACAAAAACCGACAAGGTGCGCGGCCAGCTGTCATTGGATTTGAAATCCAGCAAAACGGTGGCGCCTTCGAGCGGCAGTTCGAACTCAAAGACCATCGTGGCCGCTGTCAGCAAGGATAGGCCATTTGCCGCGTCAAGCGGGGTGGAACGGTCAGACAGGGCGAGCCACTGTGCCATTGTGTTTAGGCCGCCTTTTTGGCGGCGAACAACAGCTGCGCCTCAAACGAACGCAGGGTGCGGCGCGCGGCGGGGCTGTAGCCCGCGCCGGTTTCTGGGTCAATCTCGGGGAAGATTGCGCAGATTTCGGCTTCAAAACTTTTGGCGGTTTGTGGGCTGGGCAGGAAGCTTTCCGTGGCAAGACCTTCTGAAAACACGACCTGATGGCGGTCAAACAGCAGCTGGACATAGGTCACATCGCCGCCCGTCATGTAGCGGACGGACCGGTCATTGACCAAATCCTTGGCGGCGACCAGCACTTCGGTTTCGCCAAACAGCAGTTCGGACAGGCTGTCGGGGATCAAGATGCGGTGCAGCGGGGACACCATAAGGTCACGGTGTTGGCCAAAGGTGCCAGCGCGGATATGGACCGGGGCAAAGCTGCCTGTGGCGGCGACAGTGCGGCCACCGATCCAGCGCAAGGGTTGCGGGCCGTCATCTTGGGTCATCACCAAGTCGCCGGGCTGCAAGGTTTCGACAGCAACCTCGCCTTGGGGGGTGCGAATGGCGGTGCCTGCAACAAAGCAGGGGATCGAGTTGATCTTGACCATGCCAACCGAGGTATTCCCCAGATTGTCTTTGATCGTATAGGTGAAGTCTTTGGTTTCAACCTGCCCGTCGCCGGTGATGGTAAAAGTGCCATCGGCGTTCAGTTTGACGGTTTGGCCCGAAGGCAAGGTGATTGTGGAGCCAACAACGACCGCGACGCCATTGATATGGGTGATGGTGAGTGTGGCGCCGGGGGCTTTGACATCATTGGCCAACACGTCCAGCGTTTTGCTGCCATTGGGGTTTAGGTTGACGCTGTCATCCCTTGCAATCAAGGCCGTTTGTACCGAGTCGCCGCCGATCAGGATGTTACTGTCATAGCTGGAGTCTGCTGCATCGGCGATGCCGATACGGATGGAGTTCAGCACGCCGGGGTTTACGGGCATGGTCAGGGTCAGGGTGACCGTGAATCCATCCATTTCGGTGTCAAAGGCATCATTGGTGTTGTTGACGAACAGGTTTTGTTGGGTGTTGCCGTTGATGTTGTTCACCGAGGTGACACCGTTGCCAACCGATATTGGTACATGGGTGCCGTTGACCCAGACCCCGATCACATCATTGAACTGGCTGTTGATATATTCGGGATATTCCTCAGAGGCGAAGACAAAGCTCATCGACATAAAGCTGCCGGTGGGCGTGAAATCCACATCCAGCCAGACCGCATCATAGGTACTGGTGCCAGCGATGGCGTTAAACTGGGCATTGTTGTTCGCACCAGTGGTGTTGGTCGAAGTGCCGGTGCTGCGGTTGGGGTCGCCGTTGCTTTGGGTAAAGTCGACAACGTTGCCGGTTGACAGAATAACACCGGTATTCGACGGCACTACGCCGGGCGAAAGCTGGCCATTGGAATAGAACGCGGATGAGGCGGCGGGGCCGGAATAGCTTGCGCCGTTCACGGTAACGCCCGACCCAAAGATCGCATTTACCATCGCCAATGCCGACGCATTGGTTTGATAGGTTAGTTCGGCACCAGTTGCCATTTCTGCCCCCAATTATACTTGAAGGACAGCGCGAACGCTTTTTACAAATCGGTTTTCCCGATTTTGCTATGTCTTACTACTGCTCGTTCGGACACGTTGGTCCAGCGTTTGCCCTGCCTCAGGACTTATTATTTGGTTAACCAATCGTAAATTTTTTAGATTGTCACGGGATATTCACGTTCGGGTTGTAATTTGCGACAAAAAGGGTTGCGCCGGGGCCACAGCGCAAAAGGCCGTTTGCAACGGTTGCATGGGCAGGTTTGAGGCGGTATCGCTGGGGGCGCAGCCCTTGGCCTTGCCCTGTTAAAGGACGTTTTGATGCCCGTATTTGACCCAATTGACCCCGTTCAACTGACCGCAGACCTGATCCGCTGCCCAACCGTGACCCCGGCTGAAGGCGGCGCGTTGGTGTTGTTGGAGCGTTTGTTGACCGAAGGGGGGTTTACCTGCACGCGCGTCGATCGGGGTGGGATTGCCAATTTGTTTGCGCGTTGGGGGCGGCCGGGGGCGAACCGCAGTTTTGGCTTTAACGGGCATACCGATGTGGTGCCTGTGGGCGATGTTGCGGCCTGGACGCATGACCCGTTTGGCGCCGAAATTGTAGACGGCTGGATGTATGGGCGTGGGGCCACCGACATGAAATCGGGGGTGGCCGCCTTTGCCGCCGCGGCGATTGATTTTGTGCGCCAGACCCCGCCGGACGGGGCGGTTATTCTGGCGATTACCGGCGATGAGGAAGACGTGGCGGCCGATGGGACGGTTGCGCTGCTCGATTGGATGGCTGCCAATAATGAGCAGATGAGCGTGTGCCTGGTGGGCGAACCCACTTGCCCAAATGTGATGGGCGAGATGATGAAAGTGGGGCGGCGCGGGTCGCTGACCGCGCGGTTTGAAGCGCGCGGCGTGCAAGGCCATTCCGCCTATCCACACCGCGCCAACAACCCGCTGAACGCAATGGTGCGGTTGATGGACCAATTGGCGGGGCATGAACTGGACCAAGGGACCGACCATTTTGACCCGTCAACCCTTGCGATCACCACGATTGATACGGGCAATGTGGCGACTAATGTGATCCCGGCAACCGCCCGCGCCACGGTGAATATTCGGTTTAACGACAGCCATTCTGGCGCGTCGATTTCTGATTGGTTGCGCGGGCAGGCTGCCGCAATGCAGGCGGCAACGGATGTACAGTTTGAGGTTGCCATCAAAATTTCGGGTGAGAGTTTTGTGACGCCCCCTGGCGAATTGTCAGCGCTGGTGGCGCGGGCAGTGCGGGATGAGACGGGGGTGGAGCCTGTGCTGTCAACGTCGGGGGGGACGTCGGATGCGCGCTTTGTGAAAGACCATTGCCCGGTGGTGGAATTTGGGCTGGTGGGCAAGACCATGCATCAGGTTGATGAGCGGGTTGAGGTGGCGCAGATCCATCAGTTGAAAACGATTTATAGCCGCATTTTGACGGAGTATTTTGCATGAACACGCCTACTAAAGCGCGGATCGAGGTAACATCCGATATCGCCACCTGTTTGGCGCTGCGCCGCGTGGTGTTTATTGACGAGCAAGGCGTATCGGAAGCGGATGAGCGCGATGATTTGGACGGGCAAGCCGTGCATTTGCTGGCGTGGGTCGGGGACCGCGCTGTCGGGTCGGCGCGGTTGTTGACATCGGGCCATACGGGCAAAATTGGCCGCGTTTGCGTGCTGGCCGACCAGCGCGGCAGCGGGCTGGGGGCGGCCTTGATTGGGGTCGCGGTTGAGGAGTTTCGCCGCATGCCGGGGATTGAAACGGTGAAGCTGGGCGCGCAGACCCATGCGATTGCGTTTTATGAAAAGCTGGGCTTTGCCGCCTTCGGGCCGGAATACCTTGATGCGGGGATTGCGCACCGTGACATGATGCTGGACCTGTAGCTTGGTAGTTGACGTGAAGGGGCGTGACGGGGCTATTTGGCCGTGCTAGGGCAGGCATATGGAAAAATTACCCTCAAAACCGCAGATCGTTCAATGGTTGGCTGACAACCCCACGCTGACCTCTAAGCGCGATATCGCGCGGGCCTTTGGTATTAAAGGCGGGGAGGTGCGGATTGAGCTGAAACGCATGTTGAAAGAGCTGGAGGACGAGGGTGCGTTGGTGCGCAAAGAGCGCCAGTACCGCGACCCTGATGCGCTGCCGCCTGTGTCTATTTTGAAGGTAGAGGCGCCGGACGCGGATGGTGATTTGTTTGCATCCGCCGTGGAATGGAATGAAGACGGCGACGCGCCGCGCATTTTGATTGTTACCAAGAAATCCGATCCTGCACTGGGACAAGGCGACCGCATTTTGGCGCGGTTGGAACCTGTGGGCGGCAAGGACCATGACTATGAGGCCCGGCTGATCCGCAAGTTAGGTTCAAACCCGTTGAAGATGTTGGGGATTTTTAGGGCCGAGAGTGAAGGCGGGCGGATTGTGCCTGTTGACAAAAAGAACGACAAGGAATGGCGCGTGCTGCGGGATGGCACGATGGATGCCCGCGATGGTGAGTTGGTTGAGGCCGAACAATCTGGCCCAAAGCGCATGGGCCTGCCGCAAGCGCGGATCGTGGCGCGGTTGGGTGACCCGTCGGGGCCGCGTGCGATTTCGCTGATTGCTATTCACCAACACGGCATCCCCGACCAATTTCCCGACAAGGTGATTGCCGAGGCCGATGCTGCCGAGCCTGCGCCCATGGCTGCGCGCGAGGATTTGCGCGATATGCCTTTGGTCACGATTGACCCGGTGGATGCGCGCGACCGTGATGACGCGGTTTTGGCGATGGCGGATACGGATAAATCCAACCCCGGTGGCCATATCGTTTGGGTCGCGATTGCCGATGTGGCGCATTTTGTGCGCCCCGGATCGGCGCTGGACCGTGAAGCGAAGATGCGCGGCAACTCCAGCTATTTTCCCGATCGGGTTGTGCCGATGTTGCCGGACACGTTGTCGGGGGATTTGTGCAGCTTGCACGAAAACGTGGACCGCGCTTGTATGGCGGTGCGGATGGTTTTGGATGGACAGGGCCGCAAGATTAGCCACCGCTTTACCCGCGCGATGATGCGGTCAGTGGCGTCGCTGAACTATGCCCAAGTGCAATCGGCGATTGATGGCAACCCTGATGCGGTGACGGAGCCGTTGTTGGACGAGGTTTTGCGCCCGCTTTATACCGCTTACGCCGCGACCAAAACCGCCAAGGCGGAACGCCAGCCGCTGGACTTGGACCTGCCAGAGCGCAAGATTATTCTGTCAGACGAAGGCAAGGTTTTGTCGGTCGATTATTACGACCGCTTTGACGCGCATAAGGTGATTGAGGAGTTCATGATCCTCGCCAATGTTGCCGCCGCTGAAGAGTTGATAAAGCTGAAAACGCCGTTGTTGTTCCGGGTTCATGAAGAACCCAGCCCCGAAAAGCTGCAAGCGTTGCGTGAGGTTGCGGAAGCCTCGGGCTTTACGCTGGCCAAGGGGCAAGTGCTGAAGACCGCGCATTTGAACAAGCTGTTGTCGCAGGCCCAAGGCACCGAATTTGATGAGCTGATGAACATCACGACCCTGCGGTCGATGACCCAAGCCTATTACAACCCGCAGAATTTTGGCCACTTCGGACTGGCTTTGCGCAATTATGCGCATTTCACCTCGCCCATCCGGCGCTATTCGGACCTGATTGTGCATCGCGCGTTGATTGCGGGGCATCGTTGGGGCGATGATGGCCTGACGCCGCAGGATATTGAGGAACTGGCGGAGACGGCCAAGCAAATATCTGACACTGAGCGGCGGTCGATGATTGCCGAGCGGGACACTACCGACCGCTATTTGGCCGCCTATCTGTCAGACCGGGTTGGGGCCACGTTTAAGGGGCGTGTTTCGGGGGTGCAGCGCTTTGGGCTGTTTGTGAAGCTGGACGACAGCGGGGCGGATGGGTTGATCCCGATCCGGTCTGTGGGGAGGGAGTTTTTCCATTTTGACCCTGATACACAGACGTTGATGGGGGCCGATACGGGCCTGACCATTGGCATCGGCCAGCGCGTGACCGTGCGGCTGACCGAGGCTGTGCCAGTGACGGGCGGGTTGATCTTGGAACTGCTGGAGATTGAGGACCGCGCCTTGCCGAAAGGGAATGCGCCGCGTGGCCGGGGTGGCCCGCGCAAGCCCGGCAAGGCGGCGGCCAAGGCCAAAGCGATTAAGCGCAAAGTGGTGCGCAGGCGCAAATAACCGCGCATGGTTTGCAGAACGCATCCGAAGCGTTGCCAATCAGATAGGCGGCGCTAAACTGCTGGTAAAACAAAGGTGGGCGGCAGGATGCGGATAGGTTTGGCAGGGGTGTTGTGGTGTGTGTTGGCGGGCGTTTCGCTGGCCAATACGACCGATGGCGCAGAGCAGAAAGAGGCTGGCATGGTGGCGCAGGGCGATACGCAAGGGCTGCAATCCTGGCTGGCGGCGTTTCGGATGCGGGCGGCGGCTGCGGGCATTTCGGAAGGGGTTATGGATGCGGCTTTGACCGGGCTGTCCTATGATGGGGACGTTATTCGCCGCGACCGCAACCAATCAGAATTTACCAAAACTATTTGGGATTATCTGGACACCGCCGCATCGGACGAGCGGGTGGTGAACGGCACGGCGGCCTTGCGCAAACAGGCCGCAACTTTGCAAAAGATTGAGGATCGTTACGGCGTTGACAAAGAGGTGGTCGCCGCGATTTGGGGCCTTGAAAGCGCTTATGGCACGTTTCGCGGGTCGGTTCCCACGGTGCAATCGCTGGCCACTTTGGCCTATGATGGCAGGCGCGCCGCGTTTTTTGAAGGCGAGCTGCGGGCGGCGCTGAAAATCTTGCAATCGGGGGATACGGTTGCGGCCAATATGCAAGGCAGTTGGGCGGGCGCCATGGGGCATACGCAATTCATGCCCTCGTCCTTTTTGGCCTATGCGGTGGATTTTGATGGCGATGGCAAGCGCAACATTTGGGGCGATGACCCAACCGATGCGCTGGCCTCGACCGCCGCCTATTTGGCGGGATATGGTTGGACCAAAGGCGCGCCTTGGGGGGTCGAAATTGCGCTGCCCACAGGCTTTGACTATGATCAAACCAGCGAGCGGGTAAAAAAACCAGTGGCCGAATGGCAAGCGCTGGGTGTGCGTGGCGTGGATGGGGCTGATTTGCCCGACCATGGGCCTGCGTCGGTGCTTTTGCCGGGGGGCGCGCGCGGGGCGGCCTTTCTGATATTCTCTAATTTCCAAGTGATTGAGCGGTATAACACCGCCGATGCCTATGTAATTGCGGTGGGCCATTTGGCCGACTTGCTGAAAGGTGGCGCGCGGATAAAAGCAGAGTGGCCGCGCGATTTGCGGGCGCTGAGCCTTGATGAGCGCTTGGATTTGCAAAAGCGTCTATCGACGGCGGGGTTTGACACGCTGGGCGTAGATGGCAAAATGGGACCAAATACGATTGCCGCCGTGAAGGGCTTTCAAAAAGCGCGCGGGCTTGTGCCAGATGGCTATCCCAGCTTGGATGTGCTTGGTAGGCTTGACTAAGATTTTGCGAAGGGGATGGCGATGAACACACGGATTTCGGCGATGTTGGGCGTTGGGTTGGCGCTGTTGGTGGGGGCTTGCGTGGCGCAACAGCAAAGCGCGCCTGCGGGGCCAAGCCTGTCGGGCAATTGGCGGGTGACCTCGCTTGTAGGTCAGACCTTGCCTGCGGGGGCGGAGGTGACGATTGGGTTTGCCGCACCAAGGGTTTCGGGTAAATCAGGCTGCAACAGCTATTCGGGCAGCTATACGCAAACGGCGCAAAACCTGACCATTGGCCCGATTGCCATGACCAAAATGGCTTGCGCGGCGCAGTTGATGGATATTGAGGCGGGGTTTTCCGCAGCGCTTTCTGCCGCTACACGCTATGATATGGTGGGGGAAACCTTGCAGTTGTTTGTGGGTGACAGCCTGATGATGCAGGCGCAGCGCCAATAAGGGCCGCGCCCGACTAGGGTTATTCAGCCGAAGAGCGCGCCCAAAGATTGATATCTTCTTCCGAGGAAATGCGGTCAATTTCGGCCAGTTCCGCGGCGGTAAACTCAAGGTTATTGATAGCACCTGCGCAATCAATAACCTGTTCAGGCTTTGACGCGCCGATCAAGGCGGTGGTAATGCCGCCCCCACGCAGAACCCAAGCAATCGCCATCTGTGCCAGCGTTTGGCCCCGCGCCTGCGCCAGCTTGTCCAGTGCTGCGACCGATGCCAAAGCGCTGGGAGAGATCGTTTCGGGCTTTAGCGATTTGCCCTGCGCGGCGCGGCTGTTTTCGGGGATGCCGCCCAAGTATTTCTTGGTCAAAATCCCTTGTGCCAGTGGCGTAAAGGCGATGGACCCAACCCCAAGCTCGGCCAATGTGTCCTTTAGCCCGTCTTTTTCGACCCAGCGGTTCAGCAGGTTATAGCTGGGCTGATGGATGACGCAGGGCGTGCCAAGATCGCGCAATATCGCCACGGCTTCGCGCGTGCGGGCAGAATTATAGCTCGAAATTCCGACATAAAGCGCGCGGCCCGACCGCACAATATGGTCCAGCGCGCCCATGGTTTCTTCTAGTGGGGTGTCGGGGTCAAAGCGGTGTGAGTAGAAAATATCGACATAATCCAACCCCATCCGTTTCAGTGATTGGTCGCACGACGCGATCAAATACTTGCGGCTGCCCCATTCGCCATAGGGGCCTTGCCACATGTTATAGCCCGCCTTGCTTGAGATGATCAGCTCATCCCGGTAGCCCTTGAAATCAGTGGCCAAAATATCGCCAAACGCCTCTTCAGCTGAACCGGGGGGCGGGCCGTAGTTATTGGCAAGGTCAAAATGCGTGATGCCATGGTCAAACGCCGTCTGGCAAATTGCGCGCTTGGTCGCATGAGGCGTGTCATAGCCGAAATTATGCCACAGCCCCAAGGATATTGCAGGCAGTTGCAACCCCGACTTGCCACAACGGCGATAGGTCATCTTGGAATAGCGGTCTTCGGCGGGCATATATGGCATCATCGGCTCCTATATCTGGTATGGCAGTTTTGGGCCGTTCGGGGACAAAGTGCAACCCCGCCCTTTCATCTTGGCTCAAATACCTCTCCGTCGCTGCCCCGCGTACCCCAGTTGTTTAAACAAACCTGTTCCACAGATTTTCAAGCCGCTCTTGCCGCCCCGACCGGGCCTGCGGGTTCACGTCGCGGGCCAGCACATCTTGGGTGATGCTCGCCAAATCAGACCGCAACATCGCTTGTGCGGCGTCGGTTTCCCAACCAGCATAGCGGGTTTTGCGCAAGGCTTCCAAACCGCCATCGGCAAGGCACGCCGCCGCCGCCTTCAGCGCCCGCGCGCAAGTGTCCATCCCGCCGACATGGGCGAGGATCAGATCCTCGGCATCCAAAGATTGCCGCCGGATTTTGGCGTCAAAATTGGTGCCGCCGGTGGAATAGCCGCCTGCCCGCAAAATCTCATAAAACGCGAGCGCCTTTTCGACGTGGTTGTTGGGGAACTGGTCGGTATCCCAGCCCGATTGATAATCATTGCGGTTCATGTCGATTGAACCGAAAATCCCAAGGCTCGCCGCCGTTGCAATTTCATGCTCAAAGCTGTGGCCCGCCAAAATCGCATGGCCTTGCTCGATATTTACTTTCACTTCTTTTTCAAGACCATAGCGGCAGAGGAACCCGTAAACCGTGGCCACGTCATAGTCATATTGATGCTTGGATGGCTCTTGCGGTTTCGGCTCAATCAAGATCGCGCCTTTGAAGCCGATTTTATGCTTATACTCGACCACCATTTGCAAAAACCGGCCCATATTATCGGCCTCAACCCGCAGATTGGTGTTGAGCAGCGTCTCATATCCCTCACGCCCGCCCCACAGCACATAGTTTTCGCCGCCCAAACGGTGGGTGGCGTCCATGCAGCCTTTTACTGTGGCGGCGGCATAGGCAAACACCTCGGGGTCAGGGTTGGTGGCCGCACCCGACATCCAGCGTTTGTGGCTGAACATATTGGCTGTACCCCACAGCAGTTTGGTTTTCGAGGTCTCCATTTTGCCTGCGAAATAATCGGTGATTTCTTCTAGGTTCCGCTGGCTTTCGGCGAAATTGGCACCTTCGGGGCGCGCATCGGCATCGTGGAAACAAAAGAACGGCATGTTCAGGATGTCGAACATTTCAAACGCGACATCGGCTTTTTGGCGCGCCAAATCCATCGTGTCGCCAAACCACGGGCGGTCCAGCGTTTGGCCACCAAACGGGTCACCACCCGGCCAAGCAAAGCTGTGCCAATAGGCGGCGGCAAAGCGCAGATGGTCCTCCATCCGCTTGCCCAGCAGCACCTCATCGGGGTTGTAATGGCGAAAGGCAAATTCGTTGGTGCTGTCTGGGCCTTCATACGCAATTGTCGGGATGGATTTGAAAAAATCGGTCATGTCAGCGCCTTTATTGCGGATTGGGCAGCGCGGTAGCGGGCATGGCCCGCGTCAAACGCCGCTGTAAGGGATATGTCGGGGTCGATTTGGCGAGCGATGGGGGGCAAGGTTGCAATTTCGACCCCAGCCCCTGTTGCCGCCATGATGGCAAGGCGGGCTGCGCCAAAGGCTCCGCCAAAGTCACCGGCTTCTGGCACCAGCACCGGCACATTCAGCGCCGTGGCAATCGCCCCAAGCCAATAGTCGGACCGTGACCCGCCACCGACCGCGATCAATCTATCAAGCCGTGTTCCCGTAGCCGCCAAAGCATCGCGACAATCGCGAAAGGCAAAGGTGACACCTTCCATCACGGCGCGCGTGCCTGCTGCACGGTCGGTCGCATGTTCCAGCCCCAAGAAAGCGCCGCGAATGGCGGCGTCGTTCAACGGTGTCCGCTCGCCGCCCAGATAGGGCAAAAACAACGGCTTGCCGGGGGCTTGCAACGGGCCTAACGCCCCTGTCAGCTTGGCGGCTGTTTCCCCCACCAGCCCTGCGTACCAATTCAGCGCATCGGTCGCGGACAAAATCACACCCATCTGGTGCCATGTTTTGGGCAGCGCGTGGCAAAACGTATGCACCGCCGTTTCCGGGCTGGGTTGATAGCCTGCGTTGGCGGTGAACAGCACGCCCGATGTACCCAAGGACACAAACGCATCACCCGCACGCACCACGCCCACACCAACACCCGAGGCCGCGTTATCACCGCCCCCGCCTGCGATCACCACGCCCGCAGTCAAGCCCCAGCGAGTTGCAAGGGCTGTGCGCAGGGTGCCAGACACGTCTGATCCTTCGACCAGTCGCGGCATGTTTTCACGGGCAAGCCCTGTGGTGGCCAGCAAGTCATCGGACCAATCGCGCGCGCCTGTGTCAAACCAGCTTGTGCCTGCGGCATCTGACATTTCGGCGGCATGTTCGCCTGAGAGCCAGAGGCGAAGGTAATCCTTTGGCAGCAATACGGTCGCCACCCGTTCCCAATTGCGGGGTTCATGCTTGCGCACCCACAGCAGTTTTGGCGCGGTGAAACCGGGAAAAACGATATTGCCGGTGACGCGCCGAAACATCGGGTCACCGTCCAGCTCGGCGGCCTCATCCGCGCTGCGGGTGTCGTTCCACAGGATGCAAGGCCGGATGACTTCATCCGATGCGTCCAGCAGGGTTGCGCCGTGCATATGGCCCGACAGGCCGATGCCGCGCACCGCCGCCAGCCCGTGGGCTGACAGCGCATCCATCACCAGTTCAGCGGCGGCAATCCAATCGGCGGGGCTTTGCTCGGACCAGCCATCTTGGGGGCGCTGCACGGTTAGGGGTGCAGTCGCCTCGGCCAAGACGGTTTGGTCTGCGCCTATTAAAATGCCCTTTAGACCCGATGTTCCCAGATCAAGGCCGATGAACATTAGGCGGCCTTTTCGGGTTTTTTGCCCAAAATGATCATGCTGAGGATGTCTTCATCTGTCACCTCATCGACGTTGACGCTGCCGACCAATTGGCCGTTTTTCATCACCGACGCGCGGTCACAGAGTTTCATCACGTTGTGAATGTCATGCTCGATTAAGAAAATCCCGAGGCCTTGTTTCTTTAGCTCTTGGATCAGCTCAGCCACCATTTCGGTTTCTTGCGGGCCAAGGGCGGCTGTCGGTTCGTCCATGATTAGGATGCGTGCGTTGAAATAGACCGCGCGGGCGATGGCCACCGATTGGCGCTGCCCGCCCGACAAAGCCGACACTGGCACGTTGAACTTTTTGAAGTTCGGGTTCAGCCGGTGCATGATTTTGCGGGTTTCAGCCTCCATCTTACTGTCATTCACAAAGCCCAAGGGGCTGATGATTTCGCGGCCCAAGAACAGGTTGGACGCGGCATCAAGGTTGTCGGCGAGCGCGAGGGTTTGGTAAATCGTCTCAATATTTTGCGCGCGGGCATCACGGGGGTTGTTGATTTCGACCTGTTTGCCATCAATCAAAATTTGCCCTGAATCGGCCTGATAGGCGCCAGAAAGGCATTTGATCAGTGTCGATTTGCCGGCACCGTTATGGCCCAAAAGGCCCACAACTTCACCCGGATGCAGGTCAATCGTCACACGGTCAACGGCTTTGATCCCGCCGAAAGAAATCGAGATATCGCGCATCTCGACCAGAGGTGTTCCCTTAGTGGTCATGGCGTTCCCTTTCACTTCACTTTTTTGCGGTAGAGGTTATCGAGATAGACGGCGAGAACCAGCACAGAGCCGACGACGATTTGTTGGATCGCCGTGTCAAACCCGATTAGCACCATCCCGGTTTGCAAGCTTTGCATGACCAGCGCGCCAAGGATGGCCCCGTAGATTGTGCCGATACCGCCCGCCAATGACGTGCCGCCAATAACGGCTGCGGCGATGACATAAAGTTCGTCAAACACCCCCAGCGCGTTGGTGGCTGAGTTGAGGCGCGCAGAGGCCACCACACCGGCAAGCCCTGCCAGCATACCCATCAGGGTAAAGATCTTTAGCGTCATCCATTTGGTGTTGATGCCTGCCAGCGCTGCCGCCTCGGGGTTGCCACCGATGGCAAAGACATAGCGGCCAAAGCGGGTACGGGTCATCAGGATCGTCATCACGATGCCCACGGACACCAAAATCAGGACCGGGATGGCAAAGCCGTGGCTGATGAACATACCTTCGGGTGGGACGGTGATGTCATTGGCGCGGGCATAAGCGTTCACGATGCCGATGGGCCAAGGATAGGCGTTGACCAGCAAGACTGCGCCAATAATCGCGCCGCAACCGATAACGGCCAAAAACGTCTCGGCCCACATGGGGCGGAGTTTGAAGTCATGCTCGATGCGCTGTTTGCGGCCCGCGTGCAGCATCCAGATGACGCCTGCGCAGGCCAAAAGGCCAACGATCCAGCTGCCGGTTTCACCGATGGCGCCGTAAGGGCCACCGCCCAGAAGGGCAAAGTTGGGATCTACAGGAGAAATTGTGCGGCCACCTGCGGCGAGGAACGCGCAGCCGCGCCAGACCAAAAGGCCGCCCAATGTGACGATAAAGGCCGGGATGCCGCGATAGGCGATGAGCCAGCCTTGAAATGTGCCGATGATCGCACCCGCCGTCATGCCGACGATCACCGCGATAATCCAGATATAGGGGCTGCCGAGGCCGAGGTATTGCGGCAAGATGTTCACTTGCAAGAGGCCCATGATCATCGCTGTCAGACCCAGCACCGCGCCAACCGATAGGTCAATATTGCGGGTGACGATCACTAGCGTCATGCCCGTGGCCATGATCCCGATAGAGGAGGTTTGGACCGACAGGTTCCACAAGTTTCGGGGCGTTAGGAAAAACCCGCCATTCCCGAACAATGCGCCATAAAAGTGAAAACCAAACCAGATCAGCATCAACGCGCCGATCATCCCCAACAGGCGGGTGTCAATTTCAGTTTCACGCAGGAAGCGTGTCAAGAAAGAGATGTTTTGGTCTTTTTTGGGGGTGGATGTATCGGTCATATCCGGGTCCAACGCTATAAAGGGGGGATAGAGTGCGGGCAATCTGCTTGGGGCGTGCCCAAGGTGCTATGCGCAGTCCACAAACCTATTTTGGGGGAAAAAGGTCTGGCACCAACCTTAAGGTCGGTGCCAGAGGAAGTTTAGGCGATCACTGGCAAGCAGCAACGCCTGTCATTGCGCCTTCACAAGCCATCTCTTTGGTGATGTGGCCAGCGTCAATCGCAAGGTTCAGCGTGTCTTTGGTGATCGGTGTTGGCTTGAGCAGGATTGCGTTCATTTCAATCCCTTTCTCGCCACCGTTAAACTTGGACGCGCCTTCGATCGAGTCCAATGCAGCGCCGCCAGCCAAAGCTGCCGCGATTTCGCCAGCTGCTTTACCCAGTTGACGCGAGTCTTTCCAAACCGAAACGGTCTGGCTGCCACGGGCAACACGGTTGATCGCTGCCAAGTCACCGTCTTGACCGCCAACAGGGATAACAAGACCCTGCGCTGCCAAAGCGGCGATAACGCCACCAGCCATACCATCGTTTTGGGCCAGAACAGCATCAACCGCGTTGTTGTTTGCGGTCAGGATCTGCTCCATGTTCTTTTGTGCGTTTTCTGGCTTCCAGCCGTCCGAGAACGCCTCGCCAACGATCTTGATCTTGCCCGAAGCCACGTCGTCGCCGATCACTTCCATCATGCCTTCCAGCAAGAAAGCAGCGTTTGGATCACCTGGGTCACCCTTGATGATGGCGTAGTTGCCTTCTGGCAGAACGCCGCGTACGGTTTCCGCGATGATCGAGCCGACGCCTTTGTTGTCAAAGGTCAGATAGAAAGTGCGGTCATCTTCGATCAAGCGGTCATAGCCGACCATTGGGATGCCTTCGGAGGCAGCTTTATCAATCGCTGGCCCAATGGCATCTTTGTCCCATGCGTTGATGATCAGGGCGTTTGCACCCTGTGCGATCAGCGCTTCGATGTCGGTCAATTGCTTGGCGGAAGACGATTGCGCGTCAGCCGAAATATAGGTGTCGCCGGCAGCTTCGATAGCCGCTTTCATCGCAGCTTCGTCGATCTTCCAGCGCTCTTCTTGGAAGCTTGCCCAAGACACGCCGATGATTTTACCTTCGGCCAGTGCCGCCGATGAAAAGCCTGTTGTTGCCAGAACGGCCAGCAGAATTGCGTTACGCATGTTGTTCCTCCCTGTGGAATCGACCTTTTGCAGGCCGGTCCGACGGATTCGTCGGTACATAGTATTCCTAGGCTATAATAAATTCAGTTGTCAAAATAAAAATAGGTGTCACTATGCCTTCGATCTGATTTTTTCAGTATAAATGCCGCTGCGCAGCGAGAAATTCGGTGTGTTTTGCGAAAGACCGTGTTTTTTAATTCGGAGAGTAAACTAATTATGCCGCAACTGCGAAATGACTTCGCGCCAAACGCCGTGCCGGGGTGCGGCCCGCTTATCCCTCCGCTGTCCGAATCGTCGCGGCCTTTGCGCCAACAGATCTTTGAGCGGGTGCGGGCGGCGGGATCAATCGCGCGGGTGCAGGTGGCCAAGGAGTTGGCCGTAAGCCCGGCGTCGGTGACGACCGGGGTTTCGGAACTGATCGCATTGGGCCTGCTAGAGGAAGTGGCCGCCCTGCGCGAAGGCGATGCAGGGAGGGGCCGCCCGGCGGTGGCGCTGGGTGTACGGGCGCAGGCGTACCGGGTGGCGGGGATAAAGATGTCTGACCGCGAGCATACCGCCGTTATTGTCGATTTCGCGGGCAACCTGATCGCCACGGAGGCGATCTTGCGCAGCCCCGGTGCGATGGAATTGCCGCAGTTGCTGGTGGTGCTGGCGCAACTGCTGGACAATGTGTGTGCCAAGGCGGGGATATTGCGGTCGGATGTGTCGGCGCTTGGGCTGGGCCTGCCGGGGTTTATTGACAGCAATACCGGGCGGGTGTTGTGGTCTTCTGTGATGACCGGGCGCGGGTTGCTTTTGGCTGATATTGCCAGCGAGTATTTGGGCCTGTCCGTGCATGTGGACAATGATGCGAATTTGGTGACGCTGGCCGAACTGTGGTTTGGCGCGGGGCGGGGGTTGCCCGATTTTGCGGTGGTGACGATTGAGCATGGCGTGGGCATGGGGGTGGTGATCAACCATCGCATTTACCGTGGCGCGCATGGTTTGGGGATGGAGTTGGGGCATACCAAAGTGCAGCTGGATGGGGCCTTGTGCCGCTGTGGCCAGCGCGGCTGCCTAGAGGCCTATGTCGCCGATTATGCACTGGCGCGTGAGGCGACGACGGCGCTGAATTGGGTGGGCAAGGATGGCCAGTCGATCAACGTGCTGCTGGAGAGCCTTTATGACCATGCCAAGGCGGGCAACACCGCCGCGCGGTCGATTTTTCGCCGTGCTGGGCGGTATTTGGCGGTGGGCTTGTCGAATGTGGTGAACCTGTTTGACCCGTCGTTGATTATCTTGAGTGGTGAGCGCATGCGCTATGACTATCTTTATGCGGCCGATACGCTGGCGGAAATGGAAAACCTTGCCATTGCCACGGGTCGTCCGCGCCCACCGATAGAGATACATGCGTGGGGCGATATGCTATGGGCGCAGGGGGCGGCGGCGCTGGCGCTGTCCGCAGTAACCGAGGCGTTGCTGTCGGGCAATCGGGATGGGGCAGCACGAGAGGTTGCGGCGCAATGAAAGTTTTGTCTGTTGTGGGTTGGGCGCTTGCGGCGTCTGGGGTGGTCGGGGTGTCTGGCGCGCTTGCAGATCCTAGCTTTGTGAACCGTGCGCCGTTTTTGCCGGCACCTGTGGTGTATGGCGGCGAGTGGGAGCATTTCGTTGGCGGCGGCGTGGCGATTATGGATTGCAATGGCGATGCGCGACCGGATCTGTTTGTGGCAGGGGGAACGAACCCGGCCAGTTTGTTGGTGAATGAAACGGCAGCGCTGGGCGATATTACCTTTGCCAAAGGGGTTTTGCCGGAATTGACCGGGGTTACGGGTGCCTATCCGCTCGATTTTGATGGCGATGGGCTGTTGGATTTGGCGGTGCTGCGGGTTGGCCCGGATGTGTTTTTGAAAGGTGGGCCGGAGTGTGGCTTTACCGATGCCACCGCCGACTGGGGCCTGACCACGGGCGACCAATGGTCCACCGCCTTTACCGCGACATGGGAGCCTGGGCAAAGCTGGCCTACCCTTGCGATTGGTCACTATGTGGACCGAGCGCGCGCGGATGGCCCGTTTGAGGCGTGCGATGACAATAGCCTTTACCGCCCGAGATCCGGCGGAGGATATGGCGCGCCTGAGGTGCTGACCCCCGGATATTGCGCGCTGTCGATGCTGTTTTCCGATTGGAAGCGGGGCGGCACCCCCGATCTGCGCATTTCCAATGACCGCCATTACTATGTGAGGGGTGGGTATGAGGAGATGTGGCATCTGAACCCGCTTGCGCCCTATTCGCAGGACGATTGGCCACGGTTTTCGCTGTGGGGCATGGGGATTGCCAGCCGTGACATCACGGGCGATGGGCTGCCTGAGGTGATGATGACCTCTATGGGGGACCAGTTGCTGCAAATTAACAAAGGTGGCGGCAGGTTGGAAAATGCGCCTTTTGGGTTGGGGACCTATGCGCACCAGCCCTATATGGGCGATGATGGTAGGCCCAGCACGGGTTGGCATGCCGAGTTTGGCGATATGGATAATGACGGGCGCGAAGACTTGTTTATCGCCAAGGGCAATGTGGACCAGATGCCATCAAACGCGATCCACGACCCTAACAACCTGCTGATGCAAGGTGCGGATGGGGTGTTCGTGGAAAAGGGTGAGGTGGCGGGGATTGGCACACCAGATCGCTCTCGCGGGGCTGGTTTGGCCGATTTGAACGGGGATGGGTTGCTGGATATTGTGGTGGTGAACCGCCGCGCGCCGATGGAAATTTGGCAGAATACAACGAAAGATACAGGCAATTGGCTGTTAGTGGCGTTGCGCGGGGCGGGTGGCAACGCCTTTGCTGTGGGGGCATGGATAGAGCTGCGCGCCAATGGTGCTGTGCAAGCCCGCGAGGTGACGGTGGGCGGTGGCCATGTGTCGGGGCAAGCCTTGCCGCAGCATTTCGGACTGGGGACGGCAGACAGTGCCGAGTTGCGGGTGATCTGGCCGTATGGGCAGGTGGGTGACTGGCAAACGGTTGCGGCGGGTGGCGTGGTGGTGGTGTCGCAAAGCGGGTCGTACTGACCGAGTCGAATTGGGCGGGTTAACGGTCAATAGGCAACCCACTTGGCACCGAAGCCGGAATACCAAGCCGCCCGGCGATGGCCTTGGGGTCGGTCAAGCTGTCCAAGAATGCCAAAATCGCATCAGCCTCGGCCGCGTTCAAGGGGCGCGGGGGTTGGTGGACGGCCTGTTCGATGGCGGCGATTTCGGCGGGGTCGTTGGCGATGGCCCAATCTGCCTTGGCCGGGGAAAATTCGGCCAAAATGGCTTGGGGGGTGTAGGTCGCCAGCCCTGCCACGGGGTCTGCGTGAAACATTACAAAGGCGCGCAGGTCGGTATGCGCGCCTGCATGTCCGTAAGGCGCGGTTGCGGTGACATTGCGCAAGGACGGCGTGCGAAAGGCATAGGCATCTTGCGGTTTGTTGGTGACGCGACCACGGCCGATATCGCGCTGCGCGGACTCGAAACGCTCACCCTTGCCCGGACCCAGTTGCGGGCTGCCCATGGCGTGAAAGGCCTGATCTGTCAGCAAGGGGCCGGAATGGCAGGCAGCGCAGCCCGCATCGCCGTAAAACAGATCCGCGCCTTGGGCGGCAAGGCTGGGCAGCGGTGCCTGATCGCGCAGCCACGCGTCAAACGGTGCGCTGTCCGACCGCCATTCGGCACTGATAAAGGCCGCAATCGCGTTGGAGATATCGGTGAAATGGATAGGGCGGCCTGCGCCGATTTCGGGGTAAACCGCCTTGAATTGCGCGTCATAGGCGGGGAGTGCTGTGATCCGGGCGGCGATTTTCTCCCACGCGCCGTTTGGTCCGGTCAACTGCCCGGTGCGCACGGCCTTTGAAATCTCATTTTCGGAATAATGCCCGGCCATTTCATCCGGCGACAGCACGGGAAACATGCTTTGCGCCGACAAAAGCGAGGCGAAACCGCTGACCATCTCATCCTCTAGCGGGGTGCGAAAACCGCTGGCGCGGGTGGCGTCCGCCTCTATCCGGCCATCGTGAAACACGGTTTTCAGGTCCAGAATACCAAGGTTGAACAAGGCGGGCGCGTTGCGTGGAATGCGCTGTTCGGGCAGATTTTCAGGGTTGGGGCGGCGATCAGGGCCAAGGCCGTTACCGCCTTCGCCCAAGGACAAGGACACGCCATCGCCTGTGCCAAAGCGGGGGTGATGGCACGTCCCACACGAAATGTTACGGTTTCCTGAAAGTTCAGGATCCCAAAACAGCAATTGGCCCAAGGCCACCTCGGCCGGGGAATGGGCGCGAAAATCGGCGTCAGTCAAGGGATTTGGCCGTGTTTCAGCGGCAACCGGCAGCGCCAAGGCCGCGAAAAGCGCTGTAAGGGATAGGTGTGGGTGCATTCTGTCCTCCGTCCCGCAGCATATGCTGGAAATTGTGGTAACAGAAACCGAAAAAACAAGCCTATTGTTGCCGAAATAGAAAAGATCACGGCTTCGTTTCGTTGTACATTGGCATTCGAAATGCAATAAATATGGTAATTTGATAGAAAAAAACGGCTGGAGGCGGAATGCGGCGAGTTAGGCACCAAGGTTTGGGCGTTGCCGCGTTGTTTTTTGGTGTGACTTTGGCGCTGAGTGGCCCGGTTAACGCGTTGGACCCGTTGGATTTTCAGGTCAAGGGTGACGATCCTGACGTGACGGCAGCCCTGCGGGGGGCATCGTTGTTGTTGGCGGCCCAAGCCGAAGGTGCGACAAACCCGCAAGATCTGTTTGCATCGGCGCGGGCCGATTATGGCAGGCTGGTGGGCGCGCTTTATGCCATGGGGCGCTATTCTGGCGTGGTGGAAATTCGGATTGACGGGCGCGAAGTGGCCGATATTCCGCCGCTTGATGCGCCTGAGAGCATTGGCAAAATCACCCTGCGGATTGATCCTGGCCCGGCATTCACCTTTTCCAAGGCGGCCATCGCACCGCTTGCCGCAGATACCAAGCTGCCCGAAGCCTATCGCGTGGGGGGGGTGGCTGAAAGCGATGTTATTTCAGCGGCTGCCTCGGCGGCGGTGGAGGGGTGGCGCGCTGTGGGCCATGCCAAGGCCGATGTATCAGGCCAAGACCTCACGGCCGATCATGCCACGGCCACGCTGGCCGCTGACCTGACGATCAAGGCCGGCCCGCGTTTGCGGTTTGGCGCGTTGACCGTGTCGGGGCAAGATCGGATGCGCACAGCCCGGATTGTTAAAATTGCAGGCCTGCCTACGGGTGAGCAGTTTAGTCCGCAAGAGCTGGAAGATGCTGCCGAGCGTTTGCGCCGCACCGGGGTTTTCCGGTCAGTTGCCTTGGTTGAAGATGACGCAATTACCGCGCCTGACAGCTTGGGAATTTCGGCGCGCGTGGTCGAAGAAAAGCCCCGGCGCTTTGGGTTTGGCGTTGAGGTGGCGAGTACCGAAGGTGCCAAGCTGAGCGGCTATTGGCTGCACCGCAACTTGCTGGGCGGCGGTGAGCGGTTTCGCGTTGAAGGTGAGATTGCGCAGATCGGTGCGCAAGGCAGCGGCGCGGACTATGCGCTTGGCTTTACGCTCGACCGCCCTGCAACCCTGAGTCCGGACACCACGGCCACGTCGTTTTTCAAGATTGGCCATGAAGAAGATGCCGATTATACCCAAGATTATGTGGAAACCGGGATTGGCCTTACCCATTATCTGTCGCGGGAAATAACCGGGCGGATTGGCCTGGAATATGCCCAGTATAATGTAAAGTTTCGGACAACTGCGGTGGATTTTCGCAATGTGTCGCTGCCCATTGGCATAACCTGGGACAAGCGCAATTCCAAAACGGATGCGACGCAAGGCTTTTATATTGATGCTGAAACGGCTCCGTTTTACGGCAGCAGCGATTCTGGGTTCAAGTTGGATCTGGATGCGCGGGCCTATCGTGGGTTTGGTGAGAATGACCGTATTACCTTGGCCGCACGGGTGCAGGCAAAAACGGTGTTCGGCGCGTCAATCAACAACCTGCCGCCAGACTTTTTGTTTTATTCGGGCGGTGGCGGCACGGTGCGCGGGCAAGCGTTTCAGTCGCTTGGCTTTACCTCAACCACTACAGGCGAGCGTACGGGCGGCACCGGGTTTGTGGGTGCATCGGTGGAATTGCGGGCCAAGGTGACCGAGAGCATCGGGGTTGTTGGTTTTGTCGATTTTGGCCAGATCGCATCGCAAGGTTTGATCGGTGGCGTGACCCAAAGCCATGCGGGGGCAGGGTTTGGGCTACGCTATGCCACCGGGTTTGGGCCGATAAGGCTTGATATTGGTGCGCCAGTATCGGGCGGGGGCAAAGGCGCGCAGGTTTACGTTGGTATAGGACAATCCTTTTGATGCGCAGGTTTTGGATCCTCTTGGTTTTCGTGGTGTCGCTGCCGTTTGTGGCGGTGGCCCAAACGGATGAGCGTGATCTGCTGACCGCGTTTCTGGAGGATAACCTTTCAGGCGGTGGCCGAATCGTGACCGTCACGGGGTTTAGCGGCGCGTTTTCATCGCAGGCGCAGATTGACAGCCTGACCATAGCGGATACGCAAGGCGTTTGGCTGACGCTGAACAAGGTGAGCTTGGATTGGAGCCGGGCGTCGCTGCTCCGTGGTGTGGTCGATGTATCAGAGCTGATCGCGGATGAGGTGATTGTTGCGCGCAAACCGCGGCCCGACCCGAATGCCGTGCCATCGCCCGAGGCGGCGGGGTTTGCCTTGCCGGAACTGCCCGTTTCGGTGACAGTCAAAACCTTGCAGGCCAAGCGGATTGTGCTGGGCGAGACTGTGTTGGGGCAAGCGATTGAAGGCGCGCTGACCGCATCCGCCAAGCTGGAGGGCGGGGATGGCAGTGCAGACCTGTCCTTGACCCGCACGGACAGCGGGCCTGCGGGCAAGCTGGCACTGACGGTTTCGTTTAACAATGCCAGCAAGCAGTTGGACCTGAACCTTGACCTGACCGAAGGGGCGGAGGGGATTGCGGCCAGTTTGCTGGACATTCCCGGAAAGCCCTCGGTTGAGCTGAAAATTGCAGGCACGGGGCCGCTGGATGACTTTGCAGCCCAGCTGGACTTGCGCACCGACGGCCAAGAGCGGCTTGCGGGCGATGTGACGTTGAAGGGGACGGATGACGGCACCCAGACGTTTTTGATTGATCTGAATGGCGACGTGGCCCCGCTGTTTTTGCCAGATTATGCCGAGTTTTTTGGCCCAGAAGTGGCGTTTAAGGCCGAAGGTCAGCGCAGTGCGATGGGGCAGTTGGACCTGAGATCCTTGGCGTTGAAAACCCGAGCGGTGGCGTTGGACGGGGCGGCCACGATTGCCGCCGATGGCTTGCCGCAGAAATTCACGCTGGTGGGACGGTTGGGCTTGCCCAGCGGCGAGCCGATTTTGTTGCCCTTTGGCAGCGCCGATGAAACCCGTGTTGCGAGTGCCGATCTGAACGTAGGGTTTGACGCGAGCAAGGGCGATGGCTGGAGCGCTGCGATCACGCTGACAGGGTTGGAACGGGCTGATGTGGCCGTGGGGACAGCGGCGATTAAAGGGTCGGGGCGGATCAATCGGCGGGCGGGCAGCGGTGGCACCATTGTCGGCGGCACATTGGCCTTTGGCGCGCAAGATGTGGCGCTGACCGATCAGAAATTGGCGGCAGCGCTGGGGCAAGCGATTGACGGCAAGCTGGTGTTTGATTGGCAAAAAGGTGGGCTTGGGTTTCGGATTGGGCGGTTGGAGCTGGCCGAAGCTGCGCCACGTTCGGGGTATAATATCACCACTTCGGCCCGGATTGCCGATTTCGAAAGCGGGTTCAGAACGCGGGGCAGTATTGATGCCGAGTACAATGACCTGTCACGCCTGCAACCTTTGGTCGGGCGCGCGCTGGGCGGCAAAGGGGCGTTTCGGATCAGTGGACAAGTTAGCCCGTTGGGCGGTGAATTTGATGCGGTGGGCGGGATCAAAGGCACCAATATCAACGTTGGCATTGTAGAGCTGGATAACCTGTTGGCGGGCAGTTCGGTGATTGAGTTTGCGGCGGCACGATCAAAGCAAGGGACGTTCTTGCGCAGCCTGAACATCACCGCGCAGCAGCTTGTGGCCACGGCCAAAGGCAAGCTGGCCAGTGATGGCAGTGATTTGAAAGGCACGGTCAGTTTTGCGGACCTGTCCGCGCTGGGCGCGCAATATGGCGGCAGCTTGCAGGCCGATGCGACGTTTACGGGAACCCCGGCGGATGGACGTATCACGCTGGAAGGCATTGGTAACGCGCTGAAAATCGGGCAAAAACAAGCGGATGCCTTGGGGGCTGGGCAAAGCCGATTGTCGGTGGCAATCGGGGTGCTGGACCAACGGCTTACGCTGGAAAAGGCCGAGATTGTGAACCCGCAGATCAACGCCAATGCGACGGGCTATGTTGACCCTGCGGGCAGTGATGTGACCGCCACAGTGGCGTTGCCTAGCCTTGCACCACTTGGACCGGGCTATCGTGGCGCGCTTTCGGCGGTTGTAACAGCCACAGGCACGCTAGAGGCAGGGCGGGTGGAATTGGCAGGGCAAGGCGATGGCTTGGCGATCGGGAATGCCGATGCTGATAAGCTGCTGCGCGGCCAAAGTGCGGTGAAGGCTGCGGTGACGTTCCGCGACCGCAAGCTGGTGGTGGAAAGTGCAACCTTATCGAACCCGCAGATCACGGCATCGGTCACAGGAACGGTGACCGATGATATTCGCCAAGTGCAGTTAGAGGCGCGGCTTGCCAATCTTGGTTTGCTGATTGCTGATTTTCCGGGGGCGGTGACGGTTGCGGGCAGCGCCACCGAAAACGGCGAGGGCATTACGCTGGACCTGAACGGAACTGGGCCGGGCGGCATTGATGCGCGGGTGGCGGGGCGGATCGCGCCAAACTTCCGTACGGCGGATTTGGCGATTACCGGGTCGGCGCAGGCTGCATTGGCCAACGCATTTTTGGTGCCGCGGTCCATTTCCGGGCAAACCGAGTTTAATTTGCGGCTGAACGGTCCTTTTGCTTTGGCGTCTTTGTCGGGTACGGGCAGCTTGCGCGGGGGTCGGTTTTCGGCCCCAAGGTTGCCGTTTGGATTGCAAGATATTGCGGCCACGGTCACGCTTGGTGGCAACCAGTTGCAGGTCAATATGACCTCGGCCCCCAGTACGGGCGGCAGTTTGGCGGTGGATGGGACCATCGGTTTGGCCGCGTCCAACCCCGCAGATTTGCGCGTGACCTTGCGCAATGCGGTTCTGAAAGACCCTGATTTATATACGGTTTCCTTGGGCGGTGATGTGACTGTGCAAGGGCCGCTGACCGGGGGCGCCGTGATTGGTGGCACCGTTCGGATCAGTGAGGCCGAATTGCGGGTGCCAACTTCGGGGTTTTCCAGCATCGGGTCTTTGCCTGGGTTGAAGCACAAAAACGAACCCGCATCGGTGCAAAAGACACGCTATAAGGCGGGGCTGATTGACCTTGGGCCGGGGGATGGCGCAGCGGGCAACGCCCGGCCCTTTGGCTTGAACCTTGTGATTGAGGCGCCTGCGCGCATCTTTTTACGCGGGCGGGGGATTGATGCAGAATTCGGTGGGCGGGTCACGGTGCGCGGCAACACGAACACGGTTATCCCCAGCGGTGCCTTTGATCTGGTACGCGGCCGTTTGGATATTTTGGGCAAGCGGTTGGATATCACCAGTGCAAAGCTGCTACTGCAAGGCGATTTGATCCCGTATATCGACCTTACGGCGACGAATGAGGGGGACAATGTGACCACCATGGTCAACATTAAGGGCCGTGCAGATGACCCTGAAATCACCTTCAGCTCTACCCCCGATTTGCCGCAAGAAGAGGTTTTAGCCCAGCTTTTGTTTGGCCGCGATTTGCAATCCATCTCACCTTTGCAGGCCGCCCAGCTTGCCTCGGCGGTGGCGAGCCTTGCGGGCAAAGGGGGCGAAGGTATTGTGGGGCGGTTGCGCAAAGGCTTTGGGTTGGATGACCTTGATCTTTCAACCGATTCCGATGGCAATGTATCGGTGAAGGCCGGGAAATACCTGTCCAAACGGGTGTATACCGAGGTGGAGGTGGACCAGAACGGGCAAAGCAAGATTAACCTGAACCTGGATTTGAAGAAAAACATCACGGTGCGTGGGTCTGTTGGGGCGGATGGCACCTCGGGGCTTGGGGTGTTTTTGGAGAAAGATTACTAGGGATGGACGGGCGGTTGGGCATCACGTTCGGCATCAACCGCTGCCCCTAGCAAAACTGCAAAGGCCGACAGGTAGAACCACATGAGCAAGGCCACGACCGCACCGATGGACCCGTAGACCTGATTGTAGTTCGCGAAATTTGCAAGGTAGACCACGAAGCCGCGCGAGACCGCGACCCAAAGCGCCAAGGCCACGAACATGCCAAAGGTGAAAAACGCGCGGCGGGCGCGTTTACCGGACCGGTTGGGGCCAAGCCGGTAGGCGATGGCGATGCTGACCATAACAAGCCCCATGCCGACCAGCAGGTTGACCGCGCCCAAGGCCTGTGCGGCCGCCGTACCGAGCGGTAGGAAATTGATCACAAGCGGCATGACAACGGCCAACATCATGCCCGACAAGACCAGCCCGATCAGCACCAGCGTCAGGAAAAAGGCACGGACCGCATGGCGCAGGCCGCTGCGGTTCGGCAAACCGTGTATGGCATTGATCCCGCTGATCAATGCGCCAACACCTGCCCGCGCCGACCATAGGGCAAAAACGGTTGATATTGCGGTCGTTAGGCCCAAGCTGCGGGTGTTGGTGGACAAAATGCGTTGCACTTGGCCGTACAGCAGATCGAACCCTTCGGAGGGCAGGTAGTTTTCGGCGAGTTCCAACTGGGTTTGCACGATATTGGGATCCGCGGCAAAGCCCCAGATCGTGATCACCGCCACCAATGCCGGAAAGATCGCGAGAAACCCGAAAAATGCGATTCCTGCCGAAATGAGGCCAATTTCGGCCTTGGACGCGCGCAGCCAAACTTGGCTTGCTGCATGATAAAGGATCATTCTTGTTCCGATTCGTAGGTTTTGCGAGGCGGCTGGTTGCGCATTGGGATGACTTGGCCGCAGCATAAGGCGCGCGGTCGCAACAAGAAAGGCCTAGGGAAACCTGAGGGCATTGGATTTGGAGTGATGTGAGGTTTGGCGCGTTGATTGCGGTCTATTGCGCCGCGATAATGCGCTGGGGTTCAGCGTAGCCTTCAACATTAGCGTGTATCAAATCCATGGCTGCATGGGCATTGCCGCTGGATACTGCGGCCCGAAGTGCGCGTAAAACGGTGGCCATTTGCAATTCGGACAGGCTTTGCTCTTGGGCGCGGAGAATTTTTGGGTGGGGCGTGGGCAAAAGACCTTGGCCTATCAGCAACTCTTCATGCAGTTTCTCACCGGGACGCAGGCCAGTGACGATGATTTCAATATCGCCGTCGGGGTTGTCTTTGGTGCGTAGGGTCAGGCCTGCGGCGGTGATCATTTGCTGTGCCAGATCGCGGATTTTCACAGGCTCGCCCATATCGAGCACGAAAACATCGCCGCCGCCGTTTGCATCGGAATAGCTGCCCGCGAGCAAAACAAGGCGCGCGGCTTCGGTTATGGTCATGAAATAGCGGGTGACATCTTCATGCGTCAGGGTGATCGGCTCGCCATTGGCGATTTGGTCTTTGAACAGCGGAATGACCGAGCCGGACGACCCCAGAACATTGCCAAAACGGACCATCGAAAACACCGTGCTGCGGGAGCGTTTGGCAAGGTCTTGGACCACCAGTTCCGCCAAACGCTTGGACGCGCCCATCACATTGGTGGGGCGCACAGCCTTGTCGGTGGAGATTAGGACAAACTTGCGCACGCCTGCGCCATTTGCGGCATCGGCCAAGGTGCGGGTGCCGAGAACATTGTTGGCAAGGCCTGCGATCGGGTTCGCCTCTACCAAGGGGACGTGTTTATAGGCGGCGGCGTGAAACACGATTTCGATGGCGTGGTCGGTCATCACACTGCGGGCCAATCGGCTATCGGTCACAGAGCCAAGCATAGCTACTATTCTCGTGCCGCTGCCTGCGGTGAGTTTGGAGAGTTCGCGTTCAATGGTGTAAAGCGCGATTTCGCTGACCTCAAACAAGACGATGCAGGCGGGTTTACTGGGCAGCAATTGCCGGCACAGAGCTGCGCCAACCGACCCGCCCGCACCTGACACAAGGATCACGCGGCCTGTATACGCCTCCCCCCCCAAGGGCATGGCTTGTTCAACTTGCAGCCTGCCCAAAAACGCATCCGGGTCAACCAATGTCAGCGTATCGACCAGACGTTCCACCCCGGTGATTTGGGCAAAAGATGGCACGGACAGCGCAGTCAGGCCCATGACATGCAGTTTACGAACAATTTGGGCCAATTTTGGGCGTGGCAACGACGGCATTGCCAGCAAGACCCGGTCAACCCCCAGCCGGGTGGTCAGTTCAATAATCCGGTCAGGGCTGTAAATATGCAGCCCCCCCGCCGTCATCCCGTGCAGCGCGGGGTTATCATCGACAAAGGCTGCGGGCGCGATTGTGTCATGCCCGCGCAAGGCCGCCAGCAACTGCATGCCCGTGCGCCCGGCACCATAGATTATGACCCGACTGCGGGGCTGATCGGCGCGCAACGCCCATAGCAGAAGGTGCAGCATTGCAAACCGCGTGGTGACGGCCATTAGGAAAAAGAAAAATCCAAACAATATGTTGCCAAGCCGGGAGAAGTGCAGGTTGGTGGCGATGAGGATGAAGGACAGACCGAGCGTGACGAGCAAAGCCATAACCCCGGTTCTCAAAATACCACGGGTTTCATAGGCGTTCAGCTTGATATTGGGCATTTTCAAGAGAATCGAACACATCCCGCCCAGACCCGCCAGCATGAGAAAAAGCAGCCGATGGTCTTGCAAAAACGCGCGGTTGGGCAGCGCGTCGTGCAAAACGATTGCTGCACATAAAAACGCGATTGGCGCCAAGCAGACATCGACCAACGCCAAGCAAACTTTTTTGTGCCCCTGAGACAGCCCGGCAACCAAATTGAAAGTGGCAGAACGAAGGGGCAGCATGAGCATCCTTTGGCGGCAAACGAACGACGAAACGAAGGGCGGGAGCGGTGGTTCATACTTGCTACGCTAGATAGCTTAAGGTGGGGTTACGATGTTTGGGGTGAACGCGCGTGCCTTACGCACAACCGAAAGTGAGGGGCCGTGGTGATCAGGGCTGGCGTTGCAAACTGGAAGTCAGTAGGAATTTGGTATACCAAGTTGACGCTGGTGGTGGGATAACGCACCGCTTTCGGACACCCAAAGTCCCGCGCCAAAGCCCAAAGTTGAAAAGGATATTGCCATGACAAACCCTACTTTGCTTGCCATCGGAAGCTATGCGGACTGGGATGTTCCAGACATGCAGGTCGGGTTTGAGCTGGCGCAGATTGCCATTGCGGCAGAACTGGCGGGGCTGGACGAGGGTTTGCGTGCGCGGGTTAAAGCAGTGGCCTATAAGGGCCATAACCCCTTTGGCGCGGCCGAGTTGGGCCTGTTGCCCAGCCTTGAAATTATTGCGAATTATGGTGTCGGCTATGATGCGATTGACGTAGAGGCGGCGACAAAGCGTGGTATTCGCGTGACCAATACGCCTGATGTTTTGAACGATGATGTGGCGGATTTGGCGGTGGGGATGCTCTTGTCCTTTACCCGCAACATGGCATTCAACGCCGCTTGGCAAGCGCGGGGCGACTGGGCAGAAAAGGGCGACCCGCCTTTGGCGCGCAAGTTCAGTGGGACGCGGGCCGGCATTATGGGGCTGGGCCGGATTGGCCGCGAAATTGCGGATCGTTTGGCGGCATTCAAGATGGAAATCCACTATCACAGCCGCAGCAAAAAAGACACGCCCGCAGGCTGGGTTTGGCACAAAACGCCAGAAGGTTTGGCGGCGGCATGCGATTATATGGTCGTGGCCTTGGTGGGGGGCAAAGCGACCGAGGGCTATGTTTCGCGCGATGTGATCGCCGCGATGGGTGCCGATTCGGTGATTGCCAATATTTCGCGCGGGTCGACCATTGACGAAGAGGCTTTGCTTGAGGCGCTGGAGGCGGGTCGTATTCGGGGGGCCGCGTTGGATGTGTTTCGGGCCGAACCGAAGTTTGACCCGCGATTTTTGGCGTTGAAAAACGTGTATTTGCAGCCGCACCAAGGCTCGGCCACCATTGAAACCCGCAAGGGCATGGGGGCATTGCAGCGCGCCAATATCCGCGCCCATCTGGCGGGTAAGCCGTTGCTGACCCCGGTGAACTAACGCGGTTTTAAGACCCGACTGCCTTGAGCGCGGTCGGGTTTTCTTTGCTGTCGTAAATATCGGTAATGTTCAGCACCAAGTGGCGCATGTGGCTTTCCACCTCGGCGCTGACCAGCGTGACATCGCGGGTGCGCAAACCTTTGACGATCGCACCGTGCTGCTGCAAAACGCGTGGTCTGTCACGGCGCAAACTGGCGGCCAAAAACCGGGGCCGCCAGAGCCGCGCCATATAGGCGGCATGGGTGTCGATAAGCGAAGTATTGTGCGATGCGGCGGTGATAAGACGGTGAAACCGCATGTCGACTTCAAAATAATCGATCGAATCGACACTGTCTGAAATTTCTAGCATCTTTTCATTCAGCGCTTCAATCTCGGCCATCTCAGACGCGGTGACATTCATGCAGGCAAGGCGCGCGCCAAGGGATTCGAGCGTGTTCATTACGATTAAATCGTCGGTAATCTCTTTCAGCGTTGGGTCGGCGACAATTGGGCTGCGCGATGGGCGGAGCACGACCAAGCCTTCGCTGGCCAAAATGCGAATAGCCTCTCGCAGGGGGGTGCGGCTAACCCCGCGCCCGGCAGAATTGTCACGTTCCTTGATAAGTGCGCCAGGCGCCAAGGCGCCCACCAGAATGTCCCGGCGCAGGCTGTCTGCAATCTGTTCGGCCAATGTTTGTTCCGACATGGTCTAACCAATTCCAATTTATCGTTTCGGGCCGCACCCTTTCCCTATGCTAAAACGGGGCAAAACAAAAAACAAAATTTTGGTATACCAAAATGGTTGCAATTCGTTAGAACTCGGTTAGCCTTACGTCAGACAAGGGGCGAAATCCCTGTCGGGCCGTGGAAGGGCGCGCGCCCAAAAAGCAAATTTAACAAACGTTCTGGGAGGAACCATGAAATTTAGCACCTATATTGTGCCAGCGATTGTCGCGGCAGGGTTTGCACTGCCGGCCACTGCCGAAACGCTGCGTATTCAAAATCACTATGCCCCTGAAACCGAGTCGGGCAAACAGATCCAGCAGTTCGTTGATGATGTCACCGTGATGTCTGGCGGCGATTTGGCGATTGAAATGTTCTATTCGTCTTCGGTTGTGAAGACGGTCGAAACCTTTGACGCGGCCGCAACCGGGATTTTGGATTGCGACATGACGGGCGGCGCCTATCAGACCGGCAAAAACCCAGCGTTCCAATTCGTTGGCGACATCATGGGCGGCTATGACACCCCATGGCAGCAGTATGCTTGGCTGTATAACGGCGGGTTTGAAGCGGCAGACAAGCTGTATGGCGAATATGGCATGAAGCTGATTGGCTGGTCGATCTATGGCCTTGAATCCTTTGCGTCCACCAAGCCTATCCGTGGCATGGCCGACCTGAAGGATTGGAAGTTCCGCTCACCTCCTGGTTTGGAAACTGAGATTTTTGCATCCTTGGGTGCCAAGCCTATCGTGATGGATTTCACCGAAATCTTTACCGCACTGGAAACCGGGATCATTGACGGGGCCGATGCGTCGGGCCTGGCGAACAACAAGGGCATGGGTCTTTATGACATTGCCAAGAACGCCAACTTCCCGGGCTTTCACTCCATGCCATCCGACCACTTGGCGTGTAACAAAGCGAAATGGGACAGCCTGAGCGATCAGAACAAGCGTATCTTGGAAGTGGCGATGCAAAAGCTGTCGTTCCAGATTGCGTTGACGTTTGAGGTGAAGAACCTGGAAGCCAAAGCACAGCTGGAGGCCGAAGGCGTGACCATTTCTGATTGGTCGGCAGCTGACCGTGCCGAGTTCCGTGCCGCTGCGCAAGCAGCGTGGCAGGGTTGGGCTGACAAAACCCCTGAGGCGCGCGCCTTGGTGGATAGCCACATGGCGTTCCTGACCAAGCTGGGTCTGGTTAAGCAATAAGCCGTTAAGGTGATCATGCGGCAGGCGAGGGTTTCCTTGCCTGCCGTTTTTTAACGGCCAGCTGCGCGTTATCGGCGCGGCACACATCATCCGAAAAGGGAGTTGCTGCATGCGCGCGTCAAGTGCTTCGAGAGAGCTGCTATGGCCTTTGGTGTTTATCATCACGGCTGGCTACTTGGCTTGGTACACGCCGCGTCTGATTGTCTTTTCTGGCTATGCATCAGATGCGATGGTCAATCGTTTTCCCACCGCAGGCGGGTTGGAATTTCTGGCGCTGTTTGGGGCGATCGGGGCGTTGTTCATGGGCATCCGGACCATCCGCCCTACCGCACAGGAAGGCACCAATGCGGGCGCCTTTGACCGGATGAGCCTGTTTATGGGCCGCGTGACGATGCTGCTGATCGTGACCCTGGTGATGGTCATGTTCTATGAGGTTGTCGCGCGCTATGTATTTGAAAAGCCTACGCTTTGGGCGAATGAAATGTCGCTGTGGCTGGCGGGTGCGATCTTTTTGTTTTCGGGGCTTTATGCGATGCAGCAACGCTCGCATATCCGCATTTACCTGCTGTATGACATGATGCCACGCAACGTGCAGCGTTTGTGCGATCTGTTTTCGACCGCGTTGATCGTAGGGTTTGCCTTTGTGTTGCTATGGGGCAGCTACAATGAGGCGCGCGATAAGTTCATGCGCTGGGAAACCTTTGGCACGGCATTTGATCCGCCCATCCCGGCGACAATTAAGCCGCTGCTGATCATCTTTATTTGTCTGGTGGCCATGCAAGCGGTGATCAATCTGATCAAAGATTGGGGCAAGGACAAGCAGGTCCACGCTGTTGTGGATGAAGCCGAGATTGAAGAATTTGTTCAGGAAATGGGCGCCAAGCTCACTAAGAAGGGCTAAGCCATGTTTGATATCTCAACCATTTCACTGGTGCTGTTGCTGGCGATGCTGTTCTTGCTGGCGATTGGTATGCCTTTGGGCTTTGCCTCGGCAGCACTTGCCGCCCTTGTGATGTTTATGAAGTTTGGGCCGGACTTTTTGTTTGGCGCGTTTGGCACTGGTCCTTTGGGGATTTTGTCACAGCGGATTTACGGACTGCTGACGGATTATGTGCTGATATCCATTCCGCTTTTCATCTTTATGGCCAACTTGCTGGAACGGTCGGGCATTGCCGGGCAGATGTATGACAGCCTGAACATTTGGTTGTCGCGGACGCGGGGCGGCATTGCGATTGTGACCTCGATCATGGCGGTTATCATGGCTGCGATGTCGGGGATTATTGGGGGTGAGGTGGTGCTTTTGGGCCTGATCGCCCTGCCGCAGATGTTGAAGCTGGGGTACAACCAAAACCTTGCCATCGGGGTGATTTGTGCCTCTGGCTCGCTTGGAACCATGATCCCGCCGTCGATTGTGTTGATCATGTACGGGCTGATCACGGAAACCTCGATCAAGGCGCTGTTCACCGCGTCGTTCTTGCCGGGGTTCATGCTGGCGTCGTTCTTTATCATCTATATTATCATTCGCACGCAGTTGCGCCCCGAGGATGCACCCTTGCCGCCCGATGACCCGAACGACCCCAAGGGCCGTGAAAAGACCATGCTGTTCCTGACCTTTCTGGCCACGCTTGGCGCGGGTTTCGGGGCGGCGCTGTGGGTGCGCGTGGCGTTCTTTACGGTGACAGGCCAAAACGCGGTGCTGGAAGGTGTGGACCCGATTGTGCTTGGCTCTGCCGAGTATGTTTGGAAAATCGGGGCGTTTGTTCTGGTCTGTGCCGGGTTGATCGCCTTTGTCTTTGGCAAAGATCGGTTCAAGACAAGCTGGGCCATGGGCAAGGGGCTCGTCGCGCCCATCTTGGTGATTGGTGTTGTGCTTGGCTCCATTTATGGCGGCATTACCGGGATTACTGAGGCGGCAGGCATGGGTGCCATCGCCGTGTTTGTTATCGCCGTGATGCGCGGTGAGATGACGGGCAGTCTTTTGTGGGACAGCTTGAAGCGCACCTTGAAATCCACTGGCACGATTATATGGGTGACCATTGGCGCCACGGCACTGGCCGGCGCCTACACCATTGCGGGCGGCCCAACCTATATTGCCAGCGCAATTGTGGGGTTGGATGTGCCTGCCATGGGCATCATCTTGGTCATGATGCTGATCTTCCTTATCCTTGGCGCGCTGATGGATTGGGTGGGCATTGTGCTGTTGGTCATGCCAGTGTTCTTGCCCATCGTGCTGAAGCTGCCGGTCGAGGATTTGGGCGTCTTTGGTGAGCTGAACCCCCGCCATGTGGCGATTTGGTTCGGGGTGGTGTTTTGTATGAACATGCAGGTGTCGTTCTTGTCGCCACCTTTTGGGCCTGCCGCGTTTTACCTTAAATCGGTAGCCCCGGCGCATATCTCGCTGACTGATATCTTCAAAGGCTTTTTGCCGTTTATCTGCATCCAGCTTTTGGCGCTGTCGGTTCTGTTAATCTGGCCGCCAATCATCTCGGTATTCCTATAGGCGCAGGAGGGTGCGATGCTGACCCAAGCCCGACCCATCCGCGCCCGGCCTGCGCCTAAACTGGAAAGCCCCGATGCCCGCAACCATTTTGCTTGACCCCGCCGATAATGTGGCCACCGCCACCCGCGCATTGACCCCCGGCACAGATGGGGCGAGTCAACCCATTCCGCGCGGCCACAAACTGGCCTTGCATGCGATTGCCAAAGGCGAGGCCGTGCGCAAATACGCGCAAATCATCGGCTATGCTGCATCTGATATTGCGGCGGGCGAACATGTGCACACCCATAACCTTGAGTTTCGCAATGTTGAGGCGGCGTATGAATTTGGCACCAACTTGCGCCCCGTGGCACCTGCTGCAAAAGCGGATAGTTTCATGGGCTACCGCCGCGCCAACGGCCGGGTTGGCACGCGCAATTATATCGCGATCCTGACCTCGGTGAACTGTTCGGCCACGGCCGCCCACCGCATCGCGGACCATTTCACACCCGACATTTTGGCGGCCTACCCCAATGTTGATGGCGTTGTTGCCTTTGCCCATGGCACGGGCTGCGGCATGGCCGGCGATGGTGAAGGGTTTGAGGCATTGCAGCGCGTGCTTTGGGGCTATGCCCGCAACCCGAATGTTGGCGGGTCGGTGCTTGTTGGCTTGGGTTGTGAGATGATGCAGATCGACTGGTTGATTGAAAGTTATGGGCTGACCCCTGGCCCCTTGTTTCAATCCATGAATATCCAAGATGTGGCGGGCCTGCGCCGCACGGTGGAAAAGGGCATTGAAAAGGTCATGGCCATGCTGCCCGTGGTCAACGCGTTTGAGCGTGAACCTTGCCCGGTGTCTGAGCTGATGATCGCCCTTCAATGCGGCGGGTCGGATGCGATGTCGGGTATCACGGCCAACCCCGCGCTGGGATATGCCTGCGATTTGTTGGTGGCCCAAGGCGGCACCGGCGTACTCGCCGAAACGCCCGAGATTTATGGCGCTGAGCATTTGCTGACCATGCGCGCCGCCTCCCCTGCCATTGGGGAAAAGCTGATCGGGCTGATCAAATGGTGGGAGGATTACACCAAGCGCAACAAAGGCAGCATGGATAACAACCCTAGCCCCGGCAATAAAAAGGGCGGGCTGACCACGATTTTGGAAAAGTCCCTCGGCGCTGCGGCCAAGGGCGGCACCACGCCGTTGAACGGGGTTTATAAATACGCCGAACCGGTGACGGCAAAGGGTTTCACCTTTATGGACAGCCCCGGTTATGACCCGGCATCGGTGACTGGGCAAATCGCGTCTGGTTGCAATTTGGTGGTGTTTACCACGGGGCGTGGGTCTGCCTTTGGGGCGAAACCCTCGCCTTCGTTAAAAGTGGCCACCAACACCGAAATGTTCACCCGGATGGAGGAGGACATGGACCTTAACGCAGGCACCATTTTGTCGGATGGCAAAACGGTGGAGCAGGTAGGGCGTGAGATTTACGATATGCTGCTTGTGGTCGCATCGGGCCAGCAGACAAAGTCTGAGGCGCAGGGTTTGGGGGATTATGAATTCGTGCCGTGGCAAATTGGTGCGGTGATGTGAAGGAGGGGGAAGCTATGCGGGTATTAGTCACAGGCGGCGGTGGGTTTTTGGGGCAAAAGCTGGCGCGCGCTTTGGTGCAATCGGGCAGGCTGCGCGGGCAAAATATCACCGCACTCACCTTGGCCGATGTGGTGGCACCCACGGGTTTGGACCTGCCCTTTCCAGTGACGGGCGTTGCTTGCAATGTGGCGGCAGCGGGTGATGTGCAAGCCTTGATGGCCCAGCCTTTTGACGTGATCTTTCACCTTGCCGCCATTGTATCAGGGCAAGCCGAGGCGGATTTTGACCTTGGCCTAGAGGTCAATCTGTTCGGCACCTTGCACCTTTTGCAAGCGGCACGTGCGGCGGGCAATTGCCCGGTGGTGGTCTATGCGTCGTCTATAGCGGCGCATGGTGGCGAGGAGCCAGAGGTGATTGTGGATGGGGTTGAGTTGAACCCGCAAACATCTTACGGCACCCAAAAGGTGATGGGGGAATTGCTGCTGAATGATATGTCGCGGCGCGGAATGGTGGATGGGCGAGGGCTGCGTTTGCCGACTGTTTCTATTCGCCCGGGCAAGGCCAATGCGGCGGCGTCCAGCTTTATGTCGTCAATTTTTCGGGACACGATGCAGGGGCAAACGTCAAACTGCCCGGTGGCCAAGGATTATCCGATTTATCACACGGCCCCGCGCACGGTGATCGCCAACCTGATCCATGCCGCCAATCTGGACGGTGCGGCCTTTGGCACCAATCGCTGCATCAACCTGCCGGGCCGCAGCGATACGGTGGCCGAGATGATTGCGGCCATGACGCTTGTGGCAGGTCCAGAACCAGCCAGCCGCATTACTTGGAACCCCGACCCGACCATCCAAGCTATTGTTAAAGGTTGGCGTGGCCATGTGCGCCCCGAAAAGGCGCAGCGCCTTGGTTTTGCCACCGATGCGTCATTCGCTGATACCGTGCGCTGGTTTTTGGCCGATGACATTGCAAAGGTACCCTGATGCTCAGCCCTGCCGCGCGTGAGGATAAGCCCATGTTGGGCCTTGGCCTGATGTGCGTGGCCTTGGCGATGTTTACGTCGATTGACACTTCGGCCAAGTGGCTGATCCTGTCGGGGTTGCCGGTTATTCAGGTGGTCTTTGTGCGCTACGCGGGGCATTTTATTGCCTCGGCGCTGGCGTTTATTCCGCGCGAAGGGGTAGGGGCGTTCCGCTCTAACGCGCCGAAACTGCAACTGCTGCGGGCGGTTTTGTTGTTGACCAGCACGATTTTCAACTTTGCCGCGCTGAAATATTTGCCGATTACGATCACCACCGCGATCTATTTTTCCTCACCCATCATCATCACCATATTGTCGGTGTTGTTTTTGGGTGAGCGGATTGGCGCGCGGCGGGTGGCGGCGATTTTGGTGGGCTTTGCGGGCGTGATGGTGGTGGTGCAGCCTTGGGGCGCGGCCTTTCATCCGGCGATGTTTTTGTCACTTTGTGGGCTGCTCTGTGCCTCCAGCTATTTCGTTTTGACCCGGCGTTTGGCGGGGGTGGATAGCAATTCTACCAGTCAGCTTTGGGCAGCAGGGCTTGCCACACTGACACTGGCGCCTTTTGGATTGGCGGCATGGGTTTGGCCTGCGACGAGCGTGGATTGGGTGGTAATGTGCCTGATTGGGGTGTTCGGGGCAGCAGGGCATGGGATTGCTGTGGCGGCGCACCGTTTTGCCAATGCGTCCAGCCTTGCGCCAATGACCTATATTCAGGTGATCTATGCCACCGCATCAGGCTATTTCATCTTTGGCAATTTGCCGAGTTGGGCCACGGCGCTTGGGACGGCGATCATCATCGCGTCAGGGGTTTATATCTGGCAGCGAGAACGGGATTTGATGCTTATGCGGCGGCGAGTTGAAGCGGCGGCACTTACCTAAAGAGGAGAAGGTTATGACCAAACCAGTGATCGGCTTTATCGGCCTTGGCTTTATGGGGGTTGGCATGGCGTCCAACCTTGTGAAAAAGGACTATCCTTTGTGGGTGCGCGGCAACCGCAACCGTGCGCCGATTGATGAGGTGCTGGCCCTTGGCGCGCGTGAAGCGGCAAGCCCCAAAGCGATGGCGGAAGCCTGTGATATTATCCACCTTTGCTTGCCCGATAGCCCGGCGGTGGAAGGTGTGTTGCGCGGCCCTGACGGTATTATGGCCAGCGGGAAAGCAGGGTTGATCGTGATTGATACGACCACCGCCGACCCCAATTCAACCATCGCGCTGGCTGAGGAGATGGCATTACTTGGTATGACCTTGGTTGACGCGCCCTTGGGCCGCACGCCAAAAGAGGCGGCGGCTGGCACGTTGGATGCGATGGTGGGGTGTAGTGCTGAGGTGTTTGAAACGGTCAAACCCGTGATTGAAACATGGGCTGGGAATATTAACCATATGGGTCCGGTTGGGTCTGCGCATCGGATGAAACTGGTGATGAACTTTATCGGTATGGGCTATGCGGCGCTCTATTCCGAAGCGCTGGTGATGGCCGTGAAATCTGGGCTGTCACCGCAAGATGTGCAGCGGGTGATCGGGTCGTCCCGGCTGACCAACGGGATGTTTGACAGCTTTATGGCCTATGCGGTGGGCCGCGATGTGAATGCGCACAAGTTCAGCATCCAAAATGCCGCCAAGGATACCCGTTATATCGCCGGGATGGCGATGGCTGCTGGCATGGCAAACCCGATGGGGTCCGCGATCCGCAACGCCTTTGCCCAAGCTGAGGCGGCGGGCAAGGGCGGGGATTATGTGCCGAGCCTGTCGGACCATGTGGCGGGGCTGAATGGGTTGGATTTAGCGGAAGCGGTGAAGAAAGGGGCGGTTGGAAAGTGAAAGAGCGCCGCCGCGGGCGGCATGCCTGCGGCGCAGGTATTTAGGCCAAGATGAAATTAGCCGAGCGCGTATTGCAGCAGCCATAAGCTGCCCATGCCGACGACGATGGCCCAAATCACGCCTAGCCGCCAGCCTGCCACTAGGGCCGCCAAAGCTGCGACCATGCGCAGCGGGTCGAACTGACCGGCGGCGGCGGCGGGCCATAGGATCATTGGGGTGACGAGTGCGGGCAGCACCGCGACGCCGACATAGCGCAGGTGGACCAGCAGCCAATCGGGTAATTGCCGCCCGCCCAACAGGCCCAGAAAGGAAAAGCGGATCAGGTAGGTGCCGATGCCCAACAGCACGGTGACAAGCCAGAAGGTGCCGTTATCTATGACGCCTGTCATTTCGCCACCTCGCTGCGTGCGCTGCGGCGGCGTTGCCAGAATTCGACTTGCGCGCCTGCCAGCATTGCCAGAACAGCGGCCACGATGAGGCCGAAATTCCATGGCAGGGTTGCGAACACCACAGCGGATAGGATGGAGACCCCAGCCGCCACGATATGCGGCAAGCTGCGCAGCATTGGCGCAAAGATGGCGATAAAGCACACAGGCACCGCGAAATCGGGTGACAAGGATTGTGGGATCAACTGCCCCAGAACTGCGCCGAGATAGGTGCAGATATACCAAGGGATGCACACGACAGTGACGCAACCAAAGTAGTAGCTGACTTTGTCGCCCAGCGGCATATCAGGCTTTGCGTCAAAGGTTTGCACAGATACGGCAAAGGTTTGGTCGACCATGACATAGGCCATCAGCATCCGCAGGCGCATGGGGGCGGCCCCCAGATGTGGCACCAAGGCCGCCGAATACATCGCCATGCGCATATTCACCGCTAACGATGCCAGAAGCACCACAAACACCGGCGCGCCTTCTTGCAGCAGGCTGAGGGCGGTGAACTGCGCCGACCCGGCAATGACAATCGCTGACATGGCGATCACTTGCAGAATGTTCAGCCCTGCATCGGTCGCAACCATGCCAAACATTGCCGAGAAGGGGATGACGATCACCACAAAGGGCGCACAGTCGCGCAGACCTTGCATATACGCGCGGCGATTGCTAACAAGTTTCAATATATGGCCCTAATTCTCATTATTTGAAACCATGCAGTTGCGGCATAGGATCAGGCTTGCGCTTTGGTATACCAAACCTCAATATACCCCTATACTGCAACCCAATTCCTGCCAAATTCCCATCCCCACCCGTAAGAAAGCGAAATCATGTCCGATACACGCGCACACAAAAAGTACCGCTCCCAAGAATGGTTCGACAACCCGAACAACCCCGGTATGACCGCGCTGTATTTAGAGCGCTATTTGAACCAAGAGTACACGCGCGGTGAATTGCAGGGCAATCGCCCGGTGATCGGGATTGCGCAAACCGGGTCAGACCTTGCGCCGTGCAATAAGATCCACGTGTTCTTGATGGACCGGATCAAAGCAGGCATCCGCGATGCAGGCGGGGTTCCGATGGAATTTCCGGTGCATCCCATTCAAGAAACTGGCAAGCGCCCGACCGCGGCCTTGGACCGCAACCTTGCGTATTTGTCATTGGTTGAGGTGCTGCACGGCTATCCGCTGGACGGTGTGGTGCTGACGACGGGCTGCGATAAAACCACACCTGCCATGCTGATGGGCGCGGCCACCGTGGATTTGCCCGCCATTGCGCTGAACGGTGGCCCGATGCTGGACGGTTGGTGGAATGGCGAGCGCACGGGGTCGGGGACCATCGTTTGGGAAAGCCGGCGGTTGCTGGCGGATGGCAAGATTGACCTTGAAGAGTTTATGTCACGGGTCTGTTCTTCGGCGCCAAGCTTGGGCCATTGCAACACGATGGGGACCGCCAGCACGATGAACGCGATGGCCGAAGCGCTGGGCATGTCATTGCCCGGTAACTCTGCCATTCCGGCGCCGTTTCGTGAACGCATGGCGATGGCTTATGAAACCGGCCGGCGCATTGTGGCGATGGTGGAGGAGGATCTGAAGCCGTCGGACATTCTGACCCGCAAGGCGTTTGAAAATGCGATTGTGGTGAATTCGGCGATTGGTGGGTCGACCAATGCCCCGCCGCATTTGCAAGCCATTGCGCGCCATGCAGGCGTGGAATTGCACGTGACCGATTGGCAAAAACATGGGTTTGACGTGCCGCTTTTGGCCAATATCCAACCCGCCGGTAAATACCTGAGTGAGAGTTTTTACCGCGCAGGCGGCGTGCCTGCCATTATGGGCGAGCTGTTTGCCGCAGGCCGTTTGCACGGTGATGCGATGACGGCTGCGGGCAAGCCTGTGTCTGAAACCGTGGGCAAATGGCGCAGCCGCGATACTGATGTGATCTTGCCTTACGACAAACCGATGCGCCAAAACGCCGGGTTTTTGGTGCTGTCTGGCAATTTGTTCGACAGCGCCTTGATGAAAACCAGCGTGATTTCCCCCGATTTTCGCGCGCGTTTCCTGTCCAAACCGGGGAACGAGAATATCCACGAGGCCCGCGCGATTGTGTTTGAAGGGCCAGAAGATTACCACGACCGCATCAATGACCCAGCGCTTAAGATTGATGAAACCTGCATTCTGTTTATCCGCAATGTGGGCTGCGTCGGCTATCCCGGCTCGGCCGAGGTGGTGAATATGCAGCCGCCGGATGCGATGATTAAAGCAGGCATCAACCACATGCCGACTGTTGGCGATGGACGCCAGTCCGGCACATCCGAAAGCCCCTCGATCCTGAACGCGTCACCTGAGGCGGTGGTGGGCGGTGGTCTGGCCTTGCTCCAAACCGGCGACCGCGTGCGGCTGGATCTGAACGCCAGCACGATGAACGCTTTGGTGGATGAGACCGAATGGGCCAAGCGGCGCGCCGATTGGGTGGCCCCCGTGCTGCATCACCAAACGCCGTGGCAAGAGATTTACCGTACCCATGTTGGCCAATTGGCCGAAGGTGGGTGTTTGGAACTGGCAACCAGTTATCACCGCGTGGTCAAGGATTTGCCGCGCGACAACCATTAATTCTTTGACAGAAAAAGGCGTCTTATGACCAATACAATCCTCATCACCGGGGCCGGTTCGGGCATTGGCCGCGCAACCGCAACGGCGTTTTTGGCCGCAGGCTGGCAGGTCGGGCTGATTGGCCGCAGCGAAAGCCCGCTGCAAGAAACGGCAGCGGGCAACGCAAGCGCGCTGGTCCTGCCCTGCGATGTCACCGACCCGGCCCAAGTGGACGCCGCCTTTGATAAGGCTGCCAAAACTTGGGGCCGGATTGATGCGTTGTTCAACAATGCCGGTGCCTCGCTGCCCTCAACCTTGATTGATGAGATTAAGGTTGAGGATTGGCTGCATCTGTCCAACGTCAACATCACCGGCATGTTTCTGTGCGCCCGCGCGGCGTTCCGCCATATGCGAACCCAAGACCCGATGGGTGGGCGCATTATCAACAACGGCTCCATTTCTGCCGCCGTGCCGCGCCCCGGATCGGCCCCTTATACCATGTCAAAACATGCGGTAACGGGCCTCACGCGCACGCTGTCGCTGGATGGTCGCCCGTTCAACATCGCTTGCGGTCAAATTGATATCGGCAATGCCCTCACCGATATGGCCGTGGCGATGACCAAAGGCGTGCCGCAAGCCAATGGCACCATGGCGGTAGAGCCTGTGATGGATGTGAAACAAGTGGCGCAATCGGTCTTGCACATGGCCAACTTGCCGCTGGATACCAATGTCCAATTCATGACCATCATGGCAAGCGCAATGCCCTATATCGGTCGGGGCTAGCCCGCGCCAGTTTCATCTTTGTACAAATACTCACCTTAGGTGACTTGGCCAAAAGGCCAAATGGGGGCAGGTTGCCCCCTCGTCTTACCCGCCAACCTCGCACAATGCGCCGCGCTGCCCAATCACTTGTGCTGCCAACCGCGCGCCGCCACGGACCGATGCCGCAACATCGCCCCCGGCCAACCATGCGGCCAAAAAGCCTGCGTTAAAACTGTCACCTGCCGCCGTGGTATCGACAATGCGGGCCACCATTTCCGGCGCATGGCGGGCATAAACCGCACCGTCGCGCGTTAGCATTTCACCCCCACCATTCTTTACCACAACCAAACCTGCACCCGCATTGGCATAGCGGTCTGCAGTCGCCTGCACATCGGCATCTCCAAAAAACGCAGCCTCATCCTCATGCGATGGCAAAACGATATCTGACAAGGCCGCTGCCTCCATCACTACGCGGCACATGACCGCCGTATCCGGCCACAGCCGTGGGCGCAGGTTCGGGTCAAACACCACCCGCGCGCCTACGGCCCGTGCGTGTCTCAGCGCGGCATACAAGTTCGCGCGCCCATTGCCTTCCAGCACTGCCAGCGTGATGCCTGACAAATAGACAATCCCCGCACCGTCAAACGCCTGCGCCAGCCGTGTGGCATCATCGGCCATCAACCGCGCTGCCGACTGTCCACGCCAATAGGCAAAGCTGCGCTCGCCCTCTTTCAGCTCTATCAAATACAGGCCAACCGTCCGCCCCGGCACCTGCGCCACATGCGCCGTGCCAATGCCAGCATCACCGATAAAGCTGATCAGCCGGTCCGACACGGCATCTTGGCCCACGGCGGTAAGGTAATCGACGGCCCAGCCATCCGGCAAAGCGCGCTGCAAATACCACGCGGTGTTCAGCGTATCGCCGGCAAAGCCCATCTTGTAATCGCCCGCCGCTGCACTTGGGGCCATTTCCACCATCGCCTCACCCATACAGACAATTCGGCGCGATTGGGGTTGTGTGACTGTCATGTGTTGCCCTTTATCTGGTTGCGGCAAAACCGCAAAATCGTCTCGGCGCGGCACTCCAGCGCCACGCCCAACCCTTCGGCAAAGGCCTCAAACGCTGGCCGGTTGGCTGTATTCACCGCCGTCAAAACCGGAATACCTGCTGCCAAGGCTTGCCCGATCAGCGGGCGAAACCCGCGCCCATCGGCCTCTTGCTTGCCAAATTTATTCACGATCAACAAGTCCGGCCCGGTCTCCAACGCTTGCGCCACCAGCCCTACGGCTTGCTCCAACCCCGCCGGGTCAAGTCGGCAACCTTTGGACAGCGCGCCAAGATTTTGGCTAATCCGCACCACGTTCGCCCCGGTCAGAATATGCAAATCCATATGGCAAGGCCGTGCGGGGTCGAATTCGTCATTCACCTGCACCACGCCGGCCAGCGCCACACCCTCGGCGCGCAAACGCAGCGCCACCTCGGCCAAAACCTCATCGGCTTGGCCGCGCTCTCCTCCTGTGACAAAACCCAGCATCGCGGCCCTCTTGCAACTGCTATGACAGCCATACAAGATGAAAGCACCCGATGAAAGCACCCGATGACCCCTGATTTTCCCATCCTGCCCAACCCCACCGACCCGCGCCTAACGCGGGCGATTTCAGGTACGGACCATACGGGGGCCACCGTGACCCTGTCTGTGGTTGAGGAACGCCCTTTAACCATCTACCTGAACGCCCAAGAAATCGTGACGGCGATGACGATTGGCGATTATCCCGAATACCTCGCGCTTGGGTTTTTGCGCAACCAAGGCATGTTGCGCCCCGATGATGTGGTGACGGGCATTGACTATGATGATGAGGTTGAAACGGTCGTCGTGCGCACCCATCGCAAAACCAGCTATGAAGAAAAGGTTAAAAAGAAAACCCGCACGTCGGGTTGTGCGGTTGGCACGGTTTTTGGCGATATGATGGAAGGGTTGGAAGGGCTAACCTTGCCCGCCACGCCCGTCCGCACCTCATGGCTTTACGCGCTGGCGCATCAGATTAACACCGTGCCGTCCTTGTACCTAGAGGCGGGGGCGATCCATGGCACCACGCTGTGCCAAGCAGACACCCCGTTGGTGTATATGGAGGATGTGGGCCGCCACAACGCGGTTGATAAAATCAGCGGCTTCATGTTTCAGCATCACATCGAGGCGGCAGACAAAATCCTTTATACCACGGGCCGGCTCACCTCGGAAATGGTCATCAAAACCGCGCTGATGGGCATCCCCACCCTCGCCTCCCGCTCCGGTTTTACCGCTTGGGGCGTCGAAATCGCGCGCCAAGTTGGCCTGACCTTGATCGGTCGCATGCGGGGCCAGCGGTTTGTGTGCTTGTCGGGTGAGGACCGCCTGATCCGCGACGCCGAACTGACCCAAGCGGACGAAGACCGCAAGCACCGCCGCAAAGGGGCAGAGCATGACTGATGTCCCGATCCAGTTCAGCCTGACGTTTGACCCAAGCGTTACCCGCGCAGCGCTGCGTTTTCGCTATTCACCCAAACCCAAACGACCCGCTTGGCAAATGCTGGTGTTTGGCCTTGTCCGCGGTGGTCTGATTGGCGCGCTTATCCTCGCCGTCTTGCGGTTGGGGTTTGGCTTTGATGATGCTGGTGACTATTATATTTCGGGCGTCATTGGGGTGGTGGCGACCTATGTTCTCTCGATGCTTCTTGCCAAGCGGAGGGTGAACTACGTTCTTGGCCTTTTGGCAGATATGGATAGGCAAGAGGGGGCACCCGAGGCCAGCTTTGGGGCAAAGGGCGTAACATGTGCGTCCCCAAACGCGCAAAGCCAACTTGGCGGGCTTGTGATTTCCGCGATAGATGCTGTTCCGGGCGGTACCATCCTGCTTTTTGGCGCAAGTCATTTGGTGGTGCCAGACTATTGCCTGCCGGCTGGTCTTACCGCCCCGGCCTTTCGCAGCCAATTGATCGAATGGAGATCCGCTCATGTCTAACCTCCCCGGCATCATCCTTGCAGGCGGGCGCGCCACCCGCATGGGCGGCGGTGACAAAGGGCTGCGCGTGGTCGCGGGGCAGCGCCTTATCGACCATGTGATCACCCGCCTATCCGCCCAATGCACCCCCCTTGCAATCAACGCCAATGGCGACCCGGCACGGCTGGCCGAATTTGGCCTGCCTGTTCTGGCGGACAGCCTGCCCGACCATCCCGGCCCTTTGGCGGGTGTCCTTGCGGGCCTTGATTGGGCGGCAAGCCTTGGGGCCACGGCCATTGTTACCGCCGCCGCCGACACCCCGTTTTTCCCCGCCGATCTGGTCCAGCGGTTGGTTGCAAATGCCGGTCCCTCTGGCCTGTGCCTTGCTGCCAGTGCGGATCCTTTGGGCAAAATGCACCGCCAACCCACCTTTGGCCTTTGGCCCACCGCCTTGCGCCACGATCTGCGCGCGGCCCTGACCGGCGGTTTGCGCAAAATCGTTATGTGGACCGATAGCCATGACGCCGGCACGGCTGAATTTTCCGGCCATCCTTTTGATCCGTTCTTCAACATCAACACGCCCGATGATATTGCCCAAGCTGAAAAGCTATTGGGCCAAGTATGAAAATCTACGGTGTCACAGGGTATAAAAACGCAGGCAAAACTGGGCTGATGGAACGGCTTGTCGCTGAATTTACCGCGCGTGGCGTCACGGTGTCCACCATCAAACACGCCCATCACGCCACCGATATTGACCATGAGGGGCGCGACAGCTTTCGTCATCGTCAGGCGGGTGCGGGGCAAGTTATCGTCTCGTCCCCCGTGCGCTGGGCGCTGATGGCCGAGTTGCGCGGCGCGGAGGAACCCGGCTTGGAGGATCTGCTCGCGCGTCTGAACCCGGTCGATCTGGTCTTGATCGAAGGCTATAAAACCGCCCCCCACCCCAAGGTTGAGGCGCACCGCATTGAAACGGGCCGTCCGCTTTTGGCGCCAAATAACCCCACGATCCGCGCCGTTGCGTCCAACGCGCAGCCTGATGTGACCTGCCCGGTCTTTCACCTTGATGACACCGCCGCCATCGCCGATTTTATCGCCGCGGAGGTGGGGTTATGAGGTTTGATCAGGTCATCGTGTTGGATTGGTCAGCGGCAGGAAAGCCCACCTTGGGCAAGGATTCCATCTGGCTTGGGCATGCCACCGCCGCCGGGGTGGCGGTCGAAAACATCGCCACGCGCAGGCAGGCCGAAACTCGGCTGGCGGTGCTAATCGACGCGGCCTTGCGGTCAAACCATCGCATGCTGATCGCCGCCGATTTCGCCTTTGGCGCGCCAATCGGCCTTGCGCAAACCCTGACTGGTCAAGCCCATGCCCTTGCCTTGTGGGATTGGTTGGGCACCCGCATCACCGACACGGATCGCAATGCAACCAATTACCGCCAGATTGCCGCGCAAATGAACAGCCAGTTTTCGGGTGGCGGCCCGTTTTGGGGCAATGGCCAAAAGGATGAAACCCCCGGTCTGTCACGCACCAAACCTGCCCATCCGCCCGAATTGGCCGAATACCGCACCGCCGAATTGGTAGGGCGCGAGGCGGGGCTATGGCCCAAAACCCTGTGGCAATTGGCCGGGGCAGGGGCCGTTGGCGCGCAATCGCTGACAGGCATCCCGATGCTGCACCGTCTGCGCGCGCGCAATCCCGGCAAGGTCGCCGTTTGGCCGCTGGAACCCGCCACTGGTGCGCCTATTGTGATCGCCGAGGCTTATCTGTCCCTTCTGACACCAGAGGTCCGCACCGCCACCGCCCAAGGCATGGTGCAAGATGAGGCGCAGGTTCGTCTGCACGCCACCGCCTTTCACGCCTTGTCGCAGAATGGCGGCTTGGCCCCCCTCATGGCCCCGGATCACCCGACGGAAACCTTGCAAGGCGAAGGCTGGTATCTGGGCGCAGGTGCTGCAAACGCGGTGCGTGCAGGGTTGGAGTGTTCGAGCCTTCAGAACCCTCCAACCCTTACCCCGCCCCGCCTGCGCAACGACTGCTTTGCCATGCCGCAAGGTGTGGCATGGACCCCGGTTGATGCAGCCCTCGATCGCCTCCGCGCCGTTCTGCACCCTGTCACCGGCAGCGAAAATACATCACTCGCAAACGCCCTTGGCCGTGTCCTCGCCGCCGATGTGACCGCCCTGCGCGCCAACCCGCCCCATGCCAATTCTGCGGTTGATGGCTACGGCTTTGCCCATGCCGCAACGGGTTCCGGTGTCTGCCAGCTCCCTTTGGCGCCGGGCCGTGCCGCCGCAGGCCAACCTTTTACCGGCATCGTTTCGAGCGGTCAGGCGATCCGCATCCTCACCGGCGCAATCTTGCCCTCAGGCGTCGATACCGTGGTGCTTGAAGAAGACTGCGCCATCAGTGACACCGCCATTGCCTTTGACGGCCCCATCAAACCCCGCGCCAACACCCGCCGCGCGGGTGAAGATCTGCCTCAAGGGGCCATTGCTTTGCCAAAAGGTCAAAGGCTCCGCGCCCCCGATTTGGCACTACTGGCGGCCACAGGCACGCACCATGTGCAAACCTATCGCCGCTTGCGGGTAGGCGTGCTGTCTACGGGCGATGAGATTACCAGCCATAACGCCGCCCCCCATCAAATCTATGACGCCAATCGACCCATGCTTTTGGCCCTCGCGGCAGGCTGGGGCTATGACGCGGTTGATCTTGGCCATGCGGCCGACACGCCGGCAGACATCCGCGAAAAACTCGATGATGCGGCCAAAACCACCGATGTCATCCTTACCTCGGGTGGCGCATCGGCAGGCGATGAAGACCATGTCTCACGCCTGTTGTCCTCTGAAGGCACACTCTCAAACTGGCGGATTGCGATGAAACCGGGCCGCCCTTTGGCGCTGGCCCTTTGGCAAGGGATTCCCGTCCTCGGCCTGCCCGGCAACCCGGTCGCCGCCCTGACCTGCGCGCTCATCTTCGCGCGCCCTACACTTTCGACCCTGTCAGGTGCTGGCTGGTCGGTGCCGCAACGCTTTACCGTCCCCGCAGCCTTCTCCAAGTCTAAAAAGGCTGGCCGCCGCGAATACCTGCGCGCCCGTCTCAACGCCGAGGGCCATGCCGAAGTTTTCGCATCCGAAGGATCTGGCCGCATTTCGGGCTTGTCATGGGCCACAGGCCTTGTCGAGCTCCCCGACAACGCGGCCGAAATCACGCCCGGAACCGCCGTTCAATACCTGCCTTACAGCGGCATGGGCCTAACCTGACCCCATTTCATCTTTGTAAAAATACTCAAATCCGACCCCATGGCCAGTGTGTCAGGTTCGCCGGATCAAATAATATTGCGCAGGTCCAATTTCGCCGGACCCAACCAACACATGCCCAGACTCATGGCAAAAATGTGGGACATCAATCACCGCCGCCGGATCGGTCGCCAAGACCCGCAAAACCGCACCCGGCTGCATGGCCTTCAAACGCTTGCGCGCCTTCAGCACGGGCAACGGGCAAAGCAGTCCCTGCGCATCTAATTCATCATCCCAATCCATGCCGCTTTCCTTAGGTGAAATGCCGTCTCCTGTCCATCCTTTTGCACGCTGAAGTGACAGAACTTAGCTTTTAAAGCGAAGCTGTTTGATAGAGGAAATCTATCAATCCACGGAACAACCCTATCGACTGCACCCCGCCCTCGCGCTAGACGCGTGCGATACAGTCGGACCACCAGACGCAAAGGAAATGGCCAATGGCACTCGATCAGCAAGACGGCATCTGGAAATCGGGCAAGGGCAAAGGCCGCCGTGGCACCAAGGGGCGCCAGCTGGACGATGCCGCATGGGATCAGGTGAAAACCCTGCTGGAGGGTCGCCCCCGCCGCCGCGATTTGCTGATCGAATTTCTGCATCTAATCCAAGACGCTTACGGCCAGCTTTCTGCCGCCCATCTGCGCGCCTTGGCCGAAGAAATGCGCCTGTCGATGGCCGAAGTGTGGGAGGTCGCAACCTTTTACGCCCATTTCGACCCCGTGCGCGAAGGCGAGGCCAGCCCGCCTGACCTGACCATCCGCGTCTGTGACAGCCTGTCTTGCGAACTCGCAGGGTCTGAGGCATTGTTTGACGCGCTGACCAAGGGCCATGATCCTGCAAAGGTTCGCGTATTGCGTGCGCCTTGCATGGGCCGCTGCGATACGGCCCCGGTGTTGGAACTTGGCCATCTGCACATTGATCACGCGACCCCTGCCAAGGTGGACGCCGCGATCACGGCTGGTAATTTCCACCCCGTTATCCCGCTTTACGAAGGCTTTGCCGCATACACACATGCAGGCGGATACAAGGCACTGACCCAGTTGCGCAAAGATGGCAAATGGGAGGCTGTGCAAGACATGGTCATGGCCTCGGGCCTGCGTGGTCTTGGCGGTGCTGGTTTTCCTTCCGGCAAGAAATGGGGCTTTGTCCGTGCCAACCCCGGCCCGCGTTATTTGGCTGTGAACGGTGATGAAGGTGAGCCCGGTACGTTCAAAGACCGCCACTACCTTGAACGCACCCCGCATTTGTTCTTGGAGGGGATGCTGATCGCCGCTTGGGCGGTGGAAGCTGAAAAGTGCTTTATTTACATGCGCGACGAATATCCTGCGGTTTTGCATATCCTCGCCCATGAAATCGCCGAACTCGAATCCGCTGGCATTGTGCAACCCGGCTATATCGACCTGCGCCGCGGCGCAGGCGCCTATATTTGCGGCGAAGAATCCGCGATGATCGAAAGCATTGAGGGCAAGCGCGGTATGCCGCGCCATCGCCCGCCTTTCGTGGCGCAAGTGGGTATCTTTGACAGGCCCACTCTTGTCCATAACGTCGAAACCCTGAAATGGGTGGCGCGGATTGTGCGCGAAGGCCCGGAAATCCTGAGCGATACCACCCATAACGGACGCACCGGCCTACGTTCTTATTCCGTATCGGGCCGCGTCCAAAAACCGGGTGTCTACCTACTGCCCGCAGGCTCTACCATTACGGATGTGATCAAAGCGGCTGGCGGGATGGCGGAAGGCCACACGTTCAAGGCCTACCAACCCGGCGGGCCGTCCTCTGGCCTGCTGCCTGCGTCGCTGCACGATATCCCGCTCGATTTTGACACGCTGCAACCGCATGGCACCTTCATCGGTTCTGCCGCTGTGGTGGTTCTGGGCCACAAGGACAGCGCCCGCGATGCCGCCCTCAACATGCTCAAATTCTTTGAGGCGGAATCTTGTGGCCAATGCACTCCTTGCCGCGTTGGCTGTGAAAAAGCGGTCAAGCTGATGCAGGCCGACAGATGGGACCAAGCGCTGCTGACCGAGTTGTCAAACGTCATGGTTGATGCCTCCATCTGTGGCCTTGGCCAAGCCGCCCCCAACCCCATCAAGCTGGTGATGAAACATTTCGCGGAGGAAATCTGATGTCGGTGAAATTCACACTTGATGGCCGCGACGTTACCGCCGAACCCGGCCAATCCATCTGGGAGGTCGCAAATGGTCGCGGCCTTATCATCCCGCATCTGTGCCACAAACCAGCCCCCGGCTACCGCCCCGATGGCAACTGCCGCGCTTGCGTGGTTGAGGTGGAAGGCGAACGTGTGCTGGCCGCATCTTGCATCCGCGAACCTGTGGCTGGGATGGTCGTCCACACCCAGTCCGCCCGCGCGCTGGCCGCCCGCAAGATGGTCGTTGAAATGCTGGTCACGGACCTGCCAGAGGTCAATCACGACACATCGTCCCACATGGTTGATATGATTGCGGCGACCGGGGCCACCGGCACCCGCCTGCCCAAGTTAGAACCCACCCGCATCCCACTGCTGGATGACAGCCACGTCGCCATGCGCGTCAACCTTGATGCCTGCATTTCTTGCGGGCTGTGTGTGCGCGCTTGCCGCGAAGTGCAGGTGAATGACGTGATCGGCATGTCGGGCCGGGGGCAAGCCAGCTATCCCACATTTGATATGGCCGATCCGATGGGCGACAGCACTTGCGTTGCTTGCGGTGAATGTGTGCAGGCCTGCCCAACGGGGGCTTTGATGCCTGCCACGGTTTTGGATGATCAGCAACGCGGCGACAGCAAGGACTTTGATACCGAGGTTAAATCTATCTGCCCCTTCTGCGGCGTCGGTTGCCAAGTGTCGCTGAAGGTCAAAGACGGTAAGGTCAAATTTGTCGAAGGCATCAATGGCCCTGCCAATGAAGGCCGTCTTTGCGTCAAAGGCCGCTTTGGCTATGACTATATCCACCACCCGCACCGTTTGACAAAACCTTTGATCCGCAAGCCGAACATGCCCAAAGGCCTGAACGTCGACCCCGGCAATCTGCTCACCCATTTCCGGGAGGCGACATGGGACGAGGCGCTGGATTTCGCCGCAAACGGCATGGCGAAACTGCGCGACAGCGATGGTGGCCGCGCGATTGCAGGCTTTGGCTCGGCCAAATGCTCGAATGAAGAAGCCTATCTGTTCCAAAAGTTGATCCGCCAAGGCTTTGCCCATAACAACGTCGATCACTGCACCCGGTTGTGCCACGCCTCCTCGGTTGCGGCACTGATGGAAAACGTCGGGTCGGCGGCGGTGACGGCCACCTTCAACCAGATCGAAAACTCTGATGTGGCAATCGTTATCGGTGCCAACCCGGTTGAAAACCACCCGGTTGCTGCAACCTTTTTCAAGCAGTTTACCAAGCGCGGTGGCAAGCTGATCGTGATGGACCCACGCGGCGTTGGCCTGCGCCGTTTTGCCAGCCATATGCTGCAATTCCGCCCCGGCACCGATGTGTCGATGCTGAACGCTATCATGCATGTGATCGTTGAAGAAAAGCTGTACGACCAACAGTATATCGAGGCCTACACCGAAAACTGGGAGGCTGAAAAAGCCCATCTCGCCAACTACCCGCCTGAAAAGATGGCGGCGGTTTGCGGCATCCCCGCCGAAACCCTGCGGGAGGTTGCGCGCACCTTTGCAGGCGCCAAAGCGGGCATGATTTTCTGGGGTATGGGCGTGTCACAGCACATCCACGGCACCGATAACGCCCGCAGCCTGATCGCGCTTGCGTTGATGACCGGCCAAGTGGGCCGCCCCGGTGCGGGCCTCCACCCGCTGCGTGGCCAGAACAACGTGCAAGGTGCGTCTGACGCGGGCTTGATCCCGATGTTCCTGCCCGATTATCAAACCGTCACATCCGACAATATCCGCAATGCCTTTACCGAGGTGTGGGGTTCGGGTGATTTCAGCGCCGAAAAAGGCCTGACCGTCACCGAAATTCTGGATGCGGTCCACGAAGGCCATATCAAAAGCATGTATATCCTTGGCGAAAATCCGGCCATGTCTGACCCCGATGTCACCCATGCCCGAGAAGCGCTGGCCAAGCTGGAACACCTGATCGTGCAGGATATCTTCCTGACCGAAACCGCCAATTATGCTGATGTCATCCTGCCCGCTGCCGCATTCTATGAAAAATCAGGCACGGTCACCAACACCAACCGTCAGGTCCAAATGGGTCGCCCTGCGGTTTCCCCTCCGGGTGAAGCACGCGAAGATTGGGCGATCACGGTAGAGTTGGCAAAACGTCTGGGAATGAACTGGACCTATACCCACCCATCCCAGGTGTTCGCGGAAATGAAGCTGAACATGAAGTCGCTGAACAACATCACATGGGATCGGTTGGAGCGCGAAAGCTGCGTCACTTACCCCAGCCTGTCCGAAACGGACCCCGGCCAAGCGATTGTGTTTACCGATGGCTTTCCCCGTGCCAATGGCCGCGCGCGGTTTGCCCCTGCATCGGTCATCGCCCCAGATGAGGTGCCGGACGCCGAGTATCCGATGATCTTGACCACGGGGCGGCAGTTGGAACATTGGCACACGGGCTCGATGACCCGCCGATCCAAGGTGCTCGACGCCATGGAACCCGAAGCGAACTGCTCGCTTCACCCCAAAACCCTGCGCCGTTTGGGGGTGGAGGCTGGGGGCCATGTGCGCCTATCCACGCGGCGCGGTAGCATCGTGATCATGGCGCGGTCTGACCGTGCGGTGGCCGAGGATATGGTGTTCTTGCCCTTTGCCTTTGTTGAGGCGGCGGCGAACATATTGACCAACCCGGCGGTAGATCCTTACGGCAAAATCCCCGAGTTTAAATTCTCGGCCGTTAAGGTGGAAAAAGCTGAGGCGATGGCGGCGGAGTGAAACAGGGCAGGGCCGGGGGAACACCCCGGCCTAACCCTTTTGCGCCACGCTCATCCGTTCAGCCAATGTGCGAAACCGCATCGCACCCGCATCCAACCCAAGGTTCAAATAGGGCGTCGCCGGAGCCGTCATGCCGCGATGCACAGCCTCTAGCACCGCCTTACCCTCATTAAACGCCATCGTCGCCCCTGCAAACATCCGCTCAGCCATATACGGGCTGCCGGGGATGGCATTGCAATGCTGAAGCCAGAAATACAGCGTGTTGTCAGCATCGACCGGCGTCATGAAATTATACGAAAAGTTGCGCAAGGCCACGGCAGGCAGGCGGCATTCATAATGCTGCTTGCGGTCGCAAATGCCTGCAAAGCTTAGGAACGGTTGGTGGTAGGGCGACGCAGGCGCATCATAAATCCAGCGCGACACGATTACACAGTCCGCGCCTTCATCTAGGTTCAGCGGCGGATTGTCGGTGCCTGCGACTGCGAAAGATGTAGGATGCACCCAAGCGACATGGCTAGGGGCCAGCAAATTATCGACCACCCACAGATAGTTGCAACCAATCGCCACCGAACCGCGCTTGGTGACGCCCCAGTCAGGGTTATCAAAATTTGGAATGTCGATCAGAGCAGCCCTTTTTGGGTTTTGGTTCAGGCATAAACGGGCAAGAACGGTACCTTATCAACACCACTATCCTAAACTTGGATCTGCACCATTTCATCCACAACCCGCGCCGGAAAAACCTTGATCGGGCGGGTTGTGGGGGCGCAAACGGCGCGGCCATCGCGCACGTCAAACGCGCCTTGGTGCAGCGGGCATTCAATCACATGCCCATCAAAATACCCATCACACAGATTGGCCCCGGCATGGCTGCACAGGGCTTGCGACACATGCACCCCACTGGGTGTGTCATACACCGCCAACCTGCGCGCCCCATGCGTGACAGGGGTGACCCAGCCGGGCTCCAACGCGGTAACTGCGATCAGATCATGCCAATCGTTCATCGCGGGCCAGTGCCATCCGCTCTCGGCGCGCGCCCAAAAATCTGCGCCAAGATTTGACGATGCGCCCCGATATAGCCCCCCGGTTCCACATGCACATACCCGCGTAATTTCTGGTGCAAGCGCGGCAAGGCGTGGAACGGTACGGAGGACGCATAGTGGTGTTCGGCGTGGAAATTCATGTTCCAGCACAAAAACTGCACAGGGCGCGACACAAGGTTGGTCCGCGTGTTTTCGCGCATCAACGCCACCGTTGGCCGCCCCACATGTTCCGTCATCCGCACAAACCGCATCACGGGTTCCCCCAAGATCAAAGGCACCAGCCAAAACCACAACGGCGCCCACCATTGAAAAACCAACATCGCCCCAAAAATCGCGGAATACACCGCCACCATCACCCGCGCCTCACGGATCAGCGTGGTTTCGGCCACTTTTGGCACGAAATGCCGCTCACTGTCCGTCAACCGCCCCAGCGCATGGCGCGAAATCTCACCCAGCTTGGTCCGCCAGTAAGGGATGGCCGAGAGATACCACAGATAGCCCCAAATCGTGGCAGGCAGCGGCACCTGTTCGGGGTCTTCGCCAGTAATTTGTGTGTGGGTGTGGTGGTCACAATGTTCATAGCGGAAAAACTGATGCGGCAGGCCAATGATCCAGCCACAAATCACCCCGGCATAGTCATTATACCTGCGCGCCCGAAACACCGTGTAATGCACGCATTCATGCTGAAGCGAAAAGAAATGCACCAAAACCACGCCATGCACAAACACCGCGGGCAGCATCCACCATGTCCCAAGCGCAAGCCACACCAGTCCAGTCGTCCCCGCCAAAACACACAACCACAGCGCCAAATGCCGAAAGGCCAGCGCGTCAGATCGCTGCATAAACCCCCGCAACTCGGCGCGGGTCAACTTGCCTTCGGCAAGCGCTTGGGTGATCGGGGTAACAACATCCATATCTTACTGCCGAGCGTTGGTTTCCAGCCGCCGAAACAACAGCGACAGCCCGAAACACAGGATGAAATATAGGCAAGCCGTGGTGATCCACGCCTCAAATATCATACGGGTAGAGGCGACAAGTTCTACCGTTTTATAGGTCAGTTCCTGCACCGAAATCAGTGAGATGATCGAGCTGTCCTTGACCAGCGATATGAACTGGTTTGACAAGGGCGGCAGCACTTTGCGCAGCGCTTGGGGCAAAACGATAAACCGCATCTCATCGGTCCAACTCATCCCAATCGACCGCGCCGCTTCACGTTGGCCGCGCCCGATGGATTGGATGCCTGCGCGCACAATTTCACCGACAAAGGCGGATTCGAACAAGGCCAGAACGATGACCCCGGAAATCAGCGACGGAAACCGCCGCATATCGCCAAAGAAAAACTCCCAAACCGCGATGTCATCTTGCCGCGAAATGTCGCGCGCCCAAGCTTCCATATTCAAGGCGGCGATAAGTTGTTCAGATAGGAAAAAGAAGAAAATGAACACCACGACCACAGGGGGAATGTTGCGCAGCACCTCAAGATAGGTGCGCGCCAACATGCGGATGGCAAGGTTATTGGCCGTGCGCGCAATGCCCAGAATTGTGCCAAGGATCAGTGCCAAGATGCTGGAATAAATCGCAATCCGCAGCGTGTTGATCAGCCCTTGCAACAGCAGGTTCGTGTACCAGCGCTGGTCATCTTCGTCCCAGCGCAGGAGGTAATTCGGGATACGGTCCCATTGCCATTTATAGTTCAAACTGCCCGAAATGCGAAACCAGATCACCGCGATGAACACGGCAACCACGGCGAGGATCAGATAATCCAGCCAATGCAGTCTTTGGCGTTTTTGATGGCGCATAGCTGTCCTTGAACGGCCCAAAACGGGCCGTTTCTTTATTGGTCGACCTGATTGGCCCAGACAGTGCCTTTGAACCAATAGTCGCTCCGCTCTTTCAAATAGCCGTTCTTCCAGTTGATGCTGATCCAGTTGTTGAAAAAGTTGGACGCATCCGGGTCACCCTTGCGATAAGCGAACGACTCGCCTGTCGCCAAGAACGTCTCACTAAACGGTACGCTCAGGGTTTCAGGGTTCTTGCGCGCCTCGGCCGAAGGTGTCGGGTCGGCCGCCATGGTCGCATGGGCATTGCCGTTCAGCACCTCTTGGGTCGCGGCACCATCCTCATCAAACAGCAACAGGTTTGCTTCGGGGAACAGCTGCGCAATCACGGTTGCAGGCGTGGCCCCACGGCGTGCGGCAAAAGTGATTTCGGGCTTGTTGTAATCTTCAATCGACATGCCCGCAGTCATCGCGGTATTGGCCAGAATGGTCAGCCCCGAATAGGCATAGGGGTCAGAAAAATTCACCGTCAGGTTCCGTGCAGGTGTGACCGACATGCCCGAAATGATCACATCAAACTTGCCTGAAACCAGCGCCGGAATGATCCCATCCCAAGCGGTCGGCACAAACTCCACCTCAACGCCCATATCGGCGGCCAGCTTGCGGCCCACGTCCAGCTCAAACCCGATCAGCTCACCCTTTTTGTCGCGCATCGACCAAGGCGTGAACAGCGACAGACCAATCTTGATCACGCCGGCCTCTTTGATCTGCTCAATCACGCTGGTCTTGGACAGATCGGCACGCGCGTCTTGTGCAACAGCCGGCAGCGCCAGGCTGGTGGCAAGGGCAATGCCCATCGCCGCACTCATCATACGTCTTGTCAGTTTCATAGTGGTAACTCCCGTTGGTTGCCTTTGGTATCAATCCTGAACAGCATAGCGCCGTTCAAGGTAGCTGGCGAAAATGGAAATGATCAACGTTACTGCCATATAGACCGCCGCAATCGTAAACCAAATTTCAAAACTCATATAGGTGTCAGAAATGATGTTGCGGCCAATGGTTGTAAGCTCCACCACAGCGATTACGCTGACGATGGCGGAGGATTTTATCATGTTCACCACCTCGCCGGTCATCGGAGGCAGCATGAACTTTATCGACTGTGGCAAGATGATATAGCGGTAAATCTGCGCGGTGGTCATGCCAATCGACTTCGCAGCCTCCCACTGGCCTTTTGCGACCGCGTTGATGCCCCCACGAAAAATCTCAGACATCAGCGCGCCGTGGAACACGGCCAAACACAAAACCGAGGCGCTGTAACGGTCCAACCCGAAAATCGGGCCAAACACATAATAAAACACATAAAGCAGCACCAAAAGCGGCATGTTGCGCACGATTTCAAGGTAAATCCGCGCCACAGCCCGCCCAACAATCAGATCTGACAGCCGCAAAAGCGCCACCAACAAGCCAATCGCCAGCGCCAAGCCAAAGGCCAACGTAGACAGCGTTATCGTCCCCACCAAGCCCCAAGGAATTTCGCCCAGGGTGATCCCGCTGTCACCAATGGTATAGAAATATTGCGGAATTCGGTACCATTGCCAATTATACCCCATCGCTTCGGCACCCTTCAGCGCCAGCTCAATTAGCCCCCACATCAGCACAAAGTAAATCGCGATCGACGCGGGCCGCGACGTAAGTAACCGCATCACCCGTCTGCGCATCCGCAAAGTTGCCACCTTAATGCTCCAAAACCTGATCAAGGAACAGGCGCACGCGGTCACTTTTGGGGTTGGTAAAGAACGCCTGGGGTGGCGCTTCCTCAACAATCCGTCCGGCCTCCATGAACACCATCCGGTCCGCCACACGCCGGGCAAATCCCATCTCATGCGTCACGCAAACCATGGTCATCCCCGACTCTGCCAGCTCCACCATAACCTCTAGCACTTCGGAAATCATCTCCGGGTCCAGCGCGCTTGTCGGCTCATCAAACAGCATGATCCGGGGTTCCATGCACAACGACCGCGCAATCGCCACGCGCTGCTGTTGGCCGCCCGACAATTGGCTTGGGTACTTGTCGGCCTGTTCGGGAATATGGACCCGCTCAAGGTACTTGCGCCCCAAGGCCTCAGCCGCCGCTTTGTCCATTTTGCGCACGCGAATGGGGCCGATGGTCAGGTTTTCCAGCACGGTCAAATGCGGGAACAGATTGAACTGCTGAAACACCATCCCCACCTCTTGCCGCACGGCGCGAATGTCCTTTGTATCCTCGCCCAGCTCTATCCCATCAACGGTAATCGTGCCTTCGTCATGTTCCTCCAGCCGGTTGATACAGCGGATCATCGTGGATTTCCCCGACCCGGACGGCCCACAAACCACAACCCGCTCGCCTTGCCGCACGGTAAAGTTAATGTCGGTCAACGCCTGAAACGGGCCAAAAAACTTGGCCACATTGCGCATGTCAATAATAAGGGGGCTGTCAGACAAAGGGGCGCTCTCTTTTGGCAGGGGTAGGCCTACAACCATATAGCCGCAGCTTTGCAGGTATCCACCCTTGTTTCAACCAAGGCAGGCAAACCATCCCAAAACCCGCAGCCGACAATCCGCTTTCCCTGCAGTCTAGACCACGCTAGCCTAATCCTCGCGCTAAGGCGGTTTGCATTTAATCTGAATCAGATTAAATGCAAACCAAGACATGCACAGGCTTGGTCATATTGCGTTTTGCGTTTGATCAGATCAAACGCAAAACGCTTTAAGGGGACTGCCATAAACCATGTTGAAAACCACAAGTAACACGGCGCTCTGGCGGTCTTTCCGCTTGTTTGAGGACTTGGATACCCATGTCCTTGAACAAATCATTGCCGCGGCCCAACCCCGGCGATGGCCCAGCGGCACCACCTTGTTTCAGCGAGGGGAGGCTGGCGAATACCTCGTCGCCCTCACCTCGGGCCGCATTCGTTTGTCCGTGGCCACCCCGCAAGGCAAAGAACTGGTCTTGCGCCACGCCGAGGCCGGCGATGTGTTTGGCGAGTTGTCCTTGTTCGATGGCGCCCTCCGCTCCGCCGAGGCAACGGCCTTGGCAGCCTCGGACGGCTATGTCCTGTCACGCCGTGATTTTGATGCCATCGCCGCCCGCGAACCCAGCCTGCGCATCGCCGTAACGCATTACCTGTGCCGCATGCTGCGCTACACGACCGAACAACTCGAAGGTTTGGCCCTTTATAACCTAGAGGCCCGCGTTGCCCGCTTCCTTCTGTTTACCCTGCGGCAAATCCACGGCGATGACTTGCCGCCCAACCCCCTATTGCAACTCGAAATCAACCAATCTGATATTGCCGCCGTTCTCGGGGCCAGCCGTCCAAAGGTAAACCGCGCCCTGCAATCCTTGCGCGACGCTGGCATTTTGCAAAAATCGGGTGCGGCGATGGAATGCAATGTCGCAGCCTTGGTGCAAATCGCGGACGCCCGCTAAGCCTGAAGCCCTAACCTTTACGGCCAAGCCCGCGCACATCCACCGCTGCCATGCCCGCGGCCTCCGCCGCCTCCATACCCTGATCACTGTCTTCCAGCACAAGGCAATCGCGGGCCGCAACGCCCATCCTCGCCGCCGCCATCAAAAACATGGCCGGGTCCGGTTTGGCCACGCGGGCCTCGCTCAAACTTATAACCGGGTCAAACAGTGGCCCAAGACTGCAAGCCGCCAACATCGCTTGCACCACCGACCCTTCGGCATTTGACGCAACCGCCATCGGCACCCGCCCAAGCCAAGCCTGCGCCAAGGCCACCACAGGCGGGTTCGGCCTGCAACTTTCGGCAATCACCAAAGTCGCCGCAATGCTGTCCTCCACCGCCCGCTCGACATCCAGCCCCGCCCAAAGCGCATCACGGTACTCGGTCAACATATCACGGCGCGCAAGCCCTGTGCGCTGCCCATACCAAACCGGGTCCAGCACCGCCCCTTGTAACGCCAGCGCTTGCCCAAAGGCCGCCAAATGCAAACCCTCGCTCAGCACCAACGTGCCATCGCAATCAAAAATCAACGCCTTGAACGGCGGCAATGTCGCAAGCAAACCCATAAAACCCCTTTTCTCCGAAAAAAGACGATGCGACAAGCCGCGCCTCAACGCAATCGCCCACTCATCTGTTCAAAAATATCCCCGGGGAAGGGTCTGGGAGGGGGCAGGCAGCCCTCTCCCAGCGGTTCAACCATCCAAGCCCATCACGCCGCAGGCCTAAACCGTGCGGTCGCCTCATCACAGCAATAGGCATCTGCCATTGGATAGGGGTTGCGGGCCAGCGCATCCACCGCCGCAATCACCCGGTCCGCCTTGGCATCATCCATCAGCACCGACAGGTTCAACCGCGTCCAACCCGGCTTTTCCATTTCCTCGCCGCGCAAAATTGCCGCGCGAATGGCGTCCGATTCCGCCGTCCCAATCCCCAACAACCGATGCGCATAAGGGCCAGCACAGGCGCATCCGCCCCGCGCCTGAATCCCGTAAGCATCCGACAACAGCTTGGTGAACAGTTGGTGGTGCAAAAACCCACCCCGTGCCGCATCGCGCACCCGGAACGAAAAGATCGGCAAGGCCTGCGCGCCCATATTTCCCATCAGCACGATATTCGGGTTGCCGTGCCAAACCTGCAACGCCCGCGCCCGCAAGTCTGCGTGCCGTGCCGTCATATGGGCCTGTCCAATCGCCGCCTTGACCAAAAACACCAAGGCCGCCCGCAGATCGCCCACCACATTCGGCGTTCCTGCCTCTTCTCGGGTCGCGATATCAGTGCTGAAATCATGTGCTGTGGGTGACACAAATTTAACCGTCCCACCTCCCGGCTGGAACATCCTGCCCGAACACACCGCCCCCTTGCGCACAATCATCACGCCAGATGCCCCCGGCCCGCCCACAAACTTATGCGGTGACACCACAACCGCATCCTTTTCCGCATCGGTACCGGCTCGCATATCAATCGCCAAATACGGCCCCCCGCCCGCATAGTCCCACACCGCCAGCGCGCCATGGCGTTTCAGCATCCGCGTCACCGCATCCGCATCGGTCATAATCCCGGTCACGTTCGACGCCGCCGAAAACGCCCCGATAATTCGCCGCCCCGATGCCGCGATCAAAGTCGCCTCCAGCGCGTCCATATCCGGCCCGCCACCCGCCGCCTCGGCAATCTCAACCACCTCCGCACCACTTTCGCGCCATGGCAGAATGTTGGAATGATGCTCATACGGCCCTAGCAAAACCAGCGGTTTTGCACCCCGCGCCACGGCCTCTGGCACGCCCAGCAAATGCACCAACCGGTTCAGCCCCGCCGTAGCCCCCGCGCCTGCAAACACCGTGGCAAACCGATCATCCGCACCACATTCCGCCGCAATAATCGCCCGTGCCTCGCGCCGCATACGGGTCATCATGCCACCGCAAAACGATGCCTCGGTGTGGCTATTGGCATAGAACGGCAACGCCCGCTCCATCACAAACCCCTCCACCTGCCGCAGCGCTCGCCCCGAGGCGACATAGTCGGCATAGAGCAGTTTTTGCACCCCGAACGGCCCGTCAAATTCGGCCCCTTCGCCAATCACCCCGTCCCGCAACCGCGCAATCACATCGGGCGTGGCTAGCGAGACTTTGAAATCTTCAAACGCGCTGGGCATGGGGTGGCTCCTGTTCTGGGTTGCTCCGATCATAGCCTAGGTCAAACGGGGTAAACCTCACCTTTTTATATTGCAAAAACCCTCAATATTGGGTCAAATGACCCAATGAAGCCCACAACTTTAGATCAAATAGACCGTGCCATCCTGCGCGCCTTGCAAAAGGACGCAAGCCAGTCGCAGCGCGAACTGGCCGAAACCGTGGGCCTGTCGCAAAACGCCTGTTGGCGCCGGCTCAAAATCCTGCAAGACTCTGGCCTCATCGCAGGTCAAACCTTGCGCCTGAATGCGCCCCAAATTGGCCTTGGCCTGACCGTTTTTGTCATGGTCCGCACCCGCCATCACAGCAAGGATTGGCTCGCCATTTTCCGGCGTGAGGTGATGAACATCCCCCATGTGATCGACTTTTACCGCATCGCGGGCGACTATGATTACATGCTGAAAATCGTGGCCGAGGATATGAACGCCTTTGACCAAATTTACCAACGCCTGACCGCCAAGGTCGAATTGGAAACCGTCACCTCCTACATCACCATGGAAGCGATCGCCAACGCCCGCGATCTGCCAGTTTAGCGCAGCCAGACATACAGATTGAACAGCCCAATCATAATCGGCTGATGCACCAGATAAATAACCAACGAATGCCGCCCCGGCCAGGTTAGCCGCGCCATAATCGGTGACGGCACGACACGCTCCAGCGGCCCCCGCGCCAGCATCACCCGCGCCGAAACCACGCCCAGCAAGAACGCGCCAAACCACGGGAACAGCGGCTCGAAATCCATCGTCGGCGGGAAATTTGGCGCCAGCCCAACCCAAGCCAGCAGCGGCGTATCAAACGCCACATCGCGGTACACCTGCGGAAGGGTCAAAACCACCACCGCCACCGCCAAAGTAACCCCCCAAGACAGCCGCAAAAACGCAAGGGCCAGCAAGGATGACAATGCGATTGAATGCAAAATGCCAAAGAAAATGAACTGTGTAGGCATCGCAAACCATGTGACCACGGTAATCAGCACCGCCGCCCCTGCCACAACCGCAAACCGCCGCCAAAATGCAGGCCACACAATCCCCAGACCATGCGACAGCACAAGGCTAAATCCCGCCAACAGCAAAAAACTGCCCGCAACGGTTCGCGCAAACACCGCCCAAAACCCGGTCACCGGCACATAGGGTGCGATAAACCCGAACATCCCCAGATCAAAGGTGAAATGGTAAATCACCATCCCCAGCACTGCCAAACTGCGCGCGATATCCAGCCATAAAATGCGCGGTGCCATTGATGTCTCTTCCGTCATGGCGCGTCTATTCCCTACACCGCTGTGATCCAGTAAAGACATAGCCCACCCCACCCCAAAAGCCGACCCAAAAAATCACGCCCCCTTTTGGTATACCAAATTCCCTTGCCATTTCTCCACTCCCGCGCGACACTCAAATCTACAAAATCCGGGCGAACAGCCCAACTGACAAAGGCAGCCCAATGGCGCAGATCACCCCCTTTGGCCACACGCCCAGTGGCGCAGCAGTTCAGCAAATCACCTTGCAAGGTGGCGGTCTAACCGCACAAGTGCTGACCTATGGTGCCACCCTGCGCGATCTGCGGCTGAACGGTCACCCCCAACCGCTCGTCCTCGGCTTTGAAACCTTTGCGCCCTATATTGACCATCCGGGCTATTTCGGTGCCACTGTCGGGCGCTGCGCCAACCGTATTGCGGCGGGCCGCTTTACGCTGGGCGGGCAGGTCTATCAGCTTCCCCTCAACAACGGTCCCAACCACTTGCACGGCGGCCCCCATGGCATTTCCCACCAAATCTGGGAAATCGCAGACCATAGCGACAGCAGTCTAACCCTTACCCTTACCTCACCCGATGGGGATGTGGGCTACCCTGGCGCGCTTACCATCCACCTGACCATTTCCTTGCTGCAAAACGGCGTGATGGATCTCCAAATGCAGGCCACCAGTACCGCACCAACCCTGTGCAACCTCGCCCATCACAGCTATTTCAACCTTGGCGGCGCGGATATCCTGTCGCACCACCTGCAAATCCACGCGGGCCACTACTTGCCCGTGGATGCCACCCTTATCCCCACGGGCGAAATCGCCGCTACCACAGGCACCCCGTTTGATTTGCGCCAACCAACCCTGCTTGCCACAGCCTGCAAAACCGCGATTGACCATAATTTCTGCTTGTCCAACACGCCGCAACCGCTGCGCCACGTCGCCACGCTGTCAACCAACACCATCGCCATGCAGATCAACACCGACCAACCCGGCCTGCAAATCTATGATGCCGGGCGGATGAACGTTCCCGTGCCGGGGCTGCTGGGCCAAACTTATGGCCCCTATGCAGGTCTTGCGATGGAGCCGCAGCTGTGGCCCGATGCGATAAATCACCCCGATTGGGCGCAGCCTGTGCTAAACCCCGGCGACACTTACACCCAACACAGCCAATTCGTCTTCTCGCACCAAAGGACCCTATCGTGACCCAGAAAACCGCCGTCGTTGGCCTTGGCTCTATGGGCTATGGCATCGCCACATCCATCCTGCGCGCAGGCCACACCGCCTATGGGTATGACGTAAATCCCGCCCAAACCGCCCGCTTTGTCGAAGGTGGTGGTACGCCCGGCAGCCTGTTAGAAATTGCCCCCGGCCTTGATGCGCTGGTTGTTGTCGTGCTGAACGCGGCACAAACCGAAACTGTGCTGTTTGGCGCGGAAGGCGTGGCAGAACACCTGCCCAAAGGCGCGGTTGTCATGGCCTGCGCCACTGTCCCCCCCGAATTCGCCCGTGATATGGCGGCGCGCTGTGCCGTCCTTGGCCTGCATTACCTTGACGCGCCCATTTCGGGCGGGTCGGCCAAGGCGGCGCTTGGCAAACTTTCGGTCATGGCCTCTGGCACGCCTGCTGCCTTTGCCGCCGCTGGGCCTGTTCTCAAGGCCACTGCGGAAACCGTGTTCGAACTGGGCGACAGCGCAGGCGCTGGGTCTGCGATGAAGGCGGTGAACCAACTCCTCGCAGGGGTGCATATCGCCGCGATGGCCGAGGCGATGACCTTTGGCATGACCCAAGGCGTGACCCCCGATAAATTCCTAGAAGTCATCTCTAAATGCGCAGGTACCTCTTGGATGCTGGAAAACCGCGCGCCGCATATCGTGGCGGGCGATTATACCCCCCATTCTTCGGTCAATATCTGGCCCAAAGATCTTGGGATCGTCCTTGATATCGCGCGCGGCGCCAAATTTTCCGCCCCCATCACCGCCGCCGCGATGCAACAATTCCTCGCCGCCGCAGGCCAAGGTTTGGGGGCCGAAGATGATGCCGCCGTCGCCAAAGTCTATGCCCGCAACGCAGGCTTGAAACTGCCGGGGGACGCATGAAAACCATTCTGGGCTGCATCGCCGATGATTTCACCGGGGCTACCGATCTTGCAGGCCTGCTCGCGCGCTCTGGTGTCAGGGTGAACCTACGCATCGGCATCCCAAACGGTCCGCCCACCGATGGCGCGGCGTTTGAGGTGATCGCTTTGAAATCTCGCACCGCCCCCGTGGCAGATGCGGTGGCGCAGGCCCGCGCGGCTCTTAAATGGCTGCAAGCGGCGGGCGCACGGCGGTTTTTCTGGAAATACTGCTCCACCTTTGACAGTACCGCGATAGGCAATATCGGCCCGGTGGCCGAGGCGTTGATGGCCGATCTGAACACACATCAAACCATCTATTGCCCCGCTTTCCCCGAAAATGGCCGTGCGATTTTCATGGGCAACCTGTTTGTCGGCGAAACCCCCTTGGCAGAATCCCCGATGAAGGATCACCCGTTAACGCCGATGCGCGACAGCAACCTGATGCGTCTTTTGGCCCCACAGGTCACGCGCCCCGTGGGCCTTGCCAACCGCCTGACCGTGGCCAAGGGGGCCGATGCCTTGCGTGCCAAACTGGCCGAATTGGCGGCCCAAGGTGTTGCCCATGTGGTGGTCGATGCCGTTGCAAACGACGACCTTTATACCATCGCTGCCGCTTGCCGCGACATGCCACTCATGACCGGTGGCAGCGCCGTGGCCATGCCTTTGCCCGCGCTTTATGTGGCCGATGGCACGCTTGCCGCCGATGCGCCCCGCGCCACCGCCCCGCAACTGGCCCCCCAAACCATCCTGCTATCAGGCAGTTGTTCCGCGATGACCCGCGCCCAAGTGGCCGCCTATCCCGGCCCGAAACACGGGCTTGACCCGCTGGAACTTGCCAAAAACGGCCCTAAAACAGCGCTGGACTGGCTGGCGACCCAAGACCTGACAACCGCGCCGCTGATCTACGCCACCGCTGAACCCGATGCCGTCCGCGCCGCGCAAAGCGTCCTGGGCACGGCCAAAGCGGGTGAGATTGTTGAACACGCCCTGTCCACCCTCGCCACCGCCGCTCGCGATATGGGCGCGCGCCGGTTTGTGGTGGCGGGCGGCGAAACCTCGGGGGCTGTCACCCAAGCTTTAGGCGTGGACCGCCTGACCATCGGCGCGGAAATCGCTCCCGGCGTGCCGTGGTGCTTTGCCACCAGCGCAGGCCACACCATCGCAATCACCCTCAAATCCGGCAACTTCGGCGCGGAATCCTTTTTCGCCGACGCACTAAAGGCGCTGGGCCAATGAGCGCAGACTCCAAACTCCGAGAGCTGATCTGCACCCTCGCAAAATCCATGTTCGACCGTGGATTAACAGGTGGCTCTACCGGCAACATCTCAGCCCGCACGCCCGATGGTGGGTTGCTCGTAAGTCCCACCGGCAGCAGCTTTGGCCGCCTAGACCCCGCCCGCCTGTCACGCTTTAACGCGCAAGGCATTCACATTGACGGCGACCAACCCACCAAAGAAATGCCCTTGCACGCCGCGTTTTATGATACGCGCAGCACGGCGGGCGCGGTCGTCCACCTGCATTCCTGTCACTCAGTCGCGTGGTCGATGATGCCGGGGGTGGACCCTGACAATTTCCTGCCCCCCATGACACCCTATGCGATCATGAAACTGGGGCGCGTCAAACTCCTGCCCTTTTACATGCCCGGCGACCCTGCGATGGGCGATGCGGTGCGCGGCCTTGCAGGCAAACGCAGCGCCGTGATGTTGGCCAACCACGGCCCTGTGGTTGCGGGCAAAGATGTCGAGGCCGCTTGCAATGCCATAGAAGAACTCGAAGACACCGCCCGCCTTGCCATCTTGATGCGCGGCTATGATGCCCGGATGCTGACGCCCGAACAGGTGCAAACCCTTGTCACCAAATTTAACGTGGAATGGGGTACATGAAATTTTCTGCCAACCTTGGCTTTTTATGGGCTGACCGTCCTTTGCCCGCTGCTATTCGCGCGGCCCACAAGGCAGGCTTTGACGCTGTCGAATGCCACTGGCCCTACGCCACGCCAGCGGCAGAAGTCGCAACCGCCTTGCGTGAAACCGGCCTAAAAATGCTTGGCCTCAACGCTCCACGCGGTGACGCGGCCAAAGGCGAAAATGGCCTCTCCGCGCTACCGGGTCGCGTCAAAGATGCCCGCGCCGCGATTGATACGGCCATCACCTATGCTCGCGCAATCAACACGCCAAATATCCACGTCATGGCAGGCTTTGCAACCGGGCCAGAGGCTGCACAAACCTTTGCCGACAATCTGCACTATGCCTGCACACAGGCCGCCCCGCATGGCATCACCATTCTGATTGAACCCCTGAACCGCTACGACGCCCCCGGCTACTTCCTATCCACAACCGATCAAGCCCAAAGCATCATCCAAACGCTTAGCGCACCAAACCTGAAACTGATGTTTGATTGCTACCATATCCAACTGATGCAAGGCGACCTGACGCACCGCTTGTCAAACCTGTTGCCTATTATAGGCCATATCCAGTTTGCCTCGGTCCCCGATCGCGCAGCGCCCGATCATGGCGAGGTGAATTATGCCCATATTTTTGCGCATATCCAATCCTTGGGCTACAGCGCACCCTTGGGCGCGGAATACAAACCCGGCGGCGATACGGATGCGACGCTGGGCTGGCTCAAGACCTATTAGCCTGCCCAAATCTTACTTCGCATTGGGCAGAAAATCCGCAAAATCGGCCTGCACCTTGGCCATTTTCGCCTGAATGGCGCGCATCAAATCCTCGGCCCGCAACATGCCTGCGTTCCAAGTGGCGATCTGGTCCAACCCATCCGCCACCGAATGATCGCGCGCATAGGTGACCGACCGCTTGATCCCGGCAATCGCCAGCGGGGATTTCAACGCAATTTCCCGTGCCATGTCCAACGCCGCCGCAACCACAGCCCCGCCATCGGGATGCACCGCATTCACCACGCCCCAAGCCTGCGCTTCCGCAGCCGTAAACCGCCGCCCGGTATAGGCCAACTCGCGCACAATGCCCGGTGCCATCAGCTTGGGCAAGCGCTGCAACGTGCCCACATCGGCGGCCATGCCGATATGGATTTCCTCAATCGCAAAGGCCGCATCCACACTGGCCAAGCGAATGTCGCAAGCGGAAATCAGATCAATCCCGCCGCCAAGGCACACCCCCTGCACGGCTGCCAGTACGGGAACACGGGCCAATTCCAAACTGGTTATTGCCGTTTGATACCCTAGGTGTCGCGTCCCGGATGATTGCGCGGTGATTTGACGAAGAGATGTGGGTGTGTTTTGTGCCAGTCTTTCATCGCCTGCATTGGCGTTCGGCTCCCCAAGGCTGATTGCGGCAACTGCGTGTTGTAGAG
>Ga0209390_10000054_pt1 | contig 168196 bp, 137 predicted proteins | sample BON01_FD_187212 | JGI IMG/M metagenome (GOLD analysis project Ga0209390, IMG submission 187212) | Freshwater microbial communities from Lake Bonney liftoff mats and glacier meltwater in Antarctica - BON-01 (SPAdes) (version 2) | ecosystem: Environmental > Aquatic > Freshwater > Ice > Glacier... | reverse complement strand
GTTCGAGCTGGCGTTTGACGACCATTCGCTGCAGCATCGTGATCACGGATGTATGAGCCAGACTGCGTCCACGTTGTGCAAGCGTCTCGCGAATCTGAGCTGCCGTCAGCGGCGACTGCTCCCACAAAACTTTTAGAATCAGGAGTTCCAATTCTGTCGGATTCTGTACCGCCATCGCGTACCTCTCAGTCGCCGAAGCCAGACTCTACTTCTACAGATGTAGAATTTAAGCTGGCAAGTGAGTTCGGTCAAGGGTAAAAATCGACACGAGTAGAAATACGGTCGGTTGGGAGCTTTGATTACTGGCTGTTCTGTGTTCTCAGGGCATTCCCATGCTGGCTTTTCAGCCCGGAATCGCACAGGTGAATTTCAGATTTCAAATTTGAAATCTGAGATGGCAAAGCCCAAAACAGAAGCTGGGCATTCAGAAACTGGGCATTCAGAAACTGGGCATTCAGAAACTGCTGCCGAGCTTTTGATTCTTCCGGGACACTGAACACCGGTCGTGCGATTCAAATAGCGGGAGGCTTCATAATCTGATTCAGCCAGGTCATCCTGGCTTCATCCAGCGTGGGTTCAGGAACTGGCTGCGAATAGTTGATCCGGCGAACATAGCCGCTGCGATCATAAACGTCGTTCAGAACAGCCTGCAGATTCAAGGCTATTTCGGGGTCGCCAGGCAAGAGCGGAACGGGAATTGTCGGCAGCGGTGACTCGAGTGGCGTCGGCCAGTACTCAAAAATTGAACGATCCTGCGAGCGGCTCAGCCAGATGAGATAATCAGCCCTCCGAAGACCCGGACCAGGCTCCAGTTGCTTTCCAGACCGGATCAAATCGATCTCGATAAAGTGCGACTCGGATTCAAGAACGTCGCGTCGTTTTGCGAGATACGAACTTCGACCTGCCGAACCAGAAGTTTTGTTCGCAGGGGAAAGAATCTCAATCACAGTTACGATCGTCTGTTCATCGGCCGATCGAATCACCAATCGTCGCTCACGAACAACCGGATTCGCCATCCTTGCCTGAAGTGGGGGTGTTAATGTCGCGGCGGTCGAAGACTCTGTTCCGAAATTGGTTGATATTGCAGTCTCTCTTACGTTCACGTCCGGAACGATCAGCCTGATCATTGGATCGTCAGAATCACACAGAAAGACACGTTCTTCAACATCCGCAAAATACTTTGACGGCATCCTCGAATTCAAATACACACGAATTTCAGAAATGAATGCCGAATGAACTCCCGGCCACAGCTCGGGAGCTTCAAGCCAGGGATTCATTCCAGGAAAGGGCGACGGCATAGCAACAACTTTCAGGCGGATTCAGATTGCGACGCAGCAGCGTAAATGTCAATTACAACCGCTTAAGCACCCATGCACAAGTTAAATGGCATAATCGCAGGAATCACAATCAGGGGACTAACGTCCCCCGCTCGCCTGGAACCCGCCGAGCCGTGAGACGTCAGTCTCCGGATACTGGTTGCGCAATTGATCGTTATGCCCCAAAACTTACCAATGGGTGCTCTGGTTACCCAAGTAAGCTACCGTCTTACTTTCGGCGGCGTCAATCAAATTCGAATCCCGTTTTGACGCACGAAACCTGTTCGTCCCGCCGACTATGCACCTGATTTGTCGCGGAAGACTGGCGGGCGTATCCTTCAGGCTCATTTCTTCGACCCGTTTTGACGCCGTTCAATTATGCCCGAGCCACCGACCACCGAAATTCCCAGTTTTCTTCAGTCCCTGAATCCGCAGCAGCTTGCGGCGGTGATGCATGGCGATGAACCGCTGCTGATCATTGCGGGTGCGGGCACCGGAAAGACGACGACGCTGGCCAATCGAGTCGCCTGGCAGATTGTTTCGGGCACGGATCCGTCACGGTTGCTGCTGCTGACGTTCACTCGTCGAGCGGCTGCGGAGATGCTGCGGCGAGTTGAACAAATTCTTGTCCAACTGGATCCGTCGACTGTCAAAAACCCGGCGGTGTGCTCAAGGTCTTCCATCCGCAGAATCGCGGGCGGTACGTTTCACTCGGTCGCGACAAACGTCCTTCGACGCTACGGCCATCTGATCGGACTTTATCCCGACTTCACAATTCTGGATCGCAGCGACTCCGAAGATCTGATGAACGTCGAACGATCGAAGTTGAATCTTCCAAAGTCGGACAAGCGGTTTCCTCTGAAGGGAACCTGCCTCGACGTCTACAGTCGCTGCGTCAACACTCAGAAGCCGCTGGACATCATTCTCAAGAAGTACTTCCCGTGGTGTCTGGAACATCAGGAACGACTGGGCGAACTCTTCAACGGTTACACAACCACCAAGGAACAACAGCGAGTCCTCGATTTTGACGACCTGCTGCTCTTCTGGAACGCACTCGCTGAAAATCCTGACGGCGGACAAATGCTGCGGCAGCAGTTTCAGAAGATCATGGTCGATGAGTATCAGGACACGAACATCCTGCAGGCTCAGATCCTGAAAAACATCTGCCCCGACGGCAAAGGACTGACGGCCGTCGGCGATGACGCTCAATCGATCTACTCGTTCCGCGCGGCAACGGTGAGAAATATTCTGGACTTCCCGAATGAGTACCCAGGAACGGTGCTTATTCCGCTGGAGCAGAACTATCGCACGACTCAAAAGATTCTGGACGCCACCAATCGCGTCATCGGTGAAGCGGAAGAGCGGCATACCAAGGAACTGTGGTCGTCTCGCGGCGATGGCAGCCTGCCGGTACTTGTGACGTGCAGTGATGAAGACGTCCAGACAACTTATGTCATCGATCAAATTCTGGATCGGCGAGAAAAGGGTGTCCCGCTGAAACAGCAGGCCGTTCTGTTTCGAGCGTCGCATCACAGCATGAGCATGGAAGCCGAGCTCGGCCGTCGCAATGTGCCGTTCGTGAAATACGGCGGACTGCGTTTTCTTGAGACGGCTCATGTTCGCGATCTGATGTCGTTTCTTCGACTGGCGGAAAACCCGCTCGATTCTGTCGCTGGCTTTCGAGTCCTCGTCCTGATGCCAGGCATTGGTCATGTGAAAGCCGCGTCTTTGCTGGAGAACCTGCGAGACGCCGGCGGCCATTTCGAGACATGGTCGTCATGGTCTCCGCCCACGGCTTTGAAAGACGACTGGCCAAAGCTCATTCGATTGCTTCAGGAAATGGAACAACGCGCCGAATCGGACGCCGGAGTCGCGACCGACATTCACGCGGCCCGTTTGTTTTACGCGCCGCTGCTGGAAACAAAATACGACAATGTGAAGGCACGGTTGAACGATTTGATCCAGCTTGAATCCATCGCCGCTCGGTACCAAAGCCGCACTGAGTTCCTCGCCGAAATGACATTGGACCCGCCAAGTTCGACGCAGGAACTGCCAGCGGATCCGTTTCTGGATGAAGACTATTTGACTCTTAGCACGATCCATTCTGCCAAGGGTCTGGAATGGGATTCCGTGTATGTGATCCATGCGGCGGATGGGAACATCCCGTCGGACATGGCGACCGGCAGCGCGGATGAGATCGAAGAGGAACGTCGCTTGTTTTACGTCGCGATGACTCGGGCGAAGAACCATCTGAGCGTTGTGCGGCCCGAGCGTTACTACTTCCACAATCGCCGCAAAAGCGACCAGCATTCGCTCAGCAAGATGACTCGCTTTCTGCCGACGCAGATACAAGCCCTATTCGAATCCCAGTCGCATGGAATGACCTACGGCTCGGGCTTCGGCGGAGCAGGGCAGAGCGGTTTGATTCAAGGTGACACGACCGAGATCCGCAAGAAGATTTCGAAGCTGTGGGGATAACTTGTTTGCAATGTAAGATGAGCCTGAGGCGCTAGCCAATTTCTGCCAGCTGTCGAATCGGCTAGCGCCTCAGCCTCTTGTTGCGGCCAGTGCGGGCTGGTATTTTGGTGTGGGATTCTTCGAGTGTTCGTCCCGGGAAGGCCATTGATCATGACGACAACAACTCCGACGCGCAAACTGACGTACGCCGACTACGTCAAGATCCCAAACGATGGTCGCCGCCATGAAATCATTGACGGAGTGCATTTTATCAACGGACAGCGACATGATCTTGTCGGGGAGGAGTCTCTCGTGAATCCAGCACCGAGCACTTATCACCAACGTGTGTCAGCTCGTTTGTTTTTTCAGCTGTTTCGGCAAATTGACGCACCAGCCCTTGGCGTCGTCCTTCATGCGCCTTGCGATGTTCAGCTTTCGAGTGATCGCATCATTCAGCCAGACATCGTCGTTGTGCTGAACAATCGCAAGTCGATCATCACGCCAACGAAGATCGAAGGCACGCCAAATCTCGTAGTAGAAATCCTGTCGCCGTCGTCAGAAGAAAACGACTGCGTCACCAAGCGAGAAATCTACCGATCCGCAGGCGTTGAAGAATACTGGATCATTGACCCACTTGAGCACACGGTCGATCAACTGATCCTGCGCGACGGGCAATATCATTCACAACCGGGCGGCGACGTGAGGCAGTTGACGATTCTCCCGAGCGTCAGCATTTCTCTGAACGAAATCTGGTAACCAACGATAGCAGGATCGGCCGCCATCGCCAGAATTTCCGGAATTGCGATCCCCGATCGTCTGGACTAGAGTTTCACGATGGAACTCTGGCAAACCTATCTCATTCTATGCCCCGCTGCTTTTATCGGCGGAGCCATCAATTCCGTAGCGGGCGGTGGAACGTTAATCACCTTTCCCGCGCTGATGCTGGTCATGGGAAATGTTCCCGGAGCGGCCATCTTCGCAAATGCCACCAACACCGTAGCGCTGTGTCCCGGCGCGTTCTCCGGATCATGGGGATATCGCCGCGAACTGAAGGAACTATGGGATTGGGTGCGCTGGCTGGCCATCCCAAGCCTTTTGGGAGGCATTGTAGGGTCACTGATTGTGGTCAGGGCGCCGGAATCGTCGTTTAAGGCGATGGTCCCGTGGCTGATCGGAATGGCCACACTGCTGTTTATCCTTCAGCCGCGACTGACTTCGAAAACTCCGGCTGACACATCGCTTGCCGCACGTACGCCTCGCTCACAGTTGCTCGTATTTGCTCTGCAGTTTGTGATTGGAATCTACGGCGGATACTTCGGAGCCGGCATCGGAATTCTGATGCTCAGCTCGCTGAGCCTTTTGAATCTCGGAAACATTCATCAGGTGAATGGTCTGAAGACGGTCCTGGGCGGCCTGATCAACGGCGTGTCTGTCATCATCTTTGTCTGGACCGACAAAGTGCAATGGGCGTTGGCATTCCCCATGATGTTATCGGCCATCATCGGTGGTTGGCTGGGCGCTTCCTGGGCTCGCAAGCTGGACAAACGCCTTGTGCGACAGATGGTCATCACGATCGGCGTCGTTCTCACCCTCTGGTATTTTGCGCAACGATGGATGTCTGGCCAGGAAACGCAGCCCTCACCAGATCGAGAAGCCAAGACGCCAACGCAGGTTCCCGAGCAGGCGGATCTCACCAGACCTGGGCAGGATTAATCGAACAGTGCTGTTTACCTGATGGGACTGAGCATTTACAGTTCGGCCTCACACCGGCAAGGATTGCCGAAGATTGGCTGGGCAGGGCTGCCTGGCCGACTCCATCTGCACGACTAAGAACCGGGTTTCACGGATGAACATGTTCATGGTTCGCAATGCGTCTCAGCTGTTGATGTTGGCTGACGAACAAACGTCTGTGTCCAGCGAGAACGCCGACTTTCTGAAGTCGATGTGGCACTCAGTCAAGCAGAATCTGAGCAGCACCGATGCGGCTCTGAATATGCTGAAATCGTACGGTCCACCGATCGTCCAGGCGATTCTGGTGTTTGTCATTGGACGCATGGTCGCTCGCGTGATTTCGGGGATGATTGTTCGAGCCTCAAAAAAAGCCCGCGTTGATGAAACGCTGGGGCGATTTCTGGGCAATCTGGCGTACATCATCATGCTGACCGCGGTCTGTATCTCTGCCCTTGGCCAGTTGGGTGTTAACACAACTTCTCTGAGTGCCGGACTTGCGGCGGCCGGTTTTGCGATTGGCATGGCGCTGCAGGGATCGCTGGGGAATGTGGCATCGGGCGTGCTGCTGGTATTTTTGAAGCCATTTCGAGTCGGCGATGTGATCGACGTCAACGGCATTCTGGGCACCGTGGTGGAGGTCCAGATCTTCAATACGATTCTGCTGACTCCCGACAATGTCCGTATCATTCTGCCGAATTCGACGATTACTGGCGGAACAATTCGCAACATGTCAGCGGAGCCGATACGTCGAGTCGACCTGGTTGTCAGTTGCAGTTACAACGACGATCTGCGAGCTGTGCGTTATTTTCTTGAGCAGATGGTGGATTCAGATCCGCGGATTCTTGACGATCCGAAGCCGCTGGTTGCCGTATCAGAGCTTGCCGACAGCGGCGTGAATTTTGTCGTCCGCCCGTGGGTTTCCGGGCCCAATTTTCAGGCTGTGAAATTCGATCTGACCGAACGTATCAAGCTGGGCTTTGATGAACATGGCTTTACGGTTCCGTTTCCTTCGCGAGATGTTTTCGTGCATCACCTCGGCAGTCAGCTTTCGATGGCAGAGCTGGATGGTGCTGCTGCGGCTGCGTGATGGCCCTTTGAAATTCTGCGAACAGCATCAAAACCTCTCAATTTGCGGCGGAAAATTTCACCTTGAGTTAAAACATCGAAATGTGCAATGCTATGCCCATAAACGTCAACGCCTCTCTCAATCCTGTCTTCTGATTGCAAAACTCTGAAGCTGATCCCGGCTGCCGAGTCCTGTCTTTCCACAGTTGAATCCCCTCTTCGGTCCGACGCTTTGTGCGGCGGTCACTTCTCACCGAGCCCGAACATGCCGAATTCGCAAACTCTGACGCAGCGAATCCGACGCCTCTTTTACAAGTGGCTCTGTTCCGGCATTCTTGCAGCCGTAGCTTTGACATCGGTGATGGCAGCCTGCTCAGAGCGGTCCTTCGCAGCACCAGTGCAACAGGAAAGTCAGGATGCTGAAGTCACCGTTGCTGATATTCGAATCGAAGGCAACGAGACGATTCCGGAATCAGTGATTCTGCAGAAAATCCAGTCGCAGCCTCAGAGAGCCATCTCTGAACGACTGATCCGCGAAGACAAACGATCGCTGATGAGCACTCGCTGGTTCTTCAGCGTCACTGAACGCATCGACGAAACACCGCAAGGCCTGATCCTTGTCTTTACGGTGCACGAACGGCCGATTGTGCAGCGAGTGGAATTCGTCGGCAACAAGAAGATCAAGCTTAAGCATCTGAAAGCCTGGACCGGTCTCAAGGCTGGCAGCCCGTTTGATCATGTTGCGAACCGTGAAGCCGTTCATCGCATTGAGCAGGAATACAAAGACAAGGGCTACTATTTCATCAAGGTGGAACTTGTCAAGGGCGGTCAACCGGGAGAACGCGAGGTCGTCTTCAGAATTAATGAAGGACCGAAGGTTCAGGTTAAAGAACGAACCTTTGAAGGCAACAAGTTCTGGAATGACGGAGATCTTCGCAAGAATTTAATTTCCAAAGAAGCCTTCCTGATTTTTGGTGGTCTCTATAACCCCGATACGATTCCGTCCGACATCGAAGCCGTCAAGCAGTATTATCGCGGCGTCGGTTTCTTCGACGTTGAAGTGTCTGCGGTTCCGATGTTTTCAGAAGACAAGTCGGACGTCAACCTTCATTACACAGTCAACGAAGGTCAAAGGTACGCTGTTCGTGAAATCCGTTTCCAGGGCAACAGTATCATTTCCACTCAGCGTCTGACGGGTGACTCCAAACTCAATGCCGGCGACAAATTCAACTCCTATCCATTATCCAAAGATGTGACCCGAATGCTGGGTTACTATGGCGAAATGGGACACTATTTCGCTTCTGTAAACCCTGTGCCGCAGTTTACAGAGCAGGAAGGGATCGTCGACCTTGTCTTTGAAATTGACGAAGATCGTCCGCGTTTTGTTCGTGATGTAAACGTTACCTATGACGGCGATTATCCGCACACAAAACAAACCGTGGTGCTTGACCGAATTCAGGTTCAGCCAGGCGACATCGCGGACCCGAAGCGTATTCGTCGAGGTCGTTCGCGGCTCAATGGCAGCGGCCTGTTTGAACCAGGAATTGCCTTTGATGTAACTCCGGTTGAACCTGAACAATCGAGCTTCGCTCAAAATGCAGTGTCTCGCACATGGCGCGGCCAGAGCCCCGCTGCTGCCCCAGATGACTGGACAAAACGCTTCACAATTGAAACTCATCGTTCGGCCTATGAAAGCACGGCCATCGGCTCCGAATGGAACCAGTTGCTGTTCGCGAGCCCTGTCAACGCGGAGCATGCGGCCGCCGGGCCACACGAAAGACCCACAGAACTGACGTCGGTTCATCAGTCCGAGGTTAAAGCAGAGCCCGCACAGAACATTTCGCGCCAGACCGGAAGCGGTATTGAATTCGTGTCGGCAAGGCTGAATCCGGATTCGGCGCCGCCCGAGACCGCGACTCCGTTGTTTTCAGACAATGCCGGTACTCCGGTTGCGCAGCCATTAACACGGCCTGAACTGCCTACAACCGGACACTCCTTTGGACGTCCGCAGCCGACTTCGGATACGACCCCGATTCGTGGTAGATCAACCCCGCCGGACCAGTCCGCAGAGCCGACGACGACCTCGGAGTTGATGAGTTTCCAGACTGTCGATCCACGGAACCTGTTCGCATTTGAGATGCCTACGTTTGTGGCATCGGAGTGTATTCAAGCGTCCGCAGAGCCCATTATTCGTGCGCAGAGCCCTCAAGCGGCACCTGTTGATCCGGCAACTCCCGGCTATCGCGATCCGATTCTGGAAGGCAGCCCTTATCGAAATCAGTTTCAGGCGGTTCCGCCGGGCTGGGTCGACATCAATGTCAATGCAGCGGAAGGTCGTACCGGACGTCTGATGTTTGGTGCCGGCGTGAACAGTGATGCGGGCGTTGTGGGCTCGTTCGTCTGGGACGAATCAAACTTCGATCTGTTTCGCCCGCCGACCAGTTTTGCGGACATCATCGAAGGCCGTGCGTGGCGAGGTGGTGGCCAGCGTTTCCGTGCTGAAGCCGCGCCTGGTAATCAGGTAAGTCGCTATGCGATCAGCTGGACTGATCCCTATTTCTTGTACACCGATTACAGTTTCGGTGTTAGTGCTTTCTACTTCAATCGTTACTATCCTGACTGGCAGGAAGATCGTGTCGGCGGACGTGTGTCACTGGGCCGACAATGGACTCCGGAATGGTCGTCAGGACTTGCGTTGAGACTGGAAGAAGTGGAGATGAAGAATCCCACGATCCCAACTCCTGCTGTCATCGCAAAAGACCTCGGTTCCAACTTTCTTTCCACGGTTCGAGCCAACGCGACTCACGACACTCGCGACCAGTCTGTAATGCCGAGCGAAGGGCATTATGCAGATGTTGCCTACGAGCAAGCTTTCAATGAGTTCACATATCCTCGCGTTGAAGGAGAGTTCCGAAAGTACTTTACCCTGTACAATCGTCCTGACGGCAGTGGTCGCCAGGTGCTGACGCTGGCCGGTAACCTCGGCTGGAGCGGCGATGATACTCCTGTCTTCGAACGATACTACGCGGGTGGATTTCAATCCTTCCGCGGCTTCGCTTTTCGTGGCGTAACACCACGAGATGGTAACGTCGGCGTCGGCGGTACGTTCCAGGCGCTCGGTACTGTGGAATACCGTGTGCCAGTCACTGCTGATGACATGATTAATGTGGTTGCGTTTTCTGACTTTGGAACCGTCGAGGAAGAAGTGACGCTCGACAATTTCCGAGCCACCGCTGGCTTTGGTCTCCGTGTGGTGATTCCAGCGATGGGGCCTGTGCCACTGGCCTTTGACTTTGCCTTCCCAATTAAAAGCCAGCCAACGGACGACGAGCGAGTCTTCAGTTTCTATGTGGGCATCAATCGATAGGCGTCGGACTTCGCTTTGCCCGGCCAGCGTCGGATTGCTCTTCAACGGCTGATCATGCAGGCCAAAAGCTGATGACCGTGGCCAGAGGCTAATCATCGGGACAAAAACTCGAGGCCGAAGTTTCAGCCAGCACCGACTCAGATTCGGTGCAGCCCCTGCAGAACGTGGGAGCCCTTCTTTTTGCCTGAAGAAAACAGCCAGGACCGGACCGAGGTTATCCTACAGTCCGCTGCGAAAATTCTGTACACTGCCAGCATGATCGTCGAAGGCATTGTCACCAGTATTGATCCACACGGTTCTCTGAACGTCGCCCCCATGGGGCCGATCGTCTACGGAAACTTTGAACGCTTGTTGCTGCGCCCGTTTCAGCCATCCACAACGTTCAATAATCTGTCGGCAACACGACGTGGTGTATTTCATGTCGTGGATCAGGTCGACGTGATCGCTCAGGCCGCCATCGGAAGGCTCAAACAGCTTCCGGATGTTGAACCAGCAACAACGATCGACGGCTATGTGCTGAAGGACTGCTGCCGCTGGTTTGAATTTACCGTCGACAGTGTTGATGCAGGCGAAGCGCGCAGTCAGATGCCTTCTACAATTATCCATCGAGGCGAACGTCGGCCCTTTCTGGGATTCAATCGAGCACGCCATGCGGTTCTTGAAGCGGCGATCCTCGCAACACGCCTGCATCTGCTGCCCAAAGAAGAGATTCTGACCACGATCCGATTCCTGCAGCCTGCCGTCGAAAAAACAGGTGATGAAAAAGAGCTGGTCGCTTTCCGCATGCTGCACGATTTCATCCTCAGCCACAGCGAGGCCGCTGCATCATGAGGATCGATGTTTCAACGGGTTCACGCCTGCACTTTGGTCTGATTTGTGGGACCGCCGAGACCGGCTGGAAATTTGGCGGCATCGGAATGATGCTGCGCCATCCCGCATGGCAGATTTCTTTGCAGCCAGCGCGCAGCCAGCAGGAGCAAATTGTCGCGAGCCCTGAGGCGACCAGCCGCACAATTGAGTTCCTCGAGCAGATACGGACTCGCATACCGCTTCCTTCGGTGAACGTAACGATCTCCGCGGAAGTGCCCTTCCACACAGGACTCGGCGGAGGCACGCAGCTTGGTCTTGCTCTTGCCGCCGCGGCAGAATTGCTGAGCACACAGCGCGCCTCCCACGATCCCTATCAACTGGCGCAGCTGGCGCAGCGAGCCGAACGATCGGCGATTGGGACGGCCGGTTTTCGAGACGGCGGATGTTTGATCGATCACGGGTTCCCAGCAGATCCCTCCAACGGGCGACAGGTTGACCGAATCGCCGTTCCGGAAGACTGGCGTTTTGTGCTTGTCCGTCCCAAGGAAGCACAGGGTCTGAGTGGCGATCAGGAACGCAGCTTCTTCAACCAGCGAATTCAGATGCCCGAACTACTGGTGAAGCAGCTGGCCGCACAAATCAATTCTCATTTGGCTGTATCGCTTCGCGATCGACGGTTTGATGACTTTGCCGATGGCCTTGAATCGTACGGGAACGCTGTCGGCCAATTTTATGCGGCTGAGCAGGGCGATGTCTTCGCTCACCCGGCCGTTCGCGTTCTGGTGGAGCAGTTGCGTGCCCAAGGAATTCATGGGGCCGCTCAGTCATCATGGGGACCAGGAATCTGCATCCCGGCACGTTCCATTTCCCATGCGCAGTTGATAGACAGTCTGATTCCCGCATCAATCGACCGGACGCCATTAACAACCCTGATCTCCGAACCCCTGAACGTTGGCGCCACGCTCCGCACGTCAAGCCCGGAACTCGGGCCCGGCCATCTGGCGTGATGGTAGCGAAGCCCCGGAAAGGCGACCGGTTAACAACAAAGGTATTCAATCGCCAGCACTTTTACGGGACAATCAGGAACCGCTCAACAGTTTGATTTCTTCCAGCAGTGAGGACTTCAGTTTCTCAAGTCGCTCTGGATCTTCCAGCTTCCGATGATGCTCGTCCATCACATAAAAGACGTCCACCACCTGATCGATATTCGTTGCAATGCGAGCCAGATGAACTGTCAGGCCGTGATTGAAGAGCGTGTGAGCCAAAGTATACAGAAGCCCCTGAGTGTCCGTTGCAAAGACGTCGACAACGGTGAATCGTTCTGAGCAGTCATTGTCGATGCCAACCTTCGGCTCCTGGCGGACAATGACTGGATTCTTTCGGTTGAAGCGATACAGACTGCTGCGCCGGAACACGCTTTCCACGGTCTTTTTCGCGGTGAGCACATCACCGATCGCCACTGCCACATCTTCAATTCGAGACTGAGGCACAGGTCCGGTAAAGTCATTGTCGGTGACTCGAAAGTACGCAATGACAACGCCGTTGGATGTGGTGCAGACCTGCGCGGCCAGAATGTTCATTCGCAGACCGGACAAAATTCCAGCGATGCAGTGGAAGCTGCCATGCCCGAATCTTCCCGGCGCAAACACCCGATAACTGACTGTTACTGTTTCCGGATCGAACTCGCCTTCGATCTTCACTTCCGCTTCACTCAGCTGCTGGATCATGTCCAGATCGCGAGCGATCCGATCTGGCTGCTCGGTCATCAGATAAAACGGAGGCAGTGCATCAAGCTGTTCGTCGGCCCATTTGCCCCAGGCATCAGGATCATTTCTGCTGCCCAGCGGTACGATCGATCCACGGACGGCTTCACGTACCATCTGCAGACGTTCGCGCTCCAGATGATTGTAGGGCCGCCCGCTTAGAATCTGCATGGTTCGATTGTAGAGGTCAGCCAGCAGTTCCCCCTTCCAGTCGGACCAGACATCCGGGCCAACCGCTTTAATATCAGCAACAGTCAGAACGTACAGCATGCGGAGCAGTTCCGGAGCTCCCACAAGACGCGCAAAATCCACCAGCACAGTCGCATCCGTGATGTCCCGTCGAAACGCAAGGTCGGGCATGATCAGGTGGTAGCGAACCAGAAACATCAGCATGGATTTCTTGTTCGCCGCCATCTGCAGACGAACGGCCACGTCATCCGCCAGGGCTTCGCCCACAATGCTGTGATCCCCGCCTCGCCCTTTACCCACATCATGCATCAGCAACGCAAGATGCAAAGTCGCTCGGTGCCGAACTCCCTGATATGCGGAGCCTACCGGCGATTCATCCTTCGCAAACGATGCGATTTCATCCATAGCCTTCAGCGTGTGCTCATCCACGGTGAAACTGTGATACTGATTAAACTGCAGAAGGTTGCGAACTCCGGAAAATGGCGGAATCAGCCATTCCAGAATTCCTGTCTCGTACATGGCGCGCAATGTGTCCGGCAGACCGTCTGTAAAGCGCAGCACATCACGAAAACGATTGGTCACCTGACGGCTGGGCTCATCCGGCAATGACGGTGCCAGACGTCCAATTTCCTGACGCAAATCAGGCGCCAGACGCACTCGACTTTCTGCCGTCGCGAGGAACACATCCAGAATTTCGAGAGGATCCTGCAATGATCCAAAATCCGCAGTGGGAATCTGCAGCATGCCATCGACGATCAGGTAGCCCTGAGTCGACTTCTGAGGCATGAGTTTGTTTTTCAGCCGCATCAGCAGAGAAGGCTTCCGAGGAACCTCGGCCACACGTCGAGCAACCGCCGCAACACGTGAGGTATGCCCGAAATACTCGGTCATGAAGACTTCGACAGGCTTCGACAGATCTGACGGCTGCACACCGCGCTGAGCTGAAATCTGCAGCTGAAGTTCCCGAATGAGCACATCCTGTTTGAGATTCATCAGCCCATGCACATCCATGCGAAGTGCGGTGAGGAATTCATCGGATGCATTCAGTTCCTGCAGTTCTTCGTCGCTGATCTCACGAGCCCGGCAGAGAACTTCCGGATCAGGGTTGCCATGCCGAAGGAACGAAATCCAGCGCAGCAGGTGAAGGTCTCGCAGGCCGCCCGGTGAACGCTTGATATCGGGCTCCAGCTGATTGACGGAATTGCCTCGGGCCGTCCACTCTTCGCGACGCGACGCAACAAGCTTAAGAATCAGCCTTTCCGGACTACTGGCGAAGACTCGAACGCGAACCTGCTGCATCGTTGTATCGAGCAGCTTTTCGCTCCCCACCAGTAATCGCATTTCAATCAGCGAGGTCGCAAACTGAACATCTTCGCCGGCAAACCTCACCACATCACTGGGTGTTCTTATGCTCGATCCAAGCTGCACTCCCGCATCCCAGCAATCTCGCACAACGGCTGACAGGAATGGCTTCACAGCCTCCTGTTTTTTTGCATCGACCAGAAACAAAAGATCAATATCAGAAAATGGTGCAGGACGTCGGCGACCATTTCCGCCAACCGCGACAACGGAAAAACTATTTTCCGCAACGGGAAAGGCTTCCAGCTGGGCGTTGACGATCCCACGAATGAACTCATCCACTTGATCTGACAACCAGTGACAGCAGGCGATCCCCGATTCCCCGGCGGTTCTCTGCTCGCGCACGCCAGCCCTCATTTCAGCCAGAGCCGCTCGCCGCTGCTGAAGTCGAACGTTAATTAACTGTAGATTTGGAGTCGTCTGGGTCACGCGGGGCAGCCTGTTGCTTTTCCGGAAGCCGAAACAGCCACAGCTCAGTTTCGGCGAGTCGGCGAGTTTCAGAGAGGTTTCACACGATTCTAACAGCGATGCCGAAGTGTGGCATGTGTCAACTTACGTTTTGATCCGAACGCAGGAACCATTCGAAATCAGCCTGTCCGCAGGAATCCGCAGAAAAGGTTCGGAATGGATCAACGGCACTGCTGACCTGAATCGTCTTTGTGGCAACTGCCAGATCTTCGCCTGGTTTATTCCCTAACAAGACGGCGGCTCTTCAGTTCGAAACGTGGCAGGTCCCCGGGAGCGACAGCACGCACGTCGACAACAAATCCCAGACGCTGACGCAGAGCAGACTGAACTTTCTCCACAAGCTGAGCAGAAGATTCCACGGTTTCCGGTGTTGGTTCAATCGCGACACACAGTTCCTGCATGGCTCGCACAGTTTTTAGTTCAATTCGAAACTCAGCCACTTCTGTGATCTCACGCACTACAGCCTCGATGCTCGAGGGAAAGACATTGTTGCCGCGCACAATGACCATGTCGTCCGAACGCCCAAGGATCCCACCGTCCAGCCAAGTCAGCTTTCGCCCCGACGGATCCGGCAGGGTTGATGCTTTCACCAGGTCTCTTGTTCGGTAACGAATCAACGGGCTCCCGTGCCGTCCCAGATTTGTGATGACAAGTTCTCCAACTTCCCCTGGCACGGCGGCTTCCAGTGTCTCCGAATTCAGAATTTCGGCAATGCATTCTGTCTCCAGAAGATACAGTCCACCCGGACGGTCTGCGCTTTCTGTCGCCAGGGACCCGACTTCGGTCATGCCCCAGTGATCGATCACTCGGGCTTCCCACGCTTCTTCAATACGAGCACGCGTGGCAGGAATGGTTCCACCTGGTTCACCGGCGACGACGAGCATTCGAACGGACGATTCCTTCAGATCGATTCCATCGGCAGCCGCCACTTCTGCCATTCGCATCGCATAAGTCGGAGTACAGCAGACAACAGTGGCTTCGTTCTCAATCATGGCCTGCAGACGCACGGAGGTTGACATACCGCCGCCTGCGATACAGAAATTCCCAAACCGACCGGCCCCTTCGAATGCCGCCCAGAACCCAATGAACGGGCCAAAAGAAAAGGGAAAAAACAAGCGATCCCACGACTGAAGGCCGGCGAGCGTGTAGATCTGCCGCCAGCATTCCATGAACCAGTTCCAGCTGTCTTCCGTATCCATCCAGCGAATCGGACGACCGGTCGTCCCAGACGTCTGATGCAATCGACGATAACGAGTCGAAGGGTAGGACAAATTGGATCCATACGGAGGCTGTGCCGTCTGACTGTCAACAAGTTCCTGCTTCATCGTCAGCGGAAGCCTGGACAGATCGGCAAGGCTCTGGATGGATGCCACTTCGACTCCAGCCGCCTGAAACTTCGATGTCCAGAATCTGTTGCGAGGAATAATCGTCTGCAGCAGTTCGACAAGTCGCTGCGACTGAATGGCTTCAATTTGCGTGCGGTCCTGCCAGAGCGTTTCGATGTCAACGGTCACGTAAGTTCCATGCCTCAGCGAGAATGTATTCGTGTGGAAATGCCAGAATCAGCCTTCGCAGGATAACAGGACCGCGTACACTCGAAAACCAACGTGAAATGTCTGGAAAGCGATGATTTTTGAGCCCCCAACAGGACCATAGCAGCCGCCGCGATGTAACTCGGTGCGCAAGTCCACGGTTTTCTTGACTCCGGGTTCAACTAGTTCGGCGGTTTTAACTTCTCTGTGTTCCGCAGGCGCAGAAGCCCCGTCTTCGTTAAAGCTTTCCGCGTACTCTCGACGATCAGTCCCATGGATCGCTTGCTGTGCAGGTGGCTCACTCAAAGCTCAGCGACGGGCGTTCCGGCAGATTCTGCCGAAGTGCATTCACGATTCGGCAACAGTCCCGAGGAAAGACGGCAGAATGTCAGCGGCGGGAAAAACTGATCCACTGCGACTCGGCTTCATGGAAACCATGGAAGTTGAGGGACGCGGTCACATCGGCGGACTTCTGATCACAAATCAGAACGGTCGTCCGCTGGAGTTTCAGTGCACAACGCCAGTGAAGCCCAACCGAACGCAGGAGATTCTGTTCGGCGACACTCTGCGGCCATGGCTTCTGGGCGAACTGATTGGATGCACTTTGCTGGATCGAGTCGCGATTAAGCCCAGCCTGATCATCACGAGCGATTTGAATCTGCTTGAACTGCGAAATCATACCACCATCCCAGTCGCGTGTGCGGCTGAGGCCAAGTCAAAAATCGCAGAGCAGGGGGGCACCATTCGCATCGGAGGCAGCATCCTTCGATTTCACGCTGCACATGGCATTGATGCTGAAATGCTCTCAAAACAAAAACATCTTCTGCCCGATTCGGCCGATCTTGCCGAGCCGCTGGAACGAGTCCGTGAAGCTCTCGCCGAAACCGTAAAAACGGTCTTTGCACGATGACGGCTCCCGTTCTGGTGCATCAGCAGAGAGAAAAGATTTCCGCGGCAGCTCGGGCAAAAACTCTTTGCCGCATGCGAGCAGGATTTCAAGCGGCGGATCAGACTGCGGTGCGATCAATGACAGAAGCAACGCCAGCAGTCGGCAGCAGAGGGCTGTTTAGAAATACACGGCGAAATCAGGGAGGGGATTATCATGAGTGAATGGGCCGTTGATTCACCTGCTGCACCTGAACCCATCGACCGCGCAGTGCTTGAGGACGCGAAACGCTCGCTTCGCGTGGACATCGCTCAGACCGGATTCAATCCGGCTCTCGGTCGCGTCCCAGCAATGGAGACACAATCGTTCTCACTGAACACTGCGCTCGACTTCGTCCCATCATGGACCGCACGACGCATTCCCATGAAATGTATCGGCCTGACTCTGCCGGAAGGCATTGAGTTCATGCCGCCGAAGGTCGACATCACAAAAGCTTCCGATGGCGTGCAACTGAAGAAAATCGGGCCACTCAAAAAAGAGCCCGAGCTGATCGACGGTGTGGAAGTTCCGAAGAAGGTAACTCGGATCAAGCCGCCCGCCGATGCGTTGTCGCTTCAGGACCGCCTGTTCTATCTGCTGCAGCCACCGCTCGAATCGTGGCTGGCCGGGCAGGAACTGATCATGCCGTTTGAGCCCTTTGGTTATCAGTACGAAGGCATCGCGTGGTTGTTCGCAAGTCAGTCGGCACTGCTGGCGGATGAAATGGGACTCGGAAAAACCATGCAGACGATCACCGCAATCCGCTTGCTGCTCCGCAGCGGTCAGGCCCGCCGGATTGTGCTGATTTGCCCCAAGCCGCTGATTCCCAACTGGCAGCGGGAATTCAAGACATGGGCAGAGGAACTTCCGGTTGTCACCGTCGAAGGTAATGGTCCCCGCCGAAAAATGCTCTGGACGATGCCCGGCATTCCGGTACTGCTCGCGAACTATGAACTGATGGCTCGTGACATTGCAGAGATCCCGGAACACGAGCAGCCAAAGTTTGATCTGCTGGTGCTCGACGAAGCCCAGCGAATCAAAAATCGGGACTCACGCACCGCAGAAGCGGCACGCTCCATTCATCGCCGCCGCAGCTGGGCTTTGACGGGAACTCCGATTGAGAATCGGCCAGAGGAACTGGGAGCGCTGTTCGAATTTTTGGAGGTTGTTCCCAAAGCGGCCAGTCTGGATCTCCGTCAGCTCTCGAAGCTTGCAAAAAAATATATTCTCCGTCGAACCAAAGACCTGGTGATGAAGGACATGCCTCCGCGAATTGATCGAGATGCTGATCTTGAACTCACCGACGCTCAGGAGTACGCGTATCGTGTTGCCGAGAAGGAAGGCATCGTCCAGCTGAATGAACTTGGCGACTCGATCAGAGTCCAGCATGTCTTTGAACTGGTGATGCGGCTGAAACAAATCACTAACTACGACCCACTGACCGGACAGAGTGCGAAGCTGGAACGTCTGATGGCCGACATGGAAGAAATCGGCGCCAGCGGCGGGAAGGCAATTCTGTTCAGCCAGTGGACAAAGACCATCGACTGGCTTGCACCGCACCTGAAGGAATTCAATCCTCTGATTTATCACGGTGGCGTTCCGACAAAACACCGCGAGCCGATTCTTGCAAAGTTCAAAGCGGACCCCAACGCTCATATTCTGCTGATGAGTTACGGCACCGGCGCGGTGGGCCTGAACCTGCAGTTCGCCGGTTACGTCTTTCTATACGACCGCTGGTGGAACCCGGCGATTGAAGATCAGGCCATCAATCGTGCTCACCGAATCGGCGTCAAGAACCCGGTCATCGTTACGCGTTTCATCTGCAAAAATACCATCGAAGAACGAATCGATCGTGTTCTGCGAGAAAAGCGCGAACTATTCCAGGCCATTCTGGGTGAAGGTGACAACGAAAACGTGACTCTGAGCATGAACGCCTCGGAAATTTTCGGTCTGTTTGACCTGAAGGCTCGCCACAAAGACGGAGGCTCAAAATCGATTGGCCCAAAACCTGTCGACAAAAAAGCCGAAGCAGCTTAGTGGAGTTCCATGCCTGGAGTACCGCCCGAAAATGGTACTCGTAACCGAAAAACCGACTGGGCAATGTTGACAGCGCTGTTCAGCCCGGCTGTTCAAAAAGCCGAGCTTCTCCCGTTCGACGCTAATGGATTCGATTGTACCCGTTCAGTGCTGCAACGCGATAGGCTTCTGCCATCGTCGGATAGTTAAACGTGGTATTGATGAAATACAGCAGAGTGTTTGCATCACCGGGCTGAGCCATAATAGCCTGCCCGATGTGGATGATCTCAGTCGCATTCACACCAAAGCAGTGCACTCCCAGAATTTCCAGGGTATCACGATGGAACAGAAGCTTGAGCATTCCAATCGGACGGCCCATGATTTGAGCGCGGGCCAGATTCTTGAACATCGAATGCCCGACTTCATACGGAACACATTCCTCCGTTAATTCGCGTTCTGTTTTACCAACGCTGCTAATTTCCGGGCTGGTGTAAATTCCTGTGGGAATGTCCTGAATTCGAAACTGAGCCGGATCACTGTTGCCCAGATGTCGGGCAGCGAATCGTCCCTGAATGTAGGCGGCACTGGCAAGTGACGGTACGCCAATCACGTCGCCAACAGCGTACACATGAGGCAACGAAGTTTGAAAATGAGGGTTCACATCCAGCTGGCCGCGATGGTTCGGCTGAATTCCGATATTCTCAAGCCCCAGTCCGTCCGTATTCCCTGTTCGACCGTTCGCCCACAGAAGCACGTCACTCTTCAATTGCTTGCCTGACTTCAAATGCAAAAGGATATGGTCGTCAAATGTTTCCAACCGATCAAAGATTTCGTTGTGACGAATTCGGACGCCCGTATCACGCATGTGATAAGCGAGAGCATCACAGATTTCGTCATCCAGAAACTCGAGCATTCGAGAGCGGGTGTTTACCAGATTGAGCTTCACCTGCAAGTTGCGAAACATCGACGCATATTCGCAACCAATGACTCCGGCACCATAGATTGTCATCGACTTTGGAGTCTCGGGAAGATTCAGAACCGTATCGCTGTCGAAAACTCGCGGATGATTGAAGTCGATCTCCGGCGGGCGATAAGGCCGTGACCCTGTGGCAATGACGAAGTTTCTCGCATGAGCAATCGTGATGCTGCCATCCGGATGGTCAACCTGAATCCGATGGGGATCGAGAAAGCGAGCCTGTCCTGACAGGACTTCGACGTCGTTTCGATCATAGAAGCTGCGACGCATCGCAACCTGCTGATCAATGACCGACTGAGCACTGCGGCGCAGATCCCGAAAGCTGACTTCAAGATTGATTCCCAGCTGCTTGAACACGGGGGCTGAGTTCACATCCATGAGTCGGTAAATGGCGGCTCGCAGCGACTTGCTGGGAATGGTTCCCAAGTGAGTGCATGCGCCACCGATCTGCGTCATTCGTTCCACGGCACCGACACGCTTCCCCTGCTTGGTCGCCTCCATGGCTGCACCTTCGCCGCCGGGTCCGGTTCCGATCACAAGAACGTCAAAGTGTTTTTCCGGAGTTGCTTGCATTTGTCGAGTGTTGTTCATTGGAGTTTCAGGCGATCTTACGGAACAGTTTGAATGACGGGGTCGTCACCGATAATTTGTCGGCTACTCCGTTGCCAGCCCGCTGTGACGGAGCAGGGCATTCGGATCCGGCTCGCGGCCCCGGAAGTCTCGGAATATTTCCATGGGATGACGGCTGCCTCCCTGAGCCAGCACAGTGTCGCGAAAACGCCGACCTGTCGCAGCAACAGCATTTTCGTCGTCCAGTCCGGCGTCTTCAAAGGCCCCAAACGCATCGGCACTGAGCACCTCAGCCCATTTATAACTGTAGTATCCGGCGGAGTACCCGCCAGAAAAAATGTGCTGGAACGAGCAAAGGAATCGATTCTCAGGCAGCGGCGGCAGCAGACTGGTGATGGAAAGAATTCTGCGTTCCACTTCGAATGGCGATTCGCCGCTGCTCGGGTCGTAGCCATAATGCAGCGCCATGTCCGTCATGCCCAGCTGAAGCTGACGAAGCATAACACTGGCTGCGCGATATGTTTTGGAATCCCGCAGCTTCTGGAAGAGTTCGTCCGGCAATGGTTCACCGGTTTGAAAATGAATGGCCATTTTCATCAGCGTGGGACGATGCAGACACCAGTTCTCCATGAACTGACTGGGTAGTTCCACAGCATCCCACTCCACGCCACTGATTCCCGCAGCATCCCGCAGATCAACGGTGGTCAGCATGTGCTGCAGCCCGTGACCGAATTCGTGAAACAAAGTCTCCACTTCCCTGAATGTCATCAGAGACGGAATCTGATCGGCAGGCGGAGTACTGTTGCAGACCAGATGAGCGACCGGCAGACGTTTCCCAAACTTGCCGGCTGACCGAGTGATGCAGTCATTCATCCACGCTCCGCCACGCTTATCCTTCGGGCGGGAGTATGGATCGAGATAGAATCCGGCGATCTGCTCGTTTGCCTCGTTGAAAATTTCGTAGCACCGAACGTCCGGGTTCCAGATCGGTGCTTTGCCATCGGCAGACCGGACTGTGATCCCGAACAAGCGGTGACACAATTCGAATAAACCGTTCAGCACCCGATCGAGCGAAAAGTAAGGACGCAGTTCTTCATCGGTAAACGAATATTTTTCTTCACGCATTCGCTCCGCCCAGAACGACACATCCCAGTGAGCAAGCGGCCCCTCGTGGCCATGCTGCTGAGCGAACACAGTCAGTTCTTCGAGTTCCCTTTTTGCCACATGATGCGACGCCGCAAGAAGGCGATCAAACATCTGCTGCACGGCCGCCACGTCGCCCGCCATTTTGCGAGACAAACTGAGATCGGCGTACGATTCAAAACCCAGGAGAGTCGCCTGATCCTTCTTCAGCTTCAGAATTCTGGTGATGAGCTCAGTATTATCCGTGTCACCGGAACCTGCTCGGACGATGTACGCTCGATAGATCGATTCGCGCAAGGAGCGGTTGCGACAATGTTCCATGAATGGTCCGAAACTCGGATGATCGAGCGTGATTCGCCACGGGCCAAGTTCCGGAGTCGCAGCCGGCTTGTCCTTATTTTCGTCCGCACGTGACCAGGAAGCTGCAGTGATTCGTCGAAGGCTGGCGGGAAACCCATCAGCATCCGTCGGATCCGTGATATCCCGGAAGTAAGCCTTCGTCGCATCGAGCAGATTGTTGGAATAATCGGTGCCAAGCTGGGAAAGCTCCTGTTCAATTTCGTTGTATCGCTCACGGTCTTTTCCGACCAGACTGATCCCCGACTGCTCCGCACTTTGAATCATTCGCGTAATGATCCGCTGCTGAGCGCTGCTGAAGGAGGGCCATTCGGACGAATCTCGCAACTCAAGAAGCTTGCGGTAGAGCACTTCGCTTTGACGCAACTGCAGACTGAATTCAACAATCTTTGGCATGGCTTCATCGTGAGCTTCGCGCAGCGGATCGGAATTTGCAACACTCAGCAGATGACCAACCGGCGACCAGCCATACTCAAAGAGCAGATCGATTTCTTCCATCGGCTCTATCAAAGTGGACCACGAAGTATCCGTGGACGCTTCTACCCCGGCCATAACCTCGCGGCAGCGTGCCAAAAACGCGGCAACAGCCGAGCCAATGTGCTCGGGCTGAATTCTGTCGTAAGCAGGCAGACCTTCTTTGATCAGGAGTGGATTTAAAGCGTCATTCATAGAAGAAACATCTCGCAAAGGTCAGGCCAGGCAATCTCAGTTCCTGCGGAATTTCGCTGAATTCCATTCAACGCAGAGATTTATCAGAAAAGATTAGCAGAGTTGTATTCGCTGCCCCCTCCGCCGCGAAGAGTGAACCGCATGTTTGTTTGCCGTGGAGACTTCCGCAGCCGCCAACACGCATAATTCAGAAGCCATTGTGCATAATTCCTGAGCAACGACTATCAGCGAACGATTCACCTTGATCCTGACACATCGAAAAACGCCGAACCATTTTCACACGGACACGTTACACCTGGCGAGTTTGACAGCGTCAATTCATTTCGACTGCCGACTGAACAGTGCAAAAAAAAAGACTCTCTCGTTGGTGCGAACTCGACCCGAGATTTGCCCTGATGCAAGTGAGATACAAATCGTCAACATGGAAACACGGGTAGAATAATTTTCTTTCGTAAATGAAGTCACACCACCGAAAAATTTGCCATCAAAAAAAAGCTCGCATGAAGATTCAACAGAACTTCGAATCGCGATTGATGGAATGTGAAGTCGTCGGTATAACGCCTCCACCTTTCGAGGATGGTTGCGGTTTTCTGACCCACGAAGATTCAAATCTGCGTTCTGCCGATTCTTCTCTGCAACATCCATATCGTCTTCTTGCATCGCATTTTGCCTGCTGCTGAATTCAAACGGCCCAGACGAATTCGGTGTTGTCCTTTTCAAAGGTATCTCTCAGTCATGCAGCTCCACCAGATTGAACTTGTGCCTGGAGAGTCGATTCGAGTTGGACACCTGATCGTGACCTTGGTTGCGGTCGACGGCACTATTGCTCATCTGCATGTGGAAGACCCTGACAACGATAACTCTTGGATTGACCCAGTGAGTTTTTCCGATTGCGAATATGAAGAGGCCGTGTTGGCCTGATCGCTTGAGGCCGCGTGCCGGTTTCGCGATTTAACACCGATTCTATTCTGCCGCTCGGTCGACGCGTCACAGGGGCCATTGCGTGTGCAGTGACATCGCTGACATTGCAGCGGAGCGCAACGAACGATTTCATGCGCTGGCTGGTGAGTGAGCGGCCACGGGCTAGCCGCCTCTAAAGGCCGCACATTTGCATAAACATCGGCGGCTGGACGGGTTGTTGAGTTAGCCTCAGCCGCCATCGTTCACGTTTAACCCGACTCGAAGAGGAGGCTGTTATCTGCGGAGCCTCCTCTTCGAGTCGGGTTAAACGGTTAATTAACTGGCTGAGAAATGCTCAACCACTTTCGCGATGACCTGAGCTTCCGACATGCGATCACTTGTTTCCGACGATCGTGGTACTGCTGAAAGCGAGTGAACCCCGGAAATGTGTTCTTCCAGCTCCCGCTTTGCTTCTCCAGGTCCAAAAACAAACAAAGCTTCGGCACCGGCAAGATACGAAACGACGTCGTCAAAAAAATGCTCAAGATCGGCCTGCTTCTTCCTTTCAAGCTTGCCGTCTGAAGGCACCTGGAGAGATTCGAATGAGCCTGAAGGATTGTCGCTGGCGCGGCGCGGCTGGCTTTCAATGGTTGACTCGATGCGCGAAGTTTTCTTCCCGGACTCGGAAAGTTCCACAACAACAGCTTCACGATGATCGATCCAAACTCCAATGTTCTTCTTCACGACACATCTCCTGAAAATGGCCAATCAATGCAGCGTTCTGAAAACGCATTCAACTTCAGTCTAAACATATTTAGTTGGCTCACAACGCAGTTCAGCAGCTTCTATGCCGGGAAAGAGCAGAGAGTCCCATTCACTTCGACAGAGTAAAAAGCAGCGGTTTACCAGCAGCATTCAAGAACGCGAGCGTACGAGCGTGTGCAGAATCCGAAGACAGCTGACACAAACGCACACTTCTGGCTTTTGCCGCACACACCCTGAAAATGCGCCGCAATGCCGTGAGTCCTCAGCCGGACGCATTGCAAAATGAAGCAGCCGAATTGAAGCCACGCCGAGTTGCGAAACAATGTCCTGCATGGCTCAATCAGCAGGTGATTTTGGCTGCGAAATATTCCTTGCGTGAGCTGAGTTTCCCTGGCATCCCGAGTTCGATAGACTTCGGAAAGGCCTTCCTCAACCCACAAGGATGCAGAAATGACCCACGTTTCGTCCAGATCGTTTTCGTTCCTTCCACTCAGCATTGTCTCGCTCATGGTCGTCCTGACGATAGGGCGACTCGCGCCATTTGTCTGCGCCGACGATGAGGTAAAGGCCGCTGCGTTTGTAAGCTTGTTTGACGGCGAAACATTGGAAGGCTGGAACGGTGACGCGTCTGTGTTTCGAGTCGAAGAAGGAACTATCGTTGGCGGCCAGCTCAATAAAAAAATCCCTCACAACGTCTTTCTTTCCACAAGAGACGAATATTCCGACTTTGAACTCACACTCGAATTCAAGCTTCTGGGCAATGACACCAATGCCGGCGTCCAGCTGCGGAGCAAACGCATTCCCGATCATCATGAAATGATCGGCTACCAGGCGGACCTCGGACAGGATTACTGGGGCGCGCTCTACGACGAATCACGTCGCAACAAAATCCTCGCAGCCCCGGAAAAAGAAGAGCTCGCAAAAGTCCTGAAGCACGGCGAATGGAACAAGTACCGGATTCATTGCGAAGGGCGACACATTCAGCTCTGGATCAATGATTTAAAAACCGTCGATTACACCGAAGCCGACGAAGCCATCGAGCAACAAGGACTGATCGCCCTGCAAATCCACGGTGGTCCTCCCGGCGAAGCTCATTATCGAAACATTCGGATTCGCGCACTCGCCAAGTAAGCAATTGACGCCGCCCATTGAATTTCTTCTGCGACGAATCAGACGGTTCGTCAACTCGACTCCTTTAACTCACGACGATCTCACATGCTCAACTGGAACAGCAACAAACTTACTCACGGCTGGCAAAAAGGCATCACTGCGTTCTATTACGCGGTGGGCATGACAACCGAAGATTTCAACAAGCCACAGATTGGGATCGGAGTCCCGCTGCTGGACGGTAACACCTGCAACATTCACGCTTATTCGCTGGCTCAGGAAATTGCCGCCGGCTGCCGCGAAGCAGGCATGCTCGGCTTCCCTTTTGGAACACTCGGCGTCAGCGACAATATTACTCAGGGCCACGAAGGCGGCAACGCAAGCCTGCCATCGCGAAACCTTATCGCGAACAGTGCCGAGTGCGTAATCACCTCCCACTGTTACGACGCCATGATCGGGCTGCATCACTGCGACAAAAACGGGCCTGGCTTTGCGATGGCTCTGGCTCGGTCGAATTATCCGGGTTTAATTGTCAGTGGTGGAAGCATTCTTCCTGGCTGCCACAATGGCAAAGACATCACAATTCTGGATGTCTACGACTCTCAGGCCGCCGCGTCGGTTGGAGCGATGACTCACGAAGAATCAGAAGAGATCATTCGGAAGGCCTGTCCCGGACCGGGTGGATGCGGAATCGCCGCTTCATTCAACACCTGGGGTCTGGCCATGGAAGCGATTGGCCTGATGCTTCCTGCCAGCAGCTCAATTCCAGCTGTCGATCCGGAAAAGAAGGCGGAATGCCGACGAGTCGGCGCAGCGGTTTTTAACCTTCTCGCAATGAACCTGCGACCTCGTGACATCCTGACCAAAGCGGCATTCAAAAACTGTGCGGTAACAATTGCTGCCGCAGGCGGTTCCACAAACGGCGTGTTGCATATTCTCGCTTTGGCTCGCGAAGCTGGTGTGGACTTCACGCTGCGAGACCTGCAGACGATTTTCCGTGAGACTCCGGTGCTGTGCAGCTTTGCACCGCGCGGAATTCGCACCATGGTTGATCTGCATAAAATCGGCGGTACTCCGATTCTGCTCAAGCACCTGCTCGACAGCGGACTTCTTGATGGCTCATGCATGACGGTGACTGGCAAGACAATGACAGAAAATCTGAAGGATGTTCCAAAACCGCCGGCCGGCCAGGATTTGATTGTCACTAAGGAAAACTGCTACAAGCCGTTCGCTGACATGCAGATTTGCTTCGGCAACCTGGCGCCGGAAGGAATCGTGTTCAAAGTCTCGAGCATGAAGAATCCGGAGTTTGAAGGTAGAGCCGTCTGCTTCGATGATCCGCGTGATATTGTTCGCGCCGTTGAACAGCGGACGATTATTCCAGGCAGCGTGATTGTGCTTCGCAACATGGGCCCGGTGGCCTGCGGAATGCCGGAAGTGCTGATTGCGACTGCGGCCCTGGCAGTGCCCGAACTGGATGGAAAAATTGCTTTCATCTCGGACGCTCGCGTGTCAGGTGTATCGCATGGGGCCATCGGAGTTCACTGTGCTCCGGAAGCCATTGTGGGAGGTCCGATTGGCTGTGTTCAGGATGGCGACGTCATTTCCTTCAATTTGGTGAGGGGAACTATCAACGTCAATATCAGCGAAGCGGACATGGCAGCTCGACGTGCCAAACTGCCGGCTCGTCCTCCGCTGGACCCTCGCCGCGGGTACCTTGCCGACTGGTCAGCCACCGTCGCGCAGGCCAGCCACGGATGTGTGAGCAAAGCCATGTACCCCGAATGCACGTAGCGAACATCGCTGTTTGATCAGAAGCCAGAAGCCCGGCATTTTGGAAATGCCGGGCTTCTTTTGTGGTGACTACATTTTTGCAGGAAATCGTTTGCGTTCCTCGAACAACACATTGAGGACCGCTATAGTCTCGGGATACCAAGAGCGCCTCGAAATAAGCTGCGTTTCAAAACAGCCGGACAATATTTGTCACAGTAGCTTTTGTGCAGTGGTGAACCTCTGTGGTGTGGACACTTCGATTCTTTTCACTCCTGGACTTGATCGCGTTCCATGAAGATTCATGAATATCAGGCCAAGCAGTTGTTCAAAGCTGCTGGCGTAGCGGTGCCGCAGGGAATTGTTGCCAAGTCCCCTGAAGAAGCGGCAGCAGCCTTCACAACTCTTGGCGGACCAATTGCCGTTGTGAAATCCCAGATCCATGCGGGTGGTCGAGGCAAGGGCACTTTCAAAGAAGCTCCCGCACAGCGTGGCGTTGTTCTCGTCAAGTCTGCTGAAGAAGCAGCGGAGAACGCAAAACGTATGCTGGGCAATACGCTCGTGACGATTCAAACGGGCGACGAAGGCAAACAGGTCAACACTTTGTTTGTTGAGCAGGGCCTGAAGATTGCTCGCGAACTTTATTTGGGCATTGTGGTCGACCGAGAAGTTGGTGGCCCGGTGCTGATCATGTCATCCGAAGGCGGCATGGAAATCGAAGAAGTGGCGAAGCATTCGCCCGAAAAGATTGTTGCCGAGCCTTTCGATTCTGTCGCCGGACTGTATCCGTATCAGGCTCGAAAGATGGCGTATGCCCTCGGCTTCGATGCCACCGCGGTTCGCAGTGCCGAAAAGTTTCTGCCGCAGATCTGCAGGTTCTTTGTGAACTACGACTGCAGCATGGTGGAAATCAATCCTCTGATCCTGACAGAAGACAGCCAGCTTCTGGCGCTCGATGGCAAAGTCACATTCGACGACAACGCTCTGTTCCGTCACAAGGACATTGTGGCGCTGCGAGACCTGAACGAAGAAGATCCGTCGGAAGTACGAGCTGCCGACACCGGATTGAGCTACGTAAAGCTGAATGGAAACATCGGCTGTCTTGTCAACGGGGCAGGACTGGCCATGAGCACCATGGACCTGATCAAGATCCATGGCGGTGAACCGGCGAACTTCCTTGACGTCGGCGGTGGAGCGAATGAAGAGCAGGTCACTGAAGCCTTTCGCATCATTCTGGCTGACAAGAATGTGAAGGCCGTGCTGGTCAACATTTTCGGTGGCATCATGAAGTGTGACATCATTGTGTCGGCTCTTCTGAATGCTTATGAAAAGGTGGGCTTCAACGTTCCACTCGTCGTGCGACTTGAAGGCACGAACGTGGAGATTGCCCGCGAAATGCTGAAGGCCAGCGGCCGAGACATCATTTCAGCGACAGACCTGACGGATGCGGCTCAGAAGGTCGTAAAGTCGCTCGGTGCGTAGCGATGGGCTGTAGTGGGCGGAACGGCGTCAGCTGCCGGTGACGGATTTTGAATCTCAGATCTCAACTTTGTGAATCCAAACTGATGAGTATTCTTGTTTCCAAATCGACTCGCGTGATCACTCAGGGGATCACCGGAAATTCAGGTCTCTTCCACAGCCAGCAGTGTCGAGCCTACGCGGCCGAGTGCCAGCCCGGTGTGGATGTTTTCGTCGGTGGTGTAACTCCAGGGAAAGGCGGCACGACCGTTGATAACTTCCCGGTGTTCAACTCAGTGGCTGAAGCCCGCGAAAAAACCGGGGCAAACACCTCCATGATTTTTGTACCGCCACCATTTTGTGCGGATGCAATCCTGGAAGCGGCGGATGCCGGGATGGAACTCATCGTGACAATCACCGAAGGCATTCCAGTAATGGACATGCTTCGCGTTAAGCGTGGCCTGGAAAAATCAAAGTCCCGCCTGATTGGTCCGAACTGCCCGGGCGTTATTACTCCCGGCGTGGCAAAGATTGGAATCATGCCTGGCTACATTCACAAGCCGGGCACCATCGGCATCATCAGCAAGAGCGGCACGCTGACCTATGAAGCTGCTTGGCAGCTGGGTCGTGTCGGCTTGGGACAGAGCACAGCGGTTGGTATCGGTGGCGACCCGATCAACGGGACCAGCTACATCGAACTGCTTGAAATGTTTCAGAATGATCCGGGTACCGAAGGCATTCTGGTCATCGGCGAAATTGGCGGGAGTGCCGAACAGCAGGCAGCCGAATACATCAAGTCACATGTCACCAAGCCTGTGGCAGGATTTATCGCCGGTCAGACGGCTCCGCCAGGCAAGCGAATGGGCCATGCGGGTGCTATCATTTCCGGCGGTGGCGGTGGGGCAGCCGAGAAAATGGAGGCTCTGCGAGCAGCCGGGGTTATCGTCTCCGACAGCCCGGGCGGAATGGGCGACGCGATGAAGAAAGCCATGAAGAAATAGTCATTCAGGCTTTGAATGCTGTGCTGAAACTGAACAGGAATGTTCTGACCGGGAGAAAATCGTGATGCGATTTTCCCCGCCAGAATCTTTCTGTTTTTTTGTGACCGCCGTGGCCCGCAGGAATCCAGCTCAGGGGCATTCCTGAAAAAAATGGGCTGTTCACAGAGCCGAGGGATTATTGATTTTTCCCCTTTGATGAACTTCGAATCTCGTTCAGGATGCAGAAACACGCGTTGCCCCAAAATCGGGTTTGTGGTAAACCATCGCTCTCTCTCAGCGGTGTTTTCTGCCGAACATCTGGCGGAATCGCCGTAAAACGCGTCTCTGGAAACTCTCCTCCAGCGGACATTTCATACAACGGATTGTACCGAGCATGAGGCTTGGTACTGCGGCCATGGAGTCGGCGGTGAGCACCAAAAAGCGACATAGCCTGCGAGTTCTTTTCGTTGACGACGAGAATTCGATTGCGGAACTTATGCGGTCCGAACTGCCTCGGATGGGCCATGTGGCCACTGTGCGACAATCGCCCGGCGCAGCGATCGAAGCCATCCAGAAAAACGTCTTCGATGCCGCGATTATAGACCTCCGGATGCCGGGTGGAAGCGGCTGGGACGTTATCGATTATCTGCGAGAACACTCGCCGGAAACCGTCTGCGTGATCAGCACCGGACACGGCGACCGGGACGATGCCATCCGCGCGATTCGCATGGGTGCCTATGACTTTCTACCCAAGCCGGTCTCGCTGTTCGAAATTGCCAACGTGCTCGATCGAATCGGCGAACGCAGGGCTCTGGAAAACAAGACAATTGCACTGGAAGGCCGCCTGCAGCGCGTGGAAGGCCGTTCCGATTTGATTGGCAATTCTGCACCAATGGCCCGTGTTCATAAACTGATCGCCAAAATTGCACCAACAGATTCGGCCGTGCTGATTCTCGGTGAAACAGGCACTGGTAAGGAAATGGTGGCCCGCCGGATTCATGAACAAAGCGATCGTCATGACGCGCCATTTGTCGCCGTCAACTGCGGAGCGATCCCGGAAAATCTGGTCGAAAGTGAATTCTTCGGACATCGTAAAGGCTCGTTCACGGGAGCTGACTCCAATCGAGCCGGACTGTTTGAAGTGGCCAACCATGGCACTCTCTTTCTGGACGAACTCGGGGAACTCGACAAATCCATGCAGGTCAAGCTGCTGCGATTTCTGGAATCTGGTGAAGTGCGTCGCGTGGGCGACAACGAACCGTTTCACGTCGATGTCCGCATCGTGTGTGCAACGAATCGTGAGCTGCAGCAGATGGTAGCCGAGGGTACTTTCCGCGAAGACTTGTTCTTCCGCGTCAACACGTTCGAAATTTATCTGCCGCCGCTGCGTGAACGACTGGATGATATCCCCAGTCTGGCGCTGCATCTGATTGCCCGACATCTGAAGCGTGACAATGTCGCGGCGGAAATGCTGCCGCCGGAAACCATCCAACTTCTGCAGTCACATCACTGGTCCGGCAATGTGCGTGAACTGGCCAACGTGCTTGAGCATGCTGTGATTCTGTCCGACGGAAAGACAATCCAGCCGGAAGATCTGCCACGCACAATCCTCCGCGGCACCGCAGCTTCCAACAGTGCGACAAGTCGCTCGCCTGCAGCAACGATTCATGGCCCGCATGCGAGTCGTGGTCTCGCTGCAGAGCAGGGCACGGGGGAACCGAAGACTCTTCGCGAGATGGAAGAAGACATGATCCTGCGAGTCCTGGACAAGTATCAGGGCGACAAGCCAAAGGCGGCCAAGGAACTCGGGATTGCCCTGAAAACACTCTACAACCGACTCAGCCAAATGGGTCCACAGCAGCGTCACGCGGGATGATTTGTAGCGGCAGAAACCTGTGCGGTCGGCGGTGTCATGTCAGGAGCTCGCGCCACCAACACAGAAACCTCGGCTGGCACAATTTCGGTTCCCTGGGAATGTAAAAACGAGGTTGCCGGGCAACCTCGTTGTCCTTTTTCAAGCTGCCAATAATAAGCGACAGCATTGGATTTGATGGCAGACGGTCTACCTCCTACCTTATTTCTGCAGCCACTGGAACCGGCGCCGGGACGACGGGGACCTTAAATTTTCGCACAATGCCAGTGATCACACCCAGAACCTGACGAGTCGTCGAAGTATACGCACCCGGAATGGCTGGAGTCAGATGATTCGTGCCTTCCTGCACCGTGCAGATAATGACCGAGTGCCGATCGTCGAGCGCCGCCACATGGCAGCCCGCCTGAACGGGCGATTCACGATTGATGATCAGGAAGTCCCCATTGGAAATGTTGAGTGCAGCAAATGCGTTGCCTTCCACTTTCAGGCATGCAACATCCGCACCCTCAAACATCACTGAAAACGAAATCATTTCATCTGATGAAACCGATGGCTGGATCGGTCCGCCAGAGGCAGCGCTTCCGATGAGAGACACCGAAAGGCGGTTCTGCGGTGAGTCTGACAGCTGAATCGCCCGTGACATATTCTGCTCACGGCTGATCAGGCCTTTACGTTCCAGCGCCTTCAGATGGCACATCACGCCGTTAGGCGAGCGGATATCGAAATGCAGCCCGATCTCTCTAACCGTTGGACCATAACCACGGTTGATGATTTTATCCCTAAGAAACTCATAAATTTCGCGTTGACGCTTCGTCAACGAAATCTTCTTTCCTGCGCCTGACATTCCACTTCTTTCATTTTGAGCAGATGAGCCAAGCCCCTGGGCTCTGCTCACAGCAACTCGATTCGAAATGACCGATTCTGAAGCCGCCTTGATCACGGCACACTCCTTGATTTGTTAAAGCTAAGTTTGCCCTGCACGTTCCTGCCTAGGCGAAACGACTCACCCGCCCATCGCAACAAACGATGCCGAGGGAATCTCAGGACGTTGTCTTTTCACAAACAGATGCAAAGGCCATGTTAAGATTCACCGACCGTTCATCGGTGCTTCTTGAACATCCCAAATCAGAGTCGCTGTATCCGAACTGATTCCACTCTCGGCATCGTGAGCAAACCAGATGCCAGAGATCTAAACGGTTTTACAGGCGAACAAGGAAAGCGTTGGGAAAACCACATCTGTCCGAAGGTCGTTCCTGGAAAACGAGAAAACTCCGTTGGAAAACACGCTGCGTCAGGAAACCAAGATGCCAAACCCATGATCAAAGGTGCTTAAATTTTCCAAAGTCGCCCCATTTGTACATGAGGTGACACATGTACTGTATCCTAAAAACGTCCAAAGTCAGCAGGCAACTCCGCAGTTTCCCGATCTCATGAATTGCCAGAGGCTCCCATTAGCGAGCCGTTTTTGCCAACATACCGTTGTGTTCGAGCAGAAATGGAACGACAGACCTGGAGACGATGCCTTCCGTGGAGCGGAATCCTCAACACCATCACCCGTTCAAAAAATGAACATCTGGACCCGTCAGGTGCGAACGCCTGCAATGCACTGGCAGCTGGAGAATGACATGGCATACGCGCGTGCAACGGCAGTCTGTAAGTGGGGCCTTTTTTATCCCGCCACGCCAGCTCGGTTTCACGAAGCAGAAGGCCAAAAGCTGTGCAGCAAATGTTTGGGAGACTTCGGCTACGTCGACGGGATAGCAGCGGCGGAGAGAACGGACATCCCAGCCGGTGATGTGTCCGGCGCGAAAAGTCAGTTGAGAGCGGCGTTTGAGATGAAACGCGGGCGACCCGGCTGACATCGCCCGTGTGGCAGATTGCATGCGTCGCCGACTTAGAAAATGGTTGGCAGACATCCGGCTCAACGCGGTCTGACGCGAGCTTCAGCGAACCCAGTGCCGCTGGAAATGACGTCGACTCTCTGGCGAGCCTGTACGGAACGACTGCCGGCTAAGGGGGCAGTCATTCACACGAATCCTTGACTGATTCTGATCACTGACCGTCAGCCGATTTTTTGACCACTTTTTGCAACTGCTTTACAATTTCGTCAGCAGTCGCTTTGGTAGAAACGACTTTTCCATCAGCGTCCAGAATCCAGACCGAAGGGCTTTTTGCGATTCCCCAGAAGCGAATTAAGGGACTGTTCCATGATCGCTCATCGGCATTTGGGAAGAAGATCTGCTGTCCCGGCACACTGTGAGTTTCCATGAACGAATTCAACGTGGACTCATCATCATCCAGTGCGACGCCGACCATTCGAAGTCGATCAGACGACAGTTGTGAACGAAGTTTTTTAAGCACCGGCAACAGGTCCGCGGTGAATTCCTCGCTGTCTGATTCCCAGAAGTAAATCAGAGTTGGCTTCCCGGCAAACTCGTCCGCCGAAACCATACCGCCGTCAGCAGTCGGGCCCGAAAACTGTGACAGCGTCCTGCCCACGAGTGACATGCGTCGCAATGAGGCTGTTGCTTCCTGCCCTTGTTCCGTGGTTGCAAATTTTTCAGCCAGGGAGGTGTAACACAGAGTAGCCTCGGTCGACAAACGTGTGGCTAATTCAGCGTCCTTGGTTGCATCGGAGTGCAATTCACAGCTCCGGGCTGCTCCGAATAGCAGACTGACCGCACGCTGTTGCTGCGCTGGAAACCGATCGGCAAATTCACGAGCCCAGCGGGAAAGAGTTTCAAACCAGACAGGCTGCGACTTGCCCAAAAGCCCTGCTTTGGTATGGGCAAATTTGGCAATGTAGTAAACACCCTCAGCGGCAGCGACAGACTTTGGATCTCGTTCGGTGAGTGCCTGAACGTCCGCATAAAACAGGTCAATATCGTCCTGAGTCCCGGACAATGCCATCTGGAATCTGGCCTCAAGCAATTGCCCGATCGCGATATGAAACTGTGGTTTTCGAATTTCATCGTCCATCGTCAGACGCAGAACTCTTGTGGCCATATCCACAATCCGTTCATTGCGTTCGCGACGGGCTGTTTTTGCCTCCTGCAGATCGGTCGGTACCGGAGCGATACGCAACTGCTGGATCTCACGCAGAGTTTTTGTGGCCTCGTCATCAGGAAACGGCGACTTTGCTGTGGCCTTTGGTGATCCGCTGGCCCCGGAAGAGGCGACGGCACTCGATTTCATCGGACTTTCGATCGCAGCCGTAATTCCTGCACTCGTAGATTCTTTGGGGGACGCAACATCAGCCACGGCTGCCGCATCACCGGCCTCAGTTACTGACGGGACTGCCGCAGCAGGCGTTTCCGTACTGCTTTCGCCGCATCCGACAACAGTCCCGGCCAAAAACAAAACAATGCCAATTTGCTGAATTCGAATTAAGGACATCAACGTCGATCCTTCGCTGCGTTGGTCACAAAACGTCTGCTCAAAAACACCCGCGGGTGCTTTCCGGCTTTTCTAAGCAAAATCGCGTCACAGGGGAATATGAATCCGGAGCTCTCCTGGCATAACAAAACACGGGTCAGCTGCCGAAGTTCTGATTCAGATGCTCCTTGCTTGCCAGTTTCTGAACTCCGTGTTCAAATCCGCTCGCAATTCAGGACAATGGCAAACCGGGGCCATCCCTCTGTTGATTAAATGCGGCACTGGCAAAACTTCTGCTCCAAATTCCTCCACGCGTCGAGACTGTTCATGAAGGTCGATCCCAAGCAACTCCATGTTCTGGCAATTCACGCGCACCCCGACGACATTGAATTCCAGTGCGCAGGGGCTCTGCTGAGATTAAAGAAGCTGGGCTGCAGAATCACAGTTGCCACGATGACCCCCGGCGACTGTGGAAGTGCCGAACATTCCTGCGAAGAAATCGCTGCGATCCGTCGAGAGGAAGCCCTAAAAGCAGCGGCGATCCTGGAGGCAGAATGTTCATGTCTGGAATTTCGCGACCTGTCGATTGTGTTCGACAATGACAGCCGCCACCGAGTCACCGAGTTTCTGCGGCGGACTGCTCCAGACATCATCTTTACTGCTCCGCCGGTGGATTACATGCACGATCATGAAATCACCAGCGCCCTGATTCGAGATGCCTGCTTCAATGCTTCAGTACCGAACTATCGCACGTGTCAGTGGGATCCCGCACCGCCAACGAAGAAGATCCCGTGGCTCTATTATGTGGATCCCGTTGAAGGGATCGACCATTTTGGAAACCGCCAGCCCACGGACTTCATCGTCGATGTCAGCAGTGAATTTTCTCTGAAACTGGACTCCCTGGCCTGCCATGCCAGTCAGCGAGAATGGCTGCGTCGACAGCACGGCATGGATGAGTATCTGGAAGCCTGCAAACGCTGGAGCAGTCTCCGCGGACAGGAAATCGGCGTGCAGTTTGGCGAAGGATTTCGCCAGTATAAAGGCCATCCCCATCCTTCGAGCAACGTTCTGGGCGAGCTCCTCGGCTTGTAGACTTGGGTCGGGACTGCCTGGACTTCCGACTGACAAAAAGGAAGTGTCGGCTGCACGCGTGCTTGCGAAAACGCGGCCCGAGCCCGAATTTCCCGAAATATCGCCCCAGCCGAAACAGGTCGCCACGACCTGAGATGGTCGCTCGTCCTGCGGAATGGTCGCGGGCAGCAGGCAGTTTCCAATTCGTGAAAATGCCTGCGGTGAAAGGAGTCCGGATTCGCAACCCCCATCCGGCGTGCTATGCTTTCAAACCGTCCGCGTGGCTATTGAGCCCCCGGCATTTCGACTCGACCAAATCCTGAGAGATTTTTATCCATGTCAGACACTGCATCCCACAACGCTGCGACTGCCTCACATGAAGAGCCTCTCTTTTCGCCGGTAGAAATCGAACAGTTTTCTGCTGATGACGTCATGGCAGGCGGGGCCATCGGGAAAATGCTGGCCGCTTTGTTCCTCTACACGATCGTTGCCATGAGTATTGCAGGATGGTGGACTTACGCGTCAATCATTGCTGACGATGCTTACGCCAACGGTTCCCAGGAAGCTCCTGAGATCGAAGTGCATGGCGCCGACGATTCAGCTCACTGAATTTAAGAAGAGCGTGGCAAGGGGTTTTAAATCAGCCCCATTGATTAAACGCCGGAAACAGACACCCCAATCGCCGTTGCTGTCGCGTAATCCCGTGCGTGTGAAATCGTCAGCTTGATCTCGATGATCTTAAGTTCCTGAGCGATACGACCAGCTTCACCGCTGAGCTTTACAGTCGGTTGTCCCGTATGAAGAGGGACGATGTCAACGTCGTGAAACGTGATGCCCTGAATGAAGCCGGTCCCCAGCACTTTAACGACGGCTTCCTTGGCGGCCCAGCGTCCGGCGAAACGCACAGCGGAGTCTCGATGCCGCCGCGAGTATTCAATTTCGCCGGGTGTATAACATCGCTGAAGAAAATGATCGCCGTGGCGTTCGATCATGCTCCGGATGCGATCGATCTCAACGATGTCTGTTCCGATGCCGATGATCATTCGAAATGCCAGAGCCGAAAGGATTGGAGACAAGGGTCTTCAGAAGCCCGGCAGATAAATTACCGGACTTCTGAACGCACCATCCCGAAATAAAACCGAGCTTGAAAAATTGAGTGCCAGCAGGAGGAACGGCAAGCGGCCGAAGTCCTGCCGCCTGAAGTCCAGCCAAAGATCAGGCACCATATTTTTCAAGCCGACCGGCGTGAGCCAGAGCCTGCAGCATCAGATACTTCGCTTCGAACATTCCCAGTTCGCCGACTCGACATGCCGACTCACCAAACTGCTTCGAGCCATCAAAACGGCAGATGTCCGCGACGAGCATTGTCGGGACTGCGTGCCCACTGTGTGACTTCATTTTTGCAGGAGTACTGTGGTCACCGGTGATGATCAGCACGTCCGGCTGGAGGGCATTGATGCGCGGAATCGCCGAGTCGAATTCTTCGGTGCGTTTTACTTTCGCATCGAAATTTCCATCCTCACCGGTACTGTCGGTGTACTTGAAGTGAATGAAGAAGAAGTCGTACTTCGACCAGTTCTCTTCCAGACACTTCATCTGATCCTCCAGGGTGTGCCCGGCGTCCAGAATGTCCATGTCAACAAGGCGAGCCAGTCCGCGGTACATCGGGTAGACTGCGATCGCGGCTGCACGAGTCCCGTACACTTCCTGGAACTTTGGAATCGGCGGCATTTTGGCAATGCCACGCATCGTCAGCAGGTTGGCAGGAGAATCGTTCTTCAGCACTTCGGCTGCCTGACGCATGAACTCGGCCAGAATCTCGGCCGTCTTCTGTGCGGCCGGATCAGAACCGTGTGGCTTCACTGGAGGAACACCAGTTCGCTGAGGATCGGTGTCGTTAACACTTCCACCAAGTCCTTCACCGCGAATCACAATCACCAGGCGATACTCTTTGACGTGTCGCACAAAGACTTCGACGCCCGGTATCGTGATTTTGTCGAGTTTCTCGCAGAGCTTTGCGGCAATCTCACTGGAAATTCGGCCTGCGCGACGGTCGGAAATATTTCCCGCGGCGTCAATCGTACAGAAGTTGCCTCGAACAGCAACGTCCCGATCGGTCAGCGCAAAGTCAATTCCCAGCGCTTCGAGTACGCCACGACCAATGTCATATTTCAGAGGGTCATAACCGAACAGACCAAGGTGACCCGGTCCGCTGCCAGGAGCGATCCCCGGCAACACCGGGATACTCATGCCCAGCACGCCGCGCTGAGCCAGTGCGTCGAGGTTTGGAGTCTTTGCAGTCTCTAGTTCCGTCTTGCCACCCGGCTGCAGCGGAAGTCCGCCCAGACCATCCGCAACGTAAAGCACAATTTTCGAATCAGAAGGACGCTGCAGTCGCCGCGTCAGGTCGTGAATGTCGGTCATCGAAGACAGTTCCTGAATTTCAATGGACTTTGGAGAGGCGTTGAACTCATGTTTTGAACGCGGATCCTGAATCTCGCAGGTTACAAACCCCCACGTGGATTCAAAGTGTGGTGAGCGCAGGTTTCGTGTGAGAGAAGCGAAACTCGTTGAGGAACGGCGCAGAACAAAAGACGCTCTCGAAACAGTTTTGCGAACGCCGCCAAACTTTGATTCCTGTGACGCCCTGCAAAAGGTTAATCAATGTAGGCGAATTCACGAAAAACCCATGTATTTTCAGTAAAACACCAAGATAGGGGCACTATGGGGAGATGGCCGACTAGTCGGACAGGTGAGGCGATCGGCGTCGGTGAGTCAGAATCTGGCGAAATGCCAAAAGAAGTTCTCGAAATTGGCGGGAAAAGATGTAAATTCGGTGCAATCGAAAACGAGCAGCCGAGCTAAGTGCTCAGATGTTCAGATTTGAGATCGTCAGTGGCGGTTTGTCGTACAGGATGTAAGTTCCGCGTGCATCTCTATTCGAAGCCCCTGCGTACGATTCCGCGGAGCAACCGATTTGTGACCCCTAGCCAATGGAGTCGAAGCAACATGATCACGGCTGAAGCCGAAGTTGAACGTCTGTATCCTTCTAACCCTCTTCCAACCTACACCTACTATCCCGGTTCCGGGATGCCGCATCCGGTTCGCGATCCCAAGGGTCACAGCCACGGTAAAAAGCATGCTCCCGGCCAGGGTCCCCGTGCTTTAAGCCCGGAAACCTGGGCGAATAATCGCAATTACCTCTTGGGCATCGACTATTTTAATCTCGGTTTTTACTGGGAAGCCCACGAAGAGTGGGAGAAGCTTTGGCGAGTTTCTGGCGCTGACACAACAGTCGGCCGATTCCTCAAAGGGCTGATTAAGCTGGCGGCTGCGGGCGTCAAAGTCCGCGAACGCAGCATTCATGGTGTTCGCCGTCATGCGGCTTCTGCTGGTGAAATGTTTGCGGATGTGGCCGCTGAGGCTGACATCGATTCGTTTTGTGGCCTTGAATTTATTCGTCTGCAGTTTGCTGCCGACCGGGCTGCTCAACTGGCTTACAAAAAGCAGCATGATCCAGGAACAGCCGTTCGGGTGTTCCCGTTTGTATTGAAGCCGGAACAGATTCCTGCATCCTGATCCAAAAGTCGGGACAGAGGTTTGTCTGATTCGAATTCCAACTGAACTCGCGGTAATCTGCCGCGAGTTTTTTTTGTTTCTGTCATCGACGATGGAATGCAGCCGGCGCCCTGTGATTGCATTTCTGGATTTTCCGTCGCCGAAACGTTCGCGATGCTGCGAGCCGTCAGCGGCCTACAGGATATTTTGATCAATGAAGATTCTTGTTGTCGGTTCCGGTGGACGTGAGCACGCACTTGTCTGGAAGCTTAGCCAGTCACCCAGGGTGACGAAGATTTATTGTGCACCCGGCAACGCCGGCACCGCAGTTGATGCTGAGAATCTGAACATCCCTGCGGACGACATCCATCGGCTTGTTAAATTTGCTCGTGAGTACAAAATCGATCTGACAATCGTCGGACCCGAAGCTCCACTTGTGGCTGGTCTGTGTGATGAACTGCGACGGCACGGCCTTGCTGTGTTCGGACCGTCCGCTGCGGCCGCTCGACTGGAAGGCAGCAAGGTCTTCACTAAAAAGCTTTTGCGAAAAGCCAATATTCCGACAGCCGCATTTTCCGTCTTCAGCCGCATGCCCGAAGCGATGCAGTATCTCGACGAATGTGAAGAGCAGGCGATGGTGGTCAAGGCCGACGGACTTGCCGCAGGGAAGGGCGTTTTCGTCTGCGTCAATCTTGCAGAAGCTCGCGCTGCCGTTCGATCAATACTGCAGGACCGCGCCTTTGGTGACGCCGGTTCGCATGTAGTGATTGAAGAATGCCTGGTCGGGCAGGAGGCCAGTATTCTGGCAATCGTTGACGGCGACACCATCGTGCCCCTCGATGTTGCGCAGGATCATAAGCGTGCCCTCGACAACGACAAGGGGCCAAACACTGGCGGCATGGGAGCCTACTGTCCCGCGCCTGTGGTGACTCCGGAAATCATGGACGACATTGTTCGCAGAATTCTGATTCCGACCATTCACACGATGAAGGTCGAAGGCAGCCCGTTCTCCGGGGTTCTTTACGCAGGCATCATGTTGACAGCGCACGGCCCGAAAGTTCTGGAATACAACGTTCGTTTTGGTGATCCGGAAGCTCAGCCGGTTCTGATGCGACTGAAAACAGATCTGGCGGAAGTCCTGATGCTTGCCGCCACGGGACGGCTTTCTGAATTGCAGTCACTCGACTGGGATCCGCGTCCTGCAGTCTGCGTCGTCATGGCGTCCGAAGGTTATCCGGGGGTTTACACAAAAGGTCATGCGATCAGCGGCATTGACGAGGCCGATCGGGTTCCCGGCGTCAAAGTGTTTCATGCGGGGACGGCAATGAAACATGGGGAAGTTGTCAACGCCGGTGGACGAGTTCTCGGCGTCACGGCTCTCGGCGATACCATCGCAGAAGCCAAAAAAGCGGCGTACACCGCAGTAGATAAGATCTCGTGGCAGGGTGGCTGGTGCAGAAGAGATATTTCCGACAAGGCGTAGCCCACGTTGCTCTCGGCGGCCCGCAGACACCGTCATGCATCGGCCATTAGTTTCAACGAAAACACTGGAAGATGGCCGCTCAGAAGCCGAACTCCTGAGCGTTCCTGGCATCGGAAACAAAGAACTTCCGGAATCCAGAATCCGCCAGGATTTCCTGTGATTCTGACCAAACGTAAACGTTCTCGACAAAATGCAGACCGGCGATGAACCTGAAAAGTATCCAATCGCCCCAACACGTTGTGGCCTAAAGATTCTTTGTCGGTACACTGGTCGGCTATTGTGATACACAAGCTCCATGGAAGCTTCGGCTTCCGCAGAAATGAATTCGACTGATGGCCTCACTACCAATTATTGATCTGTCCGCTCCTGCTTTGCCAAAGGTCTCCGGTGAGCCTCTGGATCCGCGGCAAACCAAAGGCACCTATGCGTTCATCAGCCTTGGTTGTCCAAAGAACCTGGTCGACAGCGAAAAGATGCTGGGTTCCTTGTCGCTTGACGGTTACGCTCTGGTCTCAGAACCAGAAGGCGCCGATTTCGTGATCGTGAACACCTGCGGCTTCATTGAAAGCTCCCGCGCAGAATCGCGCTCCGTCATTCAGGAAATGCTGGACCTGAAGAAAGCGGGAAAGACGAAAGGCGTGATCGTTGCTGGCTGCCTTCCGCAGCGACTTGAAGCGGACGGTGGTCTGCTTAAGCAGATGCCGGAGATTGATCACGTGGTCGGAGTCTTCGGCCGTGATGAAATCACAAAGGTTGCCGATCGGCTCATCGGCGGGGCTCGCGAGCAGCGTGAACTCTTCCGTCCGGCCCCGATTAAAGCGATGAATGATCAGTCACGGCTGCGAATCACGCCTTCGCATTATGCCTATCTGAAGATCTCAGAGGGCTGCGACCGAACCTGCACATTCTGCTCAATCCCGTCGATGCGGGGCAAGCACGTGACCAAGCCGATCGAAATGGTCATTGATGAAGCCCGCGAACTGGTCGACGACGGAGTCCGCGAGTTGATCCTTGTGGCCCAGGACACGACGTACTACGGCATGGACCTGTATGGCAAGGTGCGTCTGGCTGAGATGCTGCAGGAGTTGCAAAAAGTTGAAGGCATCGACTGGATTCGTCTGATGTACCTTTACCCGATCAACTTCTCCGACGAACTGATCAATGTCATTGCGGACTCCGGTAATATTCTGCCTTATTTGGACATGCCATTGCAGCACATTAACTCGAACGTGTTGAAAAGGATGCAGCGGCGTGTGAGCAGCGAACAGACCCGTGAACTTGTCGGCAAGCTTCGTGAACGCATTCCAAATGTGGTCCTGCGAACTACGTTTATCACCGGCTTCCCGGGCGAAACTGACGAGCAGTTTGAAGAGCTGAAGCAGTTCGTCAAGGATACGCGTTTTGAACGCATGGGCGTCTTCACTTACTCACTGGAACCCGGCACGCCGGCTGTGAAACTGGACGGACACCTTCCGGAAGAGGTTAAGGAAGCGCGTCGCAATGAGCTTATGGAACTGCAGCAGGAAATTGCCTTCGAGCATGCGGACCGAATGATCGGCTACGAGCTTGACGTAATCATTGATGAAGAAATTGGCGACGGCGTGTATGTGGGACGTTCCTATGCCGATGCGCCTGAAATCGATTCGAACGTGATTGTGACCGGCGCCGAACTCCAGATTGGCGACATGGTTCCCGTAGAAATCATGGAGCGACAGGACTACGATCTTGTTGGAATGGTGTCCATGATTGAAGATGAGGACTCTGAAGAGTAAGGTTCATTCGAACAGCCTGAGCCACAGCAGCAAGACCGTAGGCTCCGGCCGCTCAACGGCGGATCCAGTCCGTCTTCTGAATACACCAGCTCTTCGTGATGAGCTGGTGTTTTTCGTGTGTTTATGCCACAGCCTCCCTCAGCTCAGCCGTATCCCTGCATCGCATGCCGTTAACGGAATCCACAACCCCATCGCAGACAAGTTCGACGCCGCGTCACGGGGCCGTTATTGGACGCGAATCGCTGAACATGCCGAATTTCGTAACGGCCACGCGACTTGCCCTGTCGATCGTGCTGTTCAGTATGATCTCCGCCGGGGGCTGGTGGATTTCATCCGCAGCACTTTTTGTCCTGGCGGCATCAACCGACGCGCTGGATGGATACCTGGCACGACGTTACAAGCAGATCACTGTGCTGGGCCGCATCCTTGACCCGTTCGTGGACAAGGTGATTGTGTGCGGGACTTTTGTCTTTCTGCTGGAACGGCACGGGGCCGTGGATTCCGGTGTGAATGCGTGGATGGTGATCCTCATCATTGGCCGCGAAATGTTTGTGTCCAGTCTTCGCGGAATCCTCGAAAAGGAAGGCAAGGACTTCTCTGCCAGCCTTTCAGGAAAGCTGAAGATGGCTCTGCAGTGCATTGCCATCACGGTCAGCCTGCTGTCGCTGTCTGAATCGCTTCAATGGGCCTGGGTCCCCGCCGTGCGCGACCTTCTGCTGTGGCTTGCAGTCGGCGTCACTGTCTGGAGCGGTCTGGTTTATCTGCTGCGAGGCTTCTCGCTCCTGCGCGAAAGTGAACCGGGCGAGCCCCGAAGTCGTTGAGCCGAACCGGAATATTGCGCTTTGTTTCGCTGTTCTGGTCCCCATGGAAAAAAACGGAATTGCCGAGCAGATTCTTCGGCCATGCCAGCCGCGACCGCTAAAGGTTCTCCTCAGTGGAGTTCCTGCGTGACCGGTGCTCTCACTCCACTCTTGGGGTAAGGGGCCTTTGCCAGGGGGATTTCACGCAAGTTCAGGCATGGACCCTCAGATCATAGAGGCGTTCGTCGTCAAGGGGCACCAGTACCTGAAAATACCCACAGGGACTGCCGGAATTCAGCCATTGGTGACTTTTGCCCAGTCTGGACATAAAAAAAGATAGACAGGCGCCCGAAGTAGACGGCAGTGAAGTTGTTTTCGCCGGATGAACGGCGGTCATTTTTGAAGCACACCAGGTAAAGCAGCCAGCGAACGCAGAGAACCCATCCACAAATTTCAGACCTCTAAGAGAATAAGTTGAGAGTTGGAGACCTTCCATGATTCAGCCTGTTTCCATGTCGATGTTACCTGGTGCGTACTCAACTCCGGTTTCAGATGAGATCGCTTTCCGTACGTGGATCCTTCGTCGGGACGCTGCTCGCCAGCAGATCCGCAGACTGTCTCGTCGTGAACTGCAGGTCGTTCAGCTGGTTGCCAATGGGCTTGCGAACAAAAGTATCGCCCTTGAGCTGCAGATCAGCGTCAAGACGATTGAAAAGCATCGTGCGAATGCGGCACGAAAACTGGGAATCAACAGCACTGCCGAAATGGTAAAAATTACGGTTCTTGCTGACCATGAATTGCAGGAACGCAGTCGTTTCCCTTCGCCAGCATTCTTTGAATCGCCTGAACCGGTTATGGCCGAGAATTGATTTCTACGGTTCGTCGCAGCCGACGGAGGCTGACCGGTCACAGTGACTTTCTCCTGGGATAAAAACCAGCCGGAATTCCGGACTGAACATTCCATCCTTGCTCGCGGCCCGGCTGCTCCCAACAGGAAAAGCTGGCTGCGGCCCGAGCAGTCGATCCCGTAGTAAAACCCAGCCAATACGCCTTTCCGGGCCGGCTGCCGTGTTCCCGAAGACAGGTGAACGCTGCTATTTCTCGCTGTTGACTAGCCAGGGACGACCGCCCCTGTACACTTTCAGGCCGCATGCAGTGTTCTTGACTTAGCCAGTGTGCGGCTATGTGGATCGTTCAGGCTTCACCTCTGAATGAGAGCTTTAAAATATTCGTCAGACCGAGTATCGCTGACGAACTTTTTTTTTGCTCCCGTTTCTGGCGACAAACAACTTAATTTTGCAGTGACGTCTGAGCGTTTTCGCGTGCATGTTCAGAATCTTTCGTTTCATCGTGAATGGCTTCCAAGTAGTTCTTCCATGACGTCTCTCCCGTCCGTTCAGTATGCGTCGCGCACCGACAAGGGAATGCGCCGCGCCATGAATCAGGACTCACTGCAGGTGAGGATGTGCGGGGATCATGACGAATGGAGTCGCTGCGGGTACTTGTTTGTTGTCGCAGATGGAATGGGCGGGCATGCAGTCGGTGATCTGGCCAGTCGCATCGCGGTCGACACGTTGCCTCATGCGTATTACAAACGCGAGGCTACGTCTGTGGAGAGTCGCCTTCGTGAAGCCATTGTCGCGGCCAACAAAGCCATCAATGATCGCGGACGCGAGAACCGTGAATTTGAAGGCATGGGAACAACCTGCAGCGTCCTGACTCTGTCATCGCGCGGGGCGATGGTAGGGCATGTGGGCGACAGTCGAGTCTACCGTGTCCGCAAGGGACAGATTGAACAACTGACCTTCGACCACAGCCTGCAGTGGGAAATGATCAGGCTTGGCCGAGCGACTCCTGAAAACGTCGAACTGTTTCATCCGCGAAATGTGATCACTCGCTGCCTTGGTCCTGATCCGCTGGTCCAGGTCGACATTGAAGGTCCGTTTTCGGTTGAGGCGGGCGACTTCTTTCTGCTTTGCTCGGATGGCCTGACCAATCATGTTTCCGATACGGAGATCGGGCAGATTGTTGGTTCCATGCCGCCCACCGAATCGTCACGCCTGCTGATCAACCTTGCGAACTGTCGCGGGGGATCTGACAACAGTACCGTTGTCGTTGTGGGGATCGATAGCTATCCGCCAACGACGGAGGAGTCGACTGCCGTTTCGCTGAAAGATACGCGGCACAAGACAGCAGAGATGCCCAGCCAGCGTAAATTTGGGATCCGGCAAATCGTCCTTTCCGCAGCCGCAGCCATTTGCCTGCTCTCAGGTATCTGGATGGGGATTAAAAAAAACAAAGAAGCGTCCGGCGTTCTGATTGCGGCTTCAGCACTCGCCTGGCTCATCAGCCAGCGACTTTCGCGGGCCAGCCAACTAGGTTTGTCAGGCGATAGAAATTCTGCACCCGACATGCTTCCGCAGCTTGATGCTCCTGAGGCAGGCCTGTCCAGCGATCGACTTTCGTGGAGCAATGGTGCTCGTAAGCTTTCTGCCGTGGAATCCTCCAGCGCGTCTCGAGCCGCCTTTCTGCCCTCATCGCCGTATCGAGTGGTTGAGGCCGACTTGTCGGAATCTCTGCTTTCACATCTGGCAGAAGTTCAGAGTGAGCTCGTTCAGGCCGCACGGGACAGTGGCTGGAAAGTCGATTTTGACGAGCTTACAAACCTGAATCGCCAGGCCATTCAGGCACAGCAATCACAAAAGCCTGACCGCTCTCTGAAAGCCCGCGGAAAAGCCATCGACCTGCTTATGCGAGAGCTTTATCAGCGATCCCGATCGACCTGAAACGACTGCTCACGGGCAGGACCGTTTCCAGGGAACGACCGGTCCCACTTGCAGCCAGCAGTCCACTCGATATAAACCTCGTGTTTCGCAGTTAGCTCAAGTTCCGGCAGAGTGCGCTGCCATTGGCGGGTGATTCAGGCCGCAATCCATTGGCTGGCTCAAAAATCAGACGGCTCGCAAATACCTTTCTCGCTTAAGTTTTTCAGAGGTCTCCAGACGAATGCCTATCGCAACACCAACACAGTACGCCGCAATGCTTGATGCCGCCCAGAAGGGCAACTACGCGTACCCGGCCATCAATGTTACGTCGATCATCACAATCAATGCTGCCCTCAAGGCATTTTCTGACTCAAAGTCAGACGGCATCATCCAGTTCTCCACAGGTGCGGGCGAATTCGCTTCCGGCCTGAATGTGAAGGACGCTGTCTTCGGAACGCTGGTACTTGCAGAAGCCGCTCATCGCCTGGCCGAAAAACACAACGTACTCATTGGCCTGCACACTGACCACTGTCAGCCAAAGAAGGTCGACTCCTTCCTGAAGCCGCTGATCGCTGCCACAACCGCTCGCCGCAAAGCTGGCCAGGGCAACCTGTTTAACTCACACATGTTTGACGGATCCGAACTTCCGCTCGACAAGAACATGGCCACCAGCCAGGAATTGCTGAAGCTGTGTGCCGAAAATGAAATCATCCTCGAAGTTGAAGCCGGAGTCGTTGGCGGCGAAGAAGATGGCATCGACCATTCTGACGTTGCCAACGATAAGTTGTACACGACACCGGAAGACATGGTCGCCGTTCATGAAGCTCTTCACGGACTTGGCCGCTTCATGTTTGCCGCAACCTTCGGCAACGTCCACGGTCACTACAAGCCAGGCGCTGTAAAGCTGAAGCCAGAAATTCTCCGCGACGGCCAGAAGGCCGTGACAGCCAAGTACGGCAAGTCAGCAGCCTTTGACCTTGTCTTCCACGGCGGCTCCGGCACACCAGCCAGCCAGTTGCAAGAGACGCTCGAATACGGCGTCATCAAAATGAACATCGATACCGACACGCAGTACGCCTTTACTCGTCCGATCATCGACTTCATGCTGAAGCACTACGACGAAGTTCTGATGGTGGACGGCGAAATCGGCTCCAAGAAAGCCTACGATCCTCGCACCTATCTAAAGTTGGCCGAGACCGGAGTTGCCAATCGTATGATTCGCGCCTGCAACGAACTGAAGAGCACCGGCCAGACCATCTTTGGCAAGGTGTGATCCACTTCGGCTGCTGCCTGATGGATTTCAGAAGCCCGGCATTTCTAAAGTGCCGGGTTTATTTTTTAGCTCTTGATTACCTTTGCGGCCACTTCGTCTTTCAGCAGACGAGGCGACGGCACTGCATCGGCGAATCGAATGGGCCGGCCGATCGGTGTCATGATCTCCTTGCGAGCATCAATCCCCATGGCCGCCATAATTGTGGCATAAAGCTCGGGCACCAGAATCGGATCTTCCGGCCCGGAAGTCTTGCCGCCGGCTGACATCTGCATATTGGTGGACTGCTTTGGCAGTTCTGAAGGAGTTGAGCCAATGACAGTGCCTTCACGAAATCCGCCACCAGCAATCATACAGGAAAACCAGTTTGGCCAGTGATCTCGGCCACCGGCCGGATTGATTCCCGGAGTCCTTCCGAACTCGCTCATGCAAAGCACAATCGTGGAATCCAGCAGGTCGCGTTCCCGCAGTTCCGTCAGCAGTGTGGCAATCGCAGGATCAAGGATTTTTGTCTGAGTCAGATGGCCGTCATGATTGGACACGTGTGTATCGAATCCGGAAAGATTGACTTCAATCGAGCGAACTCCCACTTCAACCAGTCGACGAGCCACCAGGCAGCCGCGACCAAAGGAAGTGTCTCCGTAAGCTTTCCGAACCGTAGTCGGTTCGTCATTCAGTTCAAAGGCTTTCAGCTGCTCCGACGTCATCATGGTCAACGCTCGGTCCAGTGTGTTCTGATGCAGAGTCCGTTTTGCGGAAAACTGGCGACGATGTTCGAACTGCTGACTGACAACGCTCAGACCTTTCAGTCGATCGGCCTGCCGTGCTGATGAAACGGACGACCTGAGATTGGACAGCCCATCGCCCGGACTGAATACCCGAAAGGCATCCCATTGATTTCCCAGATACCCGCCTTCCGGAGTGACGAAGTCGCCAGGAGCCAGCGCAACATGCTGCGGAATCTCAATCTTTGGATCCGGGATCTCATGAGCCGCGATCGCACCGAGCGTGGGATACTTCAACGTCGGCTCGGGACGATATCCGGTCTTCACAAACGCCATCCCGCGTTCATGATCACCTTCTTTGGATGTCAGCGAGCGAATCAGCGTACACAGATGCATCTGCTCGGCCAACTGCGGCAGCATGTCAGAAATGCGGAGATCTTTCGCCGTCGTTGCGATGTCTTTCACTTCGCCGCCGCTGGGTGTTCCCGGATGCGGATCCCAAGTCTCCAGCTGGCTCATTCCGCCGTTCATCCACAGCGTGATCAGCGATTTCGGCCGCTCATCGCGCCGACGAGCGGCCGCTTTGGCTGTCATGCCCGGCAGCGCCAGTGTGAGCCCACATGCGGACAGAAACTGCAGCAACTGTCGTCGAGTGAAATCGGTTTGCATGTTGTTGCCTTGCTGACCAATCTGTTGACCGCACGTTCCACAGACACGGGCGTGTGGCTCAAAGAGGTCATTCAATGAAGTGTGAATGTAAGAATTCGCTCGGATCGACGAGCCGCAGAATCAATGGTTCCAGGAAAACTCAGGACTGTTGAACAGGGTCCAGAATAAGTCCTGCACAACATCGGCCTGTAACCGGTCAGGCTTTGAATCAGATTCCGCATCCTGGGAGCCAGATTTCCGCTGGTCCGTGGCCGTTTCAAAAGTGTTATTGAGCAGTCCCAGAAAATACTGCTGTTCTTCTTCCGTTGGCCGCCGCCCAAGGCAGGCCAGATAACTGTTCTCCACAATTGCCGCATTGTCTGGAGAAAATCGAATAATCTGGCCGGCCGCGGTGAGCAATTCGGCTTTGCTTAGCTCCGCGGAGAATCGTCCGTTCATTCGCAGCAGAGCCTGCGGAATTGTGCCAACCTGTTGCAGCAGTTCGTCGTCACCCATGTCCCCGTATTCGTTCGTGAAATCGTTTTCATTACCGAACTTCTGAAGTCTTGCGAACAGATTCGAGTTTTGATCAATCGAACGAACGTGCGCGGCCTGAAACAGAGATCCAATCACCTGCTCCGGTCGAAGTCGCACCAGCGGAAACACAGCCCATGCATCAACCTGAGCCTGATAGTCGGCTTCATTCGCAGTCAGCGACTCAGACGACAACTGAAAAACATCTGAGAGCGCAATCATGCGAATCAGCACACTCAGACGATCGCCGCGAGCTCGAAACTCGTGCCCCAGAATATCCAGCGCATCCTGCTCACCATCCACCGGATGCGGCAGATCATCGACCGGATCGTATAAAGGCTTCCCGAGCATGAATCCCCACACGCGATTGGTGATCGCGCGCTCAAACCGACGATTTTCTGTGTGAGTGATCCATTCGGCCAGTCGCTGTCGCAGATTGCCATCCGCTGGCAGCCATTCGGAACTGAAGGGGACCGCTTCGGGCACAACCCGAGCCTCTGCCTCGTCAGCCCCGGGATCAACGACTTTATAAACAACGGTCTTCTCATCTTCTTCGGTTCGCTGGTCTGTCACACCGCCAACAGTCACTGTCGCCTGACAGAAAAATGCCGCCAGTCCCTCAAAGTCATTTTGCTTCCACTGCGGATCAAAAGGGTGGTCATGGCACTGAGCACAATCGATCCGCTGCCCCAGAAAGGTTCGAACTGTCCGCCCCGCCAGCTTATTAACGTCCAACGTTTCATCATCCATTCGCGCTACGGTGATGAAATTGGCCGCAGGCGCGTCTGTCCAAAGCCCCTCCGCTGCAATCAGCTCCGTCGTCATCTGCGACCAGGAGACATCGCTTCGAAGCTGATCTGCCAGCCACGCTGTCAGACGGTCGCGACGATAAATAATGAATGGTCCGCCCTCAACACCCACCAGGCTGCGAGCCAGTCGTTCCGCAAAGTAATCGCTGTAACGAGAATCTTTAAGCATTCCCAGCACCCAGCGATCAATCCTGTCTGGCTTGTCATCGGCCTCAAACCGGCGAATGTCTTCGAGCGACGGCAGCGTGCCGAACAGCCCGAGTGACAGTCGCCTCAGAACAGACAGGTCATCGGCTCGCCCGGCTGCTTCGACACCTTCGGCTTGCCATCGCTTTTGGAATTCCGCATTCAAGCGTGTCACCGCCGGGGTCAATTGGTCATCAGCTGCGACTGCCGCTGGCAGAGCAGGGCGTTTGTCGACGCGCCCGGCAACCTGAACAACTTTCAGAACCAGAAAAGCAACGGACACGGAAAAAACGACAGCGATGAGTCTCATAAAAACAAGTTCCTTCGCCTGTCGACCGTGCCCAAAAAAATTTGTACGAGGAGAATCGCCTTTACGGCGCTTGATACTCCGTGTCACACAGTAGTCGTTCGTATCATGGACCGGAAACCTGGCAACTCGACACTAATTTTTGCAGGGATTCACCGAATCAGGCAAGTGCGATATAAAACACCGATTGAATTACCATGCACGTGACCAGGAGAGCCAACCCATGAGCACAATTCTGACGGCGCCTCCTGAATGTGACCCCAACGCATCTTTGACGGACTCTGACCAGCCGACACTCGTGCGACCCATCGAAGAACGAATGGGACCGGGTCGATTTCCGGGTCTTTGGAAACCGCTCCGATCAGCGCTCTGGTCGCTTCATGTGGCCTTCGGAACGGTCTGCCTGATTTTGATCCTTGCAATTCTGGCCGCCGTTCCGGGTCTTCACATTCTGACGCTCGGCTACCTTGTAGATCCACAAAAAAGAGTCGCCACGACAGGCCGCCTGCGCGACGGGTTTCCATTGATGGTGCTGGCCCCTCGCCTGGGCGTGATCGTTTTCTTTTCGCTTCTGTTTCTGATCCCCATTCGGCTGCAGGCCACGCGTGTCAGCGACGCGGCTGTCATCCTTGGCGAATCGCACGCCCGCGTCCTGCAGATGGCGAACGTCCTGGGAATACTTCAGACGGTGATTGCCGTTCATCTGATGCTGGCGATTTCCCGCGGTGGCACGCCCGGATGTTTTATTCGTCCGATCAAAAACGTTCGATGGTTTCTTCAGAAAACATTCACCAGTCGCGGCCGATCAGAAGTCTCGCTCGGCATTGAAGAAGTGCTTAAAATTATTCGACCGGTCGATCATTTCTGGCTGGGGCTCAAGGCGTTCTTCGGCGCTGTGCTGTGGCTGATCATTCCGGCATCTCTGCTGGTGGCCTACTCGGCTCCGGCACGCATCTCTCCAGGTTATGGATTCGCTTCGTTTCTTGGCGTGATGCTGATGATCCCTGTCACTGCATGGCTGCCGATGCTGCAGGTTCATCAGGCGGTGGATGGTCGCTTCCGCTCCATTTTTTCCATTCGCGCGGCTCGCCAGGTGATTCGAAATGCGCCGGTCAGCTGGATGCTGACAACCGTGCTGATGTATGCGATGACATTCCCTTTGTATCTTGCCAAGATTCGCCTGTTACCAGCAGACGCGCTGCTGGTTCTGACTCCCTTCTTCATTCTGCTGACCTACCCGGCCCGAGTTCTTGTCGCATGGGCCTATCATCGAGGCATGCGGCAGGATCAACCGGCCTATTGGCCTATGCGGTGGGGTGCGCGAACTCTGATGCTGCCACTTCTGCTGGCTCACGCAATTTTCCTCTTCTTCACGCCGGCCATCAGTGAACTCGGCAAAAACGCCCCACTGGAGAATCAGGCTTTTCTGGGCCCGGTACCTTATGCCCAGTGGCAGCAGAAATAAGAGGCTCTAACAAAAGTGGGACAGGCTCTCGACTTCTCGCAGCGATTCATCTGGCTTCGAGCCGCTTGATGGAATATCTTCGGGGCTCTCCACTGGGGAGAACTCAAGAAGTTAGAGGCAGTGGAAACTGATGAGCGAATCGCAACAGCTCCTTCGACAATGGAAGATCCTTCAACTGCTGGCCGATTCGAAGGTTGGCTTGACGCTTCAGGAACTCACGAATGAATTTGAGGTCTCGCTCCGATGCATTCAGCGGGACATCGCCCTACTTCAGCTTACTGGCTTTCCACTGGAGGACGTGACGGTCTCACGCAACCTCAAACGCTGGAAGATGCGACCGTTCAGCGAGCAGATGGGATTCAACTTCGCTGACATGATTTCGGTTGTGATGAGCCGTCGGTTTCTTGAACCGCTCGCAGGCACACCGTTTTGGGAAGGTCATCAGAAAGTTTATCGCAAGGTTCGCGGGGCTCTGGGCGACCAGGCGCTGAAATTCTGCGAACGTCTCAATGAGATGATCCGCGTCTCCGGATTTGGATCGAGCGACTACACGAAACGCGGCCAGACCATTGACACAGTGCTTCAGGCCATGGAAGACAGACGACGAGTCCTCGTCGTGTATCAGTCGATGGAGTCCTCCGAACCAATCGAACAGGAACTGGGGCCTCAGGGATTCATCTGGCACAACGGAAGTTTGTACCTGATCGCATGGTCCGCACGCCGTCAGGAAATTCGCAACTTCAAGGTCGATCGCATTCAGGAGGCAACGATCGGTTCGGATCTGAAGTATGCGGTCCCGGAAAGCTTCAGTCTGGAAGAATGGCAGAAGCAGGCCTTCGGAATGTTTCGCGGCGACGGCGATCAGTCCTGGTCCATTCGCATTCATTTCTCCCGCGACGCAGCACGTTACGTTCAGGAATCCTGGTGGCACGACAGCCAGCAATTTACTCCGACGGCTGATAGTTCGGTGGAAATGCAGCTCGACCTGAACGACCTCGCCTCCGTCACCAAATGGATCCTCGGCTTCGGCCGCAGTGCCGTTGCACTCGCACCACCCGAGCTGATCGATCGAATCCGCTGTGAACTCCAGACGATGATGGACTGCTACCCCGCAACGTCGAAACTGTCCGCAGAATGATGTTCGCATCGATTTGCGATTATAGTAGCCATCACTCTCCGAGTGATGAATGCCAAAGGCCGCATCGTGCGGCTTGCGTCACCAGAAAAAGTGTAACGGTGAAATTCGCTCGATGCCGGTTCAATCCATCTCCGCGAACATAATATTCCCCGGTTTCACGTCAGCCAGAAAGATCCCCATCCTGGCAAAGTGAGCCATGATCATTTGAACAACAGCCCATCGCTCTTCGCCGAACTGTTCGAGCTTCTCGTCCTGCCATTCTTCGATAACGTCGTCTGGATAATCCGGACGCTGATCCAGATAGGCTCCCGCAAAATCCAGTACAAACGGCGGTGAGACGATCCCGATTTCAACAACCCACAATTGATCGTCCGCGTGAATCAGTTGAGGAACAGCAAAGCCGCAGACATCTGTTACTTGACGCGACAGCAGCCGTTCATAGACACTCCGTTCTTTGATGTAAAGTCGCTCAAAACGCAACACTTTAATCGCCGATTGTTCGTCAGTGGCAAATACACTACCATCGTAGCCATAACCCAACTGTCCCAGCAGACGCCGACCGTGCTTTTCGGCGTACTGATTTGCCCGATCCCAAAGTTCTTGTCGCCAGACATCCATGATCGCAGCATCCCAAAACGGATCTCATTCTGCCAGAGTAGAAATGGCACTTATAGTTGCTAACCAGCGATTTGAGATCGCGCAGGCAACACCGACGCATCTATATCTGAGAACTCCGACGGAACTGACGGCAGGCACGGGAGTGCTATCTATTTCCATCGACGGCAATGTGACTCAGCAAACCGTGCAATGGCCTGGCGACATTCAGCCCGGCTCTCTTGTCGTGCCATTTCAACGAATCGGCTGAGGACTTGGCGCGGGCTTCGGCCGCAACCCGAGTGGAGCTGACGGAAAAAGGCGAGCCGCGAGACGTCAGTCTCCGGTTTTTGCAATTCTGTTATTCTGTTCCTCATGTTGAAACCTGCCCGAGCAGTCCTCGATATCAGCCAGAGCAAGCTACTGTCTCTCGCGTTCGAGTTTCAGATCTCGATCTGGGAATCGACAACTTGCCGAGTCTCCATCCAGGCCGCCTTCGCAGAACGCGCCTGATCCAGGATCTCAGCCTTCTCTTCATTAGCCCCCAACCGCGCAGCATTCAAGGCCGTCTGTTCAGCAGGAGTCAGTTCGCGGATCACACGTTGTGGTTTTCGATCAATCATGGGGCAGCAGGTGGCAAAAGGAAAGCGTCTGAGGCAGGTCCGATTCGGCCCTGCGTGAGGCGCATCGCGTCTCGTCCCAGTCGCTGAGTAGAATTGTGCGGTCCGTTACATCGTTTGGCAAATGAGTGTCGCCTTTCGCTCCGCGAAAGTAGCGTTTCCCGTTCTTTCGCGGAGCGAAAGGCGACAATTCAAGGCAGCACGATGCTTAGCAGTAGAGTCAAGCGCTGTGTGGGGTCCGTTGATTCCGACACCAGAGTGAATAGGACGTCTGCTATCTGTTTTGATTTGGTGCAGAGCGTACGGCCCAAAAACATCTTCCTTCAGCTTTTACTTTCGAGCCCCGACACGATATGTCAGGGTTCCCAGATACAGTGCTTTCGTGCCGAAGGATCGGCGTTCAAAGTAGACGTCACTCTCCGAGTGACGCAGTGCGTTTTCCCGACAATGAAGATCAACCGGATACGACGCAGGGGGAAATCATCACTCGGAGAGTGATGTCTACTTTTGTCTCCATGTTTAATTGTGTTTTTATAGATACCTGAGGTTAATCAGGATCTGCCAGGGCACAGTGTTAGCTTGCATTTCGTCGCGAGAAGCTGCGGTCAAAGTAGACGTCACTCTCCGAGTGACGCAGTGCGTTTTCCCGACAATGAAGATCAACCGGATACGACGCAGGGGGAAATCATCACTCGGAGAGTGATGTCTACTTTGTTTGAACGGCAATCCACACACACCGACGGGCACCTCGCCTCAGTTGCTAAGCCAATAGATCCTGCCACACTGCGCACACGCATCCACTCCTCTATGAAAACGCTTCGGCTGAGCGATCAACAATGACATTCGATGAAACATTCAAAGCATTGACAGGGAATCTGCCATTTCCCTGGCAACGGGCATTGTACGATCGATTTGTTGCGGATCGATCCGACAACATTCCCGCGTGCTGCAATTTACCGACTGGATTGGGCAAGACGTCGATCGTTGCAATATGGCTGATCGCCTTGGCCAATCACCCGCAGCGTATGCCTAGACGACTTGTCTACGTCGTCAACCGGCGCACCGTGGTGGATCAGACGACAAAGGAGGTCGAAGAATATCGGAGGGTTCTTCAACAGGAGTCGGAGATAAGAATGCAGCTCTCAGCACTCTGCTCCGTTTGCCCTCAGGCCGCTGAATCACCGCTCGCGATCAGCACGCTTCGAGGCCAGTTTGCAGACAATGGAGAATGGGCTGAAGACCCGGCTCGACCTGCCATTATCTGCGGAACGGTCGATATGATTGGAAGTCGCCTGCTGTTCAGCGGCTATGGTATCGGTAAAGGTAAACGACCATTACATGCAGGATTCCTTGGGCAGGATGCATTGCTGATCCACGATGAGGCCCATCTCGAACCAGCGTTTCAAAAATTGATTGAGACCATTGAGACGCAGCAAAGAAATCACGAACCAGCGGTTCTGTGGCCGAAGCTCAGAACCATAGAGTTGACGGCGACGAGCAAGTCGGAAAATTCGTTCCGACTCGATGACAAAGACTACGCGAACGAAATCGTTGCTCAGCGAATCAATGCGACGAAGCAGCTTCATTTGCACGCGCTGTCTGAATCCAAAAAGCCCGCGAAAGAGCTGATAGAAAAGGCATTGTCGTTCCAGGCAAGTGGCAGAGCGATTCTGGTCTTTGCTCAGAGTGTGGAAACGGTGCTGGAGATTCAAGCAGCACTTGAGAAGGCAAAGCTGCCCGTGCAGTCGCTCACGGGTACAATGCGCGGCAAAGAACGCGACGAACTGGTCCAAAACACGACGTTCGGCCGATTCCTGCCGCCTCCGCGGGATGACGCGACGACTCCGCCGGATGACGCAACCACTGGAACTGTTTACCTCGTCTGTACCAGCGCCGGTGAAGTCGGTGTGAATATTTCTGCCGATCATCTGGTCTGTGATCTCACAACATTCGAAAGCATGGCTCAGCGATTGGGACGAGTGAACCGCTTTGGCAAGAGGCACGATTGCGAAGTCCACGTTTACCATCCGACTGAATGGGACGATAAAAACCCGCTGACAATTCCACGGCAACGAACACTCGAATTGCTTCGCGAGTTGAAGGGCAACGCCAGTCCGAAGGCACTTGGGGAACTTCCTATCGAAGCAAGAAATGCCGCCTTTGCACCAGCACCCGTGATTCTACCCGCAACCAACATGCTATTTGATGCGTGGGCACTGACAACAATCACGGGAAGACTGCCGGGGCGTCCGGCTGTTGAAGTCTACCTTCACGGATTGACTGAATACGAACTTCCCGAGACGCATGTGGCCTGGCGAGAAGACGTTCAACTGCTGAGCAGCGAAAAACTCGACGAACGCGTTCGCTCGGAATTGTTGCTGGCCTATCCACTTCTGCCGCACGAACTGCTTCGTGAACCCAGTTATCGAGCGATCAAGCATCTCGACGCCATTGGAAAACGTCATCCCGATCATCACGCCTGGCTGGTCAACGACGATGGCGAAGTGACAGTTGTTACGCTCGACTACTTTACCGACAAGGACCACAAAGACCGCATCAACGGAACCACGGTCTTGCTTGATCCACGCAGCGGCGGACTGAACTCTGCTGGAATGCTCGTTGGAGCATCGGACGCTGCGGACGACGTTTCAAAAACCGACGACCGATGTCGTTCGCGCGATATGGAATCAGCACCGCCTGAATTGCACGAAGTGTACAGCCTTGCAATTCCCCCATCGGACGAAGACGCGGACTCTGTTGTTCTGTATTGGTGCGTCCGCAGGAACACCGGCGAAATTCGATCGAAGAAACCGGTGCTTCTGGAAGTTCATGTTTCTGATGTCGAACGGCGATTGAGCGAAATTCTCAGCGCCTTGTCGGTGGGCCCATCCATCGAACAATGCTTAAAAATCGCGGCCAAATATCACGACCACGGCAAGAAGCGTCGGAACTTTCAGACGATGCTGGGAAACCGAAATGCTCCACGGGTTTGGTGGGCCAAGTCGGGACGAAAAGCGGGACCACGACTCGACGAAAAGTACCGACATGAATTTGGTTCGCTGCATGAACTGCCCAGTGCTGCGGAACTTGGACTGACGGACGACGAACGCGAACTTGTCTTGCACTTGATTGCCGCGCACCACGGACGTGCTCGCCCGCATTTTCCAGCCGAAGAAGTATTCGATCCAGCAGCCACACCTAAAACCGATGCCGGGCTGGCCAGCACCGTGCCACAACGCTTCGGACGGCTGCAACGCAAGTACGGACGCTGGGGTCTGGCCTATCTCGAATCACTGCTGCGAGCTGCCGACTGGTCCGCCAGCGCCAATCCGACGCAAGAACTGGAGGAAATTCAATGAACATGCCGACACCAAGTTTTTCCGTCAACGTCGATCCGACAAATCCCGGCCAATTCTTCGCTTGCTGCGGACTGTTGGAATTGGCTGACCGACTCTGGCCAAACGCCGAGGGCTGGTTTGCCGACGATGGCCGCATGTTTCATATGGCTTGTGGAGAACACTCTCTGGAAGAACTCGTCGCTGCGATCGCGAACGCGACGTTGATTCACCTCTTTCCTGATGATCCATATTCATCGCCAATCAGAATTGCTGCGCCATTTCGGGATCTCGACATTGACTGGTGGGTGTTCGACCAAACTGGAGCGCGAGACCTCAAGGTTTGGGCTGGAACAATGGAGAGCTTCGGCATTGCCAGAGCCATGCAGCACGCGATCCGCGATGCGCGTTTTCAGGTTACGGGTCTCTTTGAGATTGGAATGGTGGTCACCAATCCCGGCGATCCGGGCAAAAAGAAAGAACCGTTCTACTTCGACGCTCGACGATCACCAAATGCACATTCACTAGACGTCGGCTTCTCGGCGAATGACCTCGGGCTGACAAGTACGGCGCACCCAGCGGTAGAGTTGCTTTGCCTGATCGGACTTCAAGTTGCTCGCCCGGCTTTTACGACTACGAAGCGAATCTACGACTATTCAATTTGGACAATTCCGCTTGCCACAAATCTGCTGCTTGCGGCGGCGACCGGTGCCATTGAACTTCCGGGTGTTCAGAAGTTTCGATTCGAGAACTGGTTCCGTACGGGCCAGAAGAAACACAAGGCATTTCGTTCCGCAAATCCCCTTTGACCAGTTGGAAACCAAAGATGACAAAGTTGACGCAGTATGATTCGTACCTGAACCACGATGGCCCGGCAGCCATCGTTCTGAAACAACCACTGATGCCAGTCGAAGGCGAAGACGGTGTGCTGTTTCCGGCGACCTATGCTTCTGGCGATGGATTCGCAGGCGGCTACAATATCGACACCGACGCCAGTGGAAAAAACGTCGCACTCATCGACAGTGTGGGGTCACAGGCCAATCGCATCGAACCGATTTTCGGTGAGGACGACTACAAACATCTCGTTCCCCAGATTATTGTGACTGCCGGTGAAAAGCAGGTCAGCATTCTCGAAGCTGGGCATCGAGCCGGAGATGCTCTCGTGCGCTGTTCGTCGCTTCACGCCGATCTCCAAGCAGCATTCAAAAGTGTCCTGAAAGGCGATGCAACGGGTCTTGCCAAGCTAGCTCCGACTTCACTTGTCTTCGGAGTCTGGGACTCGCGGGACACACAGGCAAAGCTGCCACGTGTCATCGCATCGACGATCCGAGCGTACAACGTTCGAAAGCTGACTCGCTCAGCGCAATTCAATCCAGCCACCGAATATGTCAATGATCAGCTTCTTGAGGAGCCAACCGACAAAGCAACCAAGGATGCGTATTCCGAACGGGGCTTCATTCACATTCCCGCGACAGGCTCACATGGTGGTGTCATTGCTGACGGCGGAATCCTTCGCACGGCAACGCTTGGCTTGGCGGCTATTCGACTGCTGAATGTGAACAATGACGCAGAAAAAACGCTGGCGCTCCGGAGATACATTCTTGGTCTGAGTCTCGTTGCGTTCACGCACAATCCGTCTGGCTATTTGCGACAAGGTTGCATTCTCGTGCTGAACCCGAACAAGCCGACGGAGTTTGTAGAAGTTCATCCAACTGGCGAACGCAAGCCGTGCGACATTACTCACACGATAGCATTGGAGTATGCAACAGAAGCTGCCAAAGCATTCGGCGTTGGCGAAAGCAAAACGGTGCCGTTCGATAAAGAAAAAGCCAAGGCGGATGTGAAAGGTGAAGGGGACACTAAGACGAAAGGCAAAAAAGGCAAAAAAGCTTCGGCCGATAAGGCTCCAACAGAGGGTGGAACCGATGCCTGATTACGTTCGACTGACTGTTCGCTTTCTTCAGCCATTGGCTCATGGTCGCGGTGATGGCGATGTACCGGAATGGCCACCTTCGCCACTCCGCGTTTTTCAGGCACTCGTTGCCGCAGCAGCCGCACGTTGGAACGAGCGACTGATGCTGGAACACGGCGTCCCGGCACTTCGCTGGCTTCAAGATCAACAGGTTCCCGAAATCGTTGCGTGTACGGGAATCGCGTCAACCGTACCGACGCAATTCTACGTTCCCGACAACACGGCGGAACTTCTGGTTCCCTCATGGAAGCGTGGAGAATCCGGTAAAGTTCCTAAGCGTACTGAAAAGGTCGTACTCCCGACTCATCTGGATGGTGAAGCTGTTCACTATCTCTTTCCGATAAAGGCAGACGGGCGTCAACATGTTGATGTTTTGAAGTCTGCCGCCCGCAGCATTACGCACGTCGGCTGGGGAATCGACATGGTGGCAGCCGACGCTGACGTGATTTCCGACGAAGACGCAAACAAGTTGTCCGGTGAACGTTGGCGAGTTGCTCAGTCCGGCGGCGTTTCGCTGCGAGTGCCGAAGCCGGGGACTCTGGAAGATCTCATGCGAAAGCACCAGAATTTTCTGAATCGGCTCACCGACGAGGGTTTCAAGCCGGTGCCACCGCTTCGCGAATTCGCTGTTAGAAACTATCGACGATCGACTGACATCGAGCCGCGACCGCATTGCGTTTTCACAATTCTCAAGCCAGATGCGTCAGGAAATCGAGCGTTCAGCACGGCGCGTCGTACTCGCGATGTTGCTGCATGGATTCGCCATGCAGTTGCTGAAGTTTGTAAAGAATGGCCAGACCTTGCGTCGTTTGTTCATGGTCACGGAGCAGATAGCGGGCCGAACAATCGTGAGAATTCAAGCGATCGATTTCAATACTTGCCGCTGCCGACGATCAACTCTCATCTGAAACGAGTTGAATCCATTCGACGAGTCATGGTAGTGGCTCCTGCGGGACGCGACGATCGAATCGACTTCATTCGCCGTAGGCTTCTCGGCCACGAACTCAAGTGGGGCAACGATGTCGTTTGCATTCTTAATCTGCAACCGGGCAAAGATTGGGTGCGAGACCAATACACCGGCACAGCGACAACCTGGAGCAGCGTCACACCCGTAATTCTCGACGGCTTCGACGATCAAAACGCCGCGAAGACTCAGAAACTGATTCGCAAAGCGTTCGTGAATGCCGGAATCAGCAGTGAGGTTGAATTTGAATGGCAACCGTTTGGCTATCGTTCTGGTGTCGAACCCGTTCGCGAATTCAAACGCCCTGAGAAGCTAAACGGCACGATGGTCCACGTGCGTCTGAGATTCAAACATGACATGCGTGGACCATTTGCCCTCGGAGCGGGACGCTATCGAGGCTTCGGGTTGATGGTAATTGATGAATAGCATTCCTCCCTGCCGTTGAATCAAATTTTTGAATCAGAAATCCTCGATATGGCAAAACCACCCAACAAGAAATCCACCGTGAAATCGGCGTTCACTTCTTCATGACAGGATCGTATGCCGCAGCCCTTTGTACTGAACGAACCCCTTATCGAACGTGATAAGGTCGAAGTCGGAGGTTATTGCGAATGACAGCGAATGCTGCCAGACAGGCATCGGCCCATACGTTTGTAGAGAACGAACGATGTCGAGTGAAAGCTCGCCACGCAACTTCAATGTCGATCGGTTCTTCTGCGAAGGAAACTCGCTCATCGTTCAGCAATTCCTCGTAGACACGCCACGCTTCGTTCATGGAAACGGCATCGACGGGAAATGCCTTTCGATTCGTCAGCAGTCTCAGAAATCCCAATTGCGTCACGCGACAAAAGTAGCAACTCTGCCGACCAGCCGAATTCATCCACGCGGTGGCCGCTGGGTGATGGAAATGAGAACTAAAAGTGAGTGCTAACCAGAAGTTGATATCAGGAAGGTTCATTCCAAACATCCTTCAGCGCCGCGATATCTTCCTCTTCGAGAATCTCGTGAATGCGTTCGTTCGTCAGATGCACACTTCCGGGCGACGCTGAATGAATCAATGGGAACTCAACTCGCTTCTGATTCTGTGAAACACGGATCACGGGCATCGAGCGTATCGTCACTGTCACCGCCGTCCCTTCGGGCAATGCCAGAGGATCGTCGAGTACGACAACACCATTTTGAATTTTTCCTGAGATTTCCATACCGAAATTATTCCTCCCGGAAACGGAACAGTCAAGGTTTCCCTGACTTTGGAACTGTTGAACTTTCCGTTCTCGGCCAAGGTGCTGGAGGACGTCGTGACAGTCGTGGCGATAGAGTTGCCGGAGGATAGCGAGTTCGGCCTGGATCTTGTGATCGAACGTAATGGCGAACAGCATCGTATTGATGCTCGGTCGGTCGAACTCATCAAGCCGTTTCCAGATGGTCATCTGACGCTGGCCGCGTATCTGCAGTGGCGGCGATTTGTGTGACGATAGTAGACATCACTCTCCGAGTGATGCATTGCGATTCTGCGTTGAAGAGGGGTAATGCACTTGACGAGGAAGAAAACGCGGGCATCGTCACTCAGAGAGTGACGGCTACTATGTCAGACATGACTCTCCAAGTGATGGATTGCGATTTTGCGTTGATGATGGGTGATGACATCCAGCAGTGGGTGCGTGCAGGCGACGTCACTCGGAGAGTGACGGCTACTATTGTAGACATCACTCTCCGAGTGATGAATTGCGATTTTGCGTTGACGAACGGAATTGATCATCGACTTCTGAAAACACATAAGACCGAAGGGCTTCGTCACTCAGAGTGACGGCTACGATGAAACGCGAAGCTATGGAACTTCATTTTCTCGATCCAAACGAACCGGCGGCGATTTTGTATCGAAAGCTGCCGCACTGGTCTCAGGCCGGAGTCGTCTGTTTTATTACGTTTCGAACTGACGATTCCATGCCTCGCGAAGTTGTTGATGGCTGGCACCGTGACCGACGACGCTGGCTTCAGCAGCATGGCATTGATCCGGATGCCGCGACATGGCGAATCGACCTGCAGCAACTCGACAGACTGTTGCAGCATGAGTTCCATCAACAATTCTCAGAGCGATGGCACGGTGAACTTGATCGATGTCACGGTGAATGCGTCCTGAAGGATCCGGTCAACGCCAAAACGGTCTCGGACAGTCTGCTGAAGTTCAACCGGGATCGCTACTGGCTGACAGATTTTGTTGTGATGCCAAATCATATCCACCTGCTTGTCGTGTTTCCCAACGACGATGCAATGCTCAATCAGTGCGAAGGATGGAAACGTTTCACCGCGCGACAGATCAACAAGCATCTCGCCCAGTCCGGACGATTTTGGCAACAAGACGGATTCGACCATCTCGTTCGCTCTGAATCGCAATTCGCATATTTCCGCCACTACATCGCCGATAACCCTCTCAAAGCCGGCCTGAAGCCTGGCGAGTTCGTCCATTACTGCGATTCAAAGTCGACATCACTCTCCGAGTGATGCATTACGATTCCGTCGCAGCTGACGGTCTGAAAGAAAATTAGCAGGAACAAAACGCAGGCTTCGTCACTCGGAGAGTGACGGCTACTATGTCGACATCACTCTCCGAGTGATACATTGCGACTCTGCGTTGATGGGTGATGAAGTTGTCGCAGAAGAGAACGCAGGCATCGTCACTCGGAGAGTGACGGCTACTATGGAAATCTTTTCAGCCCTGACACGATCTGTCAGGGTTGCTTCTTATGCTCATGCGGCAAGTCTGGTGAGACCATTCTTTTTCCGCACGGAGGCCTGTTCGTTGCTGACGGGATTCGTCCCGACACGAGAGAGGCCCAGAGATGATCGACGCAACCAAAAATTTCGATGATGCTCCTGTTCCGGGATTGCCAAATGTCCAGATTCCGATTCCCGGCGACTCGGACGAGCCTGCAGGAGCGATCCCTGAAAGCGGTATACTGAAAGCCGAAAACCTGCACTGCGATTTACTGAACACGGAAAACCGAACACTGAAAACTTGCAGCGAAGATGCACCCGATCTCATTCCAGTTCGGATGCTGAACGAGTTCACCTATTGCCCGCGACTGGGTTATCTCGAATGGGTCGAAGGCGAATGGGCCAGCAACCTCGAAACCATGGAAGGCACCTTTGGACATCGGCGAGTCGACCAGGAACCAAAGCGAGCGAAAAGGAAAGCCGAAGCGGCCAATGATCAAAGCCCAAATCCCAATGATCAAAGCACGCAGGACGAAGGTTCGTCCGGCTCCCCCGAAAACGGCAAACAGAAAACCGAAACCCCGATTCACACTCGTTCGCTCATGCTTTCCGCACCGTCAGAAGGATTGTTGGCAAAACTGGATGTCCTGGAAGTCGAAGGCATGGTGGTCACACCCGTCGATTACAAACGCGGCAAGGCTCCGAATATTCCTGAAGGAGCCTACGAACCGGAACGAGTCCAGTTGTGTGCTCAGGGGTTGATTCTGCGAGCCAACGGATTCCACTGTGATCGCGGAGTGCTGTACTTCATCGGCTCAAAGAAGCGTGTCACGATTGAGTTCACGGAAGAACTGATTCAGCGAACTCGCCAGCTTCGCGATGATTTCCGTCGAACAGCCGCAGCCGGAGTGACGCCGCCGCCACTTGTCGACAGTCCCAAGTGTCCGCGCTGCTCGCTCGTCGGAATCTGCCTGCCCGATGAAACGAACTTTCTTCAGAGTAGCCATGACTCTCCGAGTGATGATGCCCAAAGTGTTCATCACTCTCCGAATGCTGAATCCGCCCATAGTAGACATCACTCTCCGAGTGATGAATCGCAACTCGTCACTCAGAGAGTGACGTCTACTATGGTTCCCCCCGTCCGGAAATTGATTCCCGCGAATGACGACGCACTGCCGCTGTACGTGCAGACTCAGGGAGCCATGCTGGGCAAATCCGGCGACCGTATGACGATCAAATACAAAGACGAAGTACTGGCAGAACGCAGATTGATGGATGTGTCTCAGGTCAGTCTGTTTGGGAACGTGATGATTTCCGCACAGGGTCTGCGAGAACTCACGATGCGCGGAATTCCAGTTTGTCATTTCACTTATGGCGGCTGGTTTCATGGCATCACAACAGGCCTCGTCCATAAAAACGTCGCGCTGCGAATCCAGCAGTATCGAATCGCCGCCGATCCGGAACGTGCTCTGAATTTTGCACGCTGGTTCATCAGTGGAAAGATTCGCAACTCGCGAACCCTGCTTCGACGCCATCTTCAAAGTGCCTCGTCTGTCTCAGACGAGATCCCTGCTGCAACAGCAGAGGAAATCCGTCCTGAAGAGACGGGGCCCAATGACATCAATCGCGATGCCATACTTCAGTCACTGTCCGAATGGCGATTCAAAGCCGAAAAGGCTTCTTCCGCCGAAACGCTCCTTGGCCTTGAGGGAATGGCAGCGAAGACCTATTTTCAGGGTCTTTTTGAGATACTCAACGGGCGACATGATTTTGATGTCAACGATCGCAATCGCAGACCGCCGAAAGACCCGGTCAACGCCGTGCTGTCGTTTGTGTACTCGCTGCTTGTCAAGGAGCTGACGATCGTCCTGCAGGCCGTGGGATTTGATCCGATGCTCGGCTTCTTTCATCGACCTCGTTACGGACGACCAAGTCTCGCGCTGGACTTTGCAGAGGAATATCGTCCGCTGATTGGCGATTCGATCACGCTCATGGTGTTCAACAATGGCGAGGTGGATCACTCCAGTTTTCTGGAACGTATGGGCTCCGTCACGCTGACGGAATCCGGCCGGAAGTCGGTCATCGCAGCCTTTGAACGAAGACTCGAACAGGAAGTCACTCATCCGACATTTGGATACCGAGTCAGCTATCGCCGCATTCTGGAAGTCCAGGCCCGACTACTCGCCAGAACCGTCACCGGCGAATTGTCTGAGTACGTTCCGTTCTGCACGAGATAGCGCCGATAAATCAGACATCACTCCATAGTAAACATCACTCTCCGAGTGATGAAATGCGATTCCTTCAGCCTCGCGTTGCAAGGCAACTCCAGAGTTGCAGAGTAGGCAGCGGTGAAGAACTCGTCACTCGGAGAGTGACGTCTACTTTGAATCACACATAGGACATTCATATGAAGCACGTTTTTCTGATCTGTTACGACGTCGGCGATCCGAAGCGATTGCGAAAGGTTTACAAGACTCTACAAGGAGCGGGCGAGTCACTACAATACTCGGTGTTCCGCTGTGAGTTGTCTCGCGAGGAGCGTCAGAAGCTGATCGAATCGCTCTGGGAGATTCTGAATTTTGCAGAGGACCGACTGCTTGTGGCGAATCTTGGGCTGAGTGACACACGTGGCGTGGACTGCTTGCAATACTGGGGCATTCCACGAGAGGAACCGAATTCGACGCGTGGAATTGTGATGTAAATTTTTTTTAAGGGACGTAAAGCGAGAGGTCTTGTGACGCAAAAAACCGCCTGACCGCTCGCGGACGTAACTTGTTCTTTGACAACCGGTTAGAAATAGTGGATCCTTTGCCGATGTTCGAACGATGCTTCCGCGAGGCACCCCTCGCAATCCTGTCTGCAAACCAAGTCTTTCAAAGGACTTGGGAGGCGGGCTGTTTCCGTCGCTGAAGAGCGGCGGCCCCATTGAAGCGATACCCAACGGCGTCAAGTCCAACAGGTTGGGCTGGTTTCCGTCGCTGAAGAGCGGCGGCCCCATTGAAGCTGCAACAGACTCTCACGAACTGCTGCAATAACAACCGTTTCCGTCGCTGAAGAGCGGCGGCCCCATTGAAGCGGACATACCACCTTCTGAGATCAGTTCTTCGGCTTCGTTTCCGTCGCTGAAGAGCGGCGGCCCCATTGAAGCCAACATGTCGGCTCTGGCCGCCGGATTGAATGTGCAGTTTCCGTCGCTGAAGAGCGGCGGCCCCATTGAAGCGGGCTATGGTGGCTCTTGCGGGAGCGTCAATGCCGAGTTTCCGTCGCTGAAGAGCGGCGGCCCCATTGAAGCGTGCTGGTGCGTACCATAACACCGGCAGCTTCGCTAGTTTCCGTCGCTGAAGAGCGGCGGCCCCATTGAAGCGACACTGTTCCGGAGGAGCTGAAAAACCAGAGGCAGGTTTCCGTCGCTGAAGAGCGGCGGCCCCATTGAAGCTCCGACAGCCAGCCTGCGTATGCCTCGTTTGCTGTCGTTTCCGTCGCTGAAGAGCGGCGGCCCCATTGAAGCGAGGCCGAGGCCGACTATACCGATACGACCACGACGCGTTTCCGTCGCTGAAGAGCGGCGGCCCCATTGAAGCAACGCCTGCGGACTCAATTCAGAGTCGGCCGGGAGGTTTCCGTCGCTGAAGAGCGGCGGCCCCATTGAAGCCGCAGAATGTAAGGGACAATTGTCAGAGGTCACAAGTTTCCGTCGCTGAAGAGCGGCGGCCCCATTGAAGCACGTTCACCTCCACCTGTGAGCCGCACGTGTTGGCGTTTCCGTCGCTGAAGAGCGGCGGCCCCATTGAAGCGCGGGGGAAACACTCTGTCAACGGTTGCGATTACGGCAGTTTCCGTCGCTGAAGAGCGGCGGCCCCATTGAAGCATCGATCGGAACCGGCTCAGTCACAGGCTCTGCAGGTTTCCGTCGCTGAAGAGCGGCGGCCCCATTGAAGCAATATATTGTTTACTTCGTTCCGATAAATGCAATAGTTTCCGTCGCTGAAGAGCGGCGGCCCCATTGAAGCTGGAAGGTATTGTCTACATTGACAGCAACGGCAAAAGTTTCCGTCGCTGAAGAGCGGCGGCCCCATTGAAGCGGAGCGCACGAGTCTAGATTTTTCGAAGAAGATTTTGTTTCCGTCGCTGAAGAGCGGCGGCCCCATTGAAGCGTACAATCCGCCAATGAAGCGGTAAATGTGACCAGAGGTTTCCGTCGCTGAAGAGCGGCGGCCCCATTGAAGCCCAAACGTTGGCGGAATCAGGATTTCCAGGGTCGAGCGTTTCCGTCGCTGAAGAGCGGCGGCCCCATTGAAGCACGACCGACTAAAGGTGGGTTCGGCTCATTGAAAAAAGTTTCCGTCGCTGAAGAGCGGCGGCCCCATTGAAGCTTCACAAACAGGTCGGTAATCGCCATGGGGACTCTCGTTTCCGTCGCTGAAGAGCGGCGGCCCCATTGAAGCCTCGTTCGGGGTTCGTGGTCTCTTCTGCTTGGAGTATGTTTCCGTCGCTGAAGAGCGGCGGCCCCATTGAAGCAGCCGCCAGCAAATTGCGGCAATCCGTTTGCAGTACCGGTTTCCGTCGCTGAAGAGCGGCGGCCCCATTGAAGCGTCGAGGCCGAAGAACTCAGCGACTTCCGAAAGTGTGTTTCCGTCGCTGAAGAGCGGCGGCCCCATTGAAGCACTTAAATTCGATATACGTCACACTGCTTCCAGTCAGGTTTCCGTCGCTGAAGAGCGGCGGCCCCATTGAAGCATCGACAAGCACAGTATGCCCTGGCGGAAAATTTCGTGTTTCCGTCGCTGAAGAGCGGCGGCCCCATTGAAGCCATTCTTAAAAGTGTGGTTCCGGTTGTGGTGACCGGAGTTTCCGTCGCTGAAGAGCGGCGGCCCCATTGAAGCACTACAGCAAAATTATAGGTAGTGTAACCTTTTAGCGTTTCCGTCGCTGAAGAGCGGCGGCCCCATTGAAGCTTTTCGTTGGCACCACTACGACAGCCCTGGCCGATCGGTTTCCGTCGCTGAAGAGCGGCGGCCCCATTGAAGCCCCAGCATCCCCACGCTGCATATCGCAGCTCAGGGTGGTTTCCGTCGCTGAAGAGCGGCGGCCCCATTGAAGCATATCGTTCCGGCTTCGTGTTCCGCAGGTAGCCGGGTTTCCGTCGCTGAAGAGCGGCGGCCCCATTGAAGCACGCCCGCCACGCTCAACGCTATCGTGCCAGTTCAAGTTTCCGTCGCTGAAGAGCGGCGGCCCCATTGAAGCAACGCCATCGACGCCCCGAGCTGCATCGACTTCCATGTTTCCGTCGCTGAAGAGCGGCGGCCCCATTGAAGCCCCCCGTATCGGTGGGCTAGTCCTGCGGATCTTCCCAGAGTTTCCGTCGCTGAAGAGCGGCGGCCCCATTGAAGCTCAACAGCCTCTTTTCCGCCGCCGATCGCTTCCCCGGTTTCCGTCGCTGAAGAGCGGCGGCCCCATTGAAGCGTTGTGACGGTCCACTCCCGACCGCAGGCACACCGCGTTTCCGTCGCTGAAGAGCGGCGGCCCCATTGAAGCAAGAAATTGAAGCCGAACATTAGTTCGCGACCCTCGTTTCCGTCGCTGAAGAGCGGCGGCCCCATTGAAGCAATGCGGGAAGTGCGGTTCTGGCGAATGCCTCTGTGGTTTCCGTCGCTGAAGAGCGGCGGCCCCATTGAAGCGCCGCCGCTCGCACCCGCACGATTTCAATGTCCGGTGTTTCCGTCGCTGAAGAGCGGCGGCCCCATTGAAGCGCCGCCGCTCGCACCCGCACGATTTCAATGTCCGGTGTTTCCGTCGCTGAAGAGCGGCGGCCCCATTGAAGCCGTTCATTGTGGAATCGATTGTGCTCATCCGTTCCACGTTTCCGTCGCTGAAGAGCGGCGGCCCCATTGAAGCAACGAATACAGGTCGGAGATGTGCAAACATACGGCGCGTTTCCGTCGCTGAAGAGCGGCGGCCCCATTGAAGCTCGTCTGCGTCCTTTGATGCAACGATCCATCGCCGTGTTTCCGTCGCTGAAGAGCGGCGGCCCCATTGAAGCCGCACATCGGCCGTTTCGTCAGCGGGTCCAGCCACGGGTTTCCGTCGCTGAAGAGCGGCGGCCCCATTGAAGCAACAAAAGAGAGCGTAGACGTCAGCGGTCTGCCACATGTTTCCGTCGCTGAAGAGCGGCGGCCCCATTGAAGCAAGGACGGGCGACGTTGGCGGGGCATTGCGTGCGACGGTTTCCGTCGCTGAAGAGCGGCGGCCCCATTGAAGCACGGCGCACCAGCTGGAGACCTGGTTGGCTGCACTGAGTGTTTCCGTCGCTGAAGAGTGGCGGCCCCATTGAAGCATTTTTTGTGAGTGTCGCGACGATCTGCAGAGCGATAGGTTTCCGTCGCTGAAGAGCGGCGGCCCCATTGAAGCGGATTGTGGAAGCGAATCCGTAGGTAACTGCCGTTGCGATATATCCGTCGCTACCAAGCGGCGGCCCCATTGAAGCAGCCCTTGCTCACGGCGGATGCGGTCAATTTCAGAGGTTTTCGTCGCTGGAGAGCGAGCTCAACGAACTGCCATTGGCAGCTAAAGCCTGGAGGGAATAAACGAAATTGATACACAGTGATCGCCAAAGCGGCGGAAAGTTGCCAGGACCATTGTACTTGTCATACGCGAGCCTCTTGCAACAATGTAGGCGGAGGCCGGTTTGACTGGTTGGATTGAGGACAAAGTTTCTTGAACAGTGTGGTGGCGTTATACTGAACAGGATGATCTTTACAGTTGTCAAAATGCGGATGCTCAGGATTTGAGCGATCTCAGAACGATATTCCGGAACGCAAAGGCTCACGCCTGCAATCCTGAATTCGGCATTCAAGCGACAGTCAAATCGGGTTTGAATCAACAAGTCAGGCGATGACGGAGTCTCATCGCAGAAAGCATCATCATCGCGGTGTGCCCGCCCAGGATAACATGCCTCATCTCGCTCCCGACAGTCAGGATCCGCATCTTCCATTGATCATGAAAAAAGGATCATTTCGTTTCTTATCGTGCCTTTCTCTGCTTTGTTTTTTGGCAGCAGTAATGCCCGAACCGCTCGCCGCAGAAGTTTTTAATTCCGAAGGCCTGCCTGGCACTCTGATTCTTGTGGGCGGGGGCGCAGTGCCGCAGGAAGTCTCAATACTGCTGCGGGAGTCCGTACAAGACCAGCCGCTCGTCATTCTTGCGGAGGCGTCTTCCAAACCGACTGCCACCGCGGATGCAACAAAGCAATGGCTGACCGAACACGGCATCTCCCGTGTCACCGTGGTCGACTTCTCACTGCCCATGCCGGACCGACTTCGGCAAACCGTTGCCGCAATTCAAAAGGCCCAGGCGGTCTGGATCTGTGGCGGACAGCAATCCCTGCTGGCGAATACATTTGCCGGGACTGATGTTGAAAACGCCCTTCAGAATCTGCTGCAACGAGGCGGTGTGATTGCCGGAACTTCGGCAGGTGCCGCCATCATGTCGAAAGTGATGATCTCATCCGGCATGAACGAGCCTGAAATTTCGATCGGTTGGAACTTGTTGCCGGGAGTGATTGTTGATCAGCACTTCACGGAGCGAAACCGTCTCGGCCGTTCGCAGTTGGCCGTCAGCAAACATCCTCAACTGTTCGGGCTGGGCATCGACGAAGGAACGGCCGCGATCGTCACCGGTCGCCGCATGCAGATTGCCGGAACAGGCCGCGTATCTGTTTTATTGGCGGAGACCGCCTATCGAGCTGCGGACGTGATGACTCTGACCAAAGGTGAAGTCGCCGACTTCACGCAACTGCGTCGAGCGGCAGAGCAGCGCAGCATAAGGATCGATCCGGGTCGCCCGACGGACGGTTTGCCGCAGGTCGCACACGGCTCGCTTGTGATTGTTGGCGGCGGCAGCATGCCAAAAGATGTTGGCGCTCGTTTCATCGAACTGGCTGGCGGCGCGAAGTCAAGAATTATTGTTCTTCCGACTGCGGGGCCACGGACGGAAACGACTGATGTCGTCCCGGGGTTTCTGCGAAGTAAAACGACAGAGAGCGTCAGGGTGTTACTTCAAAGAGGTACTGAAGCGGACTCGGAAGAGTTCCGTTCGGCGCTCGAAACGGCGACGGGTGTCTGGTTCGGCGGCGGTCGCCAATGGAATTTTGTCGATGCTTACGAAGGTACGGACGCGATCAGACTGTTCCATGATGTGCTTCGGCGCGGTGGCGTGATCGGTGGCAGTTCTGCCGGCGCAACTATTCAGGGCGAGTTTCTTGTTCGCGGCCATCCGCTGGGCAACACCGTGATGATGGCGGAAGGATATGAGCGAGGCTTTTCCTTTCTGCCGGGCGTCGCGATCGATCAGCACTTTGCTCAGCGTGGACGCCAGCCGGATCTGCTGCCCGTCATTCGTCGTCATCCGGAAATGCTGGGCATTGGCATTGATGAAGGAACAGCCCTTGTTGTCACGGGCTCAAAGGCCGAAATCATCGGACAAAATTCCGTTCACTTCCTTCCGGCGAAACAACTGGCCTCACTTCCGGCCGATGCAGAACTTCCGGGGACAGCTGAAGACGCCGCCCGGCTTTACATCTCAATAAAGTCGGGCGAATCAATCGATCTGAAGTCGTTTTGACTGCGAACTACTCCACCCAGCCTGGAAAACGGGCGATCAGGGAGACCACGGCGGCCTCAGCAAAGACAACCACCGGGTACCATGAATACTGAATCCAGAACGAGGGATGCCGATCCAGCAGCACGTCGCGCAAGGTTCCTCCACCGAAAGCGGTCATGAAAGCGACGGAGAAAACTCCGACAAAGTCCATCCCTTTTCGGCGAGCCAGCAATACACCAAAAATCGCCCCGCTGATCACGGCGGCAACTTCAATGATCAGTCTCATTCGTTGGGCTCACTGACGGGAGTATTTTCGGGAGGAATTGTTGTCGGCGGTCCACTTTCAGGCGCCGGTCGATTGGCAATGATTGGATTGCCTGTCAGATCCACTTCCAGCCATTCGTCCGGACTTGCGACATTAAGTCGAAAAGAACGCTCGCGAATCTCCTGCTCCTGGAGCAACTGATAAACGTAGAGCTCAATCACATCCAGCTCCGGGAAATCCACTTTCTCCTGAACAAGTTCAAAGATGCGTGACTGAAGCGACTTTACAGCCGCAACTGTTTTTTCATCTTTCGCTGTCGGATCGAACTTGAGTTTCATTCCGATCTGCAACATCGTCGGCGTCTCTTTATGCAGCTTCTTCTTTCCGCCATTTACGCGAGGTGCAGAACCCGGGAACTCAGCAACAATCGCTTCCTGCAGCGGCATGAAGGGCATCAGGTGCAGCGTCCAGTAGCCGAACAGAAAAGATGTGGCCATGATGCCCATCACGAACATCGCCACGACCACCTTCCTGCCGCTGATCCACGATTTTTCCTTTGGCTCTGACCCGGTCTCAGACATAAATGCTGCTTCTCGATTCTTTACTTGGGAGCCGATCCTGACAATTCGGCCTGTGGACACCTGCTGGCCGTCCAACGGAAATGGGCCGGCCGGGCATTTACTGCCGCACTGCTCAGCACTATACAATCTTAGACCTCTGATCGGCGAAGTCTGCCATCCGAGGTGGTCTGGACGGCCAGATTCCCGTGAACGATGCATGAGATCAGGAATCTCGGAAGGTTTCTCGTTGACGATCGTCGGTCCGTTCTTCTAAAGTGCCCGGATGAGCCTCAGCATTATTCGAATTCAGATCAACGGAATCGGCGGTATTATTACCGCTCGACAGCCGCATCATGCCTGAGGAACGCAGAATCTGATTCCAGCAGCCCTCAGGTCATCCTGAGGGTTTTTTTATTGGTACTCGAAAGTTGCAACAATGGCACGCATTCAGCTTTATGACACGACACTTCGTGACGGTTCTCAGGGAGAAGGCGTTAACTTCTCACTGCAGGACAAGCTGATGATTGCGCAGCGTCTGGATTCGCTCGGCTTTGATTATATCGAAGGCGGTTATCCGCTCTCCAATCCCAAGGACGAAGAATTCTTCCAGCGCATTGCCGACATGGATCTGAAGCACGCCCGCGTTTCCGCCTTCGGGATGACACGACGTAAAGGCGTCGCAGCCGAAGATGACATCGGCATGCAGGCTCTAATTCGCTCTAAAGCGCCTGCCGTCACGATCGTCGGGAAGACATGGGATCTGCACGTCACGGAAGTCCTGCGTGTGTCTCTGGAAGAGAACATCGCCATGATCAGGGATTCTATTGCCTTCATAAAATCGGAAGGCCGTGAAGCCATCTATGATGCCGAGCATTGCTTCGACGGATGGAAGGCAAATCCTGACTATGCTCTTCAGACGTTGCAGGCTGCGGCCGACGCCGGTGCCAGCATGATTGTGATGTGTGATACCAACGGAGGCACGCTGCCCGAGCAGATCGCTGAATTTGTGAAAGCCCTGAAGGCTGCCGTGAATGTTCCGCTCGGCATTCACTGCCACAACGATTGCGAGCTGGCCGTGGCAAATTCTCTGGCCGCTGTTCAGGCCGGAGCCATGCAGGTTCAAGGAACAATCAATGGCATCGGAGAACGCTGCGGCAATGGGGATCTTGTGTCAGTGGCGGCCAATCTCCATCTGAAACTTGGTTATGAAGTGCTTGTGCCCGGTGGTATCCAACGGCTAACGGAACTGTCGCGGTACGTGTATGAAATCGCCAACCTGAATTTTCGCTCTGGCCAGCCGTTTGTTGGTTCCAGCGCCTTTGCTCACAAGGGTGGCATGCACGTGCATGCGGTCAATCGACTTGCTCGCAGCTACGAACATATCACGCCGGAGGCCGTCGGAAACGAACGCCGCATTCTGGTCAGCGAGCTGTCGGGTCGTTCCAATATCGTGGCAAAAACAACGAAGTTCAACATCAGTCAGGACAATGAACTGATGTCGCGAATTCTGCTTGCCGTGCAGGACATGGAAAATGAAGGCTATCAGTTTGAGGCCGCTGAAGCGTCGTTTGATCTGCTGGTGATGAAGCAGGCGGGCAGCTATCACCCGGCCTTTGAACTGGAACATTATCGCGTCAACGTGCAGAATCAGAAACGCGAACCGATGACGGAAGCAGTCATTAAGCTAACGATCAATGCGGCTCAGCAGCACGTTGTGGGAGAAGGTGACGGACCCGTGAACGCTCTGGACAGCGCCCTGCGAAAAGCTCTGACACCCGCTTATCCAGGACTCGCAGAAATGACTCTTGTGGATTACAAGGTGCGCGTCATCAACAGCACTGAAGGCACGGCAGCGCGTGTGCGAGTTGTCATCGAAAGTCGTGACCGTTCGACGGTCTGGAGCACTGTTGGAGTCAGCGAAAATATCATCGAAGCCAGCTGGATCGCGCTGGTGGATGCCGTCGAGTACAAGATTCATAAAGACCGCGGGCTGATTCGCAGTGGGATGAACAGCTGACACTTTTTTCCCGAGCGGGCGGCCAGCCTGCTCGATCAGTTCTGATCGCCGTCAAACGTGTTCCATGTCGCTGGTCTTTCGAAAAATCGCAGTGAGCCGCATGTCTGAACTCTGTGACAATCTCGACCCCGAACTTCTTGCCATGCTGCGAGATCCCAGGGACGGGGCGCGGATGGATCTCGGGTATTCGCCAGTCCGGCTGATGTCGGCCGATCAGATACAGACATGGAAAGTGGTCGGTGGGATTCCGCGCTTTGTCACTGACGAACATCTCGAAAGCTTTGGCCATCAGTGGACCACTTTTGAGGTCGCTCACGATGACGAAGACCGAGCGACGTTTGTGGCCAAGACAGGCATGCCGCTGGAACAACTCAAAGGTCTGCGTGTTCTCGATGCGGGCTGTGGTGGCGGACGCTATTCCCGAGTCTGCGGTGAAGCCGGGGCCGTTGTCGTCGGCGCTGATCATACGCGAGCCGTCGACAAAGCCAGGCAACTTTCTTCGCAGCTGCCAAATGTCCAGTTTGTTCAGGCGGATCTGAAACACCTGCCCCTGGAGACCGCGTCATTTGATTTTGTGTTTTCCATCGGCGTGATGCACCACGACTCGGATACGCGTGCCGTGTTTGATGCAGTGGCTCGCATGGTAAAACCGGGTGGCCGGTATTCTGTCTGGCTTTATCGCCGCAATCAGTGGTGGCAGGAGTTCATCAACAGCGGTCTGCGTGCGATTACCACAAAGCTGCCACCGTCTGCTTTAATGCCGTTCTGCCATCTGGGAGCTGTTCTTGGTGGCATCCCGGGGATCAATCGCACTTTAAACAAGATCGTCAACTTCAGTGCGCATCCGGGTTATGAAAATCGTGTCTGCGATACTTTCGACTGGTGGGCGCCGAAGTTTCAGTATCACCACACGGTTCGTGAACTGTCCCAGTGGTTCAGCGAAGCCGGGTTCGATCAACTGACAGTTCTTCCGCCGGAGAAAAACGGACGGCTCTATTCCTGGACGTACGAACACAATCTGCTCATTGGCAGCGGAGTCAACATGTCCGGTGTGCGTCGGTAAAAGACCGGCCATGTTGCTGCCGCGTTCCGTGGTTTCTGTGATCTGCTTGAGCTACCATCAGGCGAACGTGATCAACGCAGCGTTCGTTGATTTCCTTAACCAGCCCACATTCGGGGAAACGATTCGATGGTAATTTCAGTTCGATGGTTCGCCTTGGCACTCTCAGTCACTCTCACTGCATTCGCAGCCACACCGGCTTTTGCTCAGGAAGCCGAATGGGTTTCTCTTTTCGACGGAAAGACTCTTGGGGGCTGGGAGAAAATCGGCGGCGACAAGAGTATGTGGGAGGTCAAAGAAGGAGCACTCGCCGGCACCGGGGAAGCTTCCATGCTGGTGAACACGACTGGTCCTTACAAAAACTTCCGCTATCGAGCCGAAGTTAAAATCAACGACAAAGGCAACTCAGGACTGTACTTCCGGACGACTCGCAAGCCAAGCTTCACCGATGGCTACGAAGCTCAGATCGACAGCACTCATACGGATCCTATCCGCACTGGGTCACTGTATGGCATGTGTCATGTTTACCAGCAGCATGTCAAACCGGACACTTGGTTTGTCTACGAACTGGAAGTTCGTGACGACGTCTGGCGGGGCAGGGCGGTGACTCGCATTAAAATCACGATCGACGGCAATGAACTGTTTGAGTACCTCGACTTCGCCCAGACGTTCAAAGAAGGCCACTTCGCGTTCCAGCAACATGATCCAGGCAGCTATGTCTTCATCCGCAAGGTTGAAGTCCAGCCTCTGCCGGACCAGAAGTAGGCGTTTGTCTTCGAAGCAGCGGAAGTCGATGGTCGCGGCGAGAGCTTCAAGTTTCGCCGCGGTCCGACCGCAAGGAGGGGCGTTCCTGCCATCCTGAACGAAGCGGAGCGAAAGCCTACAGCCCCGGCAGATCTCGGTTGAACTGTTCGTCGCCGGTACCGGCCCCCGAATCTTTGGGTGTGGGAACTCCGCCATCTTCACCAAAGAATTGCCCATTGCTCTGGCTGGGCGCAGCCTTGAAATCGTCCGCCTGAGGATTACTGTCGTAAGTGCCGGCGGCACCGGGTTGATAAGGCGGCGCATTTGAGGGCGGTATGACCATTGTGCCCGGCTGAGTATACCCGCCAGGCGCTCCGTACATCTGCTGACCATACGGTGCCGGCTGATACATGGGTTGCTGATACATACAACCGCTGAGCGTCAAGCCAGAGGCGGAAAGCACACTGTTCAACATCAAGCGCGATGGGAACCTGGACATCCTGTCGGTTTCCTGCAAGAAAAAGACTGTCTTCTGCTTCCATCAAAAGATGTTGGACAGAAGGCGCGGAACGCTTTTGGGCTGAATACCCCGGCTAAGGCCAATCCATAGCCACAGCAGACAACTTCAGACAGGTGAATGCCCTAAGCCGCAATTTCTGCGACTCTCGCGCACAGACCCGCAGAAATCGCCGGATATTTAGTCCATCCGACAATTCGTGTCTAGAGCGGTTTCAGCGATATCGGTTTTCGTGTTTTAGCAGACGTGCGGCCGCTTTCAACCGCTCGAATGAAGAATGCCGGGCGTTTTCTGCAGGCCAATTCCTTGCTGTAAGCCGAGTTCCCACGCGGCGGTCAGTCGATTCCCAGATTGCGTTCGATGCTGTTGGCTTTGTCTGACATCAGGTGTTTTTTGAACCACTGGTCCGGGTCACGTTCCCGCGTCTGATCGCCACGTCCCTCTTCACCCACGAAATCCCATTCCTTGACGTCCTCGTTGACTTCGCTGTCCCAGTCATCAGGCGTCGGCGTAAACATTCGCGTCATCCGGCGCATGGCGGATTTCGGATGCTCCACCAGATGACAGCCGGAGCAGGCAACGGCGACGAGACAAATTGCCATCAGCGTTAGTCGAGTTCGATTCATTGAAATCCCCGGACAAATTCACTGATGGCGCGATGACGAAAGGATCGATGCCAGCCAGAATTGATAAAAGTGATTCTGCTGCAGGCGGACAATACGTGCGTCCTGCAGAGTAAGATTCCAGTCCTGTTGCGCCCAGAGGGTTCCATGCAGTCACTCGACATCCTTGTGGTATCACCACATCCCGACGATGCGGAAATCAGCGTAGGCGGTACGATCGCCCTGTCGCTTCAGCAGAATCTGCGTGTCGGCGTGGTCGACCTGACCACCGGTGAACCGACGCCCCACGGCAGCCTGGCAATCCGAGCCACTGAAACTCAAAAAGCTTCGGACATTCTGGGACTTACCTGGCGCAAGAATCTGGGTCTGCCCAATCGCAGCCTGCAGCCTGATCTTGAGGCTCGCCGCAAACTGGCCGAAGTCTTTCGAACCGTGCGGCCTCAGATCATTCTCGCTCCGTACTGGCAGGACGCACATCCAGACCACGTTTCCGCCAGCAGCCTGGTGGATGACGCCCGCTTCTGGTCAAAGCTGAGCCGGTCCGATATGGAGGGCGATCCGTTCTGGCCACCCATGCTGCTGCACTATTTCAGCATCCACCTGCGAATCCATCCGACAGCATCGTTCGTGGTCGATATCTCGTCGCAGATTGAAACAAAAATGAACGCAGTATGCGCCTATGAAAGTCAGTTAATCACCGGCCGTCCGCAGACATTTCCCACGGGCATTGACGACATTCGCGACCGCGCCAGATACTGGGGCTGGTCGATCGGGCGAGCCTACGGCGAACCACTGATCAACCGCGAATCCGTGGGCATCAGCTCGCTAAGTTCTCTGCTGAAATGAAAAGGCCGGTCGGACGGATTGAATATTAAAGATTGGGATCGACGAACAAACCTGCAGCCCAGGGAGTTCAGGATTGATCGCTCACTTCATCGCCGGTTTCATCACCGTCGAGGCTTCGGACGTGGTCGGCGTGGCGACTCGTCAATAACGTCGACGTCATCGATCACTTCCACGTCGTCCACGATCTCAATCACGTCGATGACTTCGACATCGTCAACGATCTCAACAATTTCCACTTCTTCCACATCCAGCACTTCCGCAGTTTCATCCACAAAGACGGGCGTCCCTCTGGCCTTCGTCGTACGAAGTGGTTTGGCGGCAGGAATAACATTCTGAAGGAAACGATACTTGACGTCACCGATCAGCACTTCCACGCCATCGATCAGCTTCGCATCTTTTTCAATTCGCTGCCCCGCAACCGTGACTCCGTTCATACTGCCAAGATCGCGGATGTAATATTCTGAATCCACCTGCACGAGCGCACAATGCATTCGCGAAATCCTGGAACTCCCGTCCAGGACAACATCACATTCCGGACTGCGTCCAATCAGTACAACAGCCCGGTCAATGGGGATCTGGGCCCCGGGTCCAACTGGATGCAAAATAGCGACCATTAATCAATCCCGGATGATCTGAGAGAAGAGCCCTGGCACCTCACAGAGACTGTGCCTCTGACGCAATGGGCCAGCGAACTCACTATCATAAGAAACACTCATTTTCTTGTCTTCCTGCAGAACCAACACTCTGAACACACGCCTGACAGAATAGATTTAAGGCTGCGGCAAATTTCACGAACCACGCTGCACACTCGCAGACTCTCTCGTCCGGCATGTCGGTCCTTTTTCTGTGAAGAGAAGGGGTTACCGGTTTACCTGTCGAGTCATTCACACCTGAATTCTGCGGAAACTATTGTCGACCATGTTCTTAGCGGGGAAGACAGAACGGCACAGGCATTTGCCCGCAACCTCGGAATTTTGCCGCCGGCAACCGCCGCCTGCTACTGAATTTGGAGCTCAACAAACGAAAAACACCAGATTGAACCATTCAGATCGCAAAGAACGTACGCTGCAGCCCGTTACAATTCAGGAATCGCAGACTCGCACGAGTTTCGCTGACCACCTGCTCCCTGCCGTGAGACCTCCTGATGAACCTCTTTGCTGCCGCCGAACAAAACAATCGCGACAATGCGAAGCCTCTTGCCGCACGCATGCGACCGTCGACGCTGGCTGAGTTTTCAGGCCAGACTCATATTCTGGGCGACGGAAAGCTGCTGCGGCGAATGCTGGATGCCGATCGGATCGGGTCCATGATTTTTTACGGTCCGCCTGGTACCGGGAAAACCACTCTGGCGGAACTGATCGCAAAGCAGACTCGTCGACACTTCGAACGACTCAACGCCACCACCGCCGGTGTTCGAGAAGTTCGTGAAGTTCTTCAGGCCGCTGCTGATCGACTTGCCGCTGATGGCACTCAGACCGTTCTGTTCATTGACGAACTGCATCGGTTCAGCCGCAGCCAGCAGGACATCCTGCTGCCTGATGTCGAAAGTGGAACCATCTCACTGATCGGCGCGACAACGGCAAATCCTTTCTTCTCCCTGGTGGCTCCTCTGATCAGCCGCAGCCAGGTCTTCGAGTTCAAAGAACTGGAACACTCCGATTTGATCGCCCTGATGAAACGTGCCGTCTGCGACGATCGACGAGGGCTCGCCGGTCATCAGGTCAAAGTGGAACCTGAGGCGTTCAACTTTATCGCCACGCTTTCCGATGGAGACGGGCGACGCGCACTGACTGCTTTGGAAATCGCCGTGCTGTCGGTGGCGCGCACAACCAAGCTCGTGGATGTCGGGGTGGCTCAGGAATCCATGCAGCGGCGAGTCGTTCGTTTCGATCCGAATGGCGATGACCATTATGACGTCGCCAGTGCCTTCATCAAAAGCATTCGCGGCAGTGATCCTGACGCAGCACTTTACTGGCTGGCTCGCATGCTGGAGTCCGGCGAAGACCCACGATTCATCGCACGACGTCTGGTAATTGCTGCCTCTGAAGATATCGGCAACGCTGATCCGATGGGACTGCCCATCGCCACCGCCGCGTTTCAGGCGACAGAAGTGATCGGCATGCCGGAATGTCGCATCAATCTGGCTCAGGCGACGACGTATCTGGCTTGTGCTCCGAAATCCAATGCCTCGTATGTCGCCATTGACGCGGCTATTGCTGACGTGAAGCAGAACACGCTTGTCCCGGTTCCCATGCATCTGCGCGACGGTCACTATGCGGGTGCAGCGAAGATGGGCCACGGCGTCGGATATCAATATGCTCACGACGGCAAGGATGGCTGGGTCGATCAGGATTATCTCGGCGTTGATCGGCAGTATTACCAGCCGGTCGATCGTGGAAAAGAAGCGGAGTTCCTTGCCCGGCTGAACGATCTTCGCAGCCGGCGAGAAGCCAGATAATCGCCGCGGCCGCCGAGTTTCCGAACGTGAACCTCGCCGCCACCTCAGATCCTTCGTCTGGCTTTACACCTCAGCCGCAAAATCATAAGCAGCATCTCTGCCCGCTTCGAATCGTTTTCCCCTGTTAGTTGATTCATGTCATATCCACCGCATTTTATCGTCGTACGGATTGCCGTGCTGATTGTTGGCATTGCCTGGGGCGTTTGTGAGCTGGCTGCCGGCCTGGCACAAAATGCTGAAACGGATCTCGACCATCGCATTGTACTGTCGCTGCGTCAGCCAGAGAATCTGTACCGAATGATTGGTCCCCTGGCCTTCGAAGAATCCATGCGCGACTTCACGGCGCTGGGTGGCTATGCGGTGCTGATTACAACCGTTGTGAGCTTCTCAATTTTTGCATGGGCGGAGCTGGGCCATCTGGCATTTCGCTTCTTTGTACTCAGTTCTGTCGGGGGCTTCTTCACTGGCGTGCTGATGAAGCAGCTTGTGCAGCGAGTTCGGCCATCTCTTGTGCCGCACCTGTCCCACGTATCCGGCCACACCAGCTTTCCCAGTTCGCATGCGATGATGTCCGTCGTGGTCTATGTCACCGCGGGATTCCTGCTGGCTGAACTGACTCAGAATCGTCACCTGCGACACCTTCTGATTGGCCTGCCGCTGGTTGTGGCGTTGCTGGTTGGCATCAGCCGTGTCTGCATGGGAGTCCATTATCCCACCGATGTGCTCGGCGGCTGGACCTGCGGCCTTGTCTGGATATGGTGCGCATTTGCCATCCGCGGACGATGGTCGCGAGAAGGAAATGCGGCTGCGGAGCGATGAAAGATCTCCGTCCGTGAACTGAAAGTTCCTTGCGAATCGCTCCGTGACCTGCCGCCGCTTCTGTGCAGTTGGGCCAGACTACCTATTTTCAGCCACACTTCAGCGAAACCAGTCGCACTTTGGCGAAACACAGGGAAGTTCAGATTCTGCGGGTCCTGATCTGCACAAGACGGAATGGCGAGGGTATCCTTCGCGGCTCAGGCGGCCCCGGATCAACGATCTACTTCCAGCCGCTTCGAATTCCTGTTTCGTTTGTCTGCACCTTCTTCATGGACGAGAGCGATGCAACTTCAGCCACGGACCAGCCCCGAAACAGACCGCTGCATGGATCTGATCCAGCAACTGGCCAGCGTTATTGTGCACGACCTGTGTGTCGATGTTGGATTTCAGTCCGTGACCCTGACCGGCCGAGCGGGTTCCTGGTACGCCAAGCAGGTTGCCACAACAGCCGCTCGTCGAATGTATCCGAATCATCGGATTGAGAATTTGCTGCAGGTTTCAACGGTTCGATAGTTGTCCTGCTGCAGAAACTCAAATTCACAAAAACGCAATTAACATTCAAGCCTGATGCTCCAGCACCGTCGGATCTGTCCGACAGACTGGGGCTTCAGGCTTTTCCTGTTTATGATGCCTGCGGTTCGTGACGGCAGAGAGGCTGTGAGGTGATTTCCGGTCATCTCAACTAATCGTGAAAAGATCGCCTGATACAAGCTCGAAGCGCCAGCGAGTGGGCTCGGAATCCCTGGCCGCCGACTCGCTGGTGCTTCGAGCTTGTCTAAACTCATCGCCTCCAGGCGGGACGACTGGTCATGAATGTAACACCAATTCTTTTCAGCACTCAATTCGATCCGAGCGAGCAAACCGATGACTCAGGCAGGTGATTTTGGAGCAACGGGCGACGGACAAACCGACGATACTGAAGCACTGCAGCATGCTCTGGACGAAGGCGTGGGCGAACTGGTGCTTTCGCGAGGTGACTATCGCCTGACAAAGCCGCTGGTTCTGAATCTTGCCACAATGGGCCGCACCGCCATTCGTGGCGAAGGAGGCACAGCTCGCCTTTTGATGCAGGGCAGCGGGCCTGCGATTTTCCTCAAGGGCTCGCACAACACCTCCGCTGATCCCAACAGCTTTCGTGACTCCGAGTGGACTCATGAACGCATGCCGATGATCAGCCAACTGGAAATCCTGGGCCAGCACGAAGAAGCAGACGGCATTCGTATTGAAGGCGTGATGCAGCCCACGATCACTGGCGTACTGCTTCGCAAGCTGCGGCATGGCATTCATATTTCCGGTCGAGCCCGCAATGTTCTGATCAGCCACTGCCATATTTATCACAATACGGGCGTCGGAATATTTCTGGACGCCCTCAACCTGCATCAGGCCATCATCAGTAGTTCGCATCTCAGTTACTGTCGCCTTGGCGGAATTCGCATTGAACGCAGCGAGATTCGCAACCTGCAGATTACCGGCAACGATATTGAGTACAACAACAATGGCGGACACAAAATTCCAGGTGCTGATGGCGTCCCGACAGCTGAGATCTGGCTGGATGCCAGTGAAGGCAGTATTCGGGAAGGAACAATCTGCAGCAACACGATTCAGGCGACGTACAGTCCTGACGGTGCCAACCTCCGCATCATCGGTCAACCGAAGGAGAAAAATGCGAAGGTTGGAATGCTGGCCATCACCGGGAACCTGATCGGCAGTCAATGGAACAACATCCATATGACATCCGCCCAGGGAGTCACCGTGACAGGCAATTCCATTTACTCAGGACACAATCGCAACCTGCTGATTGAAGACTGTTCCCAGATCGTCGTGGCCGACAACTGCTTTGGCCACAACACTGATTATGGACTGGAGAAGGAACTCTGCACCGGCGTGACGTTCCGAAATTGCCGTGACAGCCTTTTTACCGGGAATATCCTGCAGGATTGCCTGAGCGGCCAGCATATGTATCCCGAAGCTCCGGAACTGCAGCGTGAAGCATTGCTGGAGCTGTTCGACTGCCGCAACATAATCATCAGTAACAGCCAGATCCTCGATTCTGCTCCGTACGGAATCCGCCTTGCGAACTGCACCGACATAACTCTCAACGCAGTCACTGTTCAGGATCGGCGGATGCCACCGCTGCAGAAGTCAGCGGTGTTCTGGTCCGGGGAGACCGGGCAGAGCATTGTGTCTGCCTGTCGATTTTCCGGTGCGTTGGATTCCCCGTTTGTTTCCGAACATGTTCTCGTCCGCCAGGGCTGCATTCCCGAGTAACGACGACGAGTCCATCAAAGAACTGCAGCTGTCCTAACAGGCCATTGTCTGCAGTCGATTTTCCAGTTCGTCAATCAGCTCTGCGATCGTACGCCCCGTGCAGGACGTTGGCAGCCCGATAGCCTCGCCGCCGGTCACCCATTCTGCCACTTTGCGTTCAGCAGCAACGACAGTGCTGTGATCCCTCCCGCCGAAGTACATTCCAATTTCTCGATAGGCCGACTTTGTGAGACGGCGCGACATAAACATGGCGATCGCACGAGGCAGAGCAATGGCCTTGCGACGCGACGGAGAACGCAGGTCGGCAGCGGTCACGCCAAACGTTTCACACACGACTTTTTCGACATCGCTGATTCGAACCAGGCGCCGACATTCTTCAGCCATCTCGCCCATGACCTCACGAGCGACGGCGAGTGTGATGCGGCGACCATTGAGAGCAAACTGGCCTTCCAGCTGGTTCAGAGCGCCCTGAAGTTCTCGCGTATTGCGGCGGCAACGGCGGACAATGTAGTCCAGAGCATCTTCAGCGAAGACGGCTTTCATTCCGGCAGTCAATGAACGCGCCAGCTTGTGACGAGTGTCTTCGTCGGGCGATTCAATTCGACAGACAAGTCCGCTGAGAAACCGAGTTGTCAGTTCTTCACGATGCTTTGTCAGTAACCGCGGATGACGGTCCGAAGAAATCACGACCTGACCGCCGTGATCAATCAGCTGAGTAATCGTGTGCAGGAACTCTTCCTGAGTCGCGCGTTTGTTATCCAGGAATTCAATGTTATCAATGAGCAGCACTTCCACATTGCGGAAGCGCTGACGAAACGAAGGAACCGTTCGCGAACTGAGCGCTGATGTAAAATAATTCGTAAACGCTTCGCATGTCAGGTACATCACATTTTTTGACGGATGCTTGCGCCGCACTTCCGTGTAGATCGCTTCCAGAAGATGAGTCTTCCCGGTTCCCGTTCCTCCATGAATGAACAGCGGGTTATACCGCTCCCCCGGAGCAGCCGAAACCTGACGCGATGCCAGAACTGCCAGGTCGTTGCATTCGCCGGAAACGAAAGAGTCAAAACACCGGAACCGGCGACGGTTGCCTGGAAGACTGAGCGAACCTGGACGATCAAACTCCGACGGCCCAGTTGGCAGAGGCTGGTGCTTGCCGGCAGACTTTAACGGGCCATTGCCGCCGTCACGTCGCAACTTTGTGGTATTATCCACGTTGGCGTTGCCGCCACTGGAATTTCCGACGCTGCCATGATCACGAATCCCGTGATTGACGCTGACGTCTTCTAAGCTGACGTGACCCGAAGCAGTCGATGCATGGCCAACAGCGGGAACGCTTGAACCACCTGCTGCCGCCACTTCGAGCATCAAGGATTCATCGACTTCGAGCTGTGAAGATCCGGACGGCCCGAGAACAAGCTGAGACGCTTTGTTCAGTGCCGTTCGAAATCGCCGCAGCAGCCAATTCAGAATGAACGGATTGGGGACCCGTACAATCAACCGATCGCCAGAGATTTCAAAACGGGTCCGCTTATGGAACCAGTGCTGGAAGTTCTGTTCGCCGACGGCTTCCCGAATGGCATAAGTCAGCCGCTCGAGCTCTGACGAAGCAGGGGCCAGCGGCGAATGTGGTGGATCAAAAACCAACGTCCGCGCAGCGTAAACCGCTGAATCGAACGTCAGTTTGTCTTCATGACGTGCGGGCTGCGTCATGCGCCCCTCCCTCTATCGCCAGCGCGCAGTAACACCCTGGACAAAGACGGGGCAATTCGCGAAAGCACGCAGCTTGCGCGGCACTCCATCGCCTGTCGCCACATGGGCTGGGCGTTACTGGAAGACTGGCTTTTTTTGACAGGTATTTTTGCTCGACGACGAGTGCAGATTCGTCCTCGAGCGCTCACTCACTCAACGGCTGGCGATGTTAACCGGACGTGAAGAACTGTCAAACGAGGTTGGCCGAATTCCAGTGAGCTTGTGATGAGAGAATTTCGTAAGTGTTTCAGTACGAAGACTCTCCGAATTTCGACGATTCTGAGTGATGGTTTCTCCGACCAAATCGGGGCCGATCGATTGACAAACCAGAAACACCTCGGCGCCCGGCGAGTGAGCCAACAAGCGGCCTGACCCGACAGGGACAAAACCCGCAATCCCCGGATTCAGCCAAACAGCCCGATGGCGGAGGTCAGCGAAATAGTCAGATTTTCTCAACGCGACTCAGTCATTACACTGTGTCGACAGGTTCCAACGGTCAGCCCACAGTGGAAAAGCAGCGAGGATCGCTCATGATGATTGACAGTCTCGACATTTCAGCTTGCAGCGAGAACGGAATGCCGCCAAAGAGCTGGTCATTGAAGAACCTCTTTACGGTGGTTGCAGCGATCACGGCAATCGCGATATCTGCGGACTCTGTGTTTGCTCAGCAGCGCTTTGAAGCACTGCGGGAGGCCATGGTCACCGCCAAAGTCGAAGGGGAAGGCATCACCAACAAAGCGGTGCTGGCGGCGATGCGCCGCGTGCCGCGCCATGAGTTTGTGACCGCTGCTCAAAAAAATCTGGCTTACGGCGACGTTGCTCTGCCGATCGGAAACCAGCAGACGATTTCCCCACCTTACATCGTCGCGTACATGACGGAGTCTCTGGATCCGCAGCCCGAGGACCGTGTCCTTGAGATTGGCACCGGCAGTGGCTATCAGGCGGCTGTGCTGGCCGAGATCGTGAAGGAGGTCTACACAATTGAGATCGTCTCTCCTCTCGCCAAGCAGGCCGAGCGGCGACTGAAGGAACTTAACTACAACAACGTGCATGTGATGGATGGTGATGGCTACAAAGGTTGGCCTGAACATGCTCCGTTCGACAAAATCATTGTGACCTGTTCACCCGAGGATGTTCCGCGCCCGCTGATCGATCAGCTCAAAGAAGGCGGCCGCATGATTGTTCCGGTGGGCGAGCGTTATCAGCAATACTTCCATTTGTTCGTCAAGGAAAATGGCGAACTGAAAGATGAGCGTCTGATCTCAACCCTGTTCGTACCAATGACCGGCACATCCGAAGAGCAGCGACGTATTCAGCCGGATCCCGCAAATCCCCGGATCAATAATGGCTCATTCGAACTGGATGCCAACGAAGATGGCAAGGTGGATGGATGGCATTACCAGCGTCAAACCACCATGTGCAACGAATCGCCCATTGAAGGAACGTGGTGCCTGCGATTCAATAACAAAGAATTCGGATCACTGTCGCAGGCTCTGCAGGGCGCAGCCATTGACGGTCGGCATATCGGCGTACTCAATCTGAATTACTGGATTCGCGCTGACGACATTGTCCCCGGAAACGACCTTTCCGAGCAGGCCGCTGTGGTTGTTCACTTCTACGATCACATTCGCCGGGAGATTGGCTTCAAAGTGCTCGGCAAGTGGCGGGGCAGTTTTGACTGGCAAAATGCCCGTTCCACGGTCCCCGTTCCACCGGGTGCCAAAGAAATGATCATTCGAGTCGGTCTTAATGGATCAACCGGGCAGCTGGACATGGACGGCATAAAAATTTCGACCGTCAAACGATAGTCGGCTTTGCCTGAAGATCTCAGAAATTGTCTGGCTGCTGCTGGTTTGGTAAGTTCGCCTGAGCACTCTGCCGGCGGTTATTTCCTCGGTGATGCCTGCCCGCTGTTCCAGGACAATCAATGCCGGTAAACTGGAGAGGAATGCCAATCACTTCTGAGAGCCACCTATGACCAATGACTCACGTTTTTTTGCCGCTGCAGCAGTCCTTCTGACAATGCCTCTAAGCCTCAGTCCGGTCCAGGCGGATGAACTTGGTGCTGCCGTTCGAACGGCGGTCAGCCAGGTAGAACCGTCGATCGTGCGGCTTCGTGTCATCGGAGGCGAGCAGTCCGTTGATGGCGACACAGTTACGTCCCTTGTGACGACCGGGGTCGTGATCTCCAACAGCGGCGAAATTTTGACGAGCCAGTTTGCTCTTCAGGGAAATCCAGAAGCGGTGCTGGCGGAAGACAATGCCGGTCATCGGATCGCCGCAAAAATCGTCGCGACCGATTATGTGCGGCGTCTCGTGCTTTTAAAAGCCAGCGAAGGTCAATGGACACCGGCCGTTACAGCTCCTGCAGAATCCGTCAGGGCAGGGCAGTGGTCGATTGCGCTGGGGCGTTTCTATTCAGCCGAATCGTCCAACGTTTCGGTAGGCGTTGTCAGCGCATTGAATCGAATTCATGGAATGGCGATTCAATCCGACGCAAAAATTTCTCCCGTCAACTACGGCGGCCCGCTGATTAATCTGAACGGGCAGGTCCTGGGCATTCTTGTCCCGCTCTCGCCGCGAGGGCAGGGCAATGCGTCGTCGGGGATCGAATGGTATGACTCCGGGATTGGGTTTGCGATTCCTTTCCAAGATGCCTTGAACGTTGCCGATCGCCTGAAGGCCGGGCAGGATCTGAAACATGGACGCCTTGGCATCAGGCTGGAAACCTCTGGAATCTTTTCGTCTCAGATCAGAATTGACCGCGTGGTGCCAAATGGACCAGCGGCCCGGGCAGGGCTGAAGAAGGGTGACCAGCTTCTCACGGTCAACGGACGCAACATCGAACGCATGAGCTTCCTGGAGGAAGCAGTAGGAAGCAGTTATGCGGGAGACACCCTGACAATCACAGCCAACCGGGGCGACGAAAGTGTGACATGTGCTGTCGAGTTGACAGAAGAACTGCCGGTTCTGATTCCCGCGTATCTCGGCCTGATGTCCGTGCGAACTGCGAACGCCGGCGACGGCGCAGGGAAGCCGGAAGCCGCGACTTTAGAAGGAATGCTGCAGGGACTTGTGCCGCCGAAAAAACCGGCGGACGCGGCGCCTCCTGAAATGCCAAAAGACAATGAGACGCCCGGATTTGTTCCGCTCCTCGCGCTCGAAAACACTCCAGCTTCAAAGGCCAGCCTGCCACTGCGAGTGGAAGTGTTGTCCCTGAATAAACAAAAGACTGCGAATGCTCAGGAACTGCTGACGGCTCTTCTGGAAGTTCAGGCCGGTGACAGGGTTCAGCTGGAGTACCGTGTTCCGGGTGTTGCAGAAACGAAAACCGTTAACATCGATTCACAGCGGCAGCCTGAGGAAGTGTTGCGTCTTTCCAGCGAAGTGCTGAATGCCATTACCGCGACGGCCGTCGAAACAGTAAAAGCATCTGAACAACCAGGCGCAGGCGATGCTGATAATGGTCAACCAAAGGCTGCGGCCGGCAATGTCGGAGCTCCGGCAGAAGACACAAATGTCTCAGGCGATGTGCAGCGCCGCGAATTATCTTTTGATGAACGTGGCCGCGCTGCTGCATTCTTTTCAACGATCCCGACTGGTGTGCTGCCGGGAATCGTGGTTCTTCTGTCTTCTGAAACAGAAACCGAAGAGCAGATTCTGGCCGAATGGAAACCATTGCTGGAATCGCACAAGCTGATCGTGGCCCGTCCGACGAACCCGGAAAACAGCCGGTTGACCGCTGACGACATTCCGCTGGTGATGGCGATGATTAAGGGGCTTGCGGGCGGTTCAAAGGCCGATGTGCAGCGGATCGTTGTGGTTGCCAACCGCGAACAGGCTCGCCTGGCATGGCAACTGGTCCTTGGTGGCCCGTCGCCAATCCGAGGCATTGCTTTGATGGACGGCTGGATTTCCCCGACGGAACTGGAGGGGATTCGTTATTCTGACCAGTCGATCCTTCTGCTTGAATCTCCGAAGAATGCGCAGTCGAAGGCCCTGTTAGCTCAAAGCATCGATGCACTTCACAAAGCCGGCTTCCCGGTCGCTCGCCCGGTGGACACTGAGTCCCAACGAACGATCGCCGACTGGTCACTGCTGCTTCGTTCCTTCTGATGTTGGCACGACGTCGACTGGACGTTGCAGCCATTCGAATCTTAAAAGGTGTCAGCGACGGCCTGAAATGCCTTCAACGGACGATTCGAAAAAAGATTATGGAGTTCGAATTGAGCTTTGGCCTGAGCCGCATTCACATGCTCAAGCCAGCCGGGGATTTCGTTAAAGTGAGCGTGACTGCTGATTTGCAGCGACTGAACCACGAAATACACCAAAGATACGAAAAAGTCGCAAAACGCAAAATGACCTGGACAGCGACGCGCAAGCCGAACCGCCACCTGACATTCCTACTCCTCGGGCTGTGATTCCTTTCGTGAATTTCGTGCCTTTCGTGGTTAGTAAATCAAAGGACGACCGGGCCATCACCTGGCCCAAAGCAATCGTGGACTAGCCTTTGTCGAAAGTTATGCGGCACAATAACGAGATAAGAGTTGTTTGCGTGGCGACGCTTGCGCGCTCGCGCAGCGAGGATGTCTGCCATGGTCTGCTGAGAGCGTGCGAATTCACAGGCCCGCTGCAAAGTCGTTAGACGTTTGAAAAGGAAACCGCGACTCAGCCAACACGGCCGTGGCCAGGGCCGCCTCATCAGTTGGTCAGTCGAGGTTTGCCTTCCAGTTGCCGCCATGCGTCCGGCAGGCAACCGAGCAGGTCTGAGGCGATCATTCCGCGCTGCGTGAATTTTTCCGCAGCAAAATCGCCGGCCAAACCATGGGCGTGAACGGCCAGCGCCGTGGCTTCAAACGCAGGAAGTTGTTGCCCCAGCAGCGAGGTGACAATGCCGGTCAGCACGTCGCCCGTGCCGCCTGTTCCCATGCCGGAGTTGCCGGTTGAATTGCGATACAAACGCGTTCCGTCCGTCACGATTGTTCCCGGTCCCTTCAAAGCCACAATCAGCTGATGTTCGGCAGCAAACTCCTGAGCCATCTCTTCGCGATGCTGTTCAATCTCCCCGATCGATCGGCCTGTCAGCCTGGCGAATTCACCCGGATGCGGCGTAATAACACAGGTGCAGCTTCGGGGCATCAGAAAGAGTTTGTGCTCTGCGGCAATGTTCAGGCCGTCGGCGTCAACAATTACCGGGCATGTGGCATTCTGCAGGATATCGCTGACGAGCTTGACGGCCGCGGCATTTTGCCCAAGCCCGGGTCCGATGCCCACTGCATCTCGCCCGTGCAACAAGGACAGCGTTGCGTCGAGCGACAAGGGAAGCAGCCCCAGCTCGCAGTCATCCTTCAGGCCAATCGTCATCACACTGGGCTCGTTGCCGGCAACGAGCGCCTGAATCGATTGGGGAACTGCTGCCGTTACAAGTCCCGACCCTGATCTCAGAGCCGCAACGGAGGACAGACAGATGGCACCGCTCATGCCCGTCGAGCCGCCGATGATCGTAATCTTTCCAAACGTTCCCTTGTGTCCGTCCGCAGGCCGTTCAGGAATTGCGGGCAAGCTAAATGGAATTACCACAACGGGATTTGACATGACAGGACTCCTGTTTCATCTCACAAGCGTTTCATCTCACAAACCGGCAGGAAAATTTCGACGGCGAATGCTGTTGCAAGGCAATTGCTGCTGAATCGGCCAACAGTCCGCGTCGAAACTCTCCCTTTGCCCAGAAAACAAGCTTACTCGACTGCGCGGCGACGCATGGTCGCTCCGCCGGACAGATTCCAGACTTTTGAAAAGCCATGCTGCATAAGAATTCTTTCCGCCACATGGCCGCGAATCCCAACGCCGCAACTGACAACCGTTGGCTTCGACGGGTCCAGTTCGTTCAGCCGTTGTCTTAATTCGTCGACAGGAATCGCTACGAACGACGGACACCCGGTGAGCGGCGCTTTGGCGATCTCCGCCGCGGTCCGCACATCAACAACCTGATATCCAGTCAGATCTGCATCCGCGTCCAGAACCTCACCCAGCCCATCCATTTGATTGCAGGCTGTAAACGCGGCCTGATGCACAGGATCCTTTGCAGAACCATACGGCGGAGCATAAGAAAGATCGAGCCCCGTTAAATCTCTGACGGTTGCTTTGAAGGCCATCGCCGTGGCGATCACATCAATCCGCTTATCAACGCCATCTTTGCCAGTGGCCTGCGCTCCCAGTACGCGTCCGGATTCAGGACAATACAGCAGCTTAAGTGTGATAGGTGAAGCGCCCGGAAAATATCCGGCATGCTGGCCAGCAATGATGGTGACACTGCGAAAGTTAACTCCCGAACGGGTCGCCGCTTTGGCGGACAGGCCGGTCATGGCCGCCGTCTGCTCAAAGACTCGAACGACCGCCGTTCCCATCACTGGCGCAGTCGGAGCACATTGTCCGGTTGCCGCGTGTTCGCCTGCCAGACGCCCGGCGCGATTTGCCGGCCCCGCCAGCGCGACTCGCATCTGTTCGCCTGTCGGCGCATAAACGTATTCGCATGCATCTCCCACAGCATAGATGTCCGGATCACTGGTCTGCAGTGATGCGTTGGTGGAAATGCCACCCGTCTTTCCAATATTCAATCCGGCATCGACGGCCAGTTTTGTGTTGGGACGCACGCCCATCCCAAGGATCACGACCGATCCTTCCAGTACCTTTCCGCTTTGCAGTTCTACTCCGATTGCGTTCCCCGCTGCGTCAGCCGCGATACGTTTAATGCCGTCGCCCAGCTGCAACTGAACACCTCGGCTGGCAAGTTCCTGCTGCAGAGGAACAACCATTTCAGGATCCATCGGAGGCAACACCTGCGGCAGCAGTTCAGCAAGAGTCGTGGTAAATCCTCGCACTACCAGCTGCTCGGCCATTTCCAGACCAATAAAGCCGGCGCCTACGACAACGGCTTTCTGTGCTGACTTCGCTGCCGCATCAACGGCCGCGCGAATCTGGTCCATGTCAGCGATATTACGGAGCGTGTAGACGCCCTTCGCGTTTGTGCCTTCTATCGAAGGAACGAATGGAGCGGCGCCTGGCGAAAGAATCAGTTTGTCATAGGGCAGTCCATATTCGGTGCCGTCATCCAGCCGCTTCACGACGATCGTTTTAGTGCTGCGGTCAATTCGAATCGCTTCACTGCGAGTTCTTACATCCAGACGAAAACGCCGTTCAAGCAGTTCTTTGGTCGCAACGAGCAACTTGCCTCGCTCCGGGATTTCGCCGCCAATGTGATACGGCATGCCACAATTCGCGAACGAGACAAAGTCGTCCTTTTCAAGCAGAATGATCTCTGCACCTTCGTTGCAACGCCGTGCTCGGGTGGCCGCTGAAGCTCCGCCCGCTACTCCACCCACAATAACAATTCTTAGTGGACTGTTCGTCATGAACTCCTGACCTTTTCTTCCTCTGCGGCAATGGAGATTTTATCCGACAACAAGAACCCTCTCTGATGTTGCTCAGACCTTCGAAAGCTCATGCGGTTCTTGTCCGGACGGGTCGAGTTTGAATCAAATTTTATATCCCGTCTACTGTGCATCCAGCGTACACGCCGCTGTTCTGCAGATTGGCTTTCTCCGGCGCGTGAAGCAACAGAGTGTTTTCGCGTCCTCCGGAACGGGTCGGCAGTCCTGTCATACGGAATGAGGCCGCAATCTTGTCATCCTGAACGAAGCGGAGCGCAGTGAAGGATCTCGTTTCCACCCCAAGCCAGGTCCCGCCACGAAGCCGGGCCACTTGCAACCGCGTGTGACCGGGAGAGATCCTTCGCTAACCGCATCAGGATGCCAGGGAATGGCGTCAGTAAGAATGCCATCGCGGCGGCAGCTGTCGTCCGCATCGCCGCAGTGCCGTAATCATTCACGCGGCCTCCGCAGTGTATAAACCGGCCGAATCCTGTCAACAACGGCGAAATTTGCGTGTGCACCCTTAATCTTACGGACACTGCCGGTCCTGAATCATGGAATCAGTAGCCTTGCACCTTTCTGAAATGCCGACCTTACTGAAGACGAAAATGAACAACGGGGATCATTTTCTGTGCGAATGGGATCTGGCGGAAATTCTTATGTTTCGAGACGGGCTTTTCACGTGCGTCGTGACAGTTGTCATGCTGTCATCAGTCGTACCTGATGCGTCAGCCCAGGATTCCTTCCTGCAGCCGTTCACGACGGTGTCCGGACGCGACTCTGCGCGTCAACGGACCACGCCGGAGTTCCTCAATGCAAACCAGTCGGATCGCAGGATCGACCACCTATTTGTCGCTGAAGAAGGATCGAACCAAAAGCCCAATGAACTGCAAAGCGATGAATCATCGCCGGTTCAGTCAGTCAGTTATCCAGCAGACGTCATCTGTGCCGAAGAATTATGCATCGGCGATGGATGCGTGCCGACCTCTGATTGCGAAATCCCGCTGACTCGTTTTCGCAAGTCCTGCTACCAGGGTTCATACGCCAGTTATGGCACTCTGGGCGACGACCCCGACCTTGGAATTATGGTAAGAACGCTCGATGGTGGCGCAACGTTCGCCATACCGCTGGGAAGCACAGAAAATGTGATCACTTTCACGCCGTACATTCGCGCCGATCTTTTGGACGCGGCTGCGATCTTTGATGTTCCGGAATCGCTGTTTGACACCGGCGTGAAAATGTTCTGGAAGCGCCCCATCAACGAACGCCTGAGTTCCATGATGCTGATTACACCATCGGTCAGAAGTGACTTCACGACAAGTGACGGCGCATTTCGCCTGTTCGGGCTGGCCCTGTTGACATGGCAGTGGGTTCCTCAAAGGTTGTCGATCTCAGGGGGCGTCGTTCACACGGGCCGCGATGACTTTCCCATTCTGCCGGCCATGGGACTTCTCTGGACACCATCTCCGGAATGGAAAGTTGACGCTCAATTCCCATCGCCTCGTATTTCGTACCGTTTGGCAAAGAACGGCGGCCAAAGTGAAACATGGGCTTATTTGTGCGGCGTGTTTGGCGGCAATACCTGGGCGGTGACGCGAACTGGCGGCGCGACGGACGAATTGACAATCAGCGACCTGCGACTCGTCACTGGGATTGAATTTGCTCAGTCCGAAAATCGTGGCTTCTATGTGGAGGCCGGATATGTCTTCAATCGTTCGATGGAGTACACAACAATTCCGATCGAACGCGATCTTGATGCGGCAATGATGATGCGGGCAGGCGTTTCGTTTTGAATCCGTCGAAGTGACCGCGATGAAAACAAATTCCGTTCGCCAAAGAAGCGATTTCGCTGGCGATGATGATCATTCCCTCGGTCTTGACCGCGACGACCGTTGTGTTTCCACAGAATACTGCGAAGACTGTTCGGGTTCTCCGGAATGTGCTGCCTGAATTCGTGAACGCTGACAGGATCAACTCCCCGGGACTCCGGCAGGCTTGGTGCTGAGGGCGTGCCAAGAGGCCATGTGGTCCACATTGGCTTCGTCCGCAATCGCGTCGCCAACTTCTTCGCAACGGATGCGGCCAAACGCGCCATTCTGTTGATGACGGGGAAAATGCACTTCTATCCGTGGTGAAAACGACAGTCGCATTTCAACCACGGATGTCACGAATGAATGGCCGATTTCAAGAGGGGAATCGTCAGCCAACTGCAGTCGTCATCACGTATTGATCGCGTGGGCCGATCAATTCGATACCTTCTCCATCGGCGACTTCCCATGCGGCGCTGCAATGTTCGCAGCGGTCTGTATCGACTCGGCGACGTCGCTGACACGCGGTGCAGGATTCGACCACCCATCGCGGATAAATGGCGACGACGGCCAGCCACGACGATACGCCCGCCATCAGTCCGATCACCAGCCACACGACCTGCTGCCGAGTTCCCTGGACACGACCGCGAGCCAGCACAAACGCGCCGACACCGCCTGCCAGGGCATGCAGTCCCAGCAGCAACCAGAACAAGGCAGGAGCATTCACCTGGCGGTTTTCATCCGGGGCAACAACGGACATTATCGCAGGGATTCCGACGATCAATGCCGGTGGAGAGGCAATGGCTTCCACTTGTCCGTGGACCTGTTCAGGGACGAGATCCGGCAGCGTCCCGGCATCCTGAACTTTGCCGCCAGCGTCGGCGATTCGATAATCGAACGTCGGCGCGATGTCGTTAGCGACAATCACGACGCCCATTTCATCCACTGAGGCCATTGTCAACCAGGCTGCATCAGATTCCTTGACCCAGTCCAGTGGCCATTGACCTGTGGCAAACAGTTCCACGTTGGCCAGTGGATAGGAATGCGTGGCTTTAACCAGCTCGGAATCCGTTGAAGGCAGAGTCTGATCTTTCGTCAATGGTTTCATCGAATATCGATGAAGCGTCTCGCCATCGCGAGCCCAGAGCGTCGCTTCAGGAAGTTTGTCCGACGGCGGCGTCACCGCCATCGCCTGTGCCGGAGTTTCGGACAGCCTGCGAATCTTCCTTGCATCAAAGTCCAACTGATAGATGCCATTGGAATCCGCCAGCAATCGCTGTCCTCCAATGGACATGTTGTACACAGTTGAACTAAGGAAGTAATCCAGTGAACTGAGATGATTGAAGGCACCCTGCGGTGTCTCGTGACGAGCATACACTCCCTGTGGCGTGACGGTCCCCACCCAGCCTTCAATATCCGTGTATGCGTACAGCCGTTGATTGTGCTCAAAGAGTGCAACGCTGCCGTGGTCCTTTGCAGCACTGGACGTTACACGGCGGTATCCATTCCATGGACTCGTCCCATTCCAGCGGGAGTTTGAGTTGATCTGTACCAGAGTACGCTCGGCCCATATTTCAGGAAGTTCTGCAAACGCTGCGTTCGGACCAGCGTTGCCAGAAAGTTGCCGCCCAGCCCGGTGAATCGGAGCGTCTTTGTAACCGCGAGGTGACTTCCACGTTTCTTCGATTTCCCAAAGTTGCCCATCCGCCGACGCCGTCAGTCGTCGGCCTTTCAGACTCAGGGAATGATCGGGTTTCACGATGAAACCGACGCCAGAGACCATGAGCGTAACAACCAAAACCAGACTGCCCAGCCCCAGTCCCAGCGCGTTCGACCAGGACCATGATTCCTCGGATGCAGAAGACGGCAGGAAAGTCTGATGAGTAAACGCATGCCTTGCAGCAGACAGAGTCATCCATGACAGAAGCACAATCGACGTCATTGCAACGGCGGACCCCCAGCCCCACGGAACTGAAATCCTCGCCATCGACATGAAGCAGGCCATGAGTGGTATCCCAAGCGGCATCCACTTTGTGCCCAGCCAGCGAGCTTCCCGACAGGCCATCCAGATTCCTGCCGGGTGAAACAGAAATGACAGCAAGCAGCAGAGCACAGCGGGAATGACGTCAGACCACGTGACCGGCAACTTCTCCGGCCCTTTTGTTTCCAGATAAATCGCCATAACGAGAAGAGGAACCGCCCATGCGATCGTATGAGCCACAAAACCGGCCGCCAGTTTGCCTCGATAGATGTCCTTAACAGAAATCGGACGATGCAGCAGAAACGCTCGCGAATCCGTCCGCTGATCAAACAGTGATTGCAGCAGACCCAGGACCAGAGCAAACAAACCGCTGCCAATGATTACCATTGATGCCAGCGACGTCGGCAACTGACTGCATTCGTTAAGGTACTTCGGCACCTGTTGCCAGCACAGCAGGCCAATGACGATCATCCCCAGCGGCGTCCACCGCACGACATCCTTCAGTTCTTTGCGAAAGATCGTGATCATGCTGACTCTCCTCGACGGGAACCAATAGAAAAGGATTGCTGCTGCCGACTTCGAGACAGCCACGCCAATACAGAATCCGTAAATGGCAGGTCAATGATTTCCACAGACGTGGAGTTCAGGCGATGCACGGCAGCCGTCGTTTCTTCGTCGGCATCGGCAACCGTCAGATGCAGTCGGTTGCCCAGTCGTCGAGCTTCAATCAGGCCGGGCACAGCCGCGATACGATCCGCATCGACGGTGTCCACTTCCAGCACATATCCGGTGACTCGCTGGCGAAAATCATCCAGAGTCGTATCAACCTGCAGTCGGCCATCAATCATCAACAGCACTCGATCCGCCACACGTTCCACATCATCCAGCAGATGAGAACTCAACAGCACCGTGCGTTGCCCATCGCCGGCGAATTCCACCAGAGTCTCGTTGAGAGCTCGCCGCGAAACCGGATCAAGCCCCAAAGCCGGATCATCCAGAACCAGCAGATCGGGATCCGGAGCCAGCACCAAAGCCAGCGACACACCAGCTCGCTGGCCTCGACTGAGATGGGCCACATGCGTCGACTGAGAGATGCCGAAGTGCCCGACAATCTGATCGAACATCGCCTCATTCCAGCGAGAATATCCGGCTCGCTGAAACTCCGCACACTCGCGAACTCGCATCCCCGGATACAGAAAGTGTCCTTCGACCATGTAGCCGATTCTCATGCGAGTATCGGTGGTGAGTTGAGCACTATCCTGCCCGAAAACCTGACATCCACCACGAGTCGGCCGGAGCAGGCCCATGATGATGCGAATGGTGGTGCTTTTGCCCGCTCCGTTCAGTCCCAGCAGAGCCGTGACTTGCCCGGGAGGAACCTTCAAACTCAGGTCACGTACCACAGCGCGCTGCCCGAAGTACCTCGACAGCCTTTCAGTTCGAATCACTGGATCCAGCATCGGGATATCCCCTCAGAAGTTTAATTGTCGCATTTGAGCCGTAGAACAGGCTTCCGGCCTGTCCGTTTTCAGAAGACAGGCTGAAAGCCTGTTCTAAATGTTTCATTTCGGCACCATTCGCTCGATCCGTTTTCTGACTTCTTCCTGAATCTGTTCTGCATCGAAGCCCAGAGTCAGTGCTTCGGCCAGAAACGGATCCATAACTTCTTCAAGGCGTCGCTGGCGTTCTTTGCGAGTATAGATTTCCCGGCGTTCGGCCACGAAATAGCCTCGGCCCTGGTGGCTTTCCAGGACTCCGTCACGTACGAGCACTGCATAGGCCTTTGCAATGGTGTTGGGGTTCAGCACAAGTTCCGTCGCCAATGCTCGGACGCTGGAAACCGATTCACCAACCGCCAGTCCGCCCGTTGCAATGCCGTGCCGAATCTGATCGACCACTTGCCGATAAATCGGAACACTCGACCCGGTTGTAATCTGAATTCGCATGATCCGCCTCACCTATCTGTACTGCGTTACGTAGTACAGTATGTCTGTACTCAGACGATGTCAAGACGTTTTCAAAAGAAAAGTCTGCCAGATGCAGGCAGTTCACTCACAAGTCGCAGTGGATCGCGTTTCAGGCGTCAGCAACATGGCGATGTGGCCGTTCTTCTGGCGATTGGTCAGCCCCCATTGGTAAGTTTTGGGGCATATCAAGCGATTGCGAAAACAGTAACCGGAGCTCGCGGTTCGCCGGGTTCCTGGCGAGCGGGGGACGTCAGTCCCCTGATTGTGATTCCTGCGATTATGCCAGGTAACTTGTGCAGTTCAACACTGTTTCGCTTCGCGAACTTTTTCGCCCATCCAGATTGCCATTTCAGGTACATCCTGCGGTGAGCAGTTCAGCATCAGTCGCACCAGACGGCGATCATCGTTATGCACTGAAGTGGATGAGTAAGGAAAGGCCAGGGCAGACGGGAAGAGTTGAATTCGTGAGTTCAGGGAAGACGTCAGGCGGCGGCTTCGGATTCGCCATCGTCTTCTTGATCGTCATCGTCACCTGTCTGAGCAATGGCGGGCAGCGTTCGTTGTCGTCGAAGCGTCGCAGAGTTCGGCAGATCTTCCAGTCGGCGGAGTCCGAACATGGTCATAAACTGACGAGTCGTTTCATAAAGAAATGGACGGCCGAGCGAATCGTCTTCTCCGCCGATCCGGACAAGACTTCTGTCCATCAGTTGCCGTATCATTTCCGCCGACTGCACCCCACGAATGGCTTCCACATCGGCCCGAGTCACTGGCTGCTGATACGCAACGATTGTCAGCGTTTCCATCATCGGGGCTGACAGTTTCATCTCGGCCTGACGATTGTGAAGTCGGTCCAGCCATGGTGAGAGGGCGGCTCGAGTCATCAGCAGATAACCGGCAGCAGTCTGCTCTATGCGAAACGCGGAACGAGTTCGATCGTAGCTGTCGTTCAGCACCTGAACCAGCTGCGAAACTTCTTTTGCGTCAATCAATCGGGCAACCTGTGCCAGCTTGCGAGCCGGTACGGCTGCGCCGGAGATGAGCAGTGCTGCTTCCAGTCGGGCAAGGCGAGTGGAGCGAACAAGTCCTCCGTCCGGCAGAATCTGAAAGGAACTCTGCCCCGGCTTCCGATTGCGATTTTCCTTTTCAAGCCAGCGAAGTCGCTCGCGATCGGGAACTCGCCATGCTTCGTCAGCACTGCGATTGATCGCAGTCGACTTCTGAAGACCCTGTCTGGTGATGAAATGCAAGAGTGACATAACAAACAGGAGCTCAATTCAGAGGGGAACGGGCCATTCTGCAGCCGATACCAAACCAGCGAAGTCCGTGTTAACCGGACATGCTTACCGACAAGTTTGACCGGCCAATCAGGGGCCTACTTCGAGGTTGCCTCAGCCTGTTCCGCCTGCCATCGCGTGACCTGATCAAGCACATTTCTGGCACATTCTTCGCGTGACTGACCTACGGCTTCAAATCGTATCCGCATTAACTCAGTCTGCCCGCGAAAAAACGCGGCAAACCCAACCGGCGACTTGTCTCCCGCATCGAACCACATCGTCCGCACTGCCCCCTGAACCGTCAATTGCTCGACAATAGACTCGGCTAAGTTCGTTGGCACAACGCGAAAGCCGTCTTCGCCAGATTCCATGTTTCCACGATCTGTCAGCTGGTTTCTCGGAGACTCTTTCGAGTTTGGAGTTTCAACGGGCTCGTCAAACGGATTGAACGGGTCGGCTGTCTCACGAGACCCCGATGTTCGTCCGCCTGCCGGTTTTTTTGCGTTGTCCTCACCCGGCTCGGCAAACAAACCTCCGAAGCCGTCATCATATTCCTGCGTCGACGGAGATTGAGGCTCGCGCGTTTCGCCGTGAGCTTGACCGGCCACCTGAAATTCATCAGGAAGATCGTCGCCCGGCAAAGATGCCGCGTCGAGCGAAGTCGTTGAAACACCAACCGTTTGTCCCGGCGGGCGCAACAACGCAATAGCCGGAACCACGATGAGTGGCAATGTCATCAACAGCGTTGAAAGTAAACCGCTGCGAGAGGAATCCATTCCCACATTCCCATTTCAAGAGAAAGTCTGCCACTCCATTGGGCAAATTCTGCCGGAGTTTACGTGAGACTTCAAAACGCCACAATTGCAGTTTCGGTGTTGAATCCACGATCCATCCACGATGGAAGCGCAGTCAACTCAGGAAGTCTTCAAAGTTCGCTCGTCGCGTTTCTTTTCAGTGACATCAGCCATCGTCAAGATATGCAGTCTCCCCCTTTCGAACTGCGACTCGTATAATGAATGCGGCAGATTTTGAGTCATGTTGAGGCAGCAAAATTACGATTGACACTAACGGACGTTTTGGATGAACAACCATCGATGCGGACTCGGAGCGGAATTCAAATCGCTATTTGCAAATCATGTGCGTGGTTGTGACGTGCGAGTGCGGCCCGCAGGATGGGCGAGATAGAGAACCAGGAGAAATGAAATGTCAGGAAGTCACGAATTGTCAGCCCTTCGTCTGTCGCGTCGAATGTTTTCAGCGACCCTGGCTTTCTCCAGTCTGTTTGCCGCGAATTCCAGAATTGCGGCGAGCCTGCTATCGGACGACAACCAGACCGCAGCGTCCGGTGGTGAGCACCCGCTGGCGCCCGCACTGCGACATGCTCGAACATGCCTCGAGAAAGTGAAAGCCATGCCAGGCTATGAGTGTACTTTCTCCAAGAAGGAAGTGGTGGGGAAAGAATTGATTTCTCAGTCCATGAAAATGAAAGTCCGCCACGAACCGTTCAGCGTGTACATGTACTTTCTCGAGCCCGCAAAAGGGCGAGAAGTCATTTTCGTGAATGGCCGCAATGACAACAAACTGCAGGTTCATGAAACCGGCCTGGCGTCGTTGATTGGCACCCTGTCACTGTCTCCGGATGACACGCGTGTTATGGCGGAGAACCGCCATCCAATTACCAGGGCCGGTTTGTCCAACATGCTGGAGACGGTGATTGGTCAGTGGCATGAGGAAAGTAAATACGGCGAAACGGATGTCAAATACTTCGAGGACGCTAAAGTTGGCGACTACACCTGCCGTGTGATCGAAAGCAGTCATCCACAGCCTCGAAAACAGTTCCGATTCCATTTGACTCGGTTGTGGATCGAAGAAAAAACAGGAATGGCTGTCAGGGTTCAGCAGTTTGGTTTCCCAAAGAACAAGGACGCCAAACCTCCCATCATCGAAGATTACGCATTCACCGCCATCAAGCCGGAAGTGCGGTTAACGGACCGCGATTTTGACACCAATAACCCGAGCTATAACTATTAGGCTGACGCACTCTCATCCGGGCTCTGCTGTCATGGAGTGCCGCTGCAACGATGCCTGAAGAATTCAGAATTCGCACAACCGTGCGAGCATTTCTGTCAGAACGCTCTGACACCGCAAAAATCCACGCGGCACTCGGGCGAGGAATGAGGCGCAGGCGAGCAGCGAGGCCACGGAGTTCCGCGGACAAACTGCCGTTGAGCCACAATCGTGTCCGGTTGATCCGCGAGAATCGGGCGATGGAATACCCAGCCGCCCGCTGCGGCTGGATTTCTTTCTTCGAAACACGCCGTTCGCTGTTTGTCAGATCATCTGCTTTTCGGCAACGAGATCCTTCACAAAGCCAACGGCATCGGCGAGCGGAATTTTCTTTGCGTCTGTTTCTGTTCGCAGCTTGATCTCGGCGATGCCTTCGGCCAGACCTTTTCCGCCAATCGTGATTCGCACCGGAATACCGATCAGGTCCGCGTCCTTGAACTTGAAGCCGGGACGCTGGTCACGGTCGTCCATCAGCACGTCGATGCCGGCAGCCATGAGCTCACCGTAGATGGTGTTGGTGACCTTCATCACTTCGGAATCACCAACGTTCAGCGGTATGATCTGAACAGTGTACGGCGCGACATTGATCGGCCAGATAATTCCATTTTCGTCGTGGCATGTTTCGACGATGGATGCAACCACACGAGTTACTCCGATGCCGTAGCAACCCATGATGATCGGATGGGAGACTTCCTTATCGTCCACGAATGTTGCATTCAGGGATACGCTGTACTTCGTGCCCAGCTTGAAGACGTGACCGACTTCGATCCCATGCACCATGTTAAGCGTACCCGAACATTTTGGGCACGGATCTTCGGATTCTGCATTTCGCAGATCGAAAGTTTCCGTAAGTTCAAAATGAGTGCCCGGAATGACTCCTGTCAGGTGAGCATCTTTCGAATTTGCACCAACTATGGCTGACTTGATCAGGGCTACGTCGTGGTCGGCAATGTATGCGCATTGAATCCCCACCGGACCGGCAAAGCCCACGGGCGCACCGGTCACTTTCAGGATGGTGGCTTCATCGGCCAGCTCGACGGTTGTTGCTTTGGTGGCTCGCCGAATTTTTCCTTCATTGGCGGTGTGGTCACCACGCAGCAGCACAGCGACCGGCTTTCCGTCGGCCTGATAGATCAGTGTCTTGATAAACGAAGTGGGTTCTGACTTCAGCAGCTTGCTGACCTGTTCGATGCTGCCGGCGTTTGGTGTGGCCACATTGACGGGCGCGGCGGCGTCTTCAACTTTTGCAGGCAGGGCAGCGTACCGGCCTGTCTCGGCGCGTTCCTGGTTGGCCGCGTAGCCGCAGGTTTCACAATGCACGACGAAGTCTTCGCCATTGTTTGCAGGTACCATGAATTCGTGCGACGCATCACCGCCGATAGGACCGCTTTCCGCTTCGACGGGCAAATATTTCAGTCCGCAGCGTTCGAAGATGCGGCAATAGGCTTTGTACATGGCATCGTAGGCCGCGTTGAGCTGCTCAACCGATGAACCAAAGCTGTAGGCATCCTTCATCAGGAATTCGCTGGTTCGCAGGACGCCGAATCGAGGTCGTTCTTCATTTCGGAACTTGGTTTGGATCTGATACAGCGTGATCGGCAGCTGTCGATAGCTGCTGATGTGTTTGGCCATGAGGTCCGTGATGACTTCTTCATGAGTAGGGCCGAGAGCAAAGTGCAGCTTGCGAGAGCCGCGTTTGACTTCGAAATTGAACAGCACATTGCCGAACGCTTCCCGTCGTCCGGTGCGTTCAAAAATCTCCATCGGCTGCAAAGCCGGCATGAAGAGTTCCACGGCTCCGGCTTTGTCCATTTCCTGACGGACGATCTCTGATACCTTACGGACGGAACGATATCCCAGTGGCAGATAGGTGTACGCGCCGGCCATCAACTGGTGAATCAGCCCGGCACGCAGCATCAGCTGATGACTGGGCACTTCGGCTTCGGCCGGAACTTCCTTCATGGTCGGAATAAATGTTTGAGACCAGCGCATTGGGAAACCTTGAACGATTCGGGATCTGGAAAAACGAGGAAACGGAACCTATGAGCAGCCTGATTTGGAGTGGCTCATGTCTTAGCCGGGCGGGATTCTAGCAGAGTCCGGAGTTCGGCAAACCTCGTTTCAAATTCAGCATCCAGCAGGCCTCGTTGCTCACTTCGCCAGTTCTGCGCATATTTTCCTGCGAAAACGGGGGTCTCCTGCAACCGTTGTCCGCACTCCACAAACAAACACTATCCGTAAACCGGACCGGCCAATCTGTTAACATGGGTAAAATAAGGATTTTATGTATTTTAGCGATTGCGTCAGTTCTGACGGTTGCAATATGCTGAAATTCAGGTCACCCTGTGGCATCCCTGTGGCATCCCTGTGGCATCCCTGTGGCATCCCTGTGGCACTCCTTAGCGGATGTCGCAGACGTAGCTGGTAAACCCGGCAAGAGTGTGAAAACACTTCTCCCTGACTGCAGGTCTGCACAACCATGGGGAGGAAGTGTTTTGGTGGATGTACTGGTTTTTGTCCGGGCTTCTTTGAACAAGACGCCGCACCCCTGAATGTGAGAGAGAACATGATGAGAGATACACACGGCCGAAATGTTCTGCAATCCCGGACATCGCAGCGATCGAATAGCGGTGGCAAGGGTCGGGCGGAACGATCACAGCAGAAGTCGGAACGCCTTTACGCGGGCATCATGGCCAGCCGCAAGCGGACGGAGCAACGCTTCCAGCACTATCTGGGGGCATTTCGCCGATCGGGCAGTGGCTTTCGGCTGTGGTGGTTGAAGTTGCTGGGTGCCATGAGCACCGTCGCCTGCACAATTCGTAACGCCGGACCTCAGTCACGTCGCCGTCGTTTTGCGTCTGTGTCGGGATCTCCAACGTCTCGCTTCGCGTCCATCAATGAAACGCTTGAACCCAAGCTGCTGCTGGCTGCGAACATCCTGGGAATTTCTCCAGGGAGCTACACTGAAATCGCCGGAGTCACGGCCGACACTGCGGTGACAAACGACAACACGCCGACACTTTCGGGAACAAAGGCAAGCGGTGAATCTGTCACGTTAAAGTATACCGACGCTACAGCCGTTGTTCGTACTGAAACGTCTGTCCATGCTGGAACGACATGGAACCTTGAGTTGTCCAATGCCATTCTTTCCGGGACGACAGTGACAGCATCAGTAAATGGCGGAGTCACTCCGCAGGATGCAGTGAAGATCACTCTCGACACGGTCGCTCCCACAAAACCGACTGCGGTGAAAGTGTTTGCCGTGGGCGGCACCGTCCTGACGAATACTCTGAACTTTACTAACACGAGTCTCACCGGAATCGCCACCATCACCACGGGCCATGCCGTTGGTGGCAAAGCCGAGCTTTACATCGACGGTGTTCTGGAACTGATTGACAATACCATTTCGGCGACTGACACGTCGGTCACATTTACGACATCCGACGGCACGCCGACGGCCTTGGAACTGCAGCAGGCTATCGAAGCTGGTGGGGTTGTGACTGTGAATCTTACGGACGCTGCCGGAAACGAAAGTATCAGCAGCATTGCAAATCCGACGCTCGCGGTCGACTACTTACGTCCCGCTGTAGTGATTAATGACTTAACTGGTGCGACAACAACCAACGCCCCCGTGACCTATACATTCACCTTCAGCGAAGCGGTTGTTGGTTTCACGAGTGGTGACGTTTCCGTAACGGGCGGCGTCAAAGGGGCGCTACTGAAAACTAGTTCTACAGTTTACACAATGGTGGTGACCCCGACAGCGAATTCAGAAACCCCCATCACGGTAAAACTGCTGACCAACGTGGTGACGGACGCGGCCGGAAACTTCAACCCAGCCTCCAGTACTAATACCCAGTCGGTTGACACAAAGAAACCTACATTGCTGATCACTGACACCACTCCTGGTGTCGCAATCGGCGATGTGACATTCACGTTTACTTTCAGCGAGCCTGTAAACGGCTTTACCGTGAGTGATGTGGTAGTTACTGGTGGGACGAAGGCTGTAGAGTTCGCCACTGGAGGAGACGGAGAGGCTGTATTCACACTGGTTGTAACGCCAACGGCCAATTCAACGACCCCAATCACGGTGGGCGTTGCGGCAGGAAAGGTGACCGATACAGTCTTGCCAGTTGGCAATCAGAACACAGCTGCTCTGACCGTCTCTCAGACCGTCGATACGAAACTGCCAACCATCGTCATCACGGATAACAAGCCTGGAGTAACCAACGGGGCGGTGACCTTCACCTTCACGTTTAGCGAACCTGTGGCTGATTTCATCAAGGGAGACATTGCAGTCGACAATGGTACGCCAGGCACATTTACTAAAGTGAATTCTAAAGTCTATACGCTGATTGTGACGCCGGATCCAAATACCACGGATAACATCACCGTGACTGTCGATGCAAACGTCGCGACCGATGCTGCGGGGAACGGAAACCTCGAAACGCTGGCTTCGCAGGCATTTGATACGGCCGCTCCGACAGTCGACATTACGAGCCCTCTTCCTGGAATAGCAACCAACGCTCCCGTCACTTATACATTTGACTTCAGTGAACAAGTCTTCGGCTTCCTGAGTTCCGACGTGGTCGTAACCGGAGGCACAAAGGGCGGACTTCTGCCTGTTGTCGGTCACCCGACAAAGTATACGATGGTGGTGACACCTACCACGAATTCCGTGGCACCAATTAAGTTGTCGCTTCCAGCAAATGTTGTGGCTGACGCCGCTGGAAATGGCAACACAGCAATGTTGGCGGCGGATCAGCTTGTTGACACCAAAAAGCCATCGTTGGTAATCACGGATGCGACCCCTGGCGTAGTAAATAGCCTGGGTACAGTGGCGTTCAGCTTTACTTGCAGTGAGGATGTGACAGGCTTCGACACCAGCGATATTGTCGTCACCGGCGGAACAAAGGGTATTTTTGACCCTGTGGGCCCCGGTGCGGCATATACACTGGTTGTAACGCCAAATGCCAATTCAACGACCCCGATTACGGTCGCTGTTGCCGCTGGCAAGGCCACTGACGCAGCTGGCAATCTAAACACGGCTGCCGTCACTGTGTCTCAGGCCGTGGACACAAAACTGCCGATTGTTGTCATCACGGACGACAAAACCGGGGTCACCAAAGGCCCCGTGACCTTTAAGTTCACGTTCAGCGAACCCGTAGCTGATTTTGTAAAGGCAGACGTTGACGTCGTTGATAGCGGCGATGACCCAACCGGCATCAAGGGCACATTCACGAAGGTGAGTTCCACGGTCTATACGCTGGTCTTTACGCCGGCCAGCGATTTCGATGAAGATATCACTGTGCGTCTCGCAGCCGATGTTGCGACCGATGCTGCCGGAAATGGCAATCTCTTAACTGAGGCAATTCAGGCCATTGATACAAGGGCCCCAGCGATAACGATTGAAGACAACATTGTTGCCGATGCAACCAACGCTCCCGTTACCTATACGTTTGATTTCGATAAACCCGTCATAGGATTCACGACGACTGACTTGGTCGTGACCGGAGGTGCCAAGGGTTCGCTGGTGAAAGTCAATGATCTGCAGTACACCATGGTGGTCACACCTCTGGCGAATTTCGTGGGCAGTATTTCCGTGACGATTCCGGCGTTGTCTCTGACCGACGTTGCCGGAAACTCCAATGCTGCAGCGAGTGATGACAATCAGAATGTGGACACGAAGAAGCCGACGTTACTGATTGCCGATTCAACGCCGGGCGTGATTGTCAAGGCCGGGGAGACTGCTACGTTCACATTGACGTTTAGTGAAGATGTCACAGACTTCGTTGAAACCGACATCGTTGTCACCGGGGGAGTTGCGGTATTGACTCCCGGTGGAGGGCCGACGGATTTCGAATTGGTAGTGACACCGCTGGCGAATTCCACAACCCCGATCAAAGTCAGCGTCGCAGCGGGCGCGGCAGTGGATCTGGTTGGAAACCTGAGCACAGCCGCCGTGTCCGTGTCGAAGGCCGTGGATACGATCGTTCCGACTGTTGTCATCACCGATAATAAATCGGGAGTCACCAACGGACCGGTGACGTTCACGTTCACATTCAGCGAACCAGTCAACGGGTTTGACGATGTAGTGGCAGCTTCGACCATCCTGGCAGGTGGTACGCCCGGAACGTTTACTCAGCTGAGTGCTACGGTTTACACACTGGTTGTGAATCCTGATGATGAATCGACCACGCCAATCACAGTGCAGGTGGTTGCCGGTGTTGTGACGGACGCCGCCGGGAATGAGAACGCTGACTCGGACATTGCTGAGCAACCTGTCGATACACAATTGCCAGCGTTGGTGATTACATCCGATGAAGGCAGCGATGGAAGTCCCATCAATATTGCAAATGGAACTGTGACTTTCACATTCACCTTTACTGAGCCGGTCACAGGTTTCACCAGCAGTGATGTTGCGGTGACCAACGGCACAAAGAGCGGACTCTCCGCCGACGGTACCGGAACGGTCTACACGATCGTTGTCACTCCGTTGGCCAACTTTGACGGTGTACTGACCGTCAATATCGCCGGAAGCGTCGCCGCCGATGCGGCTTTCAATGGAAATGTGGCTGCAACAGAGTTTACGCACCTGGTGAACACAGTCATCCCGACCGTAGTCATCACTGACAACGTGGAGGAAATTCTGACGCAGGCCTCAGGTGATGTGGTCTTCACTTTCACATTCAGCGAGGCACTTGCCACTTCATTGATCGATCTCGAAGCGGCGATCATCCTGACAAACGGAACCAAGGGAGCCTTTGAAAAAGTGAGCGATACCGTCTACACGCTCTCTGTAACTCCTTTGGAGAATTTTGTGGGGACAATGGAGGTTCGTATCGACGCCGGTACGTTCAGCAATGCTGCCCTGAATCTGAACAGTATCTTCACCGAGCATTTCCAGTCGGTGAATACTTTCTGATCAGGCGTTGAGCCGAATGGCTTCGGGATGTGATATTCCGCAGCCGAACACAATGGCGGGTGAGATGGGGCGAAATGCACCATCTCCCCGCCTTTTTTTGTTTCTCGACCCGGACACTGAGGCGCTGGATCCGGCCAACCAACAGCTCTGGCTATGTGTTTTTCAGCAAGCTGCTAAAATCGACGGAAAACTGATTTCCGAACGCGAAGACTGGTGTTGGTGGCGGACGGGAACGACTCTTTGAACGACTCTTTGAACGACTCTTTGAAAGCCTCTCAATGCCCCGGGTGTTTGTGAAGGAACTGAAGGACGGTGATTCCGTCAATGAGATCTATCTGCTGGCTGATAAGCAAATGCGAGCCAACCGGAATGCCAATCTCTATCTGCTGGCGACCCTGCGAGATCGAACCGGTGTTGTCAGCGGTCTGATGTGGAATGTGGTCGAAGAGAATGTTCAGCACATTTCCGCTGGCGATTATGTTCGTGTCCGCGGCAAAGTGCAGCTGTATCAGGGCGGTCTGCAGATGATCGTGACTCATATCGATCCGGTTCCGGAAACGACCTGCAACCCGGAAGACTTCAACGTCCAGGCCCAGGCCAATGCGGCTCCGCTGCTGGCTCGCCTGAAGGAATTGCTGTTCTCACTGCGCAGCCCGGAACTGCTGACGCTTGCGAATGCATTCATGGAAGATGAAGCGATCGTCAACGGGCTTTGCGCAGCGCCTGCCGGCGTGAAGGCGCATCATGCCTACATGGGCGGCCTGATTGAGCACGTGGTCGGCATGACGGAACTGGCCGATCGAATTTGTATGCTGTACCCAGCTCTGAATCGCGATCTGCTGCTGCTGGGTGTTCTGATGCACGACCTTGGCAAGATTCGTGAGATGTCATGGGACCCAACGCTGGCCTACACCGATGAAGGTCAGTTGCTCGGGCATATCAATATTGCCATCGAATTGCTGAACGAGAAACTGAAAGTCGTGGAGACGCGTCTTGGTCGTCCGGTCGACACCGAAGATATTCTGCGACTGAAGCACATGATTCTCAGCCATCATGGGACTCGTGAATTTGGCAGCCCGGTCATTCCGATGACTCCTGAAGCGATTACTCTGCATCACATTGACAATATTGATGCCCGGCTGAATGAGTTCACTCGAGCCATTGACGATGACCTGAACGCGGAGTCCGCCTGGACACCATTCAATCCGCGAACGGACCGTCGATTGTTCAAAGGGCTTCCCAAGCAGCCGTGATGAGTTTCCTGTCTGCCGCAGCGACTTCAGTCAGGGCCTCTTTTGGAAGCAGCATCTCCGTTTTATTACTCGTAGACCCATGGAGTTCTCTGATGTCCGGACGATGTGCATAGCTGGTGGTCTTTGTGCTCTGTGCCAGGATAGCTGCAGCGCAGGAGCCTGAATGGAAACTTGTCTGGAGCGACGAGTTCGATGGATCGAAACTTGACTACGGCAAGTGGGAAGCGGAAGTCAACGCATTTGGTGGCAGCAATCAGGAGTTGCAGATTTTCACCGATTGCAAAGAGAACCTGCGAGTTGAAAACGGCCAATTGATCATGAATCTTTCCATTGGTGGTAGCTTCGTCGGGCCACCGAACGCGGAAACTCAATTCCCTCGTCAGTTTGCAGTGGACTACGTGCGCGTGTATCAGCGTTCGTAGCCGCAATGGTAGACTTTACGCCCGGTGCGAAGTTAGGGGCACGCCTTTTTGCAGGGTTTGATAGACGACACAATAACGCTCGGTCAGGCTGAGCAGTTTTTCAACCTGTTCGGCGGCGGCAGAAGTGTCCAGGTGAAACAGCAGCTGGATTTTTGTGAATCCCACAGGTGCGGCGCGATCAACGCCGAGCGTGCCACGAAAATCCAACGTTCCAATGGCTTCGATGCGAGCGGTCGAAATCGGTAATTCCATGGAAGTGGCAACGGCGGCCAGCGTTGTTCCTGCGCAGGTCACCAGTGCCTGCAACAGCATGTCGCCCGAGCAGGCTGCTGTGCCATCACCGCCCACTTTGGGATGCAGACCGGCCACGACCTCCTGACCATTATTGCAAGGCAGGGTTACGCGGCAGCCAGGCACATCAAAGTCCACGACGCCTTCTGCTCGAAGTTCAGCCATGGCCGAAGCCGGATCTGCCTGATATTGCTGCTTCAGAGGTGCCTGAAGTGCCCTAAGTTTTTCGCGTTCCATAACAAGAGTCCTACTGAATTCTAAGAGCATTACTGATTCGCGATGGACGGCGTCGCAGTGATGCATCGCAATGAAGTGTCAAGGATTTGGAAGATTTCCCCAATCCGCGAGTGATCCCAAACTCTGGCGATCACGTTAGGGCGGCAGACGACAATGAGACGGTCGACAGCATAACCGGGAAGAAACGATCGGCCATTCCGATCCGAAAAATTCCGCGAACGTACCTATCGGGAAAGTCACAACTCGCGGGAATTCCGGTTGAGAGATCTCTTCGAAATCTGTTAATACCGGAATGCCGAATGGCCGCATCGCTGGAGGAATTCAGGCCCGGGCTGTTATTCTGCGTGTTCTGACAGCCACCTGTTGACCGGAAAGACCTGAGCGAGAAATGCCCGAAGAAACTCCCAAACGCAAAATCTGGATCGGTTTCGATCTCGGCGGCACAAAGATGATGGCCGTCGTGTTCGACGATAAGCTTAAAGTGCTTGCCAGGAAGCGTCGAAAGACTCGGGGCAACGAAGGTGAGCAGGTGGCGCTGGAGCGTCTGGCCGAGACGATTCTGATCGCTCTGGAAGAAGCAAAAGTGCTGCCCGAGGAAGTCGCCGGGATTGGCGCAGGAGTTCCTGGTCCTCTGGATCTGGAAAAAGGCATCATCCTGGAAGCACCAAATCTTGGGTGGAAGAATGTGGCCCTGCAGGAGTTTCTGTCCAAAAGATTCAAATGCCCTGCGGAGATCTGCAACGATGTGGATGCCGGCGTTTTTGGTGAATACATAGCCGGAGCCGGGCAGGGGCAGCGGTGCGTTCTCGGCGTCTTCCCTGGCACAGGCATTGGTGGCGGCTGTGTGTATGAAGGCAAGATTTTCCGCGGTTCGCGATCCTCATGCATGGAGGTTGGTTACCTTCAAATGGCCACAGAAGGACCGGCGGCGGGAGTGGGCCCTGGAGGAACGCTTGAGGGTCTGGCCAGTCGACTGGCGATCTCAGCGGAAGCGGCCAAAGCTGTCTTTCGTGGACAGGCACCTCATTTGAAGGGGTTTGCAGGCACCGACATCAGCAAGATACGCAGTTCAATTCTGGCCAAATCGATCGACATGGGCGACAAAGCCATTGAGCAAATTGTGCGTCGTTCGGCTGAACAGGTTGGACGAGGCATTGGCAGCCTGATCAATATTCTGGCCCCGGACGTCGTGATCCTTGGAGGCGGTCTGGTGGAAGCGATGCCAAAACTGTATCTCGACGGAGTCCGTGAAGGGATCCGCAGAAACGTGCTGCCTTCGCTGGCTGACTGTGCAAAGCTGAAGGTCAGTGAGCTGGGCGATCTGGCGGGTGCTGTGGGGGCAGCGGCCTGGGTTCGGCAGGAATCCGCTGTAAAAGAAGGCGTCCCAAAAGAGGCCGACGCAAAACTGGAAAAGAAGGTTTAGTACCTGACATCACGCGAATACTGCAGGGTCTTCGCTTTGCAAGAGAATCACCGGGATATGACCACGGGAAATGAAACAACGCGAAATGAAACTCCGGCTCGGCAGGAGCCCGTGATTGAGGCTGCGCGAGGGGCTAACGCTTTTCCGCTGGCAGTAATTGAGCTTGGAACATCAGCCATTCGCATGGCTATCGGCGAAAGCGATGGTGGCACTTTTGTGCGTGTGCTTGAGCAGCTTGTCCGCGGCGTAAGCCTTGGGAAAGACACCTTTACCACCGGCGAGATTCAGCGGAAGACCTTGCAGGAATGTGTGAAGGTTCTCAAAAGTTATCGTCGGAAGCTGAAGGAATACCAGTGTTCGGACCCGAAACACATCCGTATTGTGGCGACCAGCGCTGTTCGTGAAGCGGCCAACCGTATGGAAGTGCTGGACCGTATTTATATTGCCACCGGGTTTGCGGTGGAGCTGATCGACGATGCCGAAATTGCCCGAGTAACATACCTCGGCGTACGGCCTCTTCTGCAAAACGATGCAACGCTGGCAGATGCAACGACGGTCGTCGCTGAAGTGGGCGGCGGCAATACGGAAGTGCTTGTGCTCAAAGGCAAGGATATCGTCCATTCGCAGCCGTATCGACTGGGCTCACTTCGGCTTCAGCAGATGGTGCTTCAGTCACAGGCCAGCCGCAGTCGCGCGGGCAGTATCATGATTGGCCAGATTGATCGCACGGTGGAACCGCTGATTGAGCTGGTGCCCCGAGGCAAGCCGGTCGAATTTGTGGCACTTGGCGGCGACATGCGATTTGCGGCTCGGGTTCTCGGGATCGATTTCAAAAGCATCCCGCTGACACGCATTTCCGTGGAAGATGTCGAGAAACTTACGTCACGGCTGCTGTCGCTGACGGTCGATCGAATCATGCAGAAGTATCACATCGAACTGTCTCAGGCGGAGACTCTGGTTCCGGCCCTGCTGGCCAATCTTCGGCTGGCCCAACTGTTGAATTGTCAAACCCTGTTGATCTCCGGGTTTAATCTGCGCGACGCGCTGCTGCAGGGAATGCTGCGGACAAATGACTGGTCAGCCGATTTCTGTGACCAGATCCTCAATTCCGCCCTGGAGCTCGCTCGAAAATATCAGGTCGATCTGCAGCATGCTCGGCACGTCGCAGATTTGGCGCGGCGTCTGTTCCGTTCACTGCAGTCCGAGCACCGAATGGATGCTCGCTGTGAAACGCTGTTGTATGCTGCCGCGTTACTGCATGAAACGGGGCTGTTTGTCGGGCTGTCCGGATATCATAAGCACTCCTACTATCTGATCATGAACAGTGAGCTGTTTGGCCTGAATGCTCTTGATCATCAGCTTGTCGCAATTATTGCTCGATACCATCGCCGCGCATCCCCCAAGCCGACTCATGAGACGTTTGCCAGGCTTGATCGTGACAGCCGTGTGATCGTCTCACGACTGGCCGGCATTCTGCGAGTCGCCGTGGCACTGGATCATACGGGCAGTCAGCGAGTCCGTGACATTGAATGCACGATCGAGAAAAACAGGCTGGTCGTCACTGTCACAAATCCGGCCGGCGATCTGTCTCTGGAACGAATGGAGCTCCGTCAGAAAGCCTCGCTGCTGGAAGATACATTCGGGCTGGGCGTCCTGTTGCGGGAATCACCACGTTAATGCAGACCGCTTCCGCGCATGAAATCGAACACTCCGAAATGTAGAGCAGCACGAAACGCCACGGTTTAGTCACATAGGCTCTGCGAGCTCCGCTCGCTTCAGTTGTCAGCAGAATTGAACATGTCAGAAACACAACCGATTTTTGCAAGCCGCGAACTCAGCTGGCTGGAGTTTAATCAGCGAGTCCTTGACGAAGCTTGTGATCCGTCCGTGCCGTTATTGGAGCAGCTCCGCTTTCTGGCTATCACAGCGTCCAATCTGGATGAGTTTTTCATGGTGCGAGTCGGCAGCCTGCTGACAGCCATTCGCGCGGGAGAAACGGCTTCCGATCCGTCAGGCATGTCGCCTCTCGAACAGATCAATGCCATCAGCGTCAGAACACAGAAAATGGTGGCTGATCAGTACGATATCTATCTGCGGGAAATGGAACCGCATCTTGCAGAGGCCGGAATTCGTCGGCGTCGGCCGGGCGAGCTGAATGATCGCCAGATTGATTTTGTCGACACGGTCTTTCAGGAACAGATCCAGGCAGTGCTGACTCCGATCGCCGTTCATGATCCCGCTCGTTTTCCGCTTCTGTTTGGAAGAACGGTCAATGTGGCGGTTCAGATGAAGGGCAAATCCGACGCCGATCCCTTCCGGTTTGCGGTGATTCCGTTTGGACGCTTCGACCTGCGTTATATTACGTTGCCCAGTGCTGGGGGATATGAATTTATCCTGACGGAAGATGCCATTACGCTCATGGCCGGCCGGTTCTTTCCCGGTGAAGAAATTATCGCGACGGTGCCATTCCGTGTGACGCGAAATGCAGACCTGACCGTCAACGAAGAAGACGGTGCAGACCTGCTGGCGGAGATGGAAGATGTGCTCGACTATCGCAAGGACAGTTTCTGCACGCGTCTGGAAGTCTTTGACCAGGTGACTCGCCCGATCCTTGAGTTTCTGAAGGCTCTGCTTCGGGTTGGCGAACGCGACATCTCTCTGGTCCCCGGTCCAGTAGGGCTGAGCGACCTGATGCAGCTTTCTAACGTCAGCGGGTTTGATCAGCACCTGTATCCCAGCTGGTCGCCGTGCGATTCCCCTAAGATCGATCCATCGGAGTCCATTTTCGACACGATGAAATCTCAGGACGTCCTGCTGTTTCATCCGTATGAATCGTTCGAGCCTGTTCTGCGTTTGCTGGCCGAGGCCGCGGAAGATCGGGATGTCGTTGCGATCAAACAGACGTTGTATCGTACCAGTCGTAACAGCCCGCTCGTGAAGTCGCTGATGCGAGCTGCTGAGAACGGCAAAAATGTCACTGTCATCGTGGAGCTTAAGGCTCGGTTTGACGAGGCTCGCAATATCGAATGGGCCAGACAACTCGAGTACAGCGGAGTGCAGGTCATTTACGGTGTGCGAGGCCTGAAGACGCACGCTAAGGCATGCATCGTTGTTCGTCGTGAGCCTCAGGGCTTTCAGCGGTATTGCCATTTCGGCACGGGGAATTACAACGAGATCACTTCGCGATTTTACACCGATCTGAGCCTTCTGACATGTAACCGGGATCTGGGCAATGATGCCATTTCCTGGTTCAATGCCGTTACCGGTTCATCACAGATTCAGCAGTTTGCTCAGATTGAATCGGCTCCGATCGGACTGCGCGAGAAGCTGCTGGAAATGATCAATGTGGAAAAAGAGCGTGCGAAGAATGGAGACAAGGGGCAGATCATTGCCAAGCTGAACTCGCTGGCGGACCCGATCATGATTTCTGCACTTTATGAAGCATCGAAAGCGGGTGTGGAAATCGAACTGAACATTCGCGGTGTCTGCTGCCTGAAGCCTGGAATTCCTGGCGTCAGCGAAAACATCCGAGTGACCAGCATCATCGATCGATTTCTCGAACACGCCCGAATTCTGTACTTTCATCACGGCGGCGACGAACGCGTCTTTATCTCGAGCGCTGACTGGATGCCTCGTAATCTGGACCGACGTGTGGAACTGTTGGTTCCGATTCTGGATGATAACTGCAAACGAAAGGCGATAAATATTCTTAAGACCTGTTTGCGAGACAACATGAAGTCCCGAGTCCTGACATCCGACGGATCATTTTTGGAGCCCACGGGTTCGCCGGTGAAGCCGTATCGCAGCCAGCTCGAATTTCAGCGGCGTGCGCGTGAGGCCGCTGAAAATGCGTTCGAACGAAATCGGACCACATTCGTTCCAGTGGAACCAAACACATAGTGAGGCAGAGTTCGTTTCACCAGTTCATCTGGCCAGCAAGTGGCACAGTCCAACGGCACTACTTGTCCGCATCAGGCATGCTCTTTTTTAATTGCGCTCCTGCAGTAAATTTGGCAATCTTGTGATAAAACCTGAGTTCTGCTGCCGGTTGGCGCCATGCGTTTCTAATCCCGCCGCAGCTGTTGTGGACGTTGACGGAGAACCGCGTTTGGCTGAGGAAACCCCGATTTTATGTGAGTTTCTGCGGAGAATTCGTTCGGCGAAACCGGGCAGGGCGGCGAAGTGCCCCACGTTCAACGAGGCCGGGCGGTTTTGATCTCTGAAACTACGTTTTGCACTTGTTCTGGATACTCTATACTGGCGCCCCTTCGCAACAGGGTGGTATGAGCCGGACATGAGTCCATGCCGACTGTTGTCCAATTTCGCGGCTCTCAACTGCTGGCGTTACGGAACCAGTCTTCCGTCAGCAATTTTTCCATGAATCGGATCGTTTGAATCATGCAGACTTCGGACATTGATATTTCTTCATCACGCGTGCTGATCGCAGATGATATTCAGCAAAATCGTGAACTGCTGGAAGCGTACCTTGCAGACGAAGGGTATGAGATTCTGATGGCGTCCGATGGCCAGCAGACGATGCAGATGGTTGAACAGCAGCAGCCCGATCTGATCCTGCTGGACATCATGATGCCCCGCATGAGCGGTTACGAAGTCTGCTCGCAGATCAAATCCGACCCTGCAAAACGCGGGATTCCGGTGTTGATGGTGACTGCTCTCAATGAAGCCGGCGATATCGAAAAAGCCGTGAATGCAGGATGCGACGACTTCCTGACAAAGCCCGTCAACAGACTGGAACTGAGAACCCGCGTTCGATCTCTGCTGCGTGTTCGGCATCTTGCGAACGAGCGTGACCGATTATTGGCGTATCTGGAAGAAATGGAACACCGAGTACTTCGTGGGGACAGTTAGCATCGCTTGATGCATCATTAAATCGAATCAACGCATCATTGATTCCAATGCTGATGCCAGGTCTGACTCGGCCACGGTAAATGCCCCGGTTGCTTCAGCTGGCCCGGCTGAAACGCCTCCGGAATGAATCCGCTCTTTATCATCAACCCAATCATTGGACCCATCGCCGGTATGTCCTGGCGACTTTAATTTTAAGGTAACTGATCACGATGTCCGAACCTGAACTGTCTGCGTCCGCCGCAAATCACGAACCTGCCGCGAAGAACGCCGGATCGGACTCAACCACTACCAGTCCCCCGGCGACTGAAACTGCAGCGACTGATCGTGCTGCGATTGTCGCCAATGCGGCCGACGCCAATGCGGCTGCCATTGAAATTGTCATCCGCAACCGCAGGGCTCAACCGTTCTTCGGCCGTCATCCATGGGTTTTCGCGGGAGCAGTCGATCATATCAAGGGAGCGAAACCGGACGAAATCGCTGCTGGCACGCCCGTAAAGCTGGTCACCTCCGAAGGCCGTTTTATTGCGTGGGGCCTCTACAATTCAACCAGCCGCATTGTCGTGCGGCTCTATTCGTGGCGCCTCGAGCAGGTGCTGGACGCCGACTTCTGGCTGCCGCTGATTCAGCAGGCCGTGGCGTCGCGGCGCAGCCTGTTCAATCTGAATGCTGCCACAACTGGCTGCCGCCTGATTTTCAGTGAAGCGGACGGGCTGTCAGGTCTGACGGTCGATCTTTACGGCGGATATCTGCTGGTTCAGTTCACAAGTCTTGCACTGTATCAGCATCGTGAGCCCATTCTTGCGGCGTTGCAAAGTGAGCTGCGGCCGAAAGGCATCTGGCTCCGTACAGAAAAAGGAATGCGTGAAGCCGAAGGACTGGACGTCGTCGATGGCCTGATTTCAGGGCAGGAACCACCGCGACCATTGTTTATCGATGAGCATGGCATCAGCTACGGCGTGGATGTTCAGCAGGGACAGAAGACGGGATGCTATCTGGATCAGAGAGACAATCGGCTGGCTGCCAGTCGATATCTGAAGGGCGCTTCGGTGCTGGACGCATTCTGCTTTTCCGGCGGGTTCGGCATCACCGCAGCCAAACTTGGCGGTGCCGCTTCCGTCTTGGGCATTGATTCCTCCGAGTCAGCTCTTGTGCTTGCAAAAGCCAATGCGGAACTCAACGGAGTCTCGGATCGTTGCCGCTGGAAGCGTGACGATGTGCGACCGGCACTGGAAGGTATGGTCGGGCAGGGGACACTCTTTGACGCAGTGATCCTCGACCCACCGCGAATGGCCCGCACCCGCAATGGGATGGACCGCGCCATCACGGGTTACTCCCGGCTGAATCAGCTCGCGGTGCAGATATTGAAGCCCGGTGGAATTCTGGTGACCTGCAGTTGCTCAGGCCTTGTCAGTCGCGCCGAATTTCAGGAAATGCTTGCCGAGGTTGCTCGCGTGACTGGCCGCGACATTCAGATCCTCGAAAACCGGGGACAGCCGGCCGACCATCCGGTCAGTGTGATTTGCCCTGAGACAGAGTACCTGAAAGTCATGATCTGCCGCGTGAACTAACAACGGACTCAGCGGATCACAAATTCGCGGCGTGACAGTTGTTTCCCTCGCAGCGTCTGGACGCTCACGGCTCAGACGACGATAATCCAGAATCACGGTTTCGTTCCCCACGACCGGCCAGCCATGGGAAATCTGTCGGCTCGCGGGGGAAACTGCCGTCTGGTAACCGAACACCACACCGTCTCAAATGCGGATCTGACCGAACATGATTTGCGTAAGCCTCGGGCGAACTCGCCATTCCTCCATCATGGAAGAACACAAAGCCCTTGCGACAAAGGGAGCAGAACTGGTCGAACTGCGTCTTGATTATATGCGCAAGAAACCGGATGTCGGCGTACTCCTGAAAGAACGGCCAACGCCGGTTGTTGTGACATGCCGCCGTCGTTCCGACCGAGGCCGCTGGTTTGGGACAGAAGAGCAGCGTCTGGCGATTCTGCGTGAAGCCATCATTACCGGTGCGGAATACGTTGACCTGGAAGATGACATTGCGAAGTCGATCCGCCGCTATGGAAAGACGAAACGTATTGTCAGCTATCACAACTTTGATGAAACACCGGTGGAACTGTATGACATTCACAATCGACTGGCCGAGTGCGATCCCGATGTGATCAAAATCGTCACCATGGCCAACTCACCGGCCGATAATGTCCGCATGCTGGAAATGGTTAGTTCGGCCAAAGTGCCCACCGTCGGCTTCTGCATGGGCGAACTGGGAACGATCAGTCGCATTCTCTGCGGACGCGCCGGTTCACCTTTCACCTATGCCAGCTTCAGTCGTGAACGTGAGATGGCGCCTGGTCAGTTGTCTTTCGCCGAAGTGCGCAACCTGTATCGGTTCAACAAGATCACGAAAGACACAAAAGTTTACGGTGTGATTGGCGATCCAATTGCTCACAGTAAAAGTCCGCTGATTCATAATGCCGCCTTTCGCAAAGCGGGCATCAACGCAGTTTATCTGCCGCTGCGAATCCCGGCGGATGGCCTGCTGGATTCACTCAAGGAATTTGATCGTCTAGGCATCAGTGGCTACAGTGTCACGATTCCTCACAAAGAGAGCGTTCTAAAGTTCTGCAACGTGCAGGATGAAGAAACCACAAAGATCGGAGCCGCAAATACTCTGTATCGAATAGACGGCAAATGGGCGGCGGCTAACACCGATGCATCGGCCGCTCTGGAGGCCATTCAGCAAGGCCTGATGAAGGCCGGCCAGGAAACTGATCTGACTGGCCGCAAAGTTCTGATTCTCGGCGCGGGCGGTGCGGCCAGAGCGGTTGGCTATGCGATGATTCAGAAGGGCGCCGCTCTGGCCGTCACGAACCGGTCTCGCGAACGCGGACGATCGCTGGCGGCCGACCTGGGATGTCAGTTTGTTTCGTGGGAAAACCGAGGTGCCGAATCGTGCGAAATTCTGGTCAACTGCACGTCTGTGGGGATGCATCCAAAGCTGGACGAAACACCGTTTGAGCAGAACTGGCTGAGTGATTCCACGCTGGTGTTTGATACCGTTTACAATCCTGAGCAGACTTTGCTGTTGAAACAGGCGCGTGGGCGCGGCTGCCCAACCGTCGGCGGAATGGAAATGTTCATTCGACAGGCTGGAAAGCAGTTCGAACTGTTTACCGGTGTTGAGGCTCCTCGAGAATACATGACGGAGACTCTGCGCAGGGCCATGTCGGCGGCTCGCACAATTGTTGCCCCCGCATCCGGAGAAAAACCGGCTGCGACTTCAAACGAAGATTAGCGGCACAGTGGCATGGTTTTCGAAATCACCAGGCATTCCGAACCGCACAGGTTACCCGCAGAAACGGGTTCAGATTTAGAACTGGGAACGATGGTCGTTACATTGATTGGATACCGTGCGAGCGGAAAATCGAGTGTTGCTCCTCGACTTGCGAAACGCCTGGGCTGGTCCTGGGTGGACTGCGATGAAGTGATTGAACAGCGCGCCGGGGCTTCGATAAAGGACATTTTTGAACATGAGGGTGAGGCCGGGTTTCGCAAACGTGAGTCCGAAGTTCTGGCCGAACTTTTGCGGCAGTCGGATCTCGTGATTGCAAGCGGCGGGGGAGCCATCCTGTCAGAAACCAACCGAAGTCTGATCAAAGCCGCGGGTCCGGTTGTCTGGCTGCAGGCGTCGGTGGACGTTCTGGCACGACGACTGGGTGGCGACAAAATGTCGACGCAACGACGTCCCAGCCTGACAGGCCGTCCGATTGCTGAAGAAGTTGCAGAAGTTCTGGCTGTCCGGGAGCCTTTGTATCGCGAATGTGCCACACTGATTATTGACGCCGGTGCGGAACGTCCGGCACAGATGGCCGAACGTATCGCACAGCACATCACCGGACAGGAACCGCAGGAAATCACAGCATGATGCTCTTCGACCTGCCGAGGCTTTTTGTGCTGCCGTTTTTGTTTATCCTTGGCTGCTGCATCGGTAGCTTTTTGAACGTCTGTATTCACCGATTCCCTTCGAAGCTCAGGCTCTGGGACCAGCTGAAGGCTCTCAACAGCCACGGCTCCGGATGCCCGCGCTGTGCAGCGGCGATCAAATGGCGAGATAACATTCCCCTGTTCGGCTGGCTGCTGCTGAAGGGCAAATGTCGCAGTTGCCATCGGCCGATTTCACCTCGCTACCCGCTGGTTGAACTGCTGACCGGCATTTTATTTATTGCCGTGTATCAGACAGAAATGCCGGCCAATTTCTGGGGGCAGGTCACAGACTTCGGAATTCAATCTCCAGACGGTCCTCAGACAATCACAGGCCTGTGGACGACACCCGCCTGGCTGCATGCGCGTTACGCACTCCACATCGCCATGATCTGCTGCCTGATTGTGGCAACGTTCATCGATTTTGAACTGCGTATCATCCCCGACGGATGCACTGTACCGATGATGCTGACTGCCCTCGTGGTTTCAACCGTCGTCGGTCAGACCTATCTGGTTCCCGTCTGGTTTCAGGATGCCAGCGTCGTTACAACCCTGCGATCCATCTCACCCGATTGGATAAAACCGCTGATCGTATCATGGGACTGCGTTCCGTTTGCCGCGAAGCATCCCCATATGCACGGATTTCTCGTCAGCGCTGCGGGACTTGTGATTGGTGGAGGCACCGTCTGGCTGGTCCGCATCGCAGGCTTCTGGGTTCTGAAGCAGGAAGCAATGGGATTCGGCGACGTGGTCCTGATGGCGATGGTCGGCAGCGTAATCGGCTGGCAGCCAGTGACGGCCGTTTTTTTTATCGCTCCGATACTCGCGATCTTCGCCGCAATCTTTGCCTGGGTCACGAAACGAGATCGTGAAATTCCGTATGGTCCGTGGCTCAGTCTCGCAACCCTGTTGTTGCTGTTTGCCTGGCCGATGGTCTGGCCTCTTGCAGAACGCATCTTTGACATGGGCCCATTTGTGCCGCTGATGGCACTTTTCATGTTTGTCACGCTTGTCGCAAGCCTGCAGTTAATCCAGATAGTGAAACGCCTGCTTGGCATTTCAACAGCACCGGCCATAAGCACTGAAGACGGCGGTTGGTCGTCGGCCGATCATCTGATGTTCTACAATGCTGAACACCTGGACGAGCAGTCCGGCCAATTGGCTCGACCGCTGTGGCCAGGCAGTCGAGCCGGGCAGGGCACGTCCAACTATCATCAGTGGCGATTTGGCAACCACAAATAGCGGGCCTGAATCGGATCGGCCGGGAATTTCGGGGGACAACGGCATGAAGACGATTGCAGACGGTTTGTGGAAAGCAATCCCATCCGCTGGTGAGTCATCCTGAAGTCAAAAAGAAGCCTGGAACTATCGGAGTTCCAGGCTTTTGAGACTGTTGATTTTCAGACATCGCGGCCTGAAAGATTTTATTTCTTCGCAGCCAGTTCGTCGGATTTAGTCTTGAGTTCCGCCGCTTTCTTCACGGCTTCTTCAGACTTTGTTTTCAGTTCCGCCAGCTTGGCTGTTGCTTCATCCGCCTTTTTCTTGGCTTCATCTGCAGCCACCTTCTTTTCCTCGGCCGGCTTTTTCAATGGCTCCACTGCTGCAGTGGCAGCTTCGACATTCTTTTGCGATTCCACGACAGCGGCTTCTGCCGCAGTAATGGCGTCTGCCGGTGAATTGGGATCTGCCTTCAAATCAACCACGGCTTTGTCAGCAGCCGCCTTGGCAGCGTTTGCAGCTTCCAAAGCTTTGTTGGCTTCATCCAGTGGCCCCTGAGCTTCTGCATGTGCTTTAGCAGCCGCTTCGGAGGCAGCCGCGGTCTCAGCGATCGTTTTAGTTTGAGTTTCCGTAGTCGCGGCAAGTTCTTCAACAAGCTTCGCTGCATCTTCAGCAGCGCGGCCCGCTTCCACAATTTCCCGCTCACGGTCCTTTTTGAAATCCGGAACGATGTCGATTTCAGGAATGGCGGTCTTTAGAGTTTCCTCGCCAGGCTCCGTCACGGCCGTCTGCCAGACAAACAGCCGTCGAAGTGATTTGATCGCGCCCAGTTGAGCAAGACCCGCATCCGTGACCTTTGTCTCATACAGATTCAGGTACTCCAGAGCTGGCAGGCCGACCAGTTGAGACAGCCCGGCATCAGTAATAGCAGTCTTTTCAAGATGCAGGCGTGTCAGTCCTTTTAGACCAGCGACGTGGGCCAATCCTGCATCCGTCACCTTCGTGCCTCGCAGGTTTAACGAATGAATATTGGCTGCATCCTTAACCACCGCGAGTGTCTCGTCGGTAATCTCTTTGTCAGACAGATGGAAGGCTACTGTCAGTCGTGCGTCATTTTTAGCCAGCGGCATCGCCTGCCCACCAGCCGCCTGAATGGCCTGAATCAGCTGCTTGTCCGCATCAGACAACTCTTCCTGAGCCACTGCGAATCCCGGAATCAGCAGGAGAGCAACCAGTAATCCTGAAAGCTTCATAAAACACCTCTCGTACAGAAAACTCGCCTGACAACGTCTCAACAGACCCACAAATCAAGGTCAGGAATCGTCACGAGGTTACTTTGAGAGGCATCGCAGTGCAATGGTCTGGGACATTTAGACCTTTTCCCTGACACGTTCCCCGCTGTACGGACTTCCACGAAATCCTTTACCGTAGGGACGTCAACGCAGGCCGGCACAGCGGACACAAAACTTGTCGCCCATTCGTTTCAGCCATGCTGTTGAGCCGTAAAACCAGCATTACTGTCCGTGCATCGCTTCACTTCGAAGAGCACCGGCGCGCTGCATCACGTCGCTCGACATATCGACTCGTTTAGGCTGCAGCTGAAAACTGAACTGCCGATGATCGGTGACATGATGCCCTAGAAAATTGTCGCTCACAAAATCGAGCGGAAATTTCTGATACCACGGAGCATTGACGTCAATCTGTTCGGTATGGGTTTCAAAACCATCTTTCAGCAGCTGAACTTCGCGCGTTCCGTACCAGGTAAAGTCGAACGAAGCGGGCGTGTATCCAATATCCTTGCCGTCCACCTTAACGAGCGCCCCCTGGGGATACGAATTGATCGTGACGCGCCTATGCACACAGCCCGTTTGGGTCAGAGTGAGCATCGCAATGAGGATGAAGGACAGGCGAGAAAACATCGACTCGGCTTCCATGCCGGAGACTTACAGACGAGAGGAGAGACCGCAAAGGATAACCGGAGACAGAATTTCAGGCCAAGAGCAGATCTCAGGTCCGCAATTCAGGGAAAACAGGCAATCCGGGCAGGGTTGATCCGGGCGCGGCATTTGCGAGGGCTCCACCGGAGTCAGCCCTATAAAAACGTCCTTTTGCCTTCACTTTGGCCGCTCGATGAACGACTCTACGGTGGGAGCGTAGGTGACGAGACTCACACCCCGGAGAATTGACGTGCCGATTTCGATAAAATGTTCTTCCTGCAGCGCAGCGTTTGCAGTGAAGGACGAACTGGGTGGAAAGCGTATTCGATGTGTGAAGTGCAAGGCCGTCCTGGAAGTTCCGCAATTGGGCGTCCCGTCACCCACCGTACCACCTCGCACGCCACAGCAAAATGTTCCGGGACCACCAACGCCAGTCAAACAAACGACCGTTCCTCCTGCTGCGATTTTTGGACAACAACCTGCTGCAGAAACAGGCTCACCGGTTCGTCGAGCCCGCAGAGTGACGGCTGACGAAGCAACTCTGCCAGCTTCACCCGCACCAGGCCCCATCGCAGCGACGACTCCTGTTTCGCCTGCAGCGTCCGCTCCCGTGCGAGCTCGCGTGGTCACGGGGCCACGTGATGTTCAGGCCGACGCTGTCCGACATACGGCCGCCACGTTGTCTGCGCCTCCGGAAGATTTTGAGACCCTGCGCAAGAAAGTGTTCGCGTCGTTTTCTCAGATGAAGATCGCTCCTGTTCCTGTTGCAAGCTCGTATCGGTTTGGCATCGTTATCGTTTCCCTGTTCATGTTCATGCTGCCGCTGATCTACCTGGGATTGATTGCATTTGTCGGCTGGGGCGTCTGTTATCACGCGGTGAATCATACCGGCATCATGTCGGCGGCTGCGGGTGCTGGTACGGGGGGAAATAACGGTCGCGCCATGGTCTTTGCCTTTCTCGTCTACATGGCACCGATCATCATGGGCCTGGCTTTGATCGTATTCATGTTCAAGCCTCTGTTTTCGAAGCCTGCCAACCATTCCGGCCGACGCACAATCAAGCCCGAAGAGGAACCGCTTCTGTTTGAATTCGTCGAACGTATCTGCGCTGCCGTCAACGCGCCTCGTCCCAAACGGATCGACATCGACTGCAACATCAACGCCAGCGCCAGCTTTGGTCGCGGTCTGCTCAGCATGGTGGGAAATGATCTGGTTCTCACGCTGGGAATGCCGCTCGTCGCCGGGCTTACCATGCGTCAGTTCGGTGGCGTGCTGGCTCATGAGTTCGGTCATTTCGCGCAGGGTGCCGGGATGCGGCTGACTTATCTGATTCGCTCCATCAGCTTCTGGTTCACTCGCGTTGTTTACGAACGCGATGCCTGGGATGACAAACTGGCGGAATGGTCGCACAACCTGGATATCCGCATCGGCTGGGTTTTGTACCTGACGCGTCTGGGAGTCTGGATGACTCGAAAGGTACTGTGGGTTCTGATGATCGCCGGTCATTTTGTCGGCGGCTATCTGCTGCGTCAGATGGAGTTCGACGCTGATCGCCATGAAGCCCGCCTGGCAGGCAGTCGCATATTTGCCACAACGGCAAGGCAATTGTCGGTACTGGGAGTCGCTTATCGCGGCGCGATGTCGGACCTCGGAAATTTTTACCGCGAGGGACGTCTGGGTGACAATCTCCCGAAGCTGATTCTGCTGAATGTCGACCAGTTGCCGGAAAAGGTGCATGCCAAAATCGATGAGATGATCCTGGAATCGAAGACCGGGCACTTCGACACCCATCCCTGTGACCGCGAACGTATGGCAAGTGCCGCCGAGGAAAACACCGAGGGAATCTTTCAGCTCCGACTTCCTGCCGGGCATCTTTTTAAACGGTTCGACTTCCTTTCCCGCGCAGTCACCTGGGATTATTACAAAGAAATTTTTGGCAAGGAGCTGAAGAAGTCCGATCTGCATCCGGTCGACAAACTGATGGAACTGCAGAAGGCACAGACCGATGCGTGGAAGGCACTCAAACGATTTTTTCAGGGCCATATTGCCTGGTACCGTCCGTTTGCAAGTCCCACAACGGCCTTCCGGTCTCCAAAAAATCCGGCAGAGACGTTGGCTAGAATGAAGCGCAGTCGAGCGGCCATGCTGACGGAATCCGATCCGTATGCGACCGTCTGGCAGGGGTTCGATAAGCTTGATACGCAGATGATTGAAATTGGCCTGGCCGATATTCTGCTGAAGGCGGGGATCAAAGTCGGCAAAAAAGATTTCTCAATTCCGTTGACCAGTCGAACCGAAATCAGTGAGGCTCGTGATTCGGCTGAAGTCCGCATCGGAAAACTCGAACCTAAGCTGATACCGTTTGAAGATGCAGCCGCCGAACGGCTCTACACCGCGTTGCAGCTCGCACGCACACCGGATTTGCTCCGCGCCCTGGCCGAGCAGGGGGTTGCTAGCGGGGAACTGGATCAGTTACTGAACATCTTCAACCATGTCAACGAACGGCTCGGACAGTTGCTGGTGATTCGAGATGCCCAGATTGCCATGGGAAAGCTGCTGTCTATTTTGTCTGACAACAATCACGGCCAGCCATTGATCGCTCAGATTAACGAACGTATGACCGAGCTGTACGATCACATCACGCATTTGCGGGAGTCGTTCGAATCGATTCCATATCCCTTTGATCACGCCCGCGCCGACATCAGTCTGGCGGATTATTTACTGAAGCAGTTGCCGGACCGCGAAAATCCGGTGGCGCTGTATGAGGCCGCCGATTCCATCGGCAATGCGCTGCCTCCTCTGCAGGCTCGGGTGACTGGTCGTTTGTGCCAGATCGCCGAAATGGTGGAGACTCATTTCGGATTGCCCTTGCTGGAAGATCCACCGGATGATGATGAGGTGGATCTGACCGAGGATGACGAGTGACGGTAACGATGATTCACACATGGTTGTTGAAAACGGACTTATTTACTGTGCAAGAACAATCACAACAGCAGTGATTTCAAAGGCAATATCAATCAGAAATCGACATCGCCAGAGGCCTGCCACAAACGTGTCCCTGTTGGTGATCGCCTTCGCGGTCAACGCCAGAAAAACATTGAACGCGCCCAGCATTCCGAACCCGAAGATCAGCCCCGTCAGTTTGTCCCGAGTCGTCACACCATGCAATGCCTGATACTTGCACATCATGATGAATGCACCAGCACAAAGCATGTGGAAGAAGTACCACAGAATCGACATCATACGAACAGGGATGTGCGCTGACGGCTGATATTGCAATGCAGCAGATGGGCCTGGGGCCGATTGAGGATCCAGGTGAGCGGTGAGGATTCGCCAGATATTCAGTCCTTCGAGAGCAACGCACGCCAGCAGGACGAGGACAACGCTCTCGTGACCGGCTGGAAACAAAGGGATTTTTTGCTCCAGCGATAACAACGGAATCAAGGCAATCATGACACACAACAGAATGCCGAACATTCCATTGATTACCGCTTCGAGTGCCGAAAAACCCCGCTTCATCGACGTCATGCGGACGGCTTCGCACCGAGCCCAGGTTTCGGTCGATGTTGCGAAAGCTCATTCTGCCGCACTAGCCGCTGGCCGGTCTGCAGAAATCGGCAAAGCTCATTGAGCTGCCCAACGAGTTGCAGTCTTTGAAGAATGGCTTCAGGCGACATGTTCACCCTGCCTGCTGCTTCCAGCTGTGGTTCATCAGGACTCATCGTCAACTCCTGTCAGGCTTTCAATGTCTGCCAGATCGCGGTGTCGACCCGCAATCCTTTTCATGGTGATCAATCCTTCTCGTGAAACCACGGGACACTGAATGGCCCCTAGCGGAAGATCTATTCGCCCCTCCCAGACATCCTGAAGAGCAGGCGACACAATAATCATATCCAGCGGTATCAGGACCGAACCCACTGCTTTGGAGACTCGATAAATCTCCATCGCGAGTGGCGTTTTTGCTTTGAAGGGCATCCGGCCGCTGGGTATCCAGAATCCAGCAGTCTCAGCCACTTGCTGAATTTTTTCCAGTTCTTCTTCGGGAATCAGCAGATCAATATCCTGTGTTGCTCTTGGATGTCCGTGAACCGCCATTGCCAGTCCGCCACAAAGAGCGTAACGAACACCAGCGTCGTTCAATGCTTTGATCAGGGCCACCAGTTCATCAATAAGATCCATGACTAAGACTCCGTCAGGAAGGCATCACAATCCAGATGTTCGCTGGACACTCGCCAACATTGACTGATTTCGTTTCCACGCCAGGTGACGCTGAGAACTCAATTCTGTCAGCCAGCGTTTCGCCACGGATGTAATCGCCCCATTCGGCGACCATGGCCTGAACGGTGTTGTCCTGCGAGTGATACTGTACTTTGATGCGATCCTGAATGTTCAGGTTGGCGTCCTTTCGAAGCTGTTGAACCTGTCGAACGAAGTCTCGGGACATGCCTTCGCGGAGCAGCTCCGGAGTCAGCACCGTGCTAATGGCGACCTGGATTCCCGCGTCGTCCGAACACACCCATTCGGCAGCTTGTTCGGTGCTGACGAGAACGTCATCCGGAGTCAGATAGACTTCTTGTCCGTCGAGCTGAACAGTCAGATTTTCGCCTCGACGCAACGGTGCCAGAACGGCATCACCGAGTTCCGGGAGTTTCGTTCGCAGAGCATTCAGCAACTTGCCGTACTTCGGGCCAAGCGTTTTTAGATTCGGCTTGTAGGCGTACTTGACCAGCGAATCGAGGTTGTCCTGACGAATCACTTTTTGAATGTTCAGCTCTTCACCGATTACGTCGCCCAGTTTATCAATCGCTGCAGATGTGTCTGCATTGGACGATGCAAACCGCAGTTCCGTCAGCGGCTGACGAACTCGCAGGTTGGATTCTTCTCGCAGCTTATGTCCCAGCCGCACAACCTTCTGAGCCGCCGCCATTCGCAGGTTGAGATCGGCATCAAGCAACGATGAGTCTACGGTTGGATAGTCGCTGAGATGAACGGACGCTGGAAGCGAGTGTTCAGTGTTCAATGTTCGGTGTTCAGTGGAAGCAGCAACACTACGATTTTCTGAACACTGAACACTGTCAACTGAACACTCCTGGCCCAGGGCCAGGTTCTGATACATCCGCTCTGTCAAAAACGGAATACATGGTGCCAGCAACCGGCACAGTGTCACAAGCACTTCGTACAGTGTCTCATACGCAGCATTCTTGTCAGCATCGCTGGCGTCCTTCGAACGCCAGAAGCGACGGCGGTTGCGGCGAATGTACCAATTGCTCAGATCATCAATGAACTGAGCCGCCGCCGCACAGAACGCCGGCGCGTTGTAGTTGGCCATTTCGCGATGGGCAACCTCGATCAGTGATTGCAGGTTGGACAGAATCCAGCGATCGATTTCGGGACGATTAAAGTAGCCGTCACTCTCTGAGTGACGAATGCCAGATGCGGGATCGTTCAAATTGCTACCAGGCTCGTTGCGGGACGATTTACCGGGGAGTTCATCACTCGGAGAGTGATGTCTACTTTGGGTGACTCGCCGGCGCAATTCATCACTCGGCACGAAACCGTCCGCAATCGCATAGTCCACGAAGAACTTGTAACAGTTCCACAGCGGGATCAGGATCTGGCGGCGAGTCTCATCGGCCGGGCTGCTCGTGACGGTTGCTGTCGGAACGCCTTCCTTCGTCTTGCTGATCGCACCTTCTGGGGTTTGAAGAGTCACCGGCTTGTCCGGATGTCGAGTTCCAAATCGCAGATCCTGAGCCGGGTTCTGAGCCAAATACATCCAGCGCATCGTATCCACGCCCAGCTGTTCGGCCGCTTCTTCGAACCAAATCGCCGTGCCGTCCGATTTGTGCATCGGCTTGCCCTGTTCGTTTGTTACAAGGCGATGCCCGAGCAGCGTGCGGAACGGTTTCTTGTCTTCCGCGTTGTCCGCTTCGTCGTAACGCATCATAGTCGATAGCGACAGCATCGAATAAAACCAGTTGCGGAACTGGCCGGGGAAACATTCGGTCACAAGATCGGCCGGATACCACTTCTGCCATTCTTCGCGGTTTGTGTTGTAACCCATCGTGCTGAACGGCACGATGCCCGCATCGAGCCACGGGTTGCCGACGTCCGGAACGCGACGCATCCGCTGGCCTAATTTGCCGGGCGTCTGGCTTTCAATGATGACGCCGTCGATCCACGGACGATGCGGCGTGTTACCTTCGAAATCGCCCCAGCCCTCGACGCTGCGTTCCTTGAGTTCCGCCAGCGAGCCGATGACTTCAAAATCTGCTGGATCGTCTTCGTTCACCCAGATCGGCAGGGCGAGTCCCCAGAAACGCTTCTTGGAAATCATCCAGTCGCTCATATTGGACAACCATTCGATCTCCCGTTCCTGCCCGTCGATGCTGTCTGGTAACCAGCGAATCTGACGAGTCACATCTTTGATCTCATCGCGCCAGTCCATATTAATGAACCATTCGTCGACAAGTCGAAAGACCAGTTCATCACCCGTTCGCCAGCAGTGTGGATAGATATGCGGATAGGTTTCAACGGCGACGAGCATGCCTTTGGCTTTGAGCTTTTCAAAGACCAGTTCAGCGGTCTTTGGTGAGATCGCTTCCAACCCCGCGAAGTCACCGAACTCTTCGCTGTACGTGCCATCATCCCTCAACGGCGCAATCACCGGCAGGCCAAGCGCGACTCCCATCTTGTGGTCAATGTCTCCACAGCCTGGAGCGATATGAACGATGCCGGTTCCTTCGCCAGCGACAACATTGGCGCTGCCTCGTGAGTCGCGACCACCGTCGATGACCTTGTGCCCCGATTTTCCGCACTTGCCGAGATTGCTTTCATCGACAGGGCATCCGCCGTCCATCTGCTGAGCCGGCAGTTCATCAAACGGTCCGTCATACCTCCACCCAACCATCTCAGCACCTTTGAGCGTACCAAGCTCTTCGAAGCCGCCTTGTTCCTTGAAGATCTGAGCTAATGTCTTCAGCTTGGGAACGCCTTCTGGCCATTTCCATTCGGGCCGACCGAAGCCATCTTTGAACTCGGACGACAGACGTTGGAAGTTCAGATTGTCTTTGGCGAAGTAGTAGATCGCGTTGTCGCGTTTGGTTTGGATCTTGATGTAATCCAGATCCGTGTTGACCGCACAGGCGACGTTGCTTGTGAGCGTCCACGGTGTTGTGGTCCAGACAAGGAGGTACTCCTGGGTAGCCTGATGGGAAGAATGTGAATCATGTGATTCTGGCACATCACTCTCATGACTCCTATACTTCCCATTGACTTCTCGCTTAATCGGAAACCGCACAAACACGCTCTTATGAGTCGTCAGCTTGCGACCTTCGGCGATTTCCATCTGCGAATACGCGCTGCCGCCACGGCCGGACCAGGGCATGACGTCATGGCCCTGATAAATCTTGCCGCGTTCGAAGCACTTCTTCAGGAACGTCCAGATGGTTTCGTTGTTCTCAGTGCTGAACGTGAAATAGCTGCCGCCCCATTCCGGGTTGCCGAGCTTTTCGACAAGCTGATGAGCCACCGCGGTTTCCGACAGGCCGCTTGGAGTTGTAATCGTCACTTCGTCGTCGGTGCCAAGGTGTTCGGCCAGTTCTCGCAGCTGGGTCGGATTGTCCCAGTCCATCCAGTAGCCGAGACGCTGAGACTGTTCGGTCTGTCGAGCTGCGAACCGGAGAACTCGGCGCTTGCACTCGTTGACAAAGTTGTCGATGCCGAATTCATGGACAGCAGTTTTGGTCCCGAGTCCCAGTTGCTTCTCGACTTCGACTTCAACCCATAAGCCCTGGCAGTCGAAACCATTCTGGTATCGCTGGTCGTGGCCGGTCATTGCGAAGAAGCGTTGATACGTATCTTTATACGTGCGACCCCAGGCATGATGAACGCCCATCGGGTTGTTGGCTGTGATGGGCCCGTCGAGAAAGCTCCAGCGTTTCCGGCCTGCGTTTTTCTGTCGCAGCTGCCGAAACGTCTGCTGGATCTCCCAGAGCTTCAAAACGGAATGTTCGCCAGTAACAAAGTTGCTGTCAGAGACGGGTTGGAACATGGATTCGGTCAGATTCGAGATTGAATGGTTTTGGGGAGCGGCAGGGCAGTTTTAAAACCCTCCGAGTGATTTGTTGATTGTGTCGGACCACGAATCCCTGGTTCGTGTGGTCGGACTTTCAGCGAAGGAGTTTAGGTTCTCCAAGGGTAAAAGCATACTTCGACACGGGAATGGCCATCCGAGTTCCATGCCCTTTGAAACCAAATCCGTCGGCCTTCATGATGTGAAGTCCGGTCTCGGGTCGATTGCCGCGGCAAATCTGGCGACTAACAGTGCTCTCTTCATCCGATGGTATTTCTTCCAGTGACTGGAAGGCCGATTTTCTGAACGAACGACTAAAGAGACTCTGAGAAGCAAATCGTCAGAGATCCAGATCGATGGACACCGGAGCGTGGTCACTGACTTCAAGCCCTCCTTCGCGGTGGATGGTGGCAGACTTAAACAATGGGCGAGCGGCTTTGTTGCAGAGCAGGTAGTCGATTCGCCAGCCGCGATCGAGTTCACGGGCTTTGCCGCGATTCGACCACCACGAGTAAGGACCATGGATATCTCCGTGATGTTCACGGACCAGATCGTGCCAGCCAGACTGAAGCAGTTCACCAAACCATTCGCGTTCATGCGGCAGAAAGCCCGATGTTTGAGCGTTTGATTTGGCGTAGAAAATGTCGCGCTCCGTATGAGCCACATTAACATCGCCCCCGAAAATGACAGGCTGCTCCCGCGATCTCAACTCGGTCCAGACGCGAAACTGCTTCATCCACACCTCTTTGACGGCCTGCCGCTCAGGACTGGAAGATCCTGATGGAAGGTAAACGCAGGCCACTCGCACGCCACCAATCTCGGCTTCAATGAGTCGACCCTCGTCGTCATTTCCCAACTGCCCAATCCCCAGTTCGTGGCTCACAAGCGGATGCCGAGACCAGATGGCTGTCCCCGAATATCCGGGCCGCGTGGCGGGATTCCAAAGTACATGCCAGCCATCCGGGTTTCGAAATTCTTCCGGAAGCTGGTCAGGACGAGCACGAACTTCCTGCATCAGCAACACATCCGGCTGAATAGTATCCAGATGTCTCCTGAACCCTTTGCGAATTGCGGCTCGCAGACCATTTACATTCCAGGTTGTTATGCGCATGAATTTCGACAACCAAAGCCCAAAGGTAAGGAAAACGTGCAAAGACAAGGCCGGCCCCCGCTTCGTCGTGGCCACCCCAAAACTGAAGCTAAGCGATTTGGGAAGTCCTGAGGGTTTGTTGGGATCCAGCGAATTATTGCGATTTTGAGTTGCGTGTGCTTTATGAAACCCATCATACTTTAGAGTCTGAAATTGGCGAGTGGTCAGGCTGTCCCTTAGACTCACGTACGCCAAGGCTGAAATCCCAGGAAAGGGAAGATCGCGGATGAAATTTAACCAATACCTTGCGATGTTTGCAGTTATGGGGCTTGCAGCTTCGGTGACTGCGGGATCCATGTATGTCACGCTGCGTGCCTCGGCACAGCAGGAAAATCCGCTGGTCTCAGAAGTTCAGGCTGGTGCAGTTCCTGAGCTCGAGGCAGACCTTGCTGCAATAGCAAACCCCTCGACTCAGCCGTTGCCTCCCGAAGAGATTGTCAGTGACCGCACCGAAGATGTGGTGCTTGATGCATCGGGAAGTTTTTCGGGGCACTTGTTCGTTGCAGGGACAGAATCAGGATCGGCATCCGCTGCTGGCTGTATCGTTAAGGTACTCGCGGGCGGTGAAGTCGTTGCAGTTACAAAGACTGATGCCGACGGCAATTTTTCCGTGACAGGGCTTAAGCCAGGTGTTGCCGGCCTGCTGGCATACACCAACAAATCCCTGCTCATGGTTGGTATGCGTCTGATCGCTGAAAATGCAGAACATACACCTGTGAATCCGGCGATCAATGCGGCTCTTACACTGTCCCCAGACTATCAGCTGACAAAGCAGCTGATTCTGGCTCAAATGGGTGTTCGCGATCTTCGATTTTCCTCAGAAGTTAGTGCATATGACGATTCATTTCCATTGGGATCGGGTCCGCCGGCGACAGCTATGTCAGGGTACACGGTGCAGCTTAAGAAAGATGGCAGTCTGCATGGAGAGATTAACCTTCTGGACGAGCGAACAGGACGATATCGCGAAGTGATGGACGTCACCGTGCATTTCCTGCGCGATGGAAAAATTGTGACATTTGCCAATGTTGAGCCTGACGGTTCCTTTGTCGCAACAGGATTAAATCCGGGGTTGCATACCGTTGTTGGCAGCGGCAGGGATGGGATCTGCGCTCTAACCGTCAACATTCTGGGCTCAGAAGTTCAAGCTGTCGAACAGAAGAACGGACTGCTGGGTTACCAGACGGTGGCCGTGATGGCCACTCTTGATATCGCTGTTGCACCCATTGGGCCGCGAAACCTCAACATCAACAATATTGCCGACCGCACTGACGGAACGGTGAATCCGTCGACTGATGCGCCCCCAGCAGTTGCTGGCCCTCCAGGATCCGCTGTTCCTCCCGGAGCTGGTGGTGGCGGTGGAACTGGGGCTGGTGGTGGTGGAGCAGCCGGTGGCGGTGGCGGTGGCGGTCTCGGCGCATTGCTGGGAGCCGGTCTCGCCGGCGGAGCCGGTTTTCTGCTGGGCCAGGACGACAGTTCCGCAAGCCCGGGAATCTAATCGGCCTATCGCTCGAACTCGAACTGATTTGAAAATGCCTCAGAAAGAATTCTGAGGCATTTTTTACGTCCGGTGCTGACCGACTTCCGACAAAAGTAGTTACTTCGCTGTGGGTCGAAATGCTGCCAGTCGTTGTGCATCGGTTTCAAGGCGAGGCCCCTTCAGCAGGTCAATGCAGTAAGGAATGGCCGGCATTACAGCGTCCAGGCATTCGCGAATCGCCCGCGGCTGGCCGGGAAGATTAACGATCAATGCGGAACCGCGGATTCCGGCAGTTTGGCGACTCAGGATGGCTGTCGGGACTTTTTCGAGAGACACCTTGCGCATCAGCTCACCAAAACCCGGCATCATCTTTTCGCAGACATCTTCCGTTGCCTCCGGAGTAACGTCGCGAACGGCAGGTCCGGTACCTCCTGTTGTGATGATCAGGCAGCAGTTCAGTTCATCCGCCATTCGCTGAAGTTCCTGGCCTATCAACTGCCGATCGTCAGAAACAATGTGGTATTCCGGCGACCATGGAGAAACCAGCACCTCCTGCAGGTAGGCACAGATCGCCGGACCGCCAAGATCTTCGTATTCACCCCGACTGGCCCGGTCTGATACGGTAAGCACTCCAATTCGGGCAGTCGTTTCCATAGTTCTGAACTCTGTTTGTGATCTGGATTGGGAGAAGTTGGAGGAAATTCCGCCTGTTTTTCCTAAATGTTTCCGCCAAGAAAGACTTGTTGCTGACACGGCAGACGCTTTGTTCTTGCACCTGATTTAGCTCTGACCTAAGGGGTGCGCAAGGAGCTACCAAGGAAGGTCAATAATGTACAGGACAGGCCTGATTCCTGATTTTCCCATGAAGAATGCGCGACGAAATTCCTGACCTGCACACTGTCAAAAGCTTCCCAATCATGGCAGTCTGTCTATGATGCGGCAACCGCATTGACACCTGAAATCAAAAACAGTCCCCTTCCACGCTGGCTGCATTGCTCACCCAATGCAGCGCCGGTGATTGCAGAGCCATCTGAAAATGTCGAACACAACTTCGCTTCCGAATGGTGCCCCATCGTTTTTGGACACTCCGGACTCTTCACGTTTGCCAGGCAATGTTGGCGGCAACGGTTTGGTTTCAAAACCAAAAGTTGACATGGGGACGCAGAACCTGGAGTTCGCGGAGTCGCAGCTTGAGAGTTATCTGCGTGATCGCAATTCCGTCTCCCCGGACTGGCGGGACTATTTCGATGAACTTCAGGTCGTGGATTCCGGACTTACTCCCGAAAGTCTGCAGGCCCCGTTTCAGGCGGAGAGTATTTTCCACAAGTCGTCGGAAGTCCGAGTAGACCCTACAACGTCCGATGCCGTGATTCTCCAGGAACGACTGGATCAGCTGATCCGCAGTTACCGTGTGCGCGGACACATCATTGCGAAAATAGATCCGTTGAATGCCGAGCGACCAAAGCCGGCAGAACTGGATCCCGCATTTTATGGTTTTACCGAAGAGCACATGAGTCGCAAGTTTTCGACTCAATGGGCCGGCGGACCGGACACGCGGACTCTTCGCGAAATGCTTACCTGGCTGCAGACGACCTATTGCCGCTCCATCGGCGTGCAGTTTATGCACATCGACAGCATGCAGGTCCGCCAGTGGCTGCAGGACCGAATGGAACGCACGGCCAACCGCCTGAAACTGTCTCGATCCGAGCAGGTCAGAATCCTGGAGCGACTCAGCGATGCGGTCGTCTTTGAAGAGTTCGTGCAGAAGAAGTATGTGGGAGCAAAAAGCTTCTCATTGGAAGGATCAGAAAGTCTCATCCCTCTGCTTGACATGGCCATTGAACGGGCAGGCAGTCAGGGCACAGATCTGATCGTTCTCGCAATGGCTCACCGCGGGCGCCTGAACGTGCTGGCCAACATTATGGGGAAGAGCCCATCGAAGATCTTCCGCGAATTCGATGATGTTGATCCGCAGCTAAAAATGGGTCGTGGCGACGTGAAGTATCACCTCGGCTACAGCTCTGATCGGATGACGTCTTCAGGCCAGAATGTCCACCTGACGCTGTGCTTCAACCCAAGCCATCTGGAATTTGTGAACCCGGTCGCTCAGGGTCGTCTGCGAGCCAAGCAGGATCGCAATGGTGACTTTGACCGCAGAAAGAGCTGTGTGATTCTGGTTCACGGCGACGCGGCGTTTGCTGGCGAAGGCGTGATTCAGGAAACTTTGAATTTGAGCGAGCTGCCTGGTTATCAGACGGGCGGCACCGTCCACATTATTGTCAACAATCAGGTGGGCTTCACAACTTCGCCTTCAGAAGCTCGTTCGTGCACCTACGCAACCGACGTGGCTCGCATGCTGCAGATTCCGATTTTCCATGTGAATGGCGAAGACCCGGAAGCAGTGGCGCAGGTGGTTCAGCTGGCGATGGATTTCCGCGCGAAATTCCATCGCGACGTAATTATCGACATGTACTGCTTCCGTCGTCGAGGCCATAACGAAGCCGACGAGCCTGCGTTCACTCAGCCAACGATGTATCAGGTGATCCGCAGCCGACAGACAGTTTTCAACAGCTTCCTTGAGTCACTCGTGAGCCTCCGCGAAGTGACGAAAGAAGAGGGCATGGAAATCGTGGCTCGCCGGGGCCAGGTTCTGGAAGCAGAGTTACTGGAAGCTCGCAAGGAAGGCTTCAAGTATCTGGAAGACAGCGGTGGCGGGATGTGGAACGGGTACTTTGGCGGTTTGTCCTCCAAAGCTGATCATCCGACAACCGGTGTACCTGCTGAAGCGATCCAGAAAGCCATGGCGGCTCTGACTTCACCGCCCGTGGGCTTCAAACCGCATCCGAAAATTGAAAACGTCCTCGAATCACGCCGCAAGATGGCGGCAGGCGAGATTCTGTTTGACTGGGGTGGCGCTGAAATGGCGGCCTTCGGGACGCTTGTCAGTGAAGGCACCCGAATGCGGTTCAGCGGACAGGACGTCCGTCGCGGGACATTCAGCCATAGACACCTTGGGCTTTACGATTTCAATGATGGCCATGTCTGGATCGGCCTTCAGGATCTCGCCAAAAGACCAGAGCATGTAGAAGTTTACAACAGCCCGCTTTCCGAAGTCGGTGTCCTGGGGTTCGAGTATGGCTACAGCCTCGATTGTCCCGATGGGCTTGTGATGTGGGAAGCGCAGTTCGGCGACTTCGTCAACGCGGCTCAGGTCATCATTGACCAGTTCATTGCCAGTGCCGAAGACAAGTGGAAACGTCTGAGCGGCCTTGTGCTGCTTCTTCCGCACGGCATGGAAGGGCAGGGGCCTGAGCATTCCAGTGCGAGACTGGAACGCTTTTTGGCCATGGGCGCTGACGATAATATCCAGGTCACGAATCCAACCACACCAGCAAATTACTTCCACATGCTCCGCCGCCACGCTCTGCGGAGATGGAAAAAACCGATGGTGGTGATGACCCCGAAAAGCCTCTTGCGATCCAAAGAAGCGATGTCGCCACTTTCAGAGCTTGTGAACGGACGCTTCCAGGAAGTTATCCCGGACACAACAATTTCATCCGAAGCTGTCCGCCGCGTACTGCTGTGTTCAGGCAAAGTGTATTACGATCTCGCAAAGTATCGGGAAGAGAACAAAATCACCGATGTCGCAATTGTTCGAATTGAACAGCTGTATCCGTTCCCGGCAGGATTGCTCGAAGAGACGCTTTCAAAGTATTCTGAGAAGGCATCGCTGTTCTGGGTTCAGGAAGAAGCTCGCAACATGGGTGCATGGGGCTTTCTCCGAATGAAGTACGGCGAACGACTGCTTGATAAGTATCCGTTCCGTGGAGTTTGTCGTCCTGAATCCGCCAGCCCTGCGACCGGATCTGCGACCAGTCATAAAATCGAACAACAGACAATTCTTAAACAGGCGTTTGAACTCGAATGAGCACTAAGGAAATTGAAATCAAGGTTCCGGCCGTTGGTGAATCCATCTCAGAAGTGTTCATTGGAGAATGGTATACCAGCGAAGGAAAGTTTGTCGCGGCAGACAAGAACATCGTGGGTCTTGAAACAGACAAAGCGACGTTTGAGATTCCGTCGCCCGTCGGCGGCATTGTGACTCGCATCCTGAAGAAGGCCGGCGAATCAGCGGCCATCGGCGAAGTGATCGGCTATCTTCAGCCATCTGACGCTCCAGCCGCAACTGCTGCCCCGGCTCCAACGGCCGTACCGGCGGCATCTGCACCGACTGTCGCAGCCGCTCCCGCAAAAGCAGGCGGGCATGTGATGCCAGCAGCGGCCTCTGAAATGGCAAAGAACAATCTTCCAGCAGGCTCGGTTGCTGGCACTGGTCCAGGCGGCCGAGTTCTGAAGGAAGACGTCATCCGTACCGTTCAGGCTGGGCCTGTTCATGTTGGCGGCAGCCGGGAAACTCGGAATGTTCCGCTCAGTCCGATTCGGCAGACGATCGCTAAACGACTTGTGGAAGCTCAGCAGACCGCCGCGTTGCTGACGACATTTAACGAGGTCGACATGTCGGCCGTAAAGAAGCTGCGTGAATCTTACAAAGACGTTTTCGAAAAGAAGTACGGCGTAAAGCTGGGCTTCATGTCGTTCTTTGTGCGAGCAGTCGTCACCGGGCTTCAGCAGTATCCGGCGCTTAATGCCCAGATGAATGGCAAGCAGCTGACACATCACAACTACTGCGACATCGGAATTGCCATCGGCGGTGGAAAAGGCCTGGTTGTCCCAGTGCTTCGCAACGCGGAAAACATGAGCTTCTCAGACGTCGAGCTGGCGATTGTTCAATATGCAGTGAAAGCCAAGAACAATCAGATCACTCTGGAAGAACTCGAAGGCGGCACGTTTACGATCACCAACGGCGGCGTTTACGGTTCGCTGCTGTCGACTCCGATCGTGAATCCTCCTCAAAGCGGCGTCCTTGGCATGCACGGCATCTTTGATCGCCCGGTCGCTGTCAACGGCGAAGTAGTGATCCGACCGATGATGTACCTGGCCCTGACCTACGACCATCGAGTCGTCGATGGCCGCGAAGCCGTTTCGTTCCTGAAGCTTGTTAAGGATCTGATCGAAGATCCAACACGCCTAATCCTGGAAGTCTGATCTCCCTCTCGTTCCAGGGCTCCAGCCCTGGAACGCACTGCCGGGAGGCTCCAGCCTCCATTGAAAAATGGAGACGAGTCAGGTTTTCGCAACGAAGCGAACACTGATTCACTCGGTTTAAACCGGGATAACTTGAACCAAACGCACCGCTGGAGGAACATGCGTCTTCCGGCGGTTTTGTTTTCACGCTCTTGCAGGTAACGTCATGTCCGAAGCGTTTGATCTGATTGTTGTGGGTGCTGGTCCTGGCGGATATGTCGCAGCCATTCGTGGCGCTCAGCTGGGCATGAAGGTCGCGGTTATCGAACGCGAAAAGCAGCTCGGCGGGACTTGCCTTCGAGTCGGTTGCATCCCCAGCAAAGCGCTACTTGAAACCAGCGAATTGTACGAACAGTCGCAGAAGCACTTTGCCGAACGAGGACTCATTGTTCAGGGCGTGACGCTCGACATCCCAAAGATGATGAGCCACAAAGACGCTGTTGTCGCTACGCTCGACGGTGGTATCCAGGGACTGCTAAAGAAGAACAAGATCGAACGCTTCTTCGGACACGGTCGCCTGAAAGGTAATGGCGTTGTGGAAGTCACCGGCACTTCACCGGCGACAATTACGGGTAAAAAAATTCTTATTGCAACCGGCAGCGTGTCGTCTTCTCTGCCAGGCATTCAGCCGGACGGTGATCGCATCGGAACCAGCACCGAAGCTCTCACGTGGCCTGAAGTGCCAGAACATCTGGTTGTCATTGGAGCCGGCGTGATCGGCCTGGAGCTTGGTACCGTCTGGCGTCGACTGGGCGCCAAAGTCACAGTGCTGGAATATCTGCCTCGCATTTTGCCGGGCGTTGATGAGCAAGTCGCCAACGAAGCGAAGAAGATCTTCGAAAAGCAGGGTCTGACGTTCAAACTGGGCACCAAGGTCACATCCGTCACTGCGTCGGGAAAAACCTGCACGATCACAATGGAAGGCGCGGAGCCAATCACATGTGATCGAGTCCTCATCGCTGTCGGCCGCAAGCCTTGCACGGACAATTTGGGGCTTGAAGAAGCTGGCGTTCAGACGGACAAGCGAGGCTTTATTCAGGTGAATGCCGGATATCAGACGACGGCCGTTGGCATCTACGCTGTCGGAGATGTGATTGGCGGAGCCATGCTGGCTCACAAGGCCGAAGAAGAAGGCATCGCCTGCGTCGAGAAGATGATAACCGGCCATGGCCATATCAATTACGGCACGATTCCGGCTGTGATTTACACGTCTCCGGAAATCGCATCGACCGGAGCCAATGAAGATGCCTTGAAGGCCGCTGGAATCAAATACAAAGCCGGCCGCTTCAGCTTTGCATCCAACGGCCGAGCTCGTGCAGCAGGCCAGACAGACGGATTTGTCAAGGTCCTCGCCGATGAAGCCACCGACCGAGTGCTCGGAGTCCACATCATCGGCGCTCACGCTGGTGAAATCATCCACGAAGCCGCTGTCGCCATGGAATTCGGAGCCAGCTCCGAAGACATCGCCCGCTGCTGCCATGCGCATCCAACACTGTCAGAAGCCGTCAAAGAAGCGGCAATGGCTGTAGACAAGCGAGCGATTCATTCGTAGACGAATGAGCGAGAGTATGCGATTGACGATAAACAGGGTGCGAACTTTTTGAGTGCCTCATTCCTGTTCTGACCTGCGAGTGTCCTGCAATCCAGCATGTGGCTGAGTTCCTTTGACAACCGTCATTATCGGCAGAGAGGAAAACCGTGCGTGCAAAACGGTCGCTCGGTCGGCATGAATTCCACCGGCGTGAATATGCAGCAGGTATCGCAGCGTCAGAGGCTGCTCCTTTGTCGTCGTCAAAGAGCCCTTCATACAAGGCGACGCACACAACCAGCCGTCATCGCGCACATGCCAGGTGGTGGGCTGACCAGGTTTTGCGGGATGATCAAAATACGGGATGCCTTCGATCTGAGTTCCCTCGCGATTTGTGAGGCCACTGCAATCGACCCAGCGGGCGGATGGCTCAAACAAATTTTTCTCCGACTGAGTACCCTCGCTGCCTGTCAAAATGCCGTCGCCAAAGACTGCGGAGAGAGACTCCGCGACGCGAACGGCCAGGAAACCAAAGTTCGTTTTTTCGAACTTGAGCGATTCTGACATCGGCACGAAGCGGCTTTGAAGCTCCAGAGTAAATTCGTTTTTCTTATCCAGCGATCCGACTTCGCAAATAAGTTCCTGCTTCAGTAACGGTGCTGGATCGTGGCCATCGAACCAACCCAGCTCCACCGCCATTCGGCAGTTGTCTTCGCCGTTGTCATAGGCCGGACACTGGAGTTGCCGAATGCGCACCGGACGCGTTGCCCCAGAAATCAATCCCCATCACTTTCTGATGAGCGAACCAGATCGACTGATGATGATCATGATCCGGAGCACCGGGATGACCCATTCGAGTCAACATCGCTCCGGAGGGCCCTATCACCGGAAAGAAGAATGGGCGAGGATAATCCGTGCCCGCATGCCATCGCAGCACTTCGCGATCATCGATCTGAAATGAAACTTGGTGACTGGCGAGCGGAATGATCTGGCAACGAGGTCCGTTATTCATGGCACTGAAGTTCCAGATGCAGGTAAGGTCGACGCGATCAGGTAAAGATTCGGCTCAAATCCAAAACGAACCCGGGCAATACCATTTCGTCGGCAACACTTTTGGGTTCGTTCAAAATCACAGACGCTTCACTGAGACTATAAACGTGGACTTGCTTCAGAAATGGATCAATGAGCCACCCCAGTCGAACATGGCAATCGCAGTATTCCTTCATCTTGTGCTGCAGATCGATCAGCCGATCTGTTTTTGATCGAAGTTCGATGACAAAATCCGGAGCGATCGGGGGATACGTTTCCCGCTCTTCCGCGGAAAGCTGTTGCCAGCGATCGGAGGCAATCCATGAGGCATCCGGTGATCGAAGAGCTCCGTTGGGAAGTCGGAAGAGTGTCGACGAATCGAAAGCAAAGCCTTCGGTATTTCGAGCCCATACGCCAAGTTGAACAGCAATCTCCGAGTTTCGAATTCCGCTTTCGCCGCCGGTTGGTGGCATGAATACGATTTCTCCGTCAGTAGTCCGCTCCATTTTCCATTCGGGATTATTGGCGACGATCTCTTCGAACGGTTCGCTCAAGCGAACACAGACCGGTCGAGTTCCAGGATCGTCCAGGAGACCTGGTTTATGCAATGTTCGTGCGGTGATCATGGGCGGCTTTCGTGAAAACGGAAGCGGGCTGCAAAACGGAAACAGCCACATTCGTAACTCGGAGGTCGGATTCGGGCAGACGTCTGCATCGCCATGCTATTCTGTCAGCCCTCAATTTGCCAGACGTTTCACGGGATTGAGTAACACTGAAGATCGTCGAAAGGTATGCTTCAACTGCACCCTTTTCAGACGATCATAGAATGCAAAATGGGCGACCGACGATGCACGAACAAATTGGACGACGGGATTTTCTTTCTCACGCCGCAGCGGCCTCGATCGCAGCGACTGGATTGGCGAGCTCCAGTCTGACTCGCATTGCGGGAGCGGATGAGAAGAAGGACTATCAGTACGTCTGGAAGGCCGGCATTTCCAAAACCGTTATCACGCCGGAGACCTCCGTCTGGCTGGCTGGCTATGGAAGCAAACGCGCACCGGATGGAAAGTTGCATGATCTTTGGATGAAGGCTGTGGCACTGGAAGATGGTGACGGGAATCGCGTTGTCCTGATCACCAGTGATTTTCAGGGTGTCCCAAAGATGATGAGCGACCGAGTCTTCATTCAGGCGAAGGAGAAGTATCAACTGGATCGCTCGCAAATCATGTTCACGTTCTCACACAATCACTGTGGTCCGCGCTTGGGCGACGATCTGATCGACTATTATCTGGTAGACCCGGAGCAGGAGAAGCTCGTCGAAGAATACACCGATCTGATGGTTGTACGCACGGTGGAGCTGATTGGCGATGCACTCACGAAGCTGGCTCCTGCAAGTCTGCAGTTCGGAGATGGGCAAGCAACGTTTGCCGTGAATCGCCGTAACAATCGGGAAGCGGATATCCCAGACCTGATGGCGAAAGGAATTCCGTTGGTCGGACCAGTCGATCATACGGTTCCTGTGATAACGGTGACTCGGCCGGATGGAAAGCTAGACGCAATTCTGTTCGGCTATGCGTGTCACCCGACCACACTGAGCTTCATGACATGGTGCGGTGACTATCCCGGCTTTGCACAGGTCGAACTGGAAGCCAATCATCCGGGTACCACGGCGATGTTTGTGAACACCTGCGGCGGCGACCAGAATCCTCTGCCGAGAAGGACCGTTGAGCTTTGTCAGAAGTATGGTCACATGCTGGCAGTGGGCGTCGAAGAGGTTCTCAGGAAGCCGCTCAAGCCGGTGTCGTCAGGGATCAAGACAGCATTCGAGATGATTGATCTGGAATACCTGAACGTCGTGTCGCGTGAAGAGCTCACGAAGTTGACCACTGATGGAAACGAGTTGAAGGCTCGGTGGGCCAGGCGTTTGCTGGCAAAGCTGGAAGCGGGGGAACAGTTTTCGTCGTCGTATCCTTATCCTCTTCATGCATGGCAACTCGGCAATGAGATGCTGATGATTGGGATGGGAGCGGAAACCGTCGTCGACTATGCCCTGCGGTTCAAAGCGGAGTTCGGCGAGGGCACATGGGTTCTGGGCTACGTCGACGACATGATTTCCTACATCCCCTCAAAACGTGTGTGGGAAGAAGGCGGTTACGAAGGCGGATCGAATCTGTACGAATACGGACGGCCGGCGTTTCGCTGGGCGGGCGACATTGAGGACCGTATCGCGGAAAGCGTTCATCGGCTTGTGAAGCAGGTTCGATAATCGATCCGGCGACTTTTCATTTTTACTGCAGAACGCTTCGCGCTCTCATTCACACACCGATTCGAGTGACAATCGCGGGAACTCTGCAACAATCCGCTGACGACGGGTCTGGCGACCCGCGAGGATTCGACTTCAAGGCGACGAACAGGACACCATTGTGATTCGAGTGAACGACGACAAAGCCATCCGACGAGTGATGGATCTGATTGCAATTTCAGGTGGCAGTGGTCAGGAGCAGGACGTTTCCGCATGGATTCAAAAAGCTCTGACGGATGCGGGTGTTCCGGCCGCCGCGATTTCAATCGATAATGCTCATAAGAAAAGCCCGGCAGGTGGAACGACTGGAAATCTGATCGTGAAGCTGAAAGGCACTCGCAAAGGGCCCAGACGCCTGCTCATGGCCCACATGGACACTGTTCCTTTGTGCGTGGACTGCCAGCCGGTTCGCGAGGGTGACTGGATTCGTCCGAAGTCAAAAGAAACGGCACTCGGCGGTGACAATCGTGGTGGCTGCGCCGTCGTGCTGACTGCAATTCTGGAAGCCATCAGCCAGGGTCTCGATTATCCGCCACTGACTCTGCTGTTCACCGTTCAGGAAGAGACCGGCCTTCGTGGAGCTCGCTCTCTGAACGCAGGCAAGCTTGGAAAACCAGAGCTGTGTTTTAACTGGGACGGTCGTGACCCCAACAGTCTGATTACGGGAGCGGTCGGCGCCAACAACCTGTCCGTTCGGATCGAGGGCATCGCCAGTCATGCGGGCGCTCATCCTCAGGACGGAGTCAACGCGGCAGTGATTGCCTCACTTGCGATCGCACAGCTTCAGAAGTCCGGCTGGCATGGACTGGTTCGCAAAGGCAAGCAGCGAGGTTCCAGCAATCTTGGCATCGTTCAGGGCGGCGACGCCACGAATGTCGTCATGCCGCTCGTGACCCTGCAGGCTGAGGCCCGAAGTCACGACAGCAAATTCCGTCAACAGATTGTCGCCGCATGGCGTGATGCATTTGAAACGGCCACGGACAGCGTCACGAATGCCGGCGGTCAGTACGGGTCGCTCAAATTTGTCGAAGACATTCGTTACGAAGCATTTCGCATCGACGACGCCAGCCCGTGTGTGCTGGCTGCGAAGGCCGCATCCGAAGCAGTCGGGCTGAAGCCCGTTGCTCAAATCTGTGACGGGGGACTGGATGCCAACTGGATGGCGGTCCATGGGTATCCGACGGTCACGATGGGGTGCGGGCAGCATGAAATCCATACTGTAAAAGAACGACTGAACATCCCCGAGTTTCTTGCCGCCTGCAAAGTGGCTCTCCTGCTGGCCACGGAGCAGGTGCCGACGTGACGTGGCAGAATTGATCATTTTCTGCGAATTCCTCACTCGACCTGTTCAAGGCAGTGCCGTTCAGACGGTTTGCAAACTAAAAAAATCACAAAAGCGGGGCCGAAACTTTTCAGGGATTTTTTTGAACGTTTCAGCGGTGCCTGAGGGCGAGTCCCACTTTTGGTCGGACGTTCCGGCCGTTTGCGGTCGGGCCAGGCCACGCGACGTGGCGGGTTCTTCGCTGGCTGAATCGCTTTCCTGCAGACAGCCTTAACCGCTATGCTTCGCAGGGCTGGGATTCCCGGGGCCGGCTCGGATTCCCCGACCCGGCCTGAAGTGCATCGATTAGAGAAGACTGAGCCTGTCATGACACACCTGGCGTTCAGCGCCCATCTCAACGAACTCTGCAAGGACGTTGACGCTGCGCTGCTGGATTGCCTTCGCCGAACGGCATGGCCCAAAAGTCTTCTGGCGGCTGTTGAATACAGCCTGATGGCGGGAGGAAAACGGCTTCGTCCAGTTCTGGTGTTGCTGGCGAATGAAGTCTGCGGCGGCCGCCGGGAAGACGCGATGTCTGCGGCCTGTGCCATTGAAATGATTCACACCTATTCACTGATTCATGACGACTTGCCGGCCATGGACGACGATGATTTTCGTCGCGGCCACCCGACCTCTCACAAGGTTTTCGGCGAAGCTCTGGCCATTCTTGCCGGCGACTGTCTGCTGACGCTGGCGTTTGAGACCGTCGCATCGGCAGGCATTAACGCTACTCAGGTCGTGGAGCTGACCAGAATTCTGGCCTCGGCGGCGGGTGGCGCGGGCATGGTGGGCGGCCAGGTTCTGGATCTTGAAGCTGAACGAGGGCCATTCCTGAAAAGCGAAGTCGAACCCCACAAATCCGGCAGGCCGCAGAATTCAGGTTGCGAAACGTCGGTCCCTGCGGATCAGGGAAGTGGCGGTTCTGCTGAGTTTTCTGAAATCCAGAGCTCCGATGAATCCTCAAAAGCATATTCTGAGAAGAACGATTCCAACCGAACCGCCGAGAATCGCGTAGGAGAGCTGAGCCAGATCCATAAAATGAAGACCGGAGCCTTGATTGCCGGTGCGCTCGAACTGGGAGCTGTGAGCGCCTCGTCCGATGCTGTCAGCCGTACTCAACTGCGACATTATGGTCATTGTATTGGTCTGGCGTTTCAAATTGCTGACGATTTATTGGATGTCACCGGTGATCAAACGAAGCTTGGGAAAAAACCGGGACGCGATGCAGACCTTGGAAAATTGACCTACCCCGGTTTATTGGGAATTGAACCCAGCCGATTAAAGGCTGAACAATTGGTGCAGGAAGCATGTGCGGCTGTGGACATTTTTGGTGATCGCAGCGTGTGGCTGAAGGATCTGGCCCGATTTATAGTGGAAAGAGATCATTAAGATGTCATTTGAACTTCTGAGCGGCATTCGATCCCCAAAAGATCTTAGCGAGCTGAGTGAAACAGATCTCGTCCATCTGTCGGACGAGATTCGTGAAGCACTCCTGACGATTGTGTCGGACCGTGCGGCTCATTTTGCCAGCAATCTGGGCGTCATCGAACTCTGCATTGCACTGCATCTGACATTCGATTTTTCAAAAGATCGATTGATCTGGGATACGGGCCATCAGATCTATCCGCACAAGCTGGTCACCGGCCGGTTTCAGCAGTTTTCCACCATTCGCCATCGCCACGGTCTTATGGGATATCCAAATCCGGCAGAGAGCGAATATGACCTGTTTGTTACGGGACACGCGGGAAGCAGCGTCTCAACCGTGCTTGGCATGAAGGCGGCGGATGATTTGCTGTTTAAGGATGGTCGAAAGTCGGTGGCAGTCGTTGGTGACGGAGCACTGCCATCGGGCATCGTCTTCGAAGCCATGAATAACGCCGCGGGACTTAACAAAGACCTGCTCGTCATCCTGAATGACAACAAGATGGGAATCTGTCCGCGTGTTGGCGGGCTGGCAAGCTATTTGGACAAAGCGCGGGTGGCTCCGTTTTACAATGGGCTGAAGCGCGACGTTTCGTGGTTACTCAACAAGGTTCCGCTGGTTGGCGAATCGACCGAAAAGATGCTGGGCAATTTCAAGGATGCCTTAAAGTCATTTCTGCATGGCGGGATGCTGTTTGAAGAAATGGGGTTCCGCTACATCGGCCCGGTCGACGGACACGACATTAAATCACTGCGTCGTTATCTTGAGATGGTGCGGGACATGAAGGGGCCGGTGCTGCTGCACGTCTTCACAGAAAAGGGCCACGGCTTTGAACCGGCCTGCAAGGACCCAGTAAAGTTTCATACGCCGTCGCCGTTCAAACGTGACGTGGACAATGAAATCGTGCCTGTGAAGAAATCGGCTGAGATCTCTTACACCGAGGTGATGTCAGAGGCCATTCACGAAGCGATGAGCCACGACGAACGCGTCTGCGTGCTGACTGCGGCGATGTGTGCCGGCAATAAGCTGGAACGAATTCGTGATGAATTCCCCGATCGTTTCTTTGACACAGGCATTTGCGAAAGTCACGCGGTGGCATTTGCGGGGGGAATGGCCAAGTCGGGGATGAAGCCGATTGTGGATATCTACAGCACTTTCCTGCAGCGAAGTTTCGACCAGATTTTTCAGGAAGTCGCTCTTCAGAATCTACCGGTCATTTTCTGCCTCGATCGTGCCGGGTTGTGCGGACCCGACGGACCGACTCATCACGGCGTGTTTGATAACAGCTATATGCGAATCTTCCCCAACATGGTCGTGACAGCGCCTGGCGATGAACAGGAAATCCGGCCCATGCTTGAGTTTGCACTTCATAGTCAGTCGCCCGTTTCAATTCGATATCCGAAAACCATGGTGGAACACGTCGTTCGCGATGTTGCGCCGATTCAGCTGGGCAGGGCGGAAGTTCTGTCGTGGGGTCAGGACGGAAATATTCTGGCCTGCGGGACAATGCTGTCACAAGCCGTGGCCGCTGCTGAAAAACTGCAGACCGAAGGCCTGAGTGTCGGCGTGGTGAACGCGAGATTTGTGAAGCCCGTGGACGAAGAGGTGATCGCCAGAGCCGCAGCAGCCGGGTTTGTCATCACCATTGAAGAAAACGGACTGATGGGAGGCTTCGGCAGTGCCGTGCTTGAGGCTGCCAACCGGCGGGGTCTGAACACCGAACGATTTAAAGTGCTGGCGATTCCGGATGAGTTCGTCGAGCATGGTGATCGCGAAGAACTTCTGGCCGACCTGGGACTGGATGCGGAAGGAATTGTGCAGACAGCAAGGCAGCTGGGACATCCGATGGCAGCAACGCACTCCGCGTAAAGACTGCAGCGGTTTTTCATAAGCGGCAAGCTAAACAGGGTCGGCCATGCGTGCTGCGCGTTTTAAAGTTGGAATCTCTGAAGTCTCGTGCGATAAATTGGTCGGAAAGAGGGGTAATTATCACAAACCGACGCGTCAGCGAGGGATTTTTGGGCACGCAGCCGAAATGCCACAAGTCAATCCCTCCCTTGTGTTTCGGGTTGTGATAGTGAGAAACTCGCAACTTCAAAAGCTGCCCGCTGGGTTGAATCCGCAGCTTACAGACTCCTTAAAATCCCCCTTGCAGCGATTTGAGAATCTCGGAAAGATGCGTTGGAAAGCAGGCCTAAAAATGGGCCGAGGGCGAATGGAAATCGCCGCGCTGAGTCGATCGGGCGAATGGAGCTGCGGGGATGAGGACAATTGCTAATAGCTATCGTGTGCCGGTGGGGATGGCGTTGCTGACTTCGATAGTAGCAATCACCACGTCCCTGGCCAGGGCAGACGAAACATCTGCGGCCAGGACGACTTCCAGCGACATCATTCTCTTTGAGATGCGGGATGTCGGCCGCACGACTCATGTGAAATACACTCTGCAGATTAAAGGCAAACTCACAACTCCAGCAACAACGGGCACAACCGACTGGGATCTCACCAGTTCGGCAAACTTTGAGTTCGATCAGCGCCGCTTTCCCTCCGACTCCGCCGGGCCTTCAGCATTACGAGCCATTCGCCGTTTTCAGGCGGCCGAAACATCCTCGCTGGTTGGCAAAGACCACAAAAACACCGTTAGCCTGCCGACTCAGTCACGGCTGATTCACGTGCACGGCGGCGAGTTCCAGCTCATCCAGCTCAGCCCCGAAGTCAGGCTCACGCGTCCTCAGGTCGACTTGCTGCAATTTCCGTGCGACCCGCTGGCGGTCACAGGTCTTCTGCCGGTAAGAAATCTGAAAGACAAATCAGAAAAATGGAATGCCGACTCGTGGGTTGTGCCCATGTTGTCCGGCATCGACGCTTCGGTCAGCCAAAGCGCGTCGTGTACGCTGAAGTCTTACAGCGACACAGAAGCGGTCATTGTCTTTGACTGTCAGGGGACTGGAGCCATTACCGGCTCACCAACGGAAGTCTCGCTGAAAGGAGAGATGATTCTGGACCTGAAAGAATCTCTCATCCGACGCTTAAAAGCCACGATGACAGAAAAACGCGGCCCGGGAACAGTCAGCCCGGGGCTGGATGTTACAGCTGAGATTCAATGGACTCAGGATCTCGCGTCGCCGGCAGTTCCGCTTCCCGACATGCTCCCGGAGCAGCTTCCGGCGGAGCGCCAACTGCTGCTGACTCTGGTCACACCATGGCGGGTGCTGTTGCTGCACGACCGAAACTGGCACATCTTCCATGAAACGTCCGAGCTGGTCATGCTGCGCAGGCTGCACAATGGTGCTCTGCTGGCACAATGCAATATTGCAACAGCGCCGTTAATGCCGCCCGGAAAATTCACCTCCGAAAGCGATTACCTGCTGGAAGTTGAACGAGCGGTGAAGGAACGCGGTGGCAGAGTGACGGAATCTGTGGTCACCCCCGATCAAAATGGCTGGCGAATTCATCACGTGCAGGCCACAGGAGAAGCGAACAAAAAAACGCTCGTCTGGGACTATTTTCTGTGTACAACAAAAGCGGGCGAACAGGTTTCGCTGGTCTTTTCGCATGCTTCGGAAGACGACACCGTTTTCCAGGGTGTTACCGAGCAGATGCTGAAGTCGCTGACAATTCGGTCCAGTCGCCCCAAAGTTCCCTTGCCGAGATGACCATTCCCTGTTCGATGAGATAATTTTTTGCCAGAGGTCTCGGGGCAGCAGACCGTTCGGCAACAGCACTTCCAGTGAAGTTCTGGCGCAAAAAACGTCTTTCCTTGTGGTGTTCTGGCCGTAAATCATGGCCACATCGCTAGATACGATCTTGCCCAGAATTTGACTGGTGGTCTACCATTGGTTTGCTCGAGCGATCCCCGTGATCCACAATCCATTCGTCTCGTTCCCTGATTGAACTCCCTGATTTTGCTGTTCGCGATCGAAGTGTAGTCTCCTTCGACCGTGCGTTTGTCTAAGGAAAATTGACATGACAACGCTGTCTTCCGCCAAACGAGCTTCATTTGTGGCGGCCGCGATTTCTTTGATCTGCAGTTCTGTCCTTGCGGCAGACAAAATCGTTCTCACTCCGGAAGATGGCACGACAGCGAAGATGGTCGCGTCGATGGTATCCTCGCGACATATTAACCATCCGGCTATCGACGATTCACTGTCAGAAAAACTGATGGATCGCTACATCAAGATTTGGGACCCGCAAAAGCTGTACTTCCTGCAGTCCGATATCGACGCGTTTTCCGTTGAGAAGACTTCCCTTGATGACAAAATCCTCAAAGGAGATGTGTCCTTCGCGGCGACTGTCTTTGAGCGATTTCGTCTTCGGATGGGTGAGCGTGCTCCCAAGATCGGTACGGGCATTGATATCGAGCATGACTTCACAGTTGAAGAAAGTATGGTAAAGGATCCGGACGATATCGCCTGGGCTTCTGATGAAGTCGAACTTGACGAGCGATGGCGCAAGCGCGTCAAATTTGATCTGCTGATGCTCAAGATGGACGATACGGATCTGACGGAAGCACGCAAGCGACTGCATACGCGATATCACACGAACGAGGTCTTCATCAATCAAACCGATGCCCATGAAGTCCTGGAACTATATCTATCATCAATGACTCATTGCCTGGATCCGCACTCCAGCTACATGTCTCCTCAGACCCTGGCTGACTTCGAAATCGACATGAAGCTGAAGCTGGAAGGCATCGGAGCCCGTCTGAAATACGAAGATGGCTACACAAAGGTTGAAGAAGTCATCGAAGGCGGAGCCGCTCACGCCGACGGTCGTTTGATCAAGGGCGACAAGATCATTGGTGTCTCCTCCGATGCTGTCAAAGAGTATGTCGACGTTGTGGAGATGAAACTTACCAAAGTCGTCGAAATGATCCGCGGCAAAAAGGCGACTAAGGTCAAACTGCAGGTCCTGAAGGAAGCCGGTGGCATTGAAGAGTATGTGTTGACTCGAACAGAGGTCAAAATCACAGAAGATGAGGTCAAAGGCAAGATTCTTGAATCTTCTGAATGGATCGATGGTCGCCAGGCAAAAATCGGCGTTCTGCGAATTCCGTCGTTCTATCGTGACTTCCAGGGCGCTTCATTGGGTGGGGAGTTCAAAAGCACTTCTCGCGACGTGAAGCTTGTGTTGAATGAGTTCAAGACAGCAGGTGTTGATGTCCTGGTCGTTGACCTTCGCTGGAATGGCGGCGGTGCTCTTCAGGAAGCAATCGAAGTTTCCGGGCTGTTCATCCCGAAAGGATCTGTAGTTCAGGTTAAGGAGCCGGGCGACAGCGTCCAGTCCTTCGAAGACGAAGATCCGGAAGTTCACTGGCGTAAGCCAATGATTGTGGTCTGCAATCGATTTTCTGCATCCGCTTCAGAAATCTTTGCAGGAGCGATCAAGGATTATCGCCGAGGTATCGTTGTGGGCGATCGCACGACTCACGGCAAAGGGACAGTTCAGAATGTTGTCCCTGTTGCCAGCCGACTTTCCTTCCGAGCCGTTGATCGTGGTGCTCTGAAGCTGACGATCAGCAAATTCTATCGCGTGAACGGTGACAGTACCCAGACGAAGGGTGTCACTTCCGACGTGACTCTGCCTTCACTGCTGAACCACCGCGAAATCGGAGAGGACTCGCTGGATAATGCACTCGCTTTCGATCGCATCACTCGCGCAGATTACGTTCCGTTTTCCGCCAGCGTGACGGACGCGATCATCACTCAGCTGAAAAGCCGAAGCGATGGGCGGGTCACCGAAGATAAGGATTTCAATAAAGTCAATCGGTTGATCTCAAAGTACCTGGAACGAAAAAACGACAAAACAATCTCTCTCAATGAGAGTGCTCTTCGGGCAGAAGAAGAAGAGATGGAGCAGGAAAAGAAAGAGGAAGAAGAAGCTATTAAGCAGGCCAGTGGTGCTGGCAAGGCAGACATCTTCCCAAACAACTTCTACAACAAAGAGCTGGTCAACATTACCGTTGATTATCTCGAGATGGTCAACAGTATGACTTCCGCCAAAAAGTAGTCGACGATCTGGCGTCCCCAAAAATCTGTTAAGCCGGTCTTCCATGGAAGACCGGCTTTTTTCGTTTTTTTTCTATGCGTCCTGCAGTCGCTAAAAACAAGGCCGCACAATTTCTCACTGTCCAATCAACAGGCACTGGACCGTCGCCGCTGAGCGGAATACGATAGGCGGCAACAAGGCAGGAACATCCAGACCCTGCCCGCGTATGTCCCCTGTCTTGCCGTCGGGGTGAAGCAGATTCGCTGAACCTGTGGTGCTTTTTATGAGACAGTCCTCGGAAAAACCGAATCTGCTGACAACCGACGCGGCCGGGGTTCAGCCTTCGCCACAGTCAGCAATGCCACCGGAGTCTGAACTGTTCGCCGCAGAAGCCCAACAGCTCCGCGAGGAGAAGCTGGCGGCGATTTGTCAGGCTGTGGAAAATGGGGCCTACGACTCCGACGATCTTCTGGAAAAAGCACTTGGCCGCATGTTGCAAAAACTTGACTTATCGAACGATTCCTCCGAAATTTCCCCCTGATCCTTCGCACTCACGGGTGACTATGCGGCCTCATTTGACCCGAAACGCAGAGAAAATATCGTCTGTTCCTTCTGTTTCGTGACATTTGGCCGGTTGTTGGGCACACTATGGCTTCTAAAATAGAGTGCCGCTCCGTAAGTGCCCATGACCTCGAGGTCCATTGTGAGTGATCTGGCTGTAAACGATTTTGAACGTCAGGTAGTCGCAGTTTCTCCTGTGGAGAAATTTCGCGAGTACCTTGCCACGCGCGGAAAGCGACTCACGCAGGAACGTGAAACCATCGTCCGTGAAATTTTTGCGGAACACGAACACTTCGATTCCGATCAAATTGTCGCACGCCTGACACAAACGCGTCGCGATGGTGGCCGCGTCAGCCGTGCGACGATTTATCGCACGATCAGTTCCCTGGAAGAAGCTGGGCTCATTCGCAAAGTCGCTCGTTCTAATGATCGTGAAGTTTACGAGCACGACTATGGTTATCCACAGCATGACCACTTCATCTGCGAGAAGTGTCAGCAGCTGGTGGAGTTTCGTAACCAGGAAATTTCCGCCGTGCTCGAACGCGTTGCTGCCGATCATGGTTTCCGCATGAGTGGCCATCGTCTGGAAGTGCATGGGATCTGTGCTGAATGCGCCAAACCGCCTTCACGTCGGCACCGCAAGCTGGACATGATTTAAATGATGGATGGCTCGTCCGTGCGAGTCCTGTCTGTCATTCCTCCGATGACGCAGCTCAACACGCCTTATCCGTCGACAGCTTATCTGACCGGATTCCTTCGCTCCAACGGTGTCGATGCGGTGCAGGAAGACTTGGCACTCGCGCTTGTGCTGAGACTTCTCTCACGTGACGGACTGACGGCAATTCGCGAACAGATTGAGCTTCTGCCGGAGAATAAGCGAACCGTCAACCTTCGCTTCTTCCTGCAGAGGTTCGACAAGTATCATTCGACCATTGATCGAACCATCGCGTTTCTGCAGGGACGCGATTCCACCATGGCCCATCGAATCGGCAGCCGCAGCTTTTTGCCCGAAGGATCCCGCTTCAAATCGCTGGATGCATATGTGGCCGATGAAGAGCAGGGAGGCGATGCGCTGGGCTGGGCCTTCGGAATGCTGGGAGTCAATGATCGAGCGCGCCACTTCGCCACGCTGTATCTGAGCGATATTGCCGACGTGATCCGGGACGGAATCGATCCGCGATTTGAGTTCGTGCGATATGCCGAATCATTGGCTCAAAGTCAGCCAACATTTGATCCGCTCGCCGAAGCTCTGGCTGCCCCGATGAATCTTGTCGATGAAATTCTTCGCGACCTCACGCTGCAGGCCATCAGCAAACATGCACCACAAATGGTGCTGCTGACAGTTCCATTTCCTGGAACTGTCTATGCGGCCTTTCGAATTGCTCAGGCGATCAAGCAGCATAGTCCAGCGATCATCACCTGCCTTGGCGGAGGCTTCGCAAATACTGAGCTGCGTGAACTGTCTGAGACTCGGGTATTTAATTACTTCGACTATGTCACTCTGGACGACGGCGAACGCCCGCTGCTGGCACTGCTGGAACATGTCAAAGGCCAGCGACCTCAGAGCAGCCTCGTCCGTACGTTTGTGCGAACCGTTGACCCCGCGTCCGTGCAGTACATGAATTTTTCTGAACCGGATGTGGCGTTCGCGGAAGTCGGCACGCCCACATGGGACGGTCTGCCGCTGGATCAGTACTTGTCGACGCTCGACATGCTGAACCCCATGCATCGTCTGTGGTCCGACGGGCGCTGGAATAAGCTCACCGTGGCCCATGGCTGCTACTGGAAAAAGTGCAGCTTCTGCGACGTGACACTCGACTACATCTCTCGCTACGACACCGTCGCCGCAGAGACTCTGGTGGACCGGATCGAAACCATTGTCGCGGAAACCGGTCAGACGGGTTTTCACTTTGTCGACGAAGCAGCGCCACCGAAAGGGCTCAAGGCACTGGCCGAAGAACTGCTGCGTCGACGCGTTGAAATCTCCTGGTGGGGCAACATTCGCTTCGAAAAGTCGTTCACTCCGGATCTCTGCCAGTTGCTCGCCGACAGTGGCTGCATCGCCATTTCCGGAGGACTTGAAGTTGCCTCTGATCGTCTTTTGACACTGATGAAAAAAGGTGTTTCTGTTGAGCAGGTGGCTCGAGTCACGCGCGGTTTCAGCGATGCCGGAATTCTGGTGCATGCGTATCTGATGTATGGCTTTCCGACTCAGACAGTCCAGGATACCGTCGACGCCCTGGAATATGTTCGGCAGTTGTTTGAGGAAGGCTGCATTCAGAGCGGTTTCTTTCATCGGTTCACCTGCACCGTGCATTCGCCGGTGGGTAAGAATCCGGAAGAGTATGGTGTGAAACTGATTCCACTTCCGCCTGTCACGTTTGCGAAAAACGACATCGGCTTCATTGATCCGACAGGCGTTGACCACGATGCACTCGGCAAGGCGTTGAACAAAGCCTTGTACAACTTCATGCACGGTATTGGACTTGAAGAAGACGTCCGCACCTGGTTCAAAGGTAAAGCCCCGCGTCCACGAATCTCACGCAACGTGATCGCCAGAGCGTTGTATTCGAGATGAACCTTTCCGGAGAGGCACTGAATGGCTAGTCCATTCGACGTGAATGTCCTTAGAGGGACTGGAGCAAAACGTTTCAATGAAACAGAATCTCCCACGCGGTCGTTCTTGTCTACGCTGATACGCGAGTCACTCAGGCACCAACGACGGAGAGACACCGCACATTGAGTTATGTATAAAGGCTGCAGTAGCAGGCAAACGTGGAAATTTCCCCGAATTCTTGTTTCCTCGTGTCAGTCACAAACTCTGAGCTGTGTTTGATATTCTCGGAGTGATCGGCCAGAACAATTCGGCCGATTGCCTGAGGAGGCTATGCCTGATGACAAACAGTCCGGAAACACGAGACAGCCTGCTGCTGCAGATCCGCGATCCCGACAATCGGGTCGCCTGGGATCGTTTTACGCAGATTTATCGCCCGATCGTTTATCGGCTGGCTCGCCGTCGAGGCCTCCAGGAGGCCGATGCCTATGACCTGTGGAGATCGGTACTTTTGTCAGTGTCCCGATCGATTCAGGACTGGCAGAGGAATCCGGATTCCCGGTTTTATCACTGGCTCAGGCGAGTCGCCGGGAATGCCATTCTGAACGCGCTGACTCGTGGACCACGAGACCCGGCTGTCGGGGGCTCTGACTTTCTCAATGCGGTTCACGAAGTCGCCCAACACGACGAAGACGCTGAACGCGACATCGAACGCGAATACCAGCGACAAATTTATCGTCGCGCTGCCGAAGTAGTCCGGCAGTCGATTCAGGAAGATACATGGCGTGCCTTTGAGCGGAAGGTTGTCGATGGTGAATCGACCGAATCGGTGGCCACCGACATGGGGAAGTCCATTGGCAACGTGCATGCGGCTCGCAGTCGTGTCATGCGACGTTTACAGGTTGTCGTCGCCGAACTGCTGGAGACGGAACGATGACTCCGAAGATTCAAACATGCCGACAGGATCAATTGGCCGCGTTTCTCGATGGCCGACTGACGCCTCGTGAAGAAGACGATCTCCAGAGCCATCTGGATGATTGTGCGTCGTGTCGCCGTCGACTCGATGAACTGGCAGCCGCCGAAGATTCGTGGACATCCGCCAGATCTTTTCTGAAGGATGATGCCTACGACCGCACGGTGCTCAGCGGATATCACGATAGTTCTGATCACAGCGATGAACAGTCGGTGATTCCGCCACAGATTGCTCAGGTGCTGAACCTGTTGCAGCCGACGGATGATCCCGCGATGCTCGGTCGGCTGGGTGGCTATGAAGTCTCTGGCGTCGTTGGTTCCGGTGGCATGGGAATTGTGCTGAAGGCCTTTGATCGTCCATTGGATCGCATCGTCGCCATTAAAGTCATGGCTCCGCATCTCGCGACCAGCGGCGCGGCACGCCAACGATTCTCTCGCGAGGCACGAGCTGCGGCCGCCGTCCTTCATCCCAACGTGATCGCAATCTACGGTGTTTCCACCGATGCGTCGTTGCCATACCTGGTCATGCCGTATGTCGGCGGAGCGTCGCTGCAGAAGCGTTTGGATTCTCAGGGGCCACTGCCGGTCGCCGACATTCTGCGCATCTCGATCCAACTGGCCGCAGGACTCGCGGCCGCTCATGAACAGGGGCTTGTCCACCGCGATATCAAGCCGGCCAACATTCTGCTGGATCACGGAGTCGATCGGCTGGTGATCACCGACTTCGGGCTCGCGCGAGCTGTTGACGACGCGTCGATGACTCGCACTGGCGTAATCGCCGGAACGCCGCAGTACATGTCGCCCGAGCAGGCTCGTGGAGACGCAGTGGATGCTCGCAGCGATCTGTTCAGCCTTGGCAGTGTCCTTTACACGATGTGTACCGGTCGAGTTCCCTTTCGTGCGGATTCACCGTACGGCGTCTTGCGTCTGATCACGGACACAAAGCCACGAGCGATCCGGGAGATCAATCCTGAGATCCCCGAATGGCTTTGTCGAATCGTGCAGCGACTGCATGTGAAAATGCCGGCCGATCGTTATCAGTCGGCTCAGGAAGTCACCGCGCTGCTCACTCAATGCCTCGCGCATGTGACTCAGCCGACGCTGCATCCTCTGCCAAATTCAGTGGCTTCGTTGCCGAAGCGATTGAGTGCCCGCCTGCAGATTCTGTCCTCGGTTACGATCGTGACCGCTGCCGTGATCATCTTCGCTGCGATGAATAGGCCGGGATCAAAGCCCGATCAGATCTCTCCCGCACCACTTGCTGCTGCTGCACAGTCGGCAGTTGCGAGCACCGCGGCTCCTCCTGATGAGACGGTGGAACAAGACGAACGAACAATCGACGAATCTCGGAATGTGTCTCCGTTCGATCCATCGAAACTCGATGCCTGGGACGATCAGCTTGATCCTGTTTTGAAAGAGGTTGAGCAAAAACTGCAGGAGGTGTTGCCGACGGATTGAAGTTATTGCGAGTCGTTTATCGCTCTACGATCGGAACATTGCTCTACCATAGTGGTAAGTGATCTCTGGAAGGGCTGAAACAACCTCTGCCGGTGGCGTGACAGAGGTGTTGATTTCGTCACAACCTGAGCCGCGAGGCGCTAGCCGCGGGTGTTTTCGGCACGCACCCGCAGCTAGCGCTTTGCGGCTCACTAAATCAACACTCCCGACATTCCGGGGCCTTACGACCCCGGCAAAGGGTGTGCCAGCCCTCCGGGCCTGAAGCACAATTTGATAGAACTTACTCTTCGCGTGATCTGCTTTAAGGCGAGCGGGGGGACGTCGGGCCCCTGATGCTGCACGCGAAACACACTAAGGGCGCGCAAATCACAATCAGGGGATTGACATCCCCCGCTCGCCAAAACACATCAATTCTTACCGCGCGAAAAATACTCTCTACACCACTTCCACCGAAAAGGAATCCCATGAAACTAACACTGTTCCTGCTCACGGCCGTGCTTATGACGGTCTCGTCGTATGCTGACGAAACGCAGATCCGCCTGCTGAATCCCGATGGCACTCCGGCCATGAATGTGAAGGCCATCGGGATCATGGTGCCGCCGGCACGGATTGATGCGGCAGCTGAAGGACTGAACCTTCTATCCCCGGGGGAAACCGCAACGCCAAGCACTATACTCTTTCCCGCGATGTTGTTAACCGCCGACAACGACGTCGTGAAGTTCAATGCCACGCCAGAAGCAATCGTCGCATCAAACGACAACGGCTTCGCGTTCATTCCGAAGGAAGCCTACCGCAAAGAAGCCACTCTGCGTCCATGGGCAAAGCTCAAACTGAACGTTGCCACGGTTCCGGAAGCTCTGCGCGATCGCTACCGCATCGTGCTGAACTGGACCAACGACTTCGCCGGTCCGGTTGCCAGAAAGCTGCATTCAGCCGCCGCATCGAGTCCAAACGATCCTTTCCTCGTCGCCGCTGGTGTTGACGACGCATTCAATCAAGCATCGCCTGTACCGCCGATTGACTGGCGGATTGACCCCTGCGCCTGTTGGATGAAGGTTGTGGAAATCACGGATCAGACAATCAACGTTCCGCCGGGCGAAGCAACGATCATGCTGGTCGCCACTGATGTCCTGGAGCATTGGAAACAGGGCTTTCCGGACCGTCCGAACCCGATGCAGATATTGGCTCTGCTGAAAACAAAGAGCGGTGCAGAAGCTGAGTTCCGACTGCCGGAATTTGGTTCTATCAAAGGCCGCTATGCCAGCGATTCGGAGCAGTTAGACTGGTCAAACACAGACGGCCAGGACATCCACATTTTCATCGCACCGGAGTCCACCGTCAATGTTGTTCCGCCCACGATCGTTACTTTTGAAATTGAGCAGTTATTGAAGTTTGATGCCTCGCCCGAAGGATTCGCCACACGACAACAGACGATCGGAGGGAGCGGCATGATGGTTGGTCGCAACGGAGAATTCACTGCTGACATGGTTCCCGTCGGCAAATACCTTCTTCATCGACTCACGCAGATGCATACGAGTCACAGAGAACCGTCGACGCGGGCCTTCATCGCCCGCCGGCTGGTGCCGGAAGATCACAAACCAATCGATGGCGTCGAATCTCTGTGGATGCTGCCTGTGACAGCGAACGAGACAACAGACGTTGGAACTCTGATAGAGGCCGCCATTCCTCTAGCCGATTTCACTGCTGAGCAAACGCGGATCGGACTCTCGAGACCAACCCCAGTCTCGCAGAACCCGTTTGCCGGTGGAGCACTTCCGCCAGGCACAGAACTCCACTACTTGGAAAAGATTATTGCCACGCCGGATGGGAAAACGTTTAAACGTCTGGTACCCGCTCGCGCCCAGGGTCCATCAGACATTCCAAAGAACGATCCCCAGTTTCTACCAGCTCCAGCGGCGATGCGTGGTGCAGCTCACGGTCACGGCCCATATCAACAGCCAACGACATCAAACGGCGAACTCCGTGACCCCGTTTTCAGTCCCGATGTACCCGAGAAATCTGATGCCGACGAAGCCACTGCGATGATCCAACGCAGGTTGCAAACGGCTGGAAAAGATGCTGATCAAGCCGAATTGAAAAAGCTGCTGCAGGAACATCTGGAAAACGAATTCGATGACTCACAAACAACTCGTCGAACAGAAATCGAACGCCTCCAGAGTCTGCTCAGCAAATCCACCGAATGGCTCGACCAACGCCAACAACGCCGCACGGACATTGTGAACAAGCGAATCGAGGAACTCCTGAAGAAGCAAAAAGCCTCAGCCGCTGAGTGAACCAGTTGAGTGCGAACAACAATTGTGAGACTCTTGCATGCGAAATGAGTTTCGGCACGGCCATAGAATTTTTCCCCGACCTCGTTCGATTTTCCCTGTGCCTGGGATGTGCTTTTCCTATCGCAGGAAAGTCGATAAACCCAGGCAGGCCGTTGATGGCTAAGGACTCCGTCCTGAAATAAGATCTCCGGCTGGATCAGTTTTCGCAGCTACTCTTTGTGGCGGATTGTCGAAGACATTCTCAAACGATGCCGCAACGGAAGGTTTTCCCCAAACCACGGCTCTTCTATGCGGTCGCGATGTCATTCATCCTGCAGTTGAGTGTAATGACGATTCCGATGACCCAGCAAATCTTCGCTTTCGCCTTGATGACCTGAGGATGGTCATGACGTCATGCAAAACCGTCTTGTCTTCTTCAGAATAAGGGAAATTGAAAATGAATCACACGTCACCGGAATTTGAGTCGCCTGTTCTTTATGCATCAGAACTTCGCGAAGATCAGGACCGAGATGCCACAATAGTTGCTCAGGTTGCTCGGGCCCGTCAGGCGCCTGTGACGCTGTTGCATGTGATCGAAATGCAATGGAAATTCAGTCACCCATTCCTTGAGGAAACGTTTTACAGGCATCATCGGCAGCGCGCGTCTGAAAGGTCCGAAGATGTTCAGCAATTGCTGGTGAATGCTCAGGTTCAATGCGGCACATGCATGCTGAAGACAGGAAGCGTCGTTGAAGAGATTCTTGATGCTGCACAAACTCTGGGCTCTTCTTTGATTGCTCTGGGCGCTGGCGATGTGGAACTGCGAGGAGGACCTGGCATGACAGCGCTGGCTGTCATGGAGTCTGCGCCGCAGTCGGTTCTGATTGTTCAGCCTAAACGTCAATTCGCTGAGTTGAAGACGATTCTGTGCCCGGTCGACCATTCCCGTCCTTCACGGTTTGGTCTGGAAGAAGCGATCCGGCTGGCTCGTGGTGCAAACGCTCGGCTGATTGTTCTGAGTATCATTCCGGAGGTCAGCTGGCTCACTGCAGCAGCGGAGGTCGGTCAGTTCAAAGACGCGAAGGCGGAGTACGAAGCGCAGTGGGCTGAAGGGCTGGATGAGTTTCTTGCTGCGATCGACATTGACGGCGTCTCATGGACTCAGGAACTCGAACGCGGTGTTGCGCATGAACAAATTCCGGTGATCGCGAAGAAAGTTTCGGCAGACCTGATTGTCATGGGAGCCACAGGGCGCACCGGGCTGGTTCGAACATTGCTCGGAAGTACGACACGCCGTGTTCTTCGCGAACTCCCATGCTCCATCATGGTCGTCCGTGAGCAGAAAGGCATTGATCCGTGAGCCGGACGGTACTTTCCCGCGAATGATGAAAACCCTCAATAGACTGCGGGGCACCTTTGCCAGGAAGTCAACATATGGCTCGTGCCCAATTGTCTTTCAATCCGAAACAGCGTCATCCGTTGCTGCATTATGAGAATCAGCCGGATCGATTAGCAGAGCAGCTTCGTGTCGCATCGTCGGATTTCAAAGTTCGATATCCGCATCTCATTCGATATCCGCATCTCAGTGGTCTAACAACACGCCTCATCGAAAGTCCGACTGGAACAGAAAATTGAACTTATGGCGCGACTGATCTCATTTGGAGTCCTGGTATTGGCGACCAGCATTCTGCTGGTGTTGTTTTATCAGGTCGTGTCAGTGTTTCTGTTACCGTTATTTCTGGCTGTCGTCACCGTACTGCTTCTGAGGCCATTGCAGATCAAGGCCACAGCGTGGTGTGGCAACCGGCGTTATCTGGCCGCTGTGTTGATGACGATGGGAGTTCTTCTGGCGATTCTGATTCCTCTGCTGACGGTGGTGAGTATTGCCGGTACGGAAGCGATGCAACTGGCGAACTCCCTGAATGACGAAGCTCTGACGGTTCGAGTCAATCGACTTCGAACACGACTTGATCTGAACTTTCCTTTTGTTGAAGAATGCCGGTTCATCGAGACGTCGCTGAAGCAACTTCGAGCGATCGCAGCAGAAGGTGCCTCATCCGTTGGAGATCCCTCTGCAATGAGCCGGATCGCGGCTGAGTTCCAGGCCATGCATGACAGCATTCCCGATCGCATGCCGGGCCATCCTGTTCCATCTGCAGAGGATGTGCTGGAGGCTTTCAAAAGAGCAAACAGCTGCATTCCGGGAACACTCGCCCATCTGAAGTCGCTGGAGTCAGCGATGGAGTCGTTTCAACAGTACAAGGTGATTCTGGCGGGCGGCCAATGGCGGCTCACGATTAAAGAACTGTCTTATCCGGATCGATCGGATCTGCAGCGATTGACCAGCAGTTTGTTTTCGGTGACAACCGTTCGGCTGGCCAGTATCAGTGGCGGTCTGACTGTGCTTGCAGCGCGAGCGGCATTCAGCTTGATGATTTTTGTGATGGCACTGTTCTTCTGGTTTGCCGACGGCCCGGAGATTGTACGAGCTCTGAGAATGCTGTCGCCGGTGGAAGACAAGTACGAGCAACAACTGCTGTCCGAATTTGAAACGCTTGTCCGAGCCGTGGTCGCAGGAAGCATCGCATCGGCTTTGGCTCAGGCGGCGCTGGCAGGACTTGCGTTCTGGTTCGTTGGCATGGATTCCATCTTCCTGCTCGTTGCTGCAACCGCCGTGTTTGCCATGGTACCATTTGTGGGTGCGTCGCTGATCTGGCTTCCAGTCAGTGTCTGGCTGATCTTCGCCGAAGGCCGGATGATGGCCGGGACCGGCCTTGCAATTTACGGATTGATCATCATCTCAACGGTCGACAACGTGATTCGGCCATGGATCCTCGTTGAAAAGGCGTCGTTGCATCCCCTGGCTGCTCTGGTAGGCGTCCTCGGTGGAATCCAGACACTTGGTCCGACAGGAGTCTTCGTTGGGCCAATCGTCGTCGCCTTTCTACAATCGATTCTGACTCTGCTGCATCGAGAATTCTCCAGCGACCCGGCCGACTCAACGTCCGCCGCGGAGCCATCACTTCCGCAACCGCAAAGCTGAAGAGAGCTGATGACTCAGAGTGTCCCAGTTTCCTTGAATCGCTTCTCCCGCCAGTCACCCGCGAAGCCGGTCTGCGATAACGTGACTGACCCGAACGGAACTGATACAGGTCCCGCCCATAAATCTTTTTCTAAATTCAATCGCGGTCACTGGTTGGGCCAATTCCCCCATGCTTGCCACAGGCCGCCTTTCCTCCAGGATATCGATCGGCGATGTTCGGTCGACGATGTTTTTGCTGAGGATGGAAATCCGGGTGATCAGCCTCGGCTGTTGATTCGCCACCTGATGATTCCTGGGTACGATTCGCGGCAGTGAGACGCTCCTGATTGCAGGTTCCCCCTGGAAGAAATGTTGTTCAAGCCCGGGCTGGATTGCCGGACCTGGACAGAATGCAGGCGTCCACTTCGTTCGCGGGTTGCAGATGCAGGTGATCAGCTTGCATCGGGCAGGGCAGGGTAGCGTTGGTTTCTTCAGGCACGACCGGGGTCAGAGTTGATGAGTACACAAAAATTTGGCTGGCTCATTCCATGTTTTTCTTCGCGGATTTTTCTGCGCTGACATTGTTGCAGTCTGGATACCAGTCGGCGGAAACTGTGGTGCCACAGAGCGTGATTCCGGAAGTCACGGTCGCGACTCCGGTGAGTCGTGAACTGGTGGACTATGAAAAATTCACTGGCCGGATCAATCCCAAAGAACAGATTGAAGTGCGAGCTCGGGTCAGTGGATACCTTGTGAAGGTCCACTTTCAGCCGGGAACAGAAGTGGCGAAGGACGACCTTCTCGTTGAAATTGATCCGGTGCCATTGGAAACAGATCTGAGTCGCACCACGGCCGCAGTCACACCACGGCCGCAGTCGCTCAGTCGCAGGCAAAGCTGACTCGCCTGGAAGGCACGTTCAAACGTATCGAAGCCCTTCGTGCCAAAGCGGCCTCATCAGAAGAAGAACTGCAGACGGCAGCCGGTGAGACGGCGGAGGCAGCAGCATCGCTCGATGTGGCAAAGGCCAATCAGAAGACAGCCGAGATCAATCTGGGATATTGTCAGCTCAGAGCCTCGATCTCCGGAAAGATTGGCGACCGTCTGGTGGACGAAGGAAATTTTGTCACTGGTGGCCCGTCCGGTGCCTTCAATTCCACACTGTTGTCCACAATCGTGGCTGTCGATCCGGTATCGGCTGTCTTTGACATGGATGAGAACACCCTGCTGCGGCTGCAGCAGGCGATTCGTGATGGAAAGCTGGAGTCTCCGGGAGAGAACGTCATACCTGTGGAAGTGGGCCTGCCGATCCATAAACAGGACTATCCTTTGAAAGGCACTGTGCAGTTCATCAACAATCAGGTGGATTCAAAGACGGGCACGATCGTGATCAAAGCCGATCTCCCGAACCCTAAACCGGAAACTGGCGGGCGTGTGCTGACGCCGGGAATGTTCGCCCAAATTCGAATTCCGATCGGCCGACCACGTACAGCGCTGATGGTTCCGGAAGCGGCATTGGGCTCGGATCAGGGAAGTCGGTATCTGTTTGTGGTGAATGCCGAAAACAAAGCGATGCGCCTGAGTGCGGAGGTTGGACTGCTGGATGGTGACCTGCGGGAAATTGTGGCAGTGAAAGCTGCTGGCGAGTCCGCATCACGGTCACTCGAGGCGGACGAGCAGATCGTTGTGCGAGGGATTCAGCGAGTTCGGTCGGGAATCGAAGTCGCTGCCAAAGCGGCCGATCAATAAATCGTTTAACGGCAAGCCGCAGGCGACCGCAATCAATGAATTCAGTACGCCAAAGCACGTTCGCTGGCAACAAGCACTTTACCCTCCAGCCGATTGTTTCACGATTCCGCTTTCGCTTCACGGACCATCAATTCTTACTCGAGGCCTTCTGTGTCAGCGCTCTCCAAATTCTTCATTGATCGTCCGATCTTTGCTGCTGTCCTGTCAGTCGTGATCATGATCGCCGGTGCGATCGCCGTAACCACGCTGCCGATCGTTCAGGTGCTTGTGCAGAACCGAGTCAACCTGGCTTTGCCATCACTGCCGGATGTTGTTAAGCAGACAGGCGTGAGCGTTAAGAAACGTTCGCCCAGTATTTTGCTGGTGGTCAATCTGTTCTCGCCGGACAATTCTTACGATCAGTTGAAGCTGAGCAACTATGCGACGATCAACCTTCGTGACGAACTGGCCCAGCAGTCAGGCGTGGGTGACATCAGCATGTTTGGCCAGCAGGACTACAGCATGCGAGTCTGGCTGGACCCGGAGAAGATTGCTGCTCGCGGGCTGACGGCCGGTGATGTGGTGAATTCTCTGCGTGAACAGAACGTGCAGGTGGCCGGAGGATCGCTCGGTCGGCCCTCGGTGCCGAATGGTCAGGCGTTTCAATACACGTTGAGTACTCTGCGACGACTTCAGGATCAGAAGCAATTCGGAGAGATTATTGTCCGCTCCAGGTTTGAAGGCGAGATTGTCCGCCTGCGTGATCTGATCAGCGAACAGCGCATGGATGCGTCCGGTGTTCAACTGGGAGGCATCGATCTGGGTGCGAAGAATCAGGACACGCGTTGCTATCTGGATGGAAAGCCGTCCGTCGGATTGTCGATTTATCAGCAGCCCGG